>JAABUZ0100008772.1_pt1 | contig 11789 bp, 11 predicted proteins | sample 5562091 | NCBI WGS metagenome assembly JAABUZ01 (sample SAMN12813069, study PRJNA571459) | rock metagenome | isolation source: Antarctica rocks | place: Antarctica: Victoria Land, Linnaeus Terrace sud | collected 2015-12-21
ACGAGAGCGGCGCCGGCGAGGGCGAGCAGAAAGGCCGGGGCGTGGGTGGAACGCAGTGACGGGCGGGACATGCAGACCTCCAGGGGATAGGCGACGGCGGGGGCACTACTCCGATTATCGCCGATCGGGAGCGGGCGTCGCTGCGCCTGCGGTCACGCGAGACTTGCCCCGGAGGATCTCACCGCCAGCCCAACGTTGCACGGAGCCGCCGATCGCCCCTTGTCGCATAGATGCGTGGGTCGCAACGGGACAGTCTAGCGGAGCGCCGCACCGGCCGCACGCCCGACAACGCCATAGCGCTACGACGGATCGATGGTCAGCGCGGTGTTGGTCATGATGCGCTGGTTGGGGTTGAGCGCCGGTGGGGGCGGCGGGAGCCAGGGGACGCGCGCCCGCAGCCACGCCGGCATCCAGCCCCAGCGGTCGGGCGGGCCAGCGTCGATCGCGTTGTAGACGGTGACGGCGTGACCGTTCCCCGCGTCGACCGCCAAGGGATAGCACGGATGCGTCAGGGGAATCGTGCGCAGGAGGGCGCCGGTGCGCGTGTCCAGCACCGCGAGACGGGCGTCCGCCGTCGCGAACACCCTACTGTAGCTAACGATGAGGCCAACCAGCGCGCGGTGGCGGCGTGCGTCCAAGGCCAGTTGGTACGGGTTGCCGCTCATGGCCGTCGTCTGTAGGAGCCGTCCGCTTGTCGCATCGATCACATCGACCGTGTGGTGCAGTGTATTGACGATGACCACATGCCCGGTGGCGTCGTCGAGCGCGATGTCGTTCAGCGTCCCGGGTGGCGTGCCCGGCCACACCGTCGCGATGGACGTGATCAGTGGATGCATGGCCCCGCTGCGCGGATCGAGCATGACGAGCGTGGACGAGGGAAGCGGACGCGTGGTCGTCGTGCTCCTGGCCTGCTGGCGCGGCATGGTGAGGGCGAAGATGTGCCCGGTTCGCGCATCGACTACGGGATTCGCCAGGGCGACGGGCAGGCGGCGCGTGGACAACAGGCGTCCGCTCGCGGTATCGATGACACTTACCTCTCGGTTGGTATTGAAGACGTAGAGGCGTCCGGCGCGCGCGTCCAGCGCCGGCCAGAGAGAGGGAGGATAATACGTCGTCGTGACGCCGTTCGGCTGATGCTCCACGAGGCCCTGCCCGTGGGGGAACGTGAGGTCGTGCAGGGTGTGACCCGTGCGCCCATCGAACATCAGCAGGTGCTGAGGCGCAGGCAGACCGGAGTAGTTGTTCAAAGCCATCGTGGCGAAGAGGTGGCCTGACCGCCCGTCGGCCAGCGCCGCGTCCACGCGCGCAGTGGGGCCGCCGGCGTCTCCGCTCAAGGGAGCGATCGTGAGCAGCTTCCCACTCTGGGCGTCGATCAACTGGATCTGGCCCTGGTCAAAGGCGAAGACGCGTCCGGTGGCCTCGTCGACGGCCAGGGACTGCATGGTCTGCGGCACGCTGACCGTCGTCACCAGCCGGCCGGTCTGCGTGTTGATCACATGGACCTCATTGGTGAGGGCGCCGCTGCTTGACCAACTGTAGCCGCCGCCCGTGCTCAGGGTGACCTGTCGCTGCGTGAGGCCATCGTCGAGGATAAAGGCGTGACGGGTGCGGCTATCGACGCCGACCACCTGCGGATAGCCCTGTGGCGAGCCGATCGGCACGCTGCCTAGGATGGGGCCGGCGGGTGAGCTGCGCAGGGCCACCATAATCAGCCCGATCAGGGTGCCCAGAATGACCACACCGGCCGCGAGACGTCGTGCCATCGGGGGTGCTCCTCTCTCCTGCCGCGACGACAGCTACCGACACGAGTATAGTCCACGCACGCTTTCAGCGCGGGGATAGCCGCCAGGGCCAGGGCGTGTTCCCGCCACGCGGCTGCCCTTCCCTTCGCCCCGTGAGGGCAAGGGAGCCGAGGGTGAGGGGAGCAGGCCGAGAGAGAGACATAGCCCTACGGGAGGCCCCAAAGAACGACAAACCGGCCGCGTGGAACGCCAGGACGCGGTTAGCGCGCGAGGAGGATCAGCGCGAGGGCCAGGGCGTTGCTCGTGGCATGCGCGGTGATGTTGCTCAGGAGGTTGCCGGTACGCCGATAGGCCCAGGCGTTGAGCAGGCCCGAGGTAGTCCGTCAAGCGCCGTCTTGACGGTTGCCGACGGGGACCGCCGCCGGGCCGCGTCGTGAGCGGCGGCGGCCCAGTAGAGACGCACAACCGCTCATTGTAGCCGTGATAATCTACTAATACCTCGGCGTCGCGCACACGGGGCCGGGTCCCCGGTCGCGGTCGTCACGCCGCTGGGGCGAGGTATCCATAGCCGGGGAGGGTGCGGATCGGCGCCGGGGCGCCGGGGAGTTGCGCGATCTTCTCGCGCAGGTGGCGCAGGTGGGTCTTGACGACGTTGACGTCGCTCCCACTGTCGGCACCCCCGATGTGGCGCCACATGCGGTCGGTGGAGACGGCTAACCCTTCGTGCGCCAGGAGCAGGGCCAGGATCTGACTTTCCGTGCGTGTCAGCCGCACCCGCGCGCCGTCGCGCCCTATGAGTTCATTGGCCGCGGGGTCGAAACGCGCCCCGGCGACGTGGTAAACGTTGGCGTCCCCATCCACGCCCGAAAGATCGCCCTCACGCGTCGTGGTGGCCCGGTCTAGCACCGTCTTGACCCGTGTGGCTAGCGCTGCCACATTGACCGGGCGCTCCAGGCCGGCGCCTTCATAGAGGCGTGTGTCAAGTAGGGCGATCGGGGCCGTGGAGAAGGCGTGCAGCGCCGCAAGGACTTTGGAGCCGTGCAGGTCCGGGCCGTTGGCGTCGAGAACCACGAGATCGACGTGTTGGCCGCGCGCTAGCCGCACGGCTTCGGATCCGCTGGACGCCGTGGTGATGTCGATGCCCTCCTGGGACAGCCCCTGGCGGAGCAGGTCGGCCAGGCCGCGGTCGTCATCAATACACAGGATGTTGGTCATAAACCCACGCGGCGAGCGGGACGACTAGTTGGCGTTAAAGAAACGATATAATGTAAGGATACTCCTCTTGGTCGATAGGCGTGGCCCTTCACCGCGTGTAGGGTGCGCGCCACGTTGGCGCGCTGCGCTCGGGAGCTTTCGCACGTTCCCACGTATGACCGGCCTCTTTCTCCCTCGCCCCCCGCCCATGGCTACCTGGCCCCCGGCTGCGGCCAGCGGTCCAGCCGCCGCCGGGGGCCTGAGGAGATGGCTCCCCCCAGACCCCCGCCAACCGCTCATCGCGGGCATAACGGGGCCTGACGATGGGCGACGGCCCGCAGCCCGTCTCTGTCTGCCTCAGCGGCGGTCTCCGGCGGTCGCGACGCGCGCGCCCGTTATCCCCTCCCGCGTCCCCGTCGCGGCTGTATGGCGGAGGTCTGGGCAGTATCGCAGGCGCCGGCGATCCTGGCGGTCTGGCGGTCTCTCGTGTGACGGCGACATGTCCCTCGCCGCCGTCCGCGATCACCCCTCTCACACGGACGCCTGGCCCGTACCCTCCGCCCCGTCGCTGCGCGCGGGGCCGGCCTCACGCCCAGCCTGCGCGAGCGTCTGGCGCGGCGATGGTACTAGCGCGGCGATGGTACTAGCGCTACGGGTCACCACTCACCCAGGGTAAAGAGTAGCTCCACGGCCGTACCAAAGCTCCATTTTCCCGTGTGAAACGGGGCTCCAGCGTAGCTCCATGCCTGTGGTACTAGCGCTACGGATGGTACTACGTTTTGAGGCCCGTTGGTACCATGATCCGAGGCCCGTTGGAGCCCCCATAGTACCAAAATAGCGCCACGATCCGAGGCCCCTGGATGGGCTCGTCGTACCACGCCAGGCGGCGCCATAACGCCGCCATACGGGCTAGCGGCGACCTTTCAGACGAGGCCGTAGGACGCGCACGGCAGCGTCGTCCAACCAGGGGTAAGGCACCGCTGTCCGTTGTCCGTCGTTGTCTACGGTCGACTCCCCTTGCCAACACATGCCTGCGTGGTTATATACTTATATATGCCCGCTTGGTTATATGTTATGTGGAGGGGTCTATGATCGACATCGCCGGTGCGCCGGCCCTGCTCGCCACGCTCTTCCGGGGTCTGGCCGATCCCGCCCGCCTGTCCTGTGTGCTCGCCCTCCGCGACCGCTCGCGCACCGTGGGCGAGATCGTCTCCGCCACCGGCCTCTCGCAGCCCAATGTCTCCAAGCACCTCGCCTGCCTGCGCGACTGCGGTCTGGTCCAGGCCGAGCGGTCCGGGCGCTACGTCACCTACTGCCTGTGCGGCACGGGGGTCGAGGAGTTGCTGCACGCCGCCGATGCCCTGCTGGCACGCACGGGGGAGGCTATCGCGGCCTGTCCCACCAATCGGGGGGAGGAGGCGCCATGCTAGCAACCTTCGTGCAGACGGCGCTCGGCTACGTGCGCGAGATCGCGGAGATCGTCGTGCTCGGCTTCGTCGTCGCCGGCGTCATCAACGCCGTGGTCAACAAGGATGCCGTCGCCCGCTACCTGGGCGGCAACCTCGTCCTCTCCAACTTGCTCGGGGCCACCATCGGCGTTGTCACGCCCCTGTGTTGCTGCTCGGCCATCCCCACGGCCATGGCGCTCTACCGTGCCGGCAGCCGTCGCGGTCCGGCCTGCGCCTTCTTGATCGCGACGCCCTGGTTCAACTGGTACGGCTTGGCTGCTCTCGTGATCTTCCTGGGGCCGCGCGTGGCGCTGGCCGTCGCCGGGTCCGCAGTGCTGATCGGCTTCGTCGCCGGCGTGCTCATCGACCTGATCGTGCCGCGTCAGGCCGTCCCCGTCGCGATCCCCGTTACCCTCGCCACGCCGAGCTGCGGCTGCCGGGAGACCTGCCGCGACACGGCGAGCGCGGCCGCATTCCCGCGCTTGTTCGACGTCAAGGACCCCTGGGGGAAGCTGCGCGCCGGGGTGCGTTTCGCGCTCGACTCGCTGCGCGAACTGGGGCCATGGATGCTGTTCGGCGTCGTGCTCGGCGCGGCCATCGAGACCTTCGTGCCGGAAGAGACCTTCACGCACTACCTGGGCGGGACCAGCCTGCTCGGGCTCCTGGCCGCCCTCGTCGTCGCCGGGATCTTCTCGGCGGACAGCTTGGGCACGCTGCCCTGGGTGCAGTCGCTCCTGGGCAAGGGCCTCGGCGCGGGCAGCGCCATGACCCTGCTCGTCGCCGGCGTCGGCACCAACATCTCCACCCTCGGCCCCGTGGCGCGCGTCATGGGACGACAAACGGCGATGCTCTACGGGGTGAGCGTGGTGGTGTTGACAGCGCTGTTGGGCCTGACCATTAACCATGCCTTTTGAAAGCAGGCCCAACAGAATCTTGTCGCTCACTTTTTTTCTCCACGCGACCGCGCATTGTGTGTCACACAGAGCGCGGCCGCGTGGAGAAAGATCAGGGCTGGGGCGCTGGAATAGGCTGCACGCCGCGCCAGCCGTCGAGCACCAGGGGTATCGGGGTCGCGTCACTGGCCGGCGCGGGAGGCAGGAGGAACGACAAGACGGCGTGCTGCCCGTCCGACACCGCCACCTGGAGATAGCCCGTCACGTTCGTCATGGTGCTTGTCGATGTGATGACGGTGGCTGGTGGGCATCCTGTCTGTGTCGAGCACAGTCGCCCCTGTCGCGGACCTGGACGCGCCGTGGTAATGGTCGCGCTCACCGTGACGTACAGCGGATCGGTGGCGTGCGACACATCCTGTGTGAAGGCGCCGGTGGCGCTGATGATCCCGGTTACGGGGAACCCACACGGCCCCTCCATAGGACACGGGATCGCCGCACCCCGGCCCTGCGGCCGCTCGATGGGCGGTCCTACGACGCTACGCTGCACGGAGAACGTCCCCGCCATGGACTGACCGCAGCCACTGTAAGCCAAGATGGTGAGCGTCCCGCGCAGCATCCACCCCGGCCACGTCACGGCGATACCTGGAACAGATGCCGCCTCCGTGGACGGCATGCGAGAGCGGGTGCGCGATCGTTCCGGCAAGACGCGTGGCCCGACCTGATACACGCCGCACACGGTCTGCGGCACAGCGCGCTGTGCCTGTGCCGGCACGCCCCCAATCGCCCCGCCGGGCGCACCGAGCGCGGCCACCGTCCCTATCACGATACATGCTCGTATGACTATGAGCGAACAGCGCATGGTTATCCCTCCTGCCTGCTAGACACCACCTTTCCACCAGCATAGACGAACCAGCACGTCACGGGTAACGGCACGCGCACGCCGCGTCCATTTTCTTACCTCCCTTTGAGGTTTCTCTGCGCGTGATCTGACCTACAGGGTCGATGCTTAGAGAGAGGGGCCACGTCGCGCACCCTCATCGCCTATCCGCGTGAGGGACCACCTGCGACGACGACCGCGCCTTTTGGCCGCGTGTGGGCACGGCCTGCCCGCCACTGACCGTCATCCGATGCGCGAATACGCGCGTCGAGGGGAAACGTATGACCACCGTCGAGGATCGCGTTGAGACCACCGTACCCGCCCTCCCGGCGCTGGCCGATGGGCTCGCACCTGAATTGTTCCGTCAGCTTTACGTCGGCCTAACGCTGCCGCCCGACGCTCACCCGGCCGTCATCGGGATCACCAGCGCCATCAGCGGCGAGGGCCGCACGACCGTCGCGCTCGCCCTGGCGCTCACCCTGGCCGGCGATCTCGACGTGCCGATCACACTGGTCGAGGTGGATCTGGAGCGGCCGACCCTGGCCGCGCACTTCAACCTCCCGCCAGCGCCCGGTCTGTGTGAGGTGGTGCGCGGCGACTGCCCGCTCGCCGCGGCCACGCACACGGTCTCCGACACTCTAGCGGTCGTGCCCGCCGGCGAGGTGGGCGACGAGTCCGCGCGCCTGCTGCGCGAGCTCTCCCTGCACGACCCTTTCCATACACCGACCGCGCCACGGGGTATCGTCATCCTGGACCTCCCACCCCTCATCAATCACAGCTACAGTCGCCTGGCCGCCGGCATCGCCGATGCCGTGGCCCTCGTCGTGCGCGCCGGCGTCACCCCGGCCGACGTGGTGCGCGAGGCCATCGCGCGCTTGGGTGACCGGCCTCCGCAAGGGCTGGTGCTCAATGCCCCGCGCTCGTCGCTGCCCCGCTGGTGGCCTGGGGGTGGCGTATGAGGGCACAGCGGTACCGCGACGAGCGCCGCACGGTCGCGCGGGGCTACGGCGTCCTCCTGGGCGCGCTCCTGACGGTCGCCACTCTCGCCCTATGGGCGCCGTCGGCGGCGCTCCCACACCTGCGGCACGCGCTGCAGGGGACGCTGCACGGGGATGCGCCGACGACCGGCGGCCCCGTGGTCTGCCGCGCCGGCAACGTGCTGGCGAGCGCGCACAAGGGCGATCACCTGGCCGTGCAGGAGCGCTGCGTGACCGCCATCGGGCACGTCGTCCTCATCCTCCACGCGCCCGATGGCGACACCCACATCAGCCTGCTGCCGGATCGGGGCTACTGGCCGCTGCTCGACCGGCACAACCTGGTCTTCCAGGGCGCGACCCTGGTGGTCGAGGTCGCCCCGGCCGACCGGGGCAGCGTCGCCATCCCCCCGATCGGCGCCCACGTCCGCGTCACGGGCGCCCTCGTCACCGATCGCGCCCACGGCTGGCGCGAGGTACATCCGACGTGGCAGATTGTGCGCGTCGCGTCGTGAGGGACGTGAGGGAGAGGACCATGGTGATGGACCGCGCCTCTGACGGAGTGATCGCCTATACCCGCGCCATCGCGCCTCATGTGGACCGGCTCGCCGGCGCCAGCCAGGTGCAGGGGGCGCTGACGGCGCTGCTGCACGACGAGGGGCTGGCGTACCCGGACGTGTTGATCGCGGCGCGGGGCGTCCTCCTGTCCGGACCGCTCAGCCCCGACGATCTCCTCATGCTGGACCGCTCCACCCGCCCCGATACCGTGGCCGCTGCCCTGGATGCGTACGCGCGGCGGGGGCTGACCGCCCCGCTCGACGGGGGAGAGAGGGGAGAGATACCCTTCTACACGCCGACCCTGCGGGGGCGCGACCTGCTGCTACGGGTGACCGCACGCCAGGGCGCGGCGGTCACGGCGTTGTGGACGCCCCAGGACGCCCTCCTGCCGGCCCTGGTGTCTATCGCCACACGCGTCGTCGGCGACGCGGCCGCCACCCTGCCGCTCGCCGCCTATCCAGGTTTCCGCCTCCAGCAGGCCGTGTCCGCGCCCCTGGGCGCGACGCCGGCGCACCTGCTGCTCACGCGGCTCGTGGCGCTGCGCGCGCTGCGCGTCGACGCCACGACCGGAGTCTGGCGGGCACACGGCTTCGACGCGACCCAGGCGCGTGCCCTCACCACCGTTTGCTGCGCGGCCGGTCCGGCGGCGCGCAACGAGCACAACGGCGTGGGGCACGACGAGGGCGCCCTGGCCACCTTGCACACGCGCCGGCTCGTCGGGCGCGAAAGCGGCCACTGGCACATCACGGCGCCGGGGCGCACGCTGCATGCCAGCATCGAGCAGGAGATTGACGAACGCACCGCCCAGCCCTTCGCGGCGGTGGAGGCTCCCGAGCGCGCCGTCTTCCTCCTGGGTCTGAAACGATTACCTGGATAGGGAGACGCGCACATGACCGTCACGCCACACAGTCCCTCCGCCGTCGCCGGCCGCGCCACGGTGTCGCCACGCCTCGTCACGGCGCCGACCTGTCCGGCCGCCGTGCGGGAGGCCTACCATACTCTGTTGATCAACATGGAGTTGGCCCTGGGGCCAGACAAGGGGCGGCTCATCGCCGTAGCCGCGCTCGACGACACGGCGCAGTCCGCGCCCATGGCGGCGAACCTGGCCCTGGTCGCGGCCGACGGTGGGGACCGCACGTTGCTCGTCGACGGCGACGTGCGCACGCCGACGCTGCACGAGCTGTTCGACGCGGCCGCGGCCCCCGGCCTCGCGCAGTTCCTCACGGGCACGCACGATGATCTCGGCGCGCTGGTCCAGCCCACGCCACTGCCCAATCTTGGGGTGATCGCAGCCGGCGTCGGCCCCGCCCGCTTCGACCGCCTGGATCGCCTGGGCGATGTCCCCGCCGCCCTGCAGCGCCTGGCGCACGTCGCCGACCGCGTCATCGTGGTCGTGGCGCCCGTGCTGGCCGGCGCGTCCATCCAGCGCCTGGGTCCCCACGTCGATGGGGTGCTGCTGGTGCTCACCGCGGGCCGCACGCGCCGCGTCGAGGCCGCGCGCGCGACCGCGCTCCTCCAGAAGGCGCGGGTCCCCGTCGTCGGCGTCGTGCTGACGCCGTCAGGCCGCCACACCGCTCGGATACGAGGATAGATGGACACGCGCATCGCCCCGTTTGTGCTGACTCTCTTCACGACCCTGGGCTACGCGGGGATCGTGGCCGCGATGGCCATCGAGAATTGCTGCATCCCCCTGCCGAGCGAGGTGGTCATGCCGCTCGCCGGCTTCCTCGCTTTCCAGGGCCAGTTTACGGTGTGGGGGGCGAGCGTCGCGGGGGCCATCGGTTGTGTCGCCGGCTCGGCCGTGGCCTATACGATCGGGGCCACGGGGGGGCGCCCGCTGCTCCTGCGTTACGGGCGCCACCTGCTGATCTCCCCCCGCGACATCGCCCGCGCCGATCGGTTCTTCGCCCGCCACGGCGACCTGGCTATCTTCGCCACGCGCCTGCTCCCGGTCGTGCGCACCGTCATCTCGCTGCCGGCGGGCGTGACGCACATGCGCGTCGGGACGTTCGTGCTCTGCACCTTCCTCGGCTCGCTCGGCTGGTGTTTCGCTCTCGCCTCGCTCGGCTACACCCTTGGGGCGCGCTGGATGCGGATCGGTGCGGTTCTCGACCCCCTCACGATCGTGGTGATCGTCGCTCTCCTGATCCTGGCCGCGGTCTTCCTGTCTCGGCACACGCGCCCTGTGGGGGCGGGGCGACGGGGAAGACGCGCATGGAGGTACCATGGGCGGAGAGGGCGAGACGGGGCGGCCACACCGCAACCAGACGAAGGGGACGTCGTATCTGGGTCACCCCGCGCCGCGTGGGAGGGAGATCGCTCCCTCTGCGTGGAAGGTGAGGGACACAACGCGGAGGGGAGGGAGGAGGAGACATGCACCGTGACGAGGGGCCAGCCGCGGCGGCGGTGACAGCGCATATCCTGGTGATCGACGACGACCGCAAGATCACGGACGCGGTGCGGCGGGGCCTGGCCTACCAGGGCTACCGCGTGGATGTGGCCCACAGCGGCGCCGAGGGCCTGGAGAAGGCGCGGCGCTGGGCGCCCGACGTCGTGATCCTGGACATCTTGATGCCGGGCATGGACGGCCTGGAGGTCTGCCGGCGCCTGCGCGCGGGGGGGGATGTGCCCGTCCTGATGCTGACGGCGCGTGATACGGTCGAGGATCGGGTGCTCGGATTGGAGACCGGGGCCGATGATTACCTGGTCAAGCCGTTCGCTTTCGCCGAGTTGCTGGCCCGCGTGCGCAGCCTCCTGCGCCGCCGTCAGGCTGAGGCCCCGCCGCTGCTGCGCTACGCCGACCTGGAACTGGATACGGCCGGCCGTCTGGCACGGCGTGGCCGCCGTGAGATCGCGCTGACCACCACGGAGTACGGGTTGTTGGAGTTGTTCCTGCGGCACCCACGCCAGGTTCTGGGCCGCGACCAGATGCTGGAACGGATCTGGGGAACTGATGCCGAGGTGGATACGCATGTGCTCGAAGTGTACGTCGGCTACCTGCGGCAGAAGTTGGAGGCTGGCGGCGAGCCGCGCCTGATCCAGACCGTGCGCGGCGCCGGCTACGTCCTGCGGGAAGGCTGAGGCTATGCCCACGTCGCGCCGCGCACGGATCGCCACCTGGTGGCCCGCATGGTGGCCGGCGTGGCTGCCCCTGACCTCCCTACGTCTGCGCCTGACCCTGTGGTATACGGTTCTCCTGGCCGCGACCGTGTGCGTCTTCGGCCTGGGACTCTACCTGCTGCTGGTGCGCACGTTGAGCCAGGAGTCCTATGGGGTGACGGTGGGCGTGGCGCAGGACCTGGCGCGCACCGTGCAAGTCCTCGACGCGCCGCCGCACGGGTCGTTACGCGTCGTCCTCCCGCCGCGCAACGTCTTCGGGGCGCCGGATACCTTCGTCCAGGTGGCTGACGCGCGCACGGCGCGGGTGGTGGCGCGCTCCGCGACCCTGGGCGCCCAGACGCTGCCCTTCCTGGCGCAGGCGGTCGCAGCCGCGCGGCGGGACCAGCCCATGGTCCGCACGTTGGGCGCCATCGACCGCCTTCATATCTACAGCACGCCCCTCGTGTCCCACGGCCGGGTCGTCGGTGTCGTCCAGGTTGGGCGCTCTCTGTCCCCCGACGACCACCTGCTGGACCGCTTGCGGCTGCTCCTGGCCTTGGGCGGCGCCCTCGTGCTGCCGACGGCGGCTGGCCTGGGCTGGGTGCTGGCCGGGCGCGCACTGGCGCCCATCGCGGACTTCGCGCGCACCGCCGCGGAGATCGGCCAGGCGCGCGACTTCTCCCGTCGTATCGCGCATCACGGGCCGGGCGACGAGGTGGGGCACCTTGCCGCCACGGTGAACGCCATGCTGGCCGAACTGGAAGGCGCCCACCACGAGGTGGAGGGCGCGCACCATGACTTGGCGGCGGCCAACGCGCGCCTGGCGCGGACGCTCGCCATCCAGCAACGCTTCATCGCTGACGCCTCGCACGAACTGCGCACGCCGCTCACCATCATCCGGGCCAACGCCGACGTGCTGCATTGGATGGACGCGGGCGACGCCCCTGAACGCACCGAGGCGCTGGCCGACCTGGCGGGCGAGGCCGCGCGCATGAGCGGGCTGG
>JAABUZ0100008774.1_pt1 | contig 11780 bp, 14 predicted proteins | sample 5562091 | NCBI WGS metagenome assembly JAABUZ01 (sample SAMN12813069, study PRJNA571459) | rock metagenome | isolation source: Antarctica rocks | place: Antarctica: Victoria Land, Linnaeus Terrace sud | collected 2015-12-21
CCGCGTCTGTGTGCTGACACAGGGTCGTCCTCGCCGACCTGATATGGCCCTCATGAGGCAGCCGCGGTAAGATATTTCGTGAGGCAACAACCTCGCACGGGTTACATTCTTCCGTGAGGCAATACGCACTTGTTACGCTAGTTTCTAGTGGAAACTAGCGTAACGCATCTAGGGCCGAGCGTCAATTGCTATCAGCCGTCCTATTCGGCCACGGATATGTTGCTGCTTGGGGACGCATCATCTGGCCGAGACTGCCTGGTACCAGGCCCACCACCGGGCGCGATAGGCCGCCGTTCGCTTGGTCCTCCGAGACCGTCCACGAGTCCTGGTCGTCGTGCCCTTCACCCGGCTGAACCCGAACAGTTGCCCGGGCTTTCAAGCCCGTATCTCGCAAGCGTGGGTCGGATCGGAGGGAGGATACAACGTGGACACCAATACATATGTGGGCATCGACATCGCCAAGGAGCGTTTAGACATCGCCGTGCGGCCGACCGGGGCCTCCTGGTCCGCGCCCAATGACGACGCGGGGATCGATGACCTGCGCGAGCGGCTCGCGGGCCTGGCTCCGTTGCTGATCGTCGTCGAGGCGAGCGGCGGGTACGAGCGGTCCGTCGTCGCCGCCCTGGCCGCGGCCGGCTTCCCCATCGCGGTCATTAATCCCCGCCAGGCGCGCGACTTCGCCCGCTCCATCGGCCAACTCGCCAAGACAGATGCGCTCGACGCCCGCGTGCTGGCCCACTTCGCGGAGGTGGCGCGGCCACCGGTTCAGCCCCTACGCGACGACGAGGCCCGCGCGCTCTCCGATCTGGTGACACGCCGGCGGCAGGTGGTGGGCATGCTCACGGCCGAGCGGAGCCGCTTGCGCGGGGCGGTCGTGCCCCTGCGGGAGCGAGTCGAGGCGCATGTCGCGTTTTTGGAGGCCGAGGTGTCCGCGCTCGACGCGGAGATAGAGCGGGCGATCCGGCGCAGTCCCCTGTGGCGGGAGAACGACGCGCTGCTCCAAAGCGTCAAGGGCGTCGGCCCGGTGGTGTCGGCAACCTTGCTCTCCACGCTGCCCGAGCTGGGCACCGTGGAGCACAAACGCCTCGCGGCCCTCGTTGGCGTGGCGCCCTTCAATCGCGACAGCGGCAAGTTCCGGGGGAAGCGCGCGATCTGGGGCGGCCGGGCGCATGCGCGGCAGGCGTTGTACATGGCGACGGTCGTGGCCGCGCGCCACAACCCGGTCATCAAGCCGTTCTACCAGCGGCTGCTCGCCGCGGGCAAGCCGAAGAAAGTGGCGCTCACCGCCTGCATGCACAAGCTGCTCACCATTCTCAACGCCATGCTCAAGCGGCGGACCCCGTGGGGCTGCCCCACTCCGCGTACTGCGTGATACTGGAAGGGCCTTCTTTTCCAAGCAGTCGGTGGTTGCGGTCGACCGATCAGCCCGACGTGGCCGGCCCCTCATCCGCTAGGAGGGCGCCGAAGACGCGCCGGCCCGCCTCCAGCGCCTCGGCCGGGCCGAGCACACAGCCCTCCACCTCCGGGTGCGCCTGCCGAAAGTGGCCGGCGGAGGCAGCCGAGGCGAAGAAGTTGATGGCCGCGCAGTGGGACGGTCCCGTGCATCCGTGCGAGGCACAGACGAAGATGACGGCCCCACCCGGCTCCCAGGACGCCGCGCCCGCCCGCACCTCGATGCGGATCGGCGCGCCGCTTATAGGGTCCGCGGACATGATGGTGGCGTCCCGCCCCAGCATGAAGGGGATGCCGAGGGCATCCACTGCGCACATGGCGTAGACCGGCCGCGCCTCGTCGACGAGGACCCGGTGCGCCGTCGGTACCGCCGAGAAGGGATAGGCCACGGTGAGGGCGCCCGTGGCCGGGTCGCGGGCGATCATGTCGCGGGCGGCCAACTCCCCTAGCGTCGCCTCTCGATCCACGCCATGGACCATCGCTTCGTGGTCCAGCCAGGCACGGTCGGGCGCGCCGCCAAGAGCCGGGAACGCCCGCAAGATGGCCCGGTAAAATGCCCAGACGGTGGGTGGCAAACCCACTCCCTTCACTGCCTCCGCATTCTCCGGGATGTCGGCTTGCCGCAGCGCCACCTCCACCGCGCGCAGGTCGAGGTCTCCGTGCTCCGTCATCGTTCCTCCCCCCATTGGTTGGCGGCTGGGCTCGCGGCCTACTCCGCGCAACACGAGAGCTTGCCGGGGTCCTTGTAGCGCGAGATGGCCACGATTTTGAGCGCCTCGGCCATCGTCGGGTAGACGTGCAGCAGGTCGATGAAATCGTCGATCGTGGCGTGGAAGCGCAGCCCCATCGCCGCCTCGTGGATCACCTCGGCGGCATTCACCCCGAGCATCGACACGCCTAGTACCTCGCCCGAGTCCGCGTCAGCGACCATCTTGATGACCCCGCGCGTGTCGCGGATCGCCCCCGCACGTGGGACCAGATCGAGCGGCAGGGTGTTGCACCAGCAGTTGTGCCCCGCCGCAGTGGCCTCCGCGTCGGTCAGGCCGACCACGCCCACCTGCGGGTCGGTGAAGACGGCGCGCGGGATGACCCGATGGTCGACGCGGCGCGGAGCCGCCCCGGACAGGGCGTTGTGGGCGGCGATACCGCCGTCGCGCGCCCCGAGCGGGGTGGCCATCTGGCTGCCTTGCTCCGCGCCGATCACGTCGCCGGCCGCCCAGATGTGTGGGACGCTGGTGCGCAGGAACTCATCCACGACGACAGCCCCCCGCGCGTCGAGCCGCACGCCCGCCTCCTCCAAGCCGACGCCGGCCGTGTGGGGCCGCCGGCCTGTCGCAACGAGCACCCGCGTCGCCGCGACCTCCCGCGCCTGGCCGTCCACCGTGGCCGTGACGACGACGCCGGCCCGATCCCCGCGCACGCCCGTCACCCGCGCGCCGGTCCGCACGTCCAGGCCCTCCGCGCGCAGCAGCGCCCCCAGCGTCAGCCCGATCTCGGGCTCGTAGGCCACTAGCAGGCGCTCGCCCCGCTCCAGGATCGTCACTGCGCTGCCGAAACGGCTGAACATCTGGCCTAGCTCGACGGCGATGTAGCCGCCGCCGATCACGATGAGCGACGCCGGCAGGCCGGTCAGCTCCCCGTCCTCCCCGCTCGTCAGCAGGTCGCTCGTGAGATAGGGCACGTCGCGCAGCCCGGCGATGGCGGGGATGACCGGGGCGGAGCCCAGCGCGACCAGGATCTGATCGCCGTGCAGGCGCGTCGCCCCCTCCGGCCCCGCGACTTCGACCGTATGCGGGGCGAGGAGGCGCGCCTGCCCGCGCACGCTGGGGACAGCGCGCCCCTCGTCGAAGATGCTCAGGTACTTCTTCTCCCGGTATCCGGCGATCACCGCGTCCTTCTGCGCGATCAGCTGCCGGAAGTCCAGGCCCAGGTCGCGGCCGACCAGGCCGGGGTAGCGTGGCGCCCGCGCATCATGCAGCAGTTTGGCCGCCTCGATCAGGTTCTTGGAGGGGAGGCAGCCGCGGTTGACGCACGTCCCTCCCACGGTGCGCGCCTCCGTCATCACGGCGCTCTTGCCCAGGTCGTTGGCGGTGATCGCCGCGGCGAAGGCGGTCGAGCCGCTGCCCAGGATCACCAGGTCGTACCGCTTCGTTGCCATCTACGCACGCTCCTCGCCCCGTCAGGGGGGCTGTATGGGGAGCGTACACCTTCTACTCGGGTGGAAGGTCAAGGGGAGCGGAAGGGGTGACGCGCGGTGCTCTCACGGCGCGCCCGGTATGGCCAGGATGTACCGGTCGTCATCGTAGTGGGCGCCCGTCGCCGGGACAAAGGAGCGACGTGTCCCCGCGTAGACAAATCCCGCTTTCTCGGCCACGCGTCGCGATGCGACCCTCTGCGTGCCCCGCGCCGTCACGTGGATCTCTAGGCGCGTGATCCCCAGTTCCGTGATGGCCCAGGAGGCGATCAACCGCGTGGCGCGTGTGGCCAGGCCACGTCGCCGGTGGCGCGGCGCAACGCCGTAGGCCATCTCCCCGCCGCCGATGTCATCGACCGACAGATGCACGATCCCGCGCAGGTCGTCGGCGGGAGGGAGCGTGATGACCCAGGTGAGTCCGAAGCGGCCCTGCCCCTGCCAGCCCTGTTGGAACGTGCGGACCAGGCAGGCGGCGGCCTCACGGGTGCAGGGCTCGAAGAGGGGGAGCCAGTGCGTCCGTGCGATGTCCGGGTCCTGGCCATAGGCGTAGACCGTCGCGCTATCGCCCTCGTGGGGGAGCCGGAGGCGCACCACGCCATCCGTGAGGGGAACGGCCGGCGTCACCGTCGGGTTACGGCCCATGACACCCCTTCAGCGGTACGGTCTCCTCAAAGGCAAGGCAGATCGTCGAGCCGGCCCTGCACGCCGGCTCGACGGCCACGGCGCGCTGAGCGAGCGCGGTCAGTTCGGCGCGCAGGGCCACCAGCTCGGCGATCCGCGCGTCGATCTCCGCGACTTTCGCCTCGGCGACGGCACGGACGTGTCGGCACGGGGCCACCCCGGCGTCGCGCACGGCGATGATGGCTGCGATCTCGGCCAGCGAGAGCCCCAAGGTTTGGGCATGCCGGATGAAAGCGAGGCGCGCGGCGTCGCGCTCCGTGTAGAGGCGGTAGCCGGCGTCCGTGCGGGCGGAGGGCACGAACAGGCCGATCCGCTCGTAGTAGCGCAGCGTGCGCGGGTTAATGTTGGCTCGTCCGGCCAACTCCCCGATGGTCATCGTCTCTAGCATAACCACAGTGTAGCGCGGTGAACACGGCGGGCCGTACGCGTGGCCATACTTGACAACGAAGACAGTTGCTCGTGGCTCGCCCCCCTCCGTCCCCCCTCCATGTCATGTCGGCGTGCCTCCCGACCCGGTACGATTGGGCTACCCTGCGGGGGAACACTAGCCCGGCCTGCATAGACCGTCCGGTACAAGCGAGCGTGCGCCAGGCCAAGGTCTCACTACTTGGAAAAAGAATGAGCAGGCCGCCTGCCCCGATCCGCGCGCCCCGGAAACGCGCGTTTCCGCGCCTCTAGCCCGACCGACGATTATGCGGCGCGCATCCTCACGACGCCGGCGAGACGGCCACGTTTAAGCGTGACGCCACGGCGGCCGCGCAGCTCCCCACCCCGAAGCACCTTCGCTCTACAAGGGCATGAACCGAATAGATATGTGCCCATTTTGCTCCCGTTTCAGCCCCTTTTCCCTTGATATGTAACGCACGTACGTTATATAATTAGGGGGTAGGGGACAAAAAAAGACGGACCGCCAGCCGTGGAAAGCTTTTGGGCGGTCCGTCAGGAGAGCCCCCCTACAAGGGAGTTCACCTTATGGTAGCACAGGCCCAATGGTAGCACAGGCCCAGGATACCCATACCCCGGCGGTCCCCATCCCCGCGCCAGGAGAGGCACCCCCACGCCGCGCGCTGACCCCCCAGGAACGCGGGCGGTTGGGAGGGCAAGCGACCTTCGCCCGTTATGGGCGCGACCACTACAGCCGGATTGGCGCGGTCGGGTTCGCCCATGCCCTCGATGCCGGCTGGGGCAAGTACCTGCTGACGAAGCTCACCCCGTCGTACCGTGCCAAGTTCGGGCACGATCCCGTCTTAGGGCGCAACAAAGCGGGCGACAAGGCGCGCGCCGACGCCCGCACGGCGACGCCGACCCTTGGTGTATGCGCCTGGCTCGATTGCACCGCGCAGGCCACGCAGCGCCACCACGTGGACGGCTGGAAGGTCAGCTCGGACACGTGCGGCTTGTGCGACAGGCACCACACGCAGCTAGAGCGCGCCTACCGCGACGCGCTGCACCGGCATCGCCCCTTCGCCCGCACCCAGGAGCCGCCCACCAAGCGCGCCATCGCCATCGCCGCCGGCGTGGGCCTCGACGGCGCGATCCCCTTCTAACTCTGACTCATAGGCGCCGTGGGCCGGGCTAGCAGTCCCCGCCCACGGCGCACCCCCAGGAGGTTGCACACCATGACCATCATCGCCCTGACCGCCAGCGCGGCCCCCGCCCCCCGGCCGTTCGCCTACCAGCACCGCGCCTGCCTGCGCTGCGCGGCCTGCTTCGACAGCCGTATCATTCACCCCCGGCCCTACGGTGGGGCGGTTATCCCCATCCCGGCCCCGGCCCCCGGCCGGCCCGCCGTCACGCGCCGCGTGTGTGCGGGGTGCGGCGTCGAGGTCCTTGTCCCGGGCCTGTTCGGGCTGGGCGTCCTGAGCGCCACCCGTGGTGCGCTCGACGCCTGCACGGCAAGCCTGACCACACCGCCGGCTCTGTTCGCCCGTCACTGGGCCGGCGACTGGGGCGAGATCAGTTCCGAGGACCACGGCCTGAATGAGGACGCCATCCGCGACGGCGCGCGGGTGTTCAGTGCCTACCACCTATCCGGCGGCCACGTCTGGTGCATCACCGAGGCTGGACGCCACGCTACCACCCTGCTGCTGCCAAGCGAGTATTAGGCCCCAGGCCCACGCCCGAGGGCCGGTCTGTTCCCCCGCAGGCCGGCCCGCCCACTATAGAGGAGATGCAGGCCATGACGCAGATGATCGTGTTGGATCAGGGGCGCGGCGAGCGTCCCACCCCCGCCCCCGTGCCGTTCGACGCGGCGCCGACGACGCTCTTCGAGGTGATCGACCGCGCGGTGAACGCGGTGATCGACCAACTCAACCGCTGGGAGGAGCGCGACGAGCACGACGGCGAGGACGAGGCGCACTTCGAGGCGTACGTCCGCTGGCGCGTGGCCATCGTCGACGACGCCGTGGCCCAGGCCCTGACCCTCATGGCCGGGGACGCCCTGGCCAGCGAGGGCAGCCGCTGGCGCGACGCCCACGGCCGCGCGTAGCGGGTTTGGCGCCGCTGATAGGACGAGGCCGGCCGGGGTGTCCATCCCGGCCGGCGCTGCGCAGCGAGGAGGGATCGACCGATGAGAACACGGAGGGGAGCCGGAGGGCGCGGTCGCGTGGCTGGTATGCGCGGAGGGGTGGGCCTCCCCCGCCCGACGCGGTACGATAGGGGGGACACCACGAGGGGGAGGAGATGCGTGCAGCACGAGGGTGACGGCGAGGGTAAGGCGCGAACGCACTTCACGACCGCCGAGGCAGCGGCGATGCTCGGGATTGCCCACGAGACGGTCAAGGCGCAAATACGGCTCGGCCGGCTGGTGGCCGAGCAGATCAACCCCCGGTTGAACATGGTCACGGCCGCGTCGATCGCGGCCTATCGGCGCGACCACCTGGGGCGACGCGGCCGGCCGAAGGGCGCGAAGAACAAGCCGGAGGTCTCGACGACCCCGGACGCCCCTTCTGCAGGGCGGGAGAGCGACGCATGATCGCGTAGGTGACGCAATCACTGTCCGACAGTGCCAAGCTATAGACGGTGCAGTCCGATTACTCATAAGGGGATGCTCCTGAGCTACGCAATCGCTATACTAAACCCCGTCTACATATTCCGTGTTAAGCGCAGGAATTGAGCGGGAAGGTTGTGCGGGGAGGTACGCATTGCCGATCAATCGAGATAAACCGGATTTATGGAATGACGACGTTGCACGCTCCGTCGACACCTATAACGACTGGTTTATGCGGTTTGCTCCCCAAGCTTTCCAGGATACGCGCATGGAAACGACGCGGCAGGTCGAGGCGGCGCTACGCGCAACCTCTAACCTGACCGACATCACACCGATCCTCCTGGCCGGTAACCCGTCCGTCTTACAAATCCTGCGCATGTCGACCGCTCCACCTATCGCCCGGGATCGACTGATCGGGCTTGCCGGTGTCTCCGACAATTTGGTCGATACGATGGAGAAGCAACAGCGATTGCCCCCTCGCATGCCTCTTGCGGCGTTGGAAGCCGATCTCGGCAAGATCGGCGATCTCATCGAGCGATTGGCTGACAAGTACATTTTCCACTGGTTACAGACGGGTGCTATCCCAGCGGAGGCGGAGGTACATCGCGCCGCGACGATCGTTGCGGATCGGCTATGCAGCGCGGTCACGGACCCGATCGTCCGGAACGCGCAGGAGCAGCGGCAGCTAGCCCTCGTCCGGGAATGGCTCGAGATGCGGAGTTACACTTATGTACAGGGCGGCACAGGTCTCAGCATCAGAACGATGCAAGCGGGGACATTCGCCTTCCGTCTGAATGTCCCTATCAATCAGGCGGGTCGCGCGACGTCGGTCAATATTCCCGTGGACGTGGCGATCATGCCGAGGTCGGCGCAAGCCGGGCAACTGCCCATCCTCATGGAGGCGAAGTCGGCCGGCGACTTCACGAACACGAACAAGCGCCGCAAAGAGGAGGCGACCAAAGTGGTGCAACTCCGGGCGACGTATGGAAACGGGGTGCAATTCGTCCTCTTTCTGTGTGGGTATTTCGATAGCGGGTATCTCGGCTATGAAGCGGCCGAGGGCATCGACTGGATTTGGGAACACCGCATAGAAGACATGGCAGCATTGGGGATATAGCCGATGATTGCGACGCAGGATACAGTCAACGAGGCCGTACGCCTCACTCTTCAAGCGCGCCTCGACGCGGGCAAGACAGCGGCCGATCGCAACCGCTTGGGGCAGTTCGCCACGCCCACAGCCCTGGCGACCGATATCCTCACCTACGCCAAGGCGCTCCTCCCCGCAGGAGCCCCCGTTCGCTTCCTGGACCCTGCCATCGGGACGGGCTCGTTCTACTCGGCGTTGCTGCGCGTCCTCGCGCCCGACGAGGTCGTCGACGCGACCGGCTACGAGATAGACCCTTACTACGGGAGGGAGGCGCACAAGCTCTGGGATGATGGCTGCTTGACGATGCACATCGCGGACTTCACGCGCGCTACTCCCCCGCCAACCGAGGCGCTGCGGGCCAATCTGCTCATATGCAACCCGCCGTACGTCCGCCATCATCACATGGATGCGGGCGAGAAGGTCCGGCTGCAGCGGATGGTGCGGGACGTGGCCGGCGTTAATCTGAGCGGTCTCGCCGGCCTTTATTGCTACTTTCTCTGCCTGGCGCACGCCTGGATGGCCGCCGACGGTGTGGCCGGCTGGCTCATACCGAGCGAGTTCCTGGACGTCAACTACGGGCGTCAGGTGAAAGACTACCTCCTCGATCGGGTCACGCTCCTGCATATACACCGGTTCGACCCCGATGAAGTGCAGTTCGCCGATGCACTCGTGTCGTCCGCAGTCGTGTGGTTCAGGAAGACGCCGCCGCCGACCGAGCACAGCGTCGAGTTCTCGTACGGGGGGGCGCTGATGCGCCCTCGACTATCCGAACGCGTCCCAGTCGCGACCCTGCGAGAAGCATCTAAATGGAGCGGGCTACCCCTTCCCGTGGGAGCAGGGCGACGCACGGCGCATGGTCTGAGACTGTCCGACTTGTTCAGCATCAAGCGGGGCATGGCGACAGGGGCCAACGACTTCTTTATCCTCACCCCCGAGCAGATCGCGGCGCACGAGTTGCCCGCCGAGTTCTTAACGCCGATACTGCCGAACCCGCGCTACGTGACCGCTGATGAGGTTGAGGCCGACGCTGATGGCCTGCCGCTGCTCGATCGTCGGCTCATGCTCCTCTCGTGCCGCCTGCCGGAGGTGATCGTCCGGGAAAGATACCCGTTCTTGTGGCGCTACTACCAGCAGGGCGAGCAAGAGGGCGTGCGGGAGCGATACCTGTGCAAACATCGGTCGCCGTGGTACGTGCAGGAAGACCGTCAGGCGGCCCCCCTCGTCTGCACGTACATGGGGCGACAGAACACGAAGAGTGGCCGCCCTTTCCGCTTCATCTTGAACCACTCGCGGGCGACGGCGCATAACGTCTACCTGTTGCTCTATCCGAAGCCTCGCCTCGCCGCGCTGCTCCACCATCGGCCGGACCTCCTCATTGAGATCTGGAAGGCGCTCAACACGATCACGCCTCACGCTCTCCTCAGTGAGGGGCGTGTCTACGGCGGGGGACTCCACAAGATGGAGCCGAAAGAGCTAGGCAACGTGTCGGCCGCTGTCCTGCTCGATGCCGTCCCCGCATTGGCCGGTGAGCGATTGATGCAACATGCGATGTTCGATGAGCTGCTCGTAGCGCCTTGAACAGAAACGGGCTCTTTTTTGTACCCGTGAGCGAGGCCGGGAAGGTGGGGGGCGCATGGCGACGGAAGCGGGAAGCCAAGGGGATGGGGCGTTCAGGCGGCGGTGCTTAATCGCGGCCGCAGCCGACACCCAGGCGTGCTGGGAGGAGTACAGCACGCTCGTGCGCGAGGCCGCCGAGGAGCCGCCCCGCGAGGGCGGCGCGACCCGGCGTGCGGAGCTGCAGGTGGAGCTGCACCGGGCGCGGGCGGCGCTGATCGCTGCCGTGGAGGTCCGGCGCCTGGCCGTCGACGAGATCGAGGCGGAGCGCGACGAGGACGACGATGAGGGCGAAGTATTCCTGCTCGATGACTTCCGCGACGACGGGCCTCCGTGAGCGCAAGCGCGTCGGCAACTCTCGGCCTCCTAGAAAAAGAATGGCGTACAGGCCTAGAATAAGCGAAGCTGCGTGCGACACGAAGTCGCACCGTTAGAGTAGTGTAGGAGGGAAAGCTACACTCAGGCGAGTGTCTAACGCCTGTTCCCACCCTTGCGTGCGTCGCCGGCAACGGCGGGGTGCGAAGCCAGGGGGAACGCCTAAGGAGAGGTCTACCCATCAGATCGAACCGGGCTAGGGAAAGCGTGGACGGGTGAACGTGAGTGAATCCTCGATGAGGCTTCGTTAGCTTTAGTCGCCGGAACGATGGGTACCCAAGACGGCGATCATGGGGCACGGCACGAGAATCGCAGCTTTCTTGTGCGCGGACACCAGCCCCCGGAGTAAAGAGGACACCCACCCCACGCGCATCTCGACGGTGCGGAACGTGATAACCCCACTGGTGTCTGGCAGCGGCCAGTAGGTCATCCGTAAGGATGGGACAAGTCGCCAGTGGGAGGAGGATGGTCGAAGAAGCGAACGCCACCACGCCGAAAGGCGACGGGAATCCATAACCGGGTGGATAGGGCGGATGCCCACGCTGAAAGGCGGCTGACGTCGACCAGGTGAGTCACCCGAAGAACGCGGCGATGAATGCACATCGAAGGACAAGTTAGATGCAGATTCCTGCAAACGGACCGGAGAGGCAGACCGACTGGACGAGCGTCGACTGGCGCGCGGCCAACCGGCATGTGCGCACTCTGAGGCAGCGTATCTTCCGGGCAGCACAGGCGGGCGACCTCAAACGAGTGCGCTCGTTGCAGAAGCTCATGCTGCGCAGCCGCTCCAACACGCTCCTGAGCGTGCGGCGGGTCACGCAGGTGAATCAAGGCAAGGACACGGCGGGGCTAGACAAAGTGGTTATCAAGACCCCGGACGCCCGGGGGCGGCTGGTCGATCACCTCTCGACCTACCAACCCTGGCGTGTCACCCCCGTCCGTCGGGTGTATATTCCCAAAGCCAACGGCAAGCTCCGCCCCCTGGGCATCCCCACTATCATCGATCGCTGCCTCCAGGCACGGGTCAAGAACGCCCTTGAGCCGGAATGGGAGGCACGCTTTGAGGGCAGCAGCTACGGATTCCGACCAGGGCGGGGTTGCCACGATGCCATCGCCAAAACCTACCTACTGGCGTGTCCGCATCGGCGGAAGAAGTGGGTGGTTGACGCAGACATCGAAGGGGCCTTCGATCACGCATGTTGGCCTAGAAAGAGCGAAGCTGAGTTGAACTAAGCCGCTCCCTCACGAGAGCGGCTCGTCTTCAGAACCGGACGTGACACGTTAGCGTCATCCGGCTCCTCGGTCACGCGGTCCTTGTCATGAACACC
>JAABUZ0100008776.1_pt1 | contig 11779 bp, 21 predicted proteins | sample 5562091 | NCBI WGS metagenome assembly JAABUZ01 (sample SAMN12813069, study PRJNA571459) | rock metagenome | isolation source: Antarctica rocks | place: Antarctica: Victoria Land, Linnaeus Terrace sud | collected 2015-12-21
GCGTCGGCGTTGGGCGGCGAAAGTCTCCATAACGGGTATGTAACGGTCTAAACTTCCCGTAAAGAAGCGAGCAGAATCCAGTAGGGAGAGGTGCGCCCTACAACTGCGGTAGCGTCCGCATTACCAAACCAGCATGCTCCTGCAGTAGCACCCCCTGTGTCCGATAAGCGCCCTCCCTGGGGCGCTTTTGCATTTAATCCGACAAAATATCCGACTTACCGACCGTGCCTAAAAGGTGCGGCAAAGGAGTGTTTATGTCTTCTACGTCCGGTCGTGTGAACCTCAACAAAGGCGCCGCAATCCTCGGTTGCGCTCCAATCACTCTCTATCGGCTCGCAAGAAGGGGCGGGATTGCTTACCACCGTCCGACGCATCGATACCTGTTCGACATCGAGGAACTCGAGCGGTACCTCCGGGAGAGCGAGCACCCCCGGAAGACTGCTGAGGCGGCCTAAGATGCCGCGCTTCCGCGCGGCCGTTGCGCGTTGGAGGTAAGAGACCTCCCGCCCTTTTGCCGGACCGGGAGGCTAATCCTCCCCGGGCGTCGAGTGGAAGCGCTTGGACGGGAATGGTGCGGTCATGTTGCCGGGTGCCAGACCTGCTGCTCAGCAAATCTGATGGCCGTGCACCTTCTGCCGCGCTAGGACGATTGGAAGCATCCGCGATGACGCCGGCCCAGTTCAACCTCTCGCCAACCTTGTGCGAAGCGGGGCAGGGCCGGGGCATCGCCAAGATCCCCGGCCGAGTGTTACGGAGGAGAGGGGCAGTAGCCGACTTGCGAGTCAGGCGAGTCGTAAGCCATTCACCAGAAATAGAAAACCCGGCCTGCACAGCCGGATCTTCAAGGAGCTATAAACCTATGTCTTACCTGGATGTTACACCATGCGCGGTAGCGCTGAAATTGGAATCCGCTGCAGGGAAGCAGTGCGAGAAGGCCAAGCCAAATCCCCGTATGGAGCTCGCCTACTACCAGGCCGCGTCGGCGATCCGGAGCGAGAACCGCGATCATATCCAACACTGCCCCCAGTGCCAAGGGTGCTGGAGGGCAGCATGAGCTATCAGGGCGTGGAGGCCGTTTTGGATAATGGGCCGGCTGACACTACGGAGGCGATGGTGATGCTGTGCATCGCTGAAAGAGCTAATGAAGCGAGGCCGGGCTATGCCTATCCGGGGATAGCGGAGATCGCGCGCCGCGCCCGGATACATCAACGCCACGTAATCCGTGTGGTCGACAAGCTGGCGAAAGATGGCTGGCTGGTGAAGCTGCCAAAGGCGGAAGGGGAGGGAAAGCAGAGAGGCAAGTTTACGGCGTACCAACTGGATATGGCGAAGCTTTCCTCTAACGGATCACGTGCTGCCCAGATAGCACACGAAAAGGCGCGGGCTGAGGAGCGGCGAAGACTGAAAGAAGAGTCACATGCTGCCCAGATAGCACACGAAAAGTCAGGTGACATTGCGGTGGGGAGTCAGGTGACATTTGAGCCCGAGTCAGATGACATTTTGCGCTTCCCTATATTGAAGAACCAAGGAACCACAGAACCAGCCTCGGCTGACGCTTCGGAGCGCGTGATTATATGCGGAGACCTAGAGGCACAAGCCCCTCCGCCATCGACGAGAGGCCCCGAGCTGGTTAAGCCTACCGGCGGAAAACCGGGCAGAGAACTTATCACAGATGAGCAAGTCGAGACCATACGGCTTGCCTTTCCCCTGAAGGTCAAATCGGTGCCTGCGAGGAACGCCATTAGAGCCGCTCATGGGCTGTTGATGCGTGGAGCTGTCAGACGTGCAAGGGATGGTGAGTTCCTCGCGAAAATGTCTAGCCAGGATGCATACCAGTTCCTATATGCCAAAACAGAAGCTTATGCGGTCTCCCCCAAGGGGCGGAGTGGGAGATTCGCGGGGCACGCGGCTACATGGTTCAACGCCGGGTCATATGCGGAAGATCCAGCGGACTGGGGTCCCGGTGGCGAACATCCGAGCAATCCCGCTCGGGTATTCACACCAGGCAAGACAGTCGCGGAACAGATGGCTGAACAACGGCAAAGGAGTGGGACGCGATGAATCTTGAAGTGGATAGGGTTGAAAAGGCTTTGCTTGGTCTGATGGTCTCGGATCCGGAGGCAATCACAAGTGCTGCCTCGCTTGAGGTGGGAGATCTGTTTCTCGATTCTCATCGCACCTTGCTTACCGTGATTCGGGCCATGGATGCACAGGGGGAAAAAGTAAGTCTTATCACCCTCTTGGCTGAGTTGGGCAGACGAAAGCTTACGGAATCTTTAGGGGGTGCGGGGTACATATCGGATCTCACTAACGACGCATGGCGTGGGCAGGACCCTGCGCAGTATTTGAAGATAATCAAGAAAGAGGCCACCCGGCGAAAAGTGCTGGCTTTGTGCGAGATCATGAGGGCTCGCGCCGAGGACGGCGACGAACCGGACGACATTTACCACGATCTCCAGACCTCGGCGCTTGAGGCGCAGACTTCCAACGCACAAATCCGGCCAGTGTCGATTGCAGAATATGTCCTTCCAACGTGGGAAGACATGAAGCGCCAGATGGATCATACGGGCGATGTGCTGGGGATTCCTACCGGCTTATCCGGCTTCGATCGCGCGACTACGGGATGGAGGGAAGGTGAGTTAACTTACGTGGGCGCGAGCCCAGGACAAGGCAAAACCTCATTCATGTTGCAGGCGATGCACTATGCGGCGTCGGGGGGCTTTGGGGTAGGGTGCATTTCGCTGGAAATGCGGGCAGGGCAGCTAATGCGCCGTCTGACTACCATCGAATCCGGCTTGCAAGCCTACAAAACGCGAGATCCACGAGAATTGAGCATCCCTGAACGTGAGCATGTACGCAGATCGCTATTCGCTCTCGGCGACCTCCCCATTCAGATGTGTGACCAATCCGGACTGAAGCCCGGACAGATTGCCTCTCTTGCGAGGCAGATGCATAGCAGGGGCGCGAGAATCATCTTTGTAGATTTCGTGCAGATCATCGTAGAGGAAGGTCGGGATCGGCGCGAGGCTATCAACCGCGTCTCAGCGGCTCTTCGTGATACCTGCAAAATCCTGAATATCCCCTTCGTGGTGGCTTCGCAGCTCGCTAGACGTACCGGAGACCCTAACACCCCGCCGAAGATGAGCGATCTGCGTGAGTCTGGGAACTTGGAACAAGACGCGCATAACGTTCATATGCTCTTCCGTCCGAAGCAAGACGGCCATTGGACGGGTCAAGACCTCATCTTGATTGAGAAGCAGCGTGAAGGACTGACTGGGCCAATTGAAGTTGCCTATGACCCGGCAAGCCTCACCTTTGTGGAGCGGAATACCAAAAGGGAGCGTGCAGCATGATTCTGTGTGCAGAAGGATTAAGGCTGTATCGATGCATTTCCGAGGGTAGCCATCCCGAGAGGCGATCCATGGGTGAGCGGAGGGAGACGCAGAGAGCGGCCCTGGATGCGTACTCCGTGCACGTCAGAATGTGTCGGGTTTGTGGCGCTAGGGAGCGAGAAGGGATGGCAGCGTAATGGGGAAAAGAGCGGGCGGCGGAAGAGAATGAAGCGGGGTAATTTTCCCAGCACACCACTCAATGGAATCAAGAGGTTACGGCAGGTAAATTATGACGAAGAAGCCAGGGAGAAAGCCGAGCGCGGCGAGGTTAGCGAGGAGCTTCACAGCGAAGCAGTTTGATGATCCGTGAAAGCTCGTCAATCAGGTTCCTAGAAATTCAGGGAACCCAACCCTCCATAACCTCCATACCGGGCAAGCGACTCCAGCAAGTGCGGGAGATCCCAAAACCGAACCATTCTGTTCCGTAATCAAGGGAGTTTTCAAGATGGCAAACCACGGAGGACTAAGGCCGAGTTCGGGACGTAAGCCTAACGTTCTAAAGAAGTAGACGAGGCGTTCGGTGAAGATGTGGACTACGCCCAGCTTCACAGAGTGTACGGGACCTCAAACGAAGGTCAGAGCCGCTACAGCCCCGGCACCTGCACCGGTGCGATATGGAAGACGGTTAGCGGTGCACCGAATCCCAAGCACGTGAGCACGAGCTTTGTGGAGCATCAGAACCTCACAATGCGAATGGGGATGCGCCGTTTCACCCGGCTCACGAACGCCTTCAGCAAAAGGGTGAGAACCACGCTGCTGCGGTGGCGCTGCACTTCATCCACTACAACTCTGCCCGCATCCACAAGACGCTTCGCATCACCCCGGCGATGGCTGCTTGAATCTCTGACCACGTTTGGAGCTTTGAGGAGATCGTGGCTTGAATGACCGTGTACCATGCCGGCATGGCAAAGACGAAGCGCCGCCAACCGTATGCTCCCCCCGATGTTATGAATGTGGAAGCTCAGCGACTCGCAAAGGAGTTGCTTGTGTGGCATGCCCATATCCGAGCGAACCGCAGGGCTGACGCTTGGGCCCTGGGTGATCTAGCTCCCTACAAAAAGCTCTGTGAGCGGGCAGGCATTGGAGGTGCTGAGCGGATTGTGGGGCCTTACCTTGGGGAACTGGCCGAGTGGTGCAAGCGGAACGATCTGCCACCTCTGAACAGCTTAGCCGTTAACGCGCAGACACGGATACCGGGCGTTGGGTATGATGGCGCACCTAATTGCAGTTACGAGACGTGGGTTGAAGACGTGGGCCGGTGTCTCGCGACTCAATACCCGCCACAGATCCCGTAAGGGCCTTGAGTCCAGCCTACCAGGAGGTAACGAGTACCGAGACAAGATCACCTCCAAGATTAGCGAGCACTGCAAACGCCTCACCGTGCTCCCCGTCATCGCTCAGAGTACAAGCCAACCCGCAACCTGGGGGGGGTGGGTAAATCTCTACAGCTTTGAGTGCTTTGGACCAGCCATTGGGTCAACGCACGCGAAAGCGAATGTGAAAGTTTCAGGGTAGGAGGCAAGATGAAGGGCAGAATACCGAAGCCGACGGCTCAAAAGGTCCGGGAAGGCAATCCTGGAGGCCGCAAGCTGAACGAGCAGGAGCCGAAAGCTAAGGTCGGGTGCCCAGAGATACCCGCGGACCTTACGGACGCCGCCAAGCGCGTCTGGGACATCACAGTACCCGTCCTGCTGGGGCTGAAGACTTTGACGGTAGCGGATGGGGATGCGTTGGCTGCCTACTGTGAGGCCAAAGTGATGCACCAGCTGGCCATCAAAGAGGTGGAGAAGTTTGGCATCACCCTCATAAGCGCGATGGGGCCGAAAAAGAACCCCGCGGTTACGGTGGTCAACGAGTCGCTGAAGGCGATGCGGTCCTTTATGGCCGAGTTCGGGATGAATCCTAGTGCGCGAGCCCGTCTCAAAGTCGGCGGAGAAGAGAAAGAGTCGGCGCTTGCCACGCTCCTCAAAGCCCGTCAAGCCAGCAAAATCGTCCCTATCGCCTGACGCGGCTGAGGAGTACGCCTCTTGTCTCCTCGACGGCAGTATCCCAGCCGGGAAGTTGGTCGTCCGCTGCGTACAGCGGCATCGGCGGGACGTTGGAGGACAGACCAAAGCGCGGCTTGTACTTTGATCCGATTCGACGCGCTATCTCCGATTGATCCATTCCGGCGTGGGGTGGTGGAGGGTGCGCGAAAGACCAGCAGTGACGGCTCGCCCAACTTCCGGACTTGTGGGACACAGTTGAACCGCATCCCCGGAGCCTACAGCTCAGAGTTAGTCACTATCCCACAAAACCAGGCACTCCGTGACATCTCCAGCACCTCAAATCTGCTGGGTGCACATGCTAACCCTAGCGGCTCCGTAAAGCTGTTACAGAAGGTTGCGGAAGCGAGCGGGCTCGGCTCAAGCGCGATCGCTCCGGCAACGGGGCATCCCGGGGCCCTGGCTGCCGACGCCGTCTGTAACGGCGCACAGTACGCCGCTGGCAATCTGATGAACAACCCCCCCCAACTGTGGACTGGTTGACAGCTGGGCGCACCAGCGGCCATGTTGCGCTCGTAGATACTGCCTTCCCCTGCCCCCTACGCTTTGCGCAGGAACTTGTCGCGGATCTCTTGAAGAGCGATCTGCCATACGGCTTCGTTCTCCTTCACACGACGAGACGAAAACCTCCCATCGTCATCTTTCAACCCTGCTGCGCTAACCCACCATCCGTCTCTCTTCGAGAGTCGTGCCCTAACCGTTCAGCGTGCGAAGATCGATTCCAGCCGCTCGGATGTGGTCACGGCAACATGGGCCTTCTGATAGCGCCCGTATCGCTTGAATAGGTCAGCCGTGCAGATTTCTGAAATGCCCTTGACACCGAGCAGCCTCTCACATTCAGCCTGAACCTTGAGCAAGGCCAACGCCTCCAGAGCTTGCGCTCGCGTATGTCCCTGGACACGCATCTTTCGCCTGACGCCAGAGCTGTCCACGAAACTGGCATACCAGCCGCGAGTGTCTTTCCGTTGAAACACACCATCCCTACTTGACTGTCTTGGCACGGGCTCCCCCTTTTCGTTCACTGCAGCGTCCGTTGGCACGCCAATAGGTGTGAGCACACGAATGCTTACAAAAGAGCGAAGCCTTCGTTTTCGGCGCGAACGGATCGCCACACTGGCGACAAGTGAGGAGTACCGTTTGCGCCCAACGCTCTAAAAAATTGGCGGCCGCAATGACTTCGACAGCCGAGTCGGCGCGAGCCGCAAGCACCGGTTGACCGTCTCTGGTGGTCAGCGGTTCAAACTTTGGAACACGCACTATTCGGTCCAGTGTCTCCGGATGCTCCTTGGAATACTCCGGTGGTGAACCCCAACCCTTTCCAGCCGCCCCCAGCCTTCGCTGCGACTTAAAATAGACTTGCCAATCCTGGAATTTCTCCCAAGTAATGCCGAGAGCATCCTTGCGGAAAGGTCCGCAAGAACGCAGAAACTCTTCGGCTTGGTCGGCGTCTTTTACGGCGAAGAAAGCCTCGCGGAGAGCTTCGGAGTCTACGTAGTCGGCGTCGTCACCCAAATCGTCGAGCCATTGGTAAGTATCAACGCCGTTTGGTGTCGAACGTGACACTTGCACCGCGCTCGGTTTCGATCGGTAATCCACCACTACTCTTAAATTCTGGATCACCCGACCTCTTTCTCGCCTTTGAGTAAAAAGCTTCTTCATTCACGCCCCCCCTTGGACATGAAAAGTGAGATGAAAAACTATTGACCTCATCTCCTACTCCGAATAGGATGCTACCTAAACCTATTCACCTATGCAAGGTTTGACGAACAAAAGGAGATGCCATGGCAGCCGAACCTCAGAGAAAACTACGCAATCTGACCAGCGCGAGCGATCAGACAGGGCTTAGTCCCTGGACACTACGGCGGTGGGCGTACGCGGGCCGCATTTCCTCGCACAAGCTGGGAACGCGCCTAATGATCCCTCAGAGCGAGATCGATCGCCTCATCACCGAAAGTGAGCGTCCGCGCCTGGAGGTGGCATAGTTGCTCCCGCCAAACAAACGCATTAACGATACGCGGGGCCTTGCCGCGTGACTGCAGCTGGCCTCGCACGTCAGGGCCGCCAGTGGCCGCCCTGAACGATGACGGACCCGCACGCAGCTCTTGAGGACGGCTTTCGCCTGATAGCGAAAACGAATTACCCGGGCCGACGCTGCCTCATGGGGCTGCGGGAAGTGGCACCACATCCACGCAAGAGAAAGCCCGGCGCTGAATACGCCGGGCGTAATGCAAGGACACGCTAATGTCTGCAATTGAGCTTACTACATGCAGGGTTTACGACCTACTTCAAATCGCTGCGCGAACCCAGGATGAACGAGCAAGGCAGGAGCCAGCTCTCGAGCTGGGGTACTACCAAGCAGGCTTCGCCATCCGGCAAGTCCTCCATCACCACGCCAAATCTTGCCCGGAGTGCGTGGAGGTGGCGCAGTGAGGGCGCTCAAGCGGCCGGAGAGCGCCGGGGTAGCCGTCGGACCCTGCCCAGAGGGGCACGCGATCATGGCAAGCGGCGGCGGCAAGTTCCTCACGGGACAGTGGTTTATAGTCCATGCCGCCAAGTGCTGGCGCTGCAGTCGTTCCGTGAGCATAAGTCTCCAGAAGTTGGAGGCTGCGTAATGGGATATGACATGCAGCGCTTGGCCTGGGCGGCGATCGATGCGGGGGCAGTCTCTGGGATGCCCAACCGCATGGTGCTTTTGACGATCGCAGACAGGGCGAAGGACAAGGGCGACCTACGGGGAATGTGCTGGCCGAAGGTGGAGAACATTGCAGCACGTGCCGACTGCTCTAAAAGGACCGTGCTTAGAGCGATCGACGAACTCGAAGCGGCTGGCCTGATGAAGCGCCGGTCTCATTCCCTGGGAGACCAGCGACGCGGAAGTCTCTACGCGCTAAACCTCTCCAAGCTGGAGGAGATTGCGCAGATAACATCCAAGGTTGCGCCGGATACCGAAACGGAGATCTTGGCTCAGGTGAAGCAAATCACAGGTGACATGCAGTCACCCGTGGAGGATGCTCACAGGTGCCACACAGTCACTCCACAGGTGACAGAAACGACGTTCACAGGTGACAGAAACGACTCGCTATATAGGAAGAACCAAGAAGAGAACCAAGAAGAGAACCAAGAGCCCGTCGCATCCGCTCCGGAGCGTGTGTTGGTCTACGACGAAGACTCAACGGCACTGCCCCCTAGGCCTGTGCTCGTTCTCAAGCCGAAAGCAGATCGTCCAGCGTCACTCTCAGAGGACGACACGGAACAAATCCGCATGGCATACCCCCAGAGGGAAAAGGGCCCCCAAGCCCGGAAAGCCATAAAGGCGCAACACGCGCTTCTAGTGGCCGGAAAAGTTAGATCTACGGCAGACGGCAAATTCCTTCCGAAGATGAGCTATGACGAGGCAGTTTCACTTCTTGTAGACAAATGCCGGCTCTGGGGCAAAACCGAGAAGGCGCGCGGAGAGTATTGCCCCCTTCCAGCGACGTGGTTCAACGGAGCCTGTTACACGGAAGATCCGTGCGCCTGGGGTTTGAAAACCGAGGCATCAGCAGGCCCAACTCTCAATGAAAAAATTGCACGGAGGGCGCAATGATTGATCCCAAGTACGCAGAACGGACCTACCTGGGAACGCTGCTAGCCGCAGAAGTCGATCTACCGGGTGCAGGATCGCTGCCGATTGAGAGCCTGGAACTCAGTTCGCATCGCACGCTTCTCCAGATCATACGGGCGCAGCACGCAGCAACCGGAACGGCGAACTGCTCCACCGTCGCTAGCGAATTGACGCGAGCAAACCTCTCGGAGAGCATCGGAGGTATCGGATACCTATTTAGCCTTACCGAAGGCATCCCCAGAGGTACGGATCTGGGACCCCACATGGCTGTGATCCGGGAGGCGGCCACCACGCGGAGGCTCCGGGCGCTGCTCGAGGACATGGAAACGCGGATCGTAGCGGGCGAGCAGACGGAGGAGCTGATGGCCGATCTCCAGGGCGAAGTGCTCAAGCTCCAGACGCAGAACGTGAAGGTTCGCCCAGCCTACATCCGCGAATTTGCTGTTGCTACCTGGGAGGCCATGCAGGAGCAGGCGGAGCGGGAAGCGGGTAAAACGCTTGGCATCCCTACCGGAATCGCAGACTTCGATCGGGCGTTGGGTGGTTGGCACCTTGGGGAGCTAACGTACATCGGCGCGCTTCCTGGACGTGGAAAAACGGCTCTCATGGTCCAGGCCATGCATCATGCGGCGACGCACGGTCACAAAGCGGGCTGTATCAGCCTCGAAATGCAGGCGCAGCAGATCATGCGGCGGCTGGGCACCATTCAATCTAAGCTGCCGGCCTATAAGTTCCGCGATCCGCGGCTGTTGACGCCCGCCGAACGGAGGCTTGCAAAAGACTCCCTCTTTGCCCTGGGTGAGCTCGACATTCAGATTTGCGACCAATCAGGTCTGGACCACAACGCCATTACCACCCTTGCCCGGCAGATGCATGCGAAGGGGGCAGAGGTGATTTTCGTGGATTTCGTGCAGATCATCCACGAGGACGGACGCGATCGGCGGGAAGCCATCAATCGGGTTTCGGCAGCTCTGCGGGATACAGCGAAAGCTCTAAACATCCCCTTTGTGGTGCTTTCCCAGCTTGCCCGCAGGGACTCGGACCCCAACCGTCGCCCCACGATTCAGGACTTGCGGGAATCCGGCAATCTTGAGCAGGACGCTCACAACGTTGCGCTTATCTACCGCCCGAAGCACAAGGAGACGGGCGAATGGACCGGGGAAGACGAGCTCATCCTGGACAAATCCCGGGAAAATGAAACCGGAAGAATCCCAGTCACCTACGACGCCGACTCCCTAACGTTTGGACCGCGCAGACGGGGGATAGTGAGGGTGGCATGACCGACTTGTGTGCGATTGGATCGGAGCTTCACCGGTTGATCTCGGAAAGCGCTTACGCACCTAACCGGACACTCAGGGAGCGCCGCGAGACGCAGAAGGATGCTCTGGAGGCCTTCACTGTCCACGTGCAGACCTGTGCTGTATGTGGATCTCAGGCAGAGCAAAGGATGGCCGCATGACGGTGATACGGCTATGTGCTCGGGGTCAAGAACTCCACCGGGAGATGATCAAGGCTCGGTCTGCTTTCATGGGTGCGGCCCGAATGACGCGGACGAAGGTTCGTGCCCTCGAGGACTCCCTGCGCGCCTACAAGGAACACTTCCGGGTGTGCGATGGGTGCGAGCAGCGATGATGGCCTACTTGGAACGGCTTTATGACCCCGAAGGTATGTACATCTTCACGATCTCCACACGGGGAGATCCCAAAACCGGACGATTCTGTTCCGTATTCAATGGAGTTTTCAATCATGGCAGGACCCGGAGCTAAGAGGTTAGGTTACGGACATAACCCTAAGCATTCTAAAGAGGTTTGGTCATGAATCGATTGCTGCAGCGTTTCCAATTGAGAAGCAGGAATGTTTCTGGAAAAAATGCTCGACTCGAAAGACGAGCGGATCAGTCTGGACGCAGAGAAGTACCTGATGGACCGGCTATACGGCAAGGGTTCGCAGTTGGTCGATATGAAGCATTCTGGGGATAAAGAGCAGCCGGTTCCGTTCGTGGTTAAGATCGTCCACATTGGCAGCCCAGAGCTCTCTGCATCCCGTGAATACAAGCGGTAGCGGATGCCCGATATGTTTAATGTCGAGGGTGTCAAGGGCGGCCAAGCGTGAACATTACAGCCCTCAAGCTCTGTGCGCGGGGGGGTGGAGTTGCACCGGACGATGAATCGCGCCATTAGTGCGTACACGTCTGCGGCGCGCATGACTCCAGCGAAGCGGAACGGTGCAGGGGGTGCGCGTAGGAACTATGCGAGCCACCTGACTACCTGCAGGGAGTGCTCAACGCCTTTTGTGAGTGAAGATGTCGCTGTAGCGCGGGATCTTCACTGAGAACAGTGAGAGAACAGCGTGCCCCTCGGGTATGTGGGACAGAGCAGGGAACGTCGACGCGTCTGCAGTACGACCCTAGACAAAAGAAAGCGATTGCAGGCTGAAGGAGGTTTAGCTGAACAGGAGAGGTGGTTCAGTGAGTCTGAACTCAATCTCGTATCTTAGAAATCTGACGTGGCTAATGGTTTGCAGCGCATAAGATGTGCTCTTGTCCAGTTCGTGCGCGATGATCAAGCCTTCGACGCTCTTGCCTGCTGGTCTCGCGAGATTCCGGTCGATCCAGCCCATATAGCGGAGGACCTGGCCCACTGTCTGATCCGTGCTCTGGCCACGTTTTAGTTCGATGACCAGCATTTTGGGGTCGGTCTTATGGACAGCTAGGATGTCCACGGGGCCTACGTCGGTCG
>JAABUZ0100008778.1_pt1 | contig 11776 bp, 10 predicted proteins | sample 5562091 | NCBI WGS metagenome assembly JAABUZ01 (sample SAMN12813069, study PRJNA571459) | rock metagenome | isolation source: Antarctica rocks | place: Antarctica: Victoria Land, Linnaeus Terrace sud | collected 2015-12-21
CTCGAAGGTGGCGTGCGGAGGGATGGGCGGGATGTCCGGGTCGCAGCGGATGTCCAGCACTGTCGGGCGGTCGGCGGACAGGGCCCGGTCCCAGGCGGGACCGATCCCGTCGGGATCCTCGACGCTAAGCCCCTGCAGGCCCAGGCTGGACGCGAAGTCGGCGTAGGACACGTCCGGAAGTGACTGCGACTCGGCGAACTTGGGCGACCCCTCCATCGCGCGCAGCTCCCACGTCACCTGGTTGAGGTCGTCGTTGTGCAGCACGGCCACGACGAGCCGGGGGTCTTCCCACTCCTGCCAGTACTTCTTGATGGTGATGAGCTCGGCCAGGCCGTTCATCTGCATCGCGCCGTCGCCGGCGAAGACGATGACCGGCCGGTGCGGGTTGCCGAACTTCGCTCCGATGCCGTAGGGCACTCCGGGGCCCATCGTGGCCAAGGTGCCGGACAGCGACCCGCGCACGTCGCCGCGGAACTTCAGCTGCCGCGCATACCAGTTGGCGGACGACCCCGAGTCGGCACAGACGATGGCGTCGTGGGGGAGGCGTTCGGACAGCTCGGAGAAGATCCGCATCGGGTTGACCGGCTTGGCGTCGACCATGGCCTCCATGCGCATGGTCTCCCACCACCGGGTGACGTTGGCCTCCACCGTCTCACGCCACGAGCGGTCCTCCTTGCGGGTGAGCAGCGGGATGAGGGCGCGCAGGGTGGTCCTGGCGTCGCCGACGAGGTTGACCTCGTAGGGGTAGCGCATGCCGATCTGCTTGGCGTCGACGTCGATCTGGACGCCGCGTGCCTGGCCGAAGTCGGGCATGAACTGGGTGTAGGGGAAGCTCGACCCGATGGTCAGCAAGGTGTCGCAGTTCATCATCAGCTCGTAGCTGGGACGGGTGCCGAGCAGGCCGATGGAACCAGTCACCCAGGGCAGCTCGTCGGACAGCACGTCCTTGCCCAGCAGCGCCTTCGCGGCGCCGGCGCCGAGCAGCTCGGCGACCTCGGCCACCTCGTCACGGGCGCCGCGTGCTCCGGTGCCCACGAGCAGGGCGACCTTGGACCCGGCGTTGAACAGGTCCGCCGCGCGGCGGATGGCCTGGTCGTCCGGGGACGAGGTGGGCCAGTCCACGCCGACGCTGGAGGGGACCATCTTGAACGCGTGGGTAGGCGGGGTGTACTCCATCTCCTGTACGTCGGACGGGATGATGACTGCCGTCGGCGCCCGCTCAGCCAATGCGACGCGGATTGCCCGGTCGATGACGTTGGGCAGTTGCTCCGGCACCGTCACCATCTGGAGGTACTCGCTGGCGACGTCCTTGTAGAGGCTCAGCAGGTCGACCTCTTGCTGGTAGGAGCCGCCCATGGCGCTGCGGGCGGTCTGGCCGACGACGGCGACGACCGGCACGTGGTCGAGCTTGGCGTCATAGAGCCCGTTCAGCAGGTGGATCGCGCCCGGTCCGGAGGTCGCCATGCAGACACCGACCTTGCCGGTGAACTTGGCGAAGCCGACCGCTTCGAAGGCGCTCATCTCCTCGTGCCGGGACTGGATGAACTTCGGCACGTTACCGGCACGGCCGAAGGCCGCCACTATCCCGTTGATGCCATCGCCGGGAAAGGCGAAAACCTTGTCCACCCCCCACTCGCCCAGTCGCTTCAGCAGGTAGTCGCTAACGGTCTCAGTGGCCATCGGTCCTCTCCTTCGGCTGGGGCGCGCTCAGCGCCACGGGTGCTCGGTGGTGGGTCGTTGGGGCGCCCGAGCGAGCGCCGCGGGCCAGGCCGTCGGCGGCCCGGGCTGCGACGGCCATAATTGTCAGAGCGGGATTGGCGCTGCCCTGTGTCGGCAGGACGCTGCCGTCGGTGATGTAGAGATTTGGCACGGCGAAGCTCCTGCAGCCGGCGTCCACGACACCTTGGCGCTCGTCTGCGGCCATCCGCGCCCCACCGACGAGGTGGGCATAGCGGTTGATGGTGATCGCCTCGTCGGCGCCGGCGGCGGTCAGGATCCGCTCCATCACCTCCTGGGCGGCCTTCATCAGCAGCCGGTCGTTCTCGCCCTGGGAGTACGAGAAGCGCGCGACCGGCATACCGTGCCTGTCCTTCTCCTCGGCGAGGGTGACGCGGTTGTCGGCCCGGGGCAGGAACTCGCAGAGGGCGCCGAGGCAGGCCCAGTGGACGTAGTCGCTCATGTACTCGCGCAGTGAAGGACCCCAGTTCCCCTGTGCCATCACGTGCTCGGCCCACGTGATCGGCAGCGGGGAGACGGTCTGGATCGAGAAGCCGCGCTTGTAGGGCTTGGTCGGGTCGGTCTCGTAGAACTGCTCGGTGCTGACCTCAGGAGGTGGGCCCTTCCACATCCGGATCTCCTGCTCGAAGCGGCCGGCTGTCTGCGGAGCCCCTTGGACCATCAGGTAGCGCCCGACCTGGTCGAAGTCGTTGCACAGGCCGTCGGGGAAGCGCGTCGACGCGGAGTTCAAGAGCAGGCGCGGCGTCTCGATGGAGTAGCCGGCGACGGCCACCATCCGGGCCCGCTGGAACCTCTGTATGCCGCCGCGCACATAGTGCACCCCGGTGGCCCTCCCGCTATCCCGTTCGACCTCGACACGGGTCACCATCGAGTCGGCCCTGACCTCCGCTCCGTGGGCGAGCGCGTCGGGAATGTGGGTGATGAGCGGCGAGGCCTTGGCGTTGACCTTGCAGCCCTGGAGGCAGAAGCCGCGGTAAATGCAGTGCGAGCGGTGCCCGAACCGGCCGTTGGCGATGGCGACGGGGCCCACCTTCGTCGTCACGCCGCTGGCGAGGGCGCCGCGCTGGAACACCTCGCCGTTGCCCGAGACCGGGTGCGGCCGGTGGGGGTAGGTGTGGGGGTCACCCCAGGGCCACGCCTGCCCGGCCACGGGCAGCTCCGCCTCGATGTCCTCGTAGTAGGGGCGCAGCTGCGCGTAGTCGATCGGCCAGTCCACACCGACCCCGTCGAGAGTCAGGGTATGGAAGTCGCTGGGATGGAAGCGCGGAGCGTAGCCCGCGTAGTGCACCATCGAACCGCCGACCCCGCGCCCCGAGTTGTTGGCCCCCAACGGCACCGGGTCCTGACCGGCAATGACCCGCGGCTCGGTCCAGTACAGGTGGTGGGAGCCGGCCTCGTCGCTGACCCAGTCGGTTTCGGGGTCCCAGAACGGCCCGGCGTCCATGGCCACCACGGACCAGCCGTGCCGGGTGAGCCGCTGGGTCAGCGTGGAGCCGCCGGCCCCGCACCCCACCACGACGAGGTCCACCTCGTCGCTGTCCTCGAAGCGGCGCATGTCCGCGCGGAGCTGGTGTGCGGTCCCCGGTCGCTCTGGAAGGAGCCACGCCGACTCGTTCCGCTCACGCACCGCGCTCACGATGTCCATCCGCGCACGTAGTCGGTGGGTCGGGCATCGGGCACCTCGAACGGTTCGAGTCGGTCGACCCCCATGTTCTTGTATCCACGCGGATAGGCAGGACCGTCGAACCCGATCTCGTTCCAAGCCCACGGGTGGGAGTAGAAGGCGGTGCACGCATAGCGCGTCCACAGGCTCCACACGCGCGCCGCCACCATCCCGTGCCAGTCCTCATCGCCCAGCCGCTGCACCGCGTCGAGGACCGCCGCCTGGTGCTTCCACTCGGCCCCGGCAAAAAGGCTCTGGACGACCCGTTCGGCGTCCTCGTCCAGCCATGCGAGGCTCTGCCGCCAAATCAGGTGGTCCTGCGGCATACCGTCGTAGTGCCAGCCGTCCGTCTGGTCCTCTGCCAGCCGGGCGTCGACCATCGCCACCACCGGGACCCGCGGTTCCTCCCGCTGGTCGAGCAGCTGGTCGAACAGAGCACCTGCGATGGCTTCCTCGGCCTGGGTGAAGAAGCGGATGGCGGGCTGCGGGCCAAGGCGGGCGTAGACGACCGACGTCGTGGTCTCGTCCCAGTGGCGGCTCTGGTCCAGCACGTCGAACCCGGGAAACCGCCCTCCTCCGTGCGCCGTGGCGAGGGGCAGCCGGTATGCCGGATGGGGCCGGTAGCTCATCGCTCCCTCCGGAGGATGGAGGCGAGCAGGCCCATGCCGCCGACCATCGTCACGAGCAGGGGCGCCAGCAGGGGCGGACCCATCTCCATGTTGTAGCGCCAGTTCGCCCAACCTCCGGGCTTCTGCCCGATGCCTCGGGCGTGGAGGTAGGTGCCCTGCAGGCCGTTCGCGACGATGACGGCCGATGCCAACGGCAGAGCCGTCTTGGCGGCACGCTCGCTGAACAAACCCGCGATCCCCGCCGCGGCTCCGACCGGTCCGAGAACCACCGGAAGCCACATCAGCCGGTTGCCGAAGCTGGCCTTGTCGTGCTCGAAGTAGATCTCGGCCGCGGTCACGATGGCACCCACGGCGGTAAGCCCCGAGAGGCTGCGTTCGAAGTGGCCGGTCCGGACGTTGCGGACGAGGTGGTCGATCCCATGAACGGCACTAGACCGCGCAGCTGTGGTGGTTGACACAGTCTTCTCGCTTTCTTGGTGGGACCTAGTGGGAACGTGGTTCGTGCTTCCCAGGTTTCACCGGCTCATGTATCAGCTCAATGATTGCACCGAAGCAACGAACGCTTCAAGGATGATGACAGAATTCCGCACCATGCACCATCGCAAGCATTAATTAGGCGCAACTGATGGCATACTCACAGCATGATCGCCAAGGGAACGGACACTGAAGACCTGGGCCGGCAGGTGGACGCCGTCGTGCGAGCGTCGCGAGTGCTTGTCGGGGTGGTAGCACGGTCGGTCGCCGAGGTGGAGGACCTCGTCTCGCTGCCGCAGTTCCGGGTCCTGGTCGTCATCGCGAGCAGGGGGTCTGTCAACCTGGGTGAGGTTGCCGAGGGTCTGGGTGTCCACCCCTCCAACGCCACGCGCACCGTCGACAAGCTCGTGGTCGCCGGGCTTGTCCAACGTAGCGATGATCCTGCGGACCGTCGCTATCTGGCGCTGAACCTGACGTCGCGGGGGCACGATGTCGTCGAACGGGTGATGAATCACCGACGTTCGTCCATCGCCGTGGTGATGGACAACATGGCGCCCTCTCGCCGACGCACGTTGGCTTCCGTGTTGGGGGCCTTCGCCGAGGCGGCCGGCGAGCAGGCGGGCGATGAGGAGGCTTACCTGCTGGGCCTGCCCTCCTGATCCGGTGCTGATCCAGGTCCGTTGGCCCCGTGGTGCTGCCGGACGTCACGGATCGCCCGCTGTCCACGGGCATTCAGCTCACGCCTGGCCAGCAGACCGCCGGTCTCGGGCACGGCAGCCCGGGGTGTGACGTTGGCGAGGGCCCGAGGGCGGCGGCGTGCGAGGTGTCTCGCTCACCGGCCGCGCGGCGTGGTGGTCCCGCTCACGCTGAAGAGGGCCGCCACCACCGAATCAGCCAGCGCGAGCCGGCGCCGGCCGGCGTCGGTCACCGCAAGAGCGATCATGCTGGCGGAGTGCAGCGCGTCCAACCACCGGCCGAGGCGCCGGACCACGGCTCGGTCGGTCCTCATGACAACAAGGGCCTGCACCATATGACGGACACCCAGGACGCGGGCCGTTACGCGGGCCCTGCCGTCAAGCGGCATACCGGTGAGCGCGTGCGCCAGGCGCTCCGGGGCGACGAGCAGCGCGGTGCCGTAGGCCAGGCGCATTGCGTCGCAGGGTCTCATCGGCGGGCCGCCCGCGCTGCGGCCAGGCCGAGCCCGGCGAGGGCGGCAAGGCCGCCGCCCAGCAGGCCGTGATGGTGGGAGGCCCACAGCTGCGGGCTGCGGTTGGTCGATCGGTCGTCGAAGCGACCGTGGGCGCCGTAGTCCTGTGCGTCGTCGGCGGGTTCCCACAGGTTGACCGGGGCGTCGTCGGGTTGTGGCTCGCTGGACTGTTGAGAGCTGAACCCGGTGCGGGCCAAGTAGCGGTCCAGCAGGCCCGGTGCGACGGCGTTTGCGCAAAGCGTCAGGGCGGTGCTGGCTCCCACCCAGTACTCCCGGCGACCCGGGTGGTCCGCAGCGTACAGCACAGCCCTGGCGGCCACTTCCGGCTGGTAGATCGGCGGGACCGGCTGGGCGCGATGGGGGAGCCGGGAGAGGACCCAGGAGAACTGCGGGGTGTTCACCGCCGGCATCTGCACCATGGTCACCTGGACCGGGCTCTTCTCGTGTAGCAACTCGCAGCGCAGAGCCTCGTGGAAGCCCTGGATGGCGTGCTTGGCGCCGCAGTAACCGGTCTGCAAGGGGATCCCGCGGTACGCCAGCGCCGAGCCGACGTGGACGATGGTGCCGTGCCCGCGGGCCGTCATCGGTTTCAGGACGGCCATGGTGGCATAGACGTAGCCGAGATAGGTGACCTCGGTGAGCCTCTTGAACTCCGCCGGAGTGATGTCCTGGAAGCGGCTGAAGACCGACGAGAACGCGACGTTGACCCAGACGTCGATCGGTCCGAGCTGCTCCTCGACCTGGGCGACCGCGCGCTCCACGTGGTCGGAGTCGGCCACGTCGGTGGGTACCGCCAGGGCCTCGCCACCGCCGGCCCTGATCTCAGCGACTGCCCCGTCGAGCCCGGCCGCCCCTCGCGCCAATAGCGCCACCTTCGCGCCGCGAGCTGCGAACGCGACGGCGGTAGCGCGTCCGATGCCGCCGGTTGCTCCGGTAACGACGACGACCTGTGGGTGCTGTCCTGTCATGGGTTGCCTCGACTCGTCTCGGTGTGGCGCAGGTGCTTAGGTCATGGGTTCGGTGGTGGGCTCTGCCAGCCGCTTGGCTGACTCAATAAGCAGAGCATGCACGAAGGCCTGGGGATAGTTCCCGCGTAGCTGGCGCTGCTCGATGTCGTACTCCTCGGTGAACAGCCCAGGCGAGCCGCAAGCGGCCCGGTTGCGCTCGAACCACCGCATCGCCTCGGTGTGCCGGCCCTGCTGGTGTACCGCCATCGCCATGTGGAACCCGCTGAGGAGGAAAGCGCCCTCGGCCTGGTTAAGTGCTCTGGAGTCCTGGCGGAATCGGTACACGTACCCCTGGCGGCCCAGGTCGTGGCGAACGGCGTCGAGCGTGGCCACGCTGCGTGGGTCGCTTGCCGGCACGGCGCCGCGGATGGCGGCGAGCAGCAGGCTGGCATCGACGCGTTCGTCGTCGGGCGTGCGTTGCCATCGACCGGTGGGGTGCACACTGTCCGAGGCGGTTTCCGCCATGATGCTGTCGGCTAGACCGCTCCACGAGGATCCTTGGGCGGCTGGCGCCACCTTCGCGATGGCTCGCAGCCCTGCGACGCAGGTCAGCCGGGAGTGGGTCCAGTGACGTGGCTGGAGCTCCCAGATGCCGGCGTCCGGCTCAAGCCAGCGGGCGCTGATCGCGTCGACGGTGATCTCGGCCGCACGCCAGTGTTCGACGTCGAGGCGGTCGCGTGCTGCCGCCGCAGCCAGCAGGAGCAGGATCTCGCCGAAGTTGTCCAGCTGGAACTGGTCGTTCACCCAGTTGCCGGCCACGTCCCGTCCTCCGGGGTACCCCACCAGGTCGATCGCGTGCTCGTCGGGCACAGCGCCCCCGGTGACCGTATAAGCCGGCTTGAGCGACGTGCCGTCGCTCAGAACCCGCCCGGTGACGAACCGAACCGCACCGTCGAGCAGAGGGAAGGCGCCGCAGGCGGCGACAGCCTCACCGGCGTAGCACTGGTCCCGAATCCAGGCGTAGCGGTAGTCGTAGTTGCGTCCCTTATCAGCGCGCTCGGGCAGCGACATCGTCGCTGCCGCCACCATCGCGCCGGACGCACTGGTCATCCCCCGTAGCACAGCGTAGGACTGGCGTGCGTCGTCTGCCGCGATGGTCACGTGCATCTCGGGTACGGCCTGGGCCCACGCGTGCTCGGTGCTCTCCCAGGCGATGTCGGGCTCTGGCGGCTCGTCGTGCAGCGGGCGTTCAGACACCTCGAGAACCAGGTCGTGATGTGCCCCTTCCGCCACCTCGATCTCCAGCTCCAGACGCTTGCGGCCGACGGCACGGGCAGAGCCGGCGCCGCTCCACCGCAGATGCAGCGGACCGGACCTCGCCGACCACAACCCGCACTCCTGCTCCAGCCCGGCGAGCCCATGACTGCCGAAGTCCGCCCCCGGCGCCAGTATCGCGCTGACCCGGGCAGCGCCCGACGCGGCGTGGATTCTGCGCAGAATAACCACCTTCGACGGGTCGCCCGGAAAGGCCAAGGCGTTGCGACACTCGATGACGCCCGTCGTGCTGACCCACCGGCTACGCCAGATGAGTGTTCCGTCCTCGTAGCGGCCACCCCATACGTACCGGGGATCGGACGGGGTGACCGCATACAGGCTCTCGGCGCCGATCAACGACGCGAACAACGCACCGTCGTGCCAGCGCGGCGCGCACATCCACGCGATGTCACCTCGGGGGCCCACCAGCGCCCCGCGCTCGCCATCTGCGAGCAGGGAATAGGCACGCAGCACGTGCGGGGGGTATGCCCGTACGAGGTCACGTGCCATAAAGGAACTCTACAGCCCGCAATGGTTGCACTTCTACAAGAGTAGCGATAACGTGTCTCGGTGCCCTTGACAATGAAGCGCGGTGTCGACGTTCCCGCCCTCAGCGAGGACGGACCCCAGCCGAGGTCGTCCACGTCAGGTCCACCAGGCAAGACCGCATCCTGGGCCGCGGTCCCTGCAGTGTGGTTCATATGGCCGCCGCTGGACTCCGAAACCAGCGGCCCCTGGTCGCCGTCTACGCGTCAGCTCACGAGATTCTGCCAGCAGACCGGTCAGCACCTCGGGTCGAACCCGGGCCCGGCGGCCCACGAGTCAGGAGGCCCATCATGAGTTCATCGGCGGTGTCTGCGCCTACCACGGCGCTGTCCAGCCAGCGGTGGCGCCGGTTGGTGCCGCTGGTCTTCATCACCTACAGCCTCGCCTACCTGGATCGGTCCAACTACTCGATCGGGGTGGCTGGCGGCTTGAAGGAGGACCTCGGGCTGACGCCTGGGTGGTCCGCCCTCTTGGGTGCGGTCTTCTTCCTGGGGTACTTCGCCTTCCAGATTCCCGCTGCCCACTACTCGGAGCACCGAAGTGTCGGGAAGCTGATCTTCTGGGCGGTGCTGCTGTGGGGAGTGTTCGCCAGCGCCCAGGGCGTCATTCCCTGGCTGTGGTTGTTGATGGTCGACCGGTTCGCTTTGGGCGTCACCGAGGCGGCGATCATCCCGGCCATGCTGATCTTCCTGACCCACTGGTTCAGCAGAAGCGAACGTGGCCGCGCCAACACGTTCCTGATCCTGGGCAACCCGGTGACCGTGATGTGGCTGTCCGCGGTCTCCGGCTACCTGATCGCGGCGTCCAGCTGGCGATGGATGTTCATCATCGAGGGAGTGCCGGCGATCGCCTGGGCGTTCGTCTTCCGGGCACTCGTCGCGGACCGCCCCCGGGAGGCGAAGTGGCTGGGCGCGGCGGAACGGGACGAGATCGAGCAGCGGCTTGCGGCCGAGCAGGAGGACCTCGCGCCCGTGCCGGGCGGGTACCGCCAGGCGTTCAGGTCGCGCAACGTCGTCGTCCTCTCCATGCAGTACGCGCTCTGGAGCATCGGGGTCTACGGCTTCGTCTTCTGGCTCCCCAGCATTCTCAAGACCGCCCAGCATAATGGAATCGGCATCATCGGGCTCCTGTCGGCTGTCCCGTATGCGTTGGCCGCCGTGGCGATGGTCGTTGCGTCGAGGTACTCCGACCGCAGCGGCAATCGCCGCGAGTTCGTCTGGCCCTTCCTGCTCGCTGCCACCGTGCTGTTCGTCGTCTCCGTCGTCCTGGGCACCGGACACTACTGGGTCTCCTACGTCGTACTGATCCTTGCCGGTGCCTGCATGTACGCGCCGTACGGACCCTACTTCGCCCTCGTGCCCGAGTTCCTCCCGCAGAACGTCGCCGGTGCCGCGATGGCACTGATCAACAGTGCCGGAGCCGTCGGCGGGTTCGTGGGGGCCTACGTCGTCGGATGGCTGCAGGGCGGGGTCGGTGACGGCGCCGCTTTCGCCTTTATGGCGGCGGCCCTGTTCCTGGCATCCATCCTCATGTTCCTGGTCACCGAGCACGGCCGGCGCGGCGCAGCCCGCAGCGTCACGCCGCCACCTGTTCGCAGGCTTGCCCCCGGCGAAGGATGAGGACACGGGGGCTCCGGTGCGGCTCTGCGTCGCCTACTCGCTCGCGTGCTGGGAGCGGGCCTCGTCAAGTGAGACGTGGCGTCGCCGGGCGATCTCCAGACAGATGGCGTCGAGCAGCACGTGGGTGCACTGGTCGAACAGGGAGCCCAGGGGCTGCTGCGTTGTCGCCTCGCCAGCGCCTCGCTGCTTGGTCGCGGCCGGGACGGCCAGCACCTCGATCGCGAGCTCAGCCAGGGGGGACCCGGCGTCGCTGGTGACGGCCAGGACCCCGCCACCCTTCTCGCAGGCCTGCTGGGCCGCCCGCAGCGTCCCGGGCGTCGTCCCCGAGCCGGAGACGGCGAGCACGACGTCTGCCTCGTCGAAGCCTGGAGTGATGCTCTCGCCGACCGCGTATACCGTCAGCCCGAGATGCATCAACCGCATCGCGAACGCCTTGGCCATCAAACCCGAGCGGCCCTCACCCGCGGTGAAGACCCGAGGCGCCGCAAGGAGCCGCTCGACGAGGGAGTCGATGGCCGCCTCGTCGACCTGTGCGAGGACCGCGTCCATCTCGCTGCGCACAATATTGAGGGGTGTGCTCATTGGTGTTGACCTTCCTGGAATGCTGCCGTGAACTCGCTGGCGGCCCGCGCGGGGTCCAGAGCCTGGGTGACGGCCGAGCCGACGATGATGATCGGGCAGTCTGTGAGTACCGTCAGCTCCAACAGGCGCGGGACGTCGCTCAAGCGGACCCCGCCGGCCAGCGCCACCCGGCGCCCCGACGTGCCCTTCGGCAGCGACCAGGGTTGCGACCCCGAGCCGGATTCCTGCACGTCCTTGCCGACATGGACGGCAACCACGCCCCGGGGATAGCGGCTGAGCACGACCTGCTGCCTCGCCTCGTCGGCTCCCAACAGGTCGACCATGACAGTGGACCGTCGATCAGAGGCGACGGCGAAGCACGTGTCGATCGTCTGGTCCGGGGCGGTGGCCATCACGGTCGCGGCGGCGGCACCGGCGTCATAGGCAAGCTCGAACTCGTAGCGGGCGTTGTCGTTGGTCTTGGTGTCGGCAAGCACCGGGGTACCCTCAGCGGCGGCGACAACCCGACGCACGCTCTCCATGCCGAACTCCTTGATCAGCGAGGTGCCCACCTCCACCCAGTCGGCATGCGGCGACACCTGCCGGGCAATCTGCACCGCGTCGTCCAGAGTGAGCCGGTCGAGGGCAACCTGCAACTGTGCGGTCATGGCGCGAAGCCCTCGTAGTGCGCGGCATCCGGATCGGGCCGATGCCGGGCCATGAACTCCTCCAGCTTGCTGCGGGTCGGCAGGCCCTCGTTGTCTCCTCGCTGGGTGACGGCCAGCGCGCCGACGGCGTTGGCCCGGTGCAGGCAGGTGGTCAGGTCGTGCCCCTCCAGGAGTCCGCTGATGAACCCCACGGCGAAGCCGTCCCCTGCGCCGACCGAGTCGACGACCGTCACAGGGTATGCCGGGACGTCCGTGCGCCCCTCAGCGGTCACCACACATGATCCGGCGACTCCGAGCTTCACGACCACTCCATGGCTGCCGCGATCGAGGTAGAACGCGGCAATCTCGTCCGGGTCAGCGCTGCCGACCAGGACCTCGCCCTCCGCGACGCCCGGCAGCACCCAGTCCGCC
>JAABUZ0100008779.1_pt1 | contig 11776 bp, 10 predicted proteins | sample 5562091 | NCBI WGS metagenome assembly JAABUZ01 (sample SAMN12813069, study PRJNA571459) | rock metagenome | isolation source: Antarctica rocks | place: Antarctica: Victoria Land, Linnaeus Terrace sud | collected 2015-12-21
TGCAACGTCGAGCTGTGCGGTTGGGAGGTCGATCTGCTCTGGCCTGAACAGCGGCTGGTGGTGGAAGTCGACGGGCACGCCGCCCACGGCCACCGCGCCGGCTTTGAGCGTGACCGTCGCAAGCAGATGGCGCTGGTCGCCGCGGGCTACCGGGTCATTCGCGTCACTTGGCGCCAGCTCCGCCACGAGCCGCTGGCGGTTATCGCCGCCGTGGCCCGCGCCCTCGGCGGCGCCCAATAGGATCATTCGAGCATGCGTGTGCTGCTGACCAACGACGACGGGATCGAGGCCGAGGGGCTTCAGGCCCTGCGCCGGGCGCTCCTGGAGGTACCGGGCGTCGAGCTGGCGGTGGTCGCGCCCGACGGGAACCGTTCGGCCATGGCCCGCTCTATCACCACCCGGCGGCCGCTGTGGGTCAAGGAGGTCGACTTCGGCGACGGCACCGTCGGCTACGCCACCGACGGCACCCCGGTCGATTGCGTGCGCCTGGCTCGCCTGGGCCTGATCGAGGGCTTCAAGGCCGAGCTGGTCGTCTCGGGGATCAACCACGGCTCCAACCTCGGCGACGACATCACGTATTCCGGCACCGTGGCCGCGGCGCTGGAGGCGATCGTCCTCGGGCTGCCGGGGATCGCGGTCTCCCAGCAGTCCAGTGCGCTGGAGCTCGACTTCACCTCCGGCAGGGGGTTCGAGTTCACGGCCGCTGCGGCTTTTGTCGCGCGCGTGGTCGCCGAGCTGGAGGATGTGCCGCTCCCGGGCGGAACGCTGCTGAACATCAACGTTCCCGGTGCCGATCCCCACGGGGTGGAGGTGGCCAGGCTCGGAAAGCGGATCTACCGCGACGAGCTCTCGCTGGTCGACGAGGGCTCCGGTGGCCGGCGGCTGTACCGGATCTATGGCGACGCCAGCTACGAGCGTGACGAGACCGGTACCGACCTGGCAGCGGTGGCGGCGGGGAAGATCGCCATCACCCCGATCCACTTCGATCTCACCGACCGTGACGGCCTCGACGCGCTGGCGCGCTACGACCTGGCGCGGCTGATACAGCCGGCTGCGGAGGAGGTCGGGGCCGAAGAGGTGGAGAGCTGAGCGCCTCCACGGACCCCGCCGCGCGCGCGGGTGAGCTGCGGCGGCTCCTGGAGTACCACGGCTACCGCTACTACGTTCTCGACGACCCCGAGATTGGGGACGATCGCTACGACGCGCTGCTGGACGAACTGCGCGGGATTGAGGCCGAGCATCCGGAGCTCGTCACGCCGGACTCGCCCACGCAGCGAGTAGGCGGCGAGCCGGTCAGCGACCTGGAGAAGGTCCGCCACCCGCAGCCGATGCTCTCGCTGGCCAACGCTCGCTCGGCCGAGGAGCTGCGCGCCTGGATCCAACGGATGCAGAATCACCTGGCCCGGGAGGGGATTGAGGATCCCGAGTTCTGCTACGTCGCCGAGCCCAAGATCGACGGCCTGGCGATCTCCCTGCTCTACCGCGATGGGGGCTTTGAGCGCGGGGCCACCCGCGGGAACGGCGAAGTCGGCGAGGACGTCAGCCACAACCTGCGGACCATCGCCGGGATTCCGCTGCGGCTGGACATGCCCGCGCCTCCGGCGCTGATCGAGGTTCGGGGCGAGGTGTACATGTCGCTGCCGGATTTCGCCGCGCTCAACGAGCGCCGGGCGCAGAAGGGGCTGTCCACGTTCATGAACCCGCGCAACTCCGCCGCGGGGACGATCCGCCAGCTCGACCCCAAGCTCGCCGCCGGGCGCCCGCTGTCGTTCTGGGCCTACGCGGTGGGAACCACCGCGGGAATCTCGTTCCAGACCCATTGGGATGCGCTCATGTGGCTGCGCGAGCATCGCTTCCCGGTCCACCCCGACGTGAGGCGGCTGCGTACCGAAGACGAGGTGGTCGCCCAGTGCCGCTCCTGGGAGGAGCGGCGGGGATCGCTGGAGTTCGAGATCGACGGCGTCGTGGTCAAGGTCGACGAGGCCGAGCTGCAGCGGCGGCTGGGCGTCGTCGGGCGTGAGCCGCGGTGGTCGATCGCGTGGAAGTTCCCGCCCACCACCGCCGTCACCACCCTGCAGCGGATCGGCTGGAATCCGGGGAAGTTCGGCGACCTGCACCCGTACGCGATGCTGGCGCCGGTGCGCGTCGGCGGAGTGACGATCAAGCTCGCGACGCTGCACAACGAGGAGGACCTGGCGCGCAAGGACATCCGGGAGGGCGAGGAGGTCATCGTGCTGCGGGCCGGCGACGTGATTCCGCAGGTTCTCTCGCCCGCCCCGCACGTGGCCGAGCATCGAAGTCGCCCGCCGGCGCCAACTCCCCCCGAGCGCTGCCCCGTGTGCGACGCCGCCACGATCAAGCCGGAGGGCTCGGTGTTCACCCGCTGCCCCAATCGCGACTGCCCCGGGCGCCGGTGGCAGCTGCTCAAGCACTTCGTCGGCGCGATGGACATCGACGGCCTCGGCGAGAAGCAGGTGAGCCTCTTCATGGAGCTCGGTTGGGTTCGCACGCCGGCTGACTTCTACCGTCTCGGTGCCGAGCAGATCGCCGGTCAGCCCGGGTTCGGGCAGACTTCGGCCGAGAAGCTGGTCGGCGCCGTGGCTCAGTCCACCCAGCAGCCGTTCGGCCGCCTGCTCTACGCCCTGGGACTCGAGGAGGTGGGCATGGTCACCGGCCGCAACCTAGCCCAGCAGTTCCGCACGATCGATGCGCTGCTCTCCGCCTCGGTGGAGGAGATCGAGGCCACGCCGGGGGTGGGGCCGAAGATGGCGCACACGATCCACGCGCAGCTGAGCGACCCGCTCATGCGTCAGCTGATCGAGGATCTGCGCGCTGAGGGGCTGCGGCTGCAGGAGGAGGGGCCACCGCCGGGCGAGGGGCCGTTGGCGGGTAAGACGCTCGTGCTGACCGGCACCCTGCCTCACCTGACCCGAGAGCAGGCCACCGAGATGATCACCGCTGCCGGGGGTCGGGTGACCGGCTCGGTCTCACGCAGGACCTCATATGTGATCGCCGGCGCCACCGCCGGCGGGTCCAAGCTGGCGCAGGCGGAGCGGGCGGGGGTGCCGGTGCTGGACGAGGACGGGTTGCGCGCGCTTCTGAGCGCCTGAGGGAACCGAACCCCAAGCGGTCAGCCGTTGTAGCGGGCCAGCGCAACCGCCATCCGATCCTCCAGCGCGTGCCCGTAGGCGGGATCGCTCAGCGCGTTCATCATGAAGGCGAAGGCCAGCTGGTGGCCGTTGCGGGCGGTGCAGTAGCCGACCAGGTTGGCGACGTCGTGCAACGTGCCCGTCTTGCCGCGGCAACGCCCCTGCGCGGCGGTGCCGCGCAGCCCCGCCCGCGTCGTCCCGGTTTCGCCCGCCACCGAGAGGGAGCCGACAAAGGCGGGAGAGCTCGCCAGCGCGCCCAGGGCGGTGACGATGTCCCGGGGGCTGGTGTGGTCGCTGCGGGACAGCCCTGAGCCGTCGTTCAGCTGCGGACGGATCCCGAAGCTCCTGGCGAGCTGCGCGCGCACGACGCCGGCGCCACCGGCAGTGCTGCCCGAGCCGCCGAAGCGGGCCCCGGTCCCCTTGAGCAGCATTTCGGCGAGGTAGTTGTCCGAGGGCGTGTTGGCCAGGCGCGCCAGCGTCGCCATCCGCGGAGAGTGCACCTGCGCCAGTACCGGCGTACCGGCCGGGACGCGTCCGGAGGAGACCCGGGTGCCGGCGAGCACCCGCACCCCGCCGGCTCGCAGGGCATCGGCGAAGCGCTGCGCGGCGAACAGCGCCGGGCGGTACTGGAAGGCGTTGCCGCTCTCGTCGGCGAAGCCGCGGTCGTAGGCCAGCCCGCTCAGGACCCCTTCAACATAGGAGGAGATGCCGAAGCCGGTGGCGGGCGTCCCGCGCCGGGAATCGAAGATCGATTCGTCGCCGACCACCCGTCCCCGGAAGGAACGCATGCCCGTCTGGCGCACGAGGCGGGAGACCAGTCGCTGCATCGTGGCGCCCGTGCCATAGGCATAGCGGTCGTAGCCAGCCGAGCCGAAGGTGGGATCGCCGCCGCCTCTGAGGTACAGCGTTCCTCGCCAGACGCCGCCGGCGGCAGGGGTGCCCGAACCCATCACGGCGGTGGCGAGCGTGGCGCCGGCGCCGAAGCGCGCCAGCGCGGTGGAGGTCGTGTAGACCTTCTCCACCGAGGCTGGCAGGCGCGGCACCGCCGACGCGGAGGAGAACAGCGTCTGGCCGGTGCTGAGATCGAGCACCTCGGCGCCGCTGGCGCCACCGGCATCGGCCAGCGCCCGCGCCAGCGACCCACGCAGCGCCGCCGTCGAGGGCGAGCTCGGCTGTGCCGGCGCGACCGCGGGCGCGGTCAGCAGCATGAGCGCAGCCGCCAGCTGGATCAGGTACCGGCGCATCGGTGCATCTAACCGCTCGGAGCGGCGAAAGCTGCGGTCAACCGCCGCAAGTTACCCCGTGGCGGCGCAGAGCGGGCTTGCAATCTGCGCCAGTCAGCACAGCAACGCTGACCGCGCTGGCCCGGTGCTGGTCAGCGGGCCGATCCGCCTCAGGCGGTGGCGGCCTGAACCTGCGGCTGTGGAACTCCGTCGGGAAGCTCGCGGAGGCTGGTGAGGAAGAGGGTCTTGTCGATGCGACCGTTGAAGATGGGCACTCCCAACTCGACGCACTTGACGATCACTTCACGGCGCTCTAGCCCGGACTCTCGCGCCAGCTCGCTGGGCGTCAGGTGATTGGCCATGGGTGGTACTCCTCCTTTGCCGGTGATCACATGGTTGGAGTATGCCTCCTGGCGCGGACGCTCTCAACCGATTCTCACCCAACCTGGACCCGATCTCAGATGAACGATAAGGTTCAGTGGCGTCGGATCAGCCTTCCCTGACACGACACCCGCCAGCGCGTGACGCCACTCGCCACTTCGCATTCCGACCAGGAGCTGGTTGCCGCGGTCAGGCGGGGTAGCGCCGCGGCGTTCGAGGAGCTCTACGGCCGCTACAGCGCCCGGATCCGCGCCTACGTCCTTGGCACTCTCGGCGACCGCACACGGGCCGACGACGTGACCCAGGAGGTCTTCATCTCGGCGCTGCGAGGCCTGCGCGGCAGCGAGGTTGCGATCGCCTTCAAGCCGTGGATCTACGGGATCGCCAAGAACGCGTGCATCGACGAGTTTCGCCGCACCCGCCGGCGTGGCCGCGAGGTGCCGCTGGGGGGCGACCCGGCCGACGAGCTGACCTCGCCCCGATGGCTGGTTGCCGCACCCTCCCCGGACGTGGCCGTGGAGGAGAAGCAGCAGCTCTCTGACCTGCGCAGTGCCTTCGGTGTCCTCTCGGCCAGCCACCATCGGGTGATCGTCATGCGTGAGCTGGAGGGCCTGTCCTACAGCCAGATCGGAGAGCGTCTGGGGATGTCGCAACCGGTGGTGGAGAGCACCCTGTTCCGGGCCCGCCGGCAGCTCGGTGCCGAGTACGACGAGGTTCGCAGCGGACGGCGATGCGGCATCGTGCAGACGGAGATCGCCAAGGCGCCGACCCCCCCCTGGAAGTCACTCGGGTTGCGCCAGCGCCGCAGGCTCACGCGCCATCTGGCGCACTGCGAAGCCCTGCCGCCGTGCCGCCCGGCAGGCGGGTATGGACGAATCCTTCTTCCGCGCCCCGACCCTGCCGGCGAAGATCGCCGCGCTCCTGCCGCTGCTTCCATCGCTGCGTGGGCACCGTGGCGCCGCGCGCCGGAGACCACCGTCACTGGCTCGTTGCGCTGGCGGCGCGACCGCTGGGGACGCGAGCGCTGCAGGCGATCCATGCGCTCGGGGACCCAAGCGGTCCACTGGGCGGGCTCGGGCGGGAGGCCGTGGCTGCCGCCACTGCGGCAGCGGTACTGGCGGGGGCGGGGGCCGGGGTGGTGGTCAGGGTCGGTGGCGCCCCCAGCGCGCCTCACCATCCGCACCCTCCGGTTGCTGCTGTGGGACCTACAGTCACCTCCGAAGCAACCCGATCCGCGCGCGGCCTCTCCTCGGTGCAACAGGCGGCCGGGTTGAAGCTTCATCGACCCGCCCCCAAGCGGTCATCCGGCGCTCGCCAAGCCGCGCATCGGCGGGGACCGCGCGCCCGTACGTCCACCGTGCCGGCGGGCAAGAAGTCCCCGGCGGCCGTACGGCGCCCGGGGGGGGACGCGCTCGCGCAGGCTAGGCGGGAAGCTCTAGCTCTGAGAACGGCGCCAACGTCGTGACGGGCATCTCCGGCCATGGCCTGCTGAGCACCGTCGGCGGCGGATCGGCGATGGCCAAGGTGCAGTCGCTGTCCCCCCGGCTCAACCTGCCCGGACTGCCGGCCCTGCCCCGCGCGGCCGCTAGCCTGCCGGGTTCGGTCGGCCCCGCGCAGGTGCCGCCGGTGCCGCCGGCTCACCTCCCGGCGCCGACGCCGCCCCCTGGGGTGCCCGCCGCATCGGCCGTACGCTCGGCGGCGGGAAGCGGCGCACAAGGGGGGCCTGACCGCCGGGGTGATGGGCGCCAGCCGGAGCGGCGGGGAGACCGGCCTCGCCGGCTGTGGGATACTGAGGCAATCGGGGCGTGGCGCAGCCTGGTAGCGCGCACCGTTCGGGTCGGTGAGGTCCCCGGTTCAAATCCGGGCGCCCCGATAGTAAACCCGGAATGAGGGTGTTTGCGCAAAGCCCGCCGGCGGCGGGCTTGCCGTTCTGGGGCGAGTGCGAGAGATGAGCTGTGAGCTGGACCGGCTTTGACGGAGACTGTGATCTACCCCTGGTTCGGTGGAGTCGGGTTTTTAGAGTCATCCGTCGATTCGGAGGAATCAGATGTTCCGCAGGTACCCGTCGGACATTCGTTTTCAGATGATCGAGCTGGCTCGATCCTGGCTCGATCCGGAACCCGGGTGGCGCAGTTCGCCTCCACATCCGGGATGAGCGAGGCTCGGTTGAGGGACAGAGCATAGATCAGGCTGGAGCTCGCTGCGGCCAGCCGGCGGATCCGCCAGCTGGAGACCGAGCTGGCGGGGTGCAGGGAAAGATCGGCCCACCTCCCCGCGGGCTTTGAGACGGATCTGCCTGGAGGGTGAGATCACGACGATCCGAGCCGAGCTCGGCACCCCCTCCGCGAGTTTGGCAGCGCCGTAGCGGCGCCTTTCAAGCCCGGCAACCGATGCATAAGGTCCGATCGCCGTGCCGGATCGGGGTCGTCGTGGCCGGTGATCACCGGGCCGCCCGTCGGACCGCGCGCCCAGCAGACGCGGCGCCATCCTTCCCGCTGCGTCGCATCCGTCCCGTCGTGGACGGCTTGGCTCAGCAATCGGCGCGGTTGTGCGGGCGTTGCGGATAAGGCTGAGCCAAGGCCCACATTTCCCCGGCCAGGACTGGGAACCTGCCCAAACCTCCTAACTCAAATGTGTGATACGTTCGCGCCGGTAGTAATAACCGGCAACTCAACGGGGTTCGTTTGGGGACGCCGACCTTTGGCATTCGAGGGAGATTGTGTCTGAAGAGCTCGATGGCGCCGGGACTACCGCGACGGCCAACCTGCTGGCTTTGGCGCTCACGCGTCGGTCCATGCTCAAGGTGGAGGCGGGTAGCGGCGGCTTGGCCGTGGCTGGTGGCTTGCTACGACGCGGTCAAGTTCGCCACCGCCGCTGGTTACCTAAGCCCGAGCCCGGCAACGACTTCGAGTGCAAGCCGATCAACCTCAACGGGCCCCGCTACGCCGCGGTCGCAGCCAAGATCCTGTTCACCCAGCCCTACATCCAACTCGACGACAAGTTCCCCGACGATAGCCCAAGCAGCCCGTAGCCAGTGATGTCGATATCGCGGGTAACGATGTCGATATTGGCCGGGGTAAAGGGATCCAACGGGTCAGCCCCTCCTACCGCGTTGAACGGGTCAGCCCCTCCTACCGCGTTGAACGGGTCAGCCCCTCCTACCGCGTTGAACGGGTCAGCCCTTCCGGTCGCGCCGAATGGCACCGCTCCCGCCGCCAGCCTCGTTTTCTCAACTGACCGCCGGCCGCCCCGCCGCCGGGGGCGGCAGATGACGCTGGCCGTCTTGCTGGCGGTGGCCGGCGTAGCAGCCGCCGTTCTCAGCGTGCGCACCTTCGTCCTTGCCTCGACGAATCGCTTTTCGGCTGTGATCCAGCCGGCCGAGGCCGTCTCGCTGAACTTCCCGGCGCTGGGGCACCTGTCGAAGCTCAGGGTGAGCCCGGGAGATCGCGTGAGGGTGGGGGAGATCCTGGCTCGGATCGACCCAGTCGGTGCCCACGCCGAGGTGCTGGCGGCCACTGCGGCCGTAGCGGCTGTGGCCGCCGACCAGGAGGCGTTGACCGCGGCCCGCCAGGACATCACAGCTGCTGCTGCGGTGAACCAGGCCAGGGTGGGCCAGGCTCGGGCCCGGCTGGCCGCCGATCAAGCTTGGCTCGCTCAAACCCAAAGCCTGCTTGACCAGGCCACAATCAGGTCACCGGTGAACGGCCTCGTGGTGAACGTGATCGGTGCGGTGGGCGACCTCGTGGGGCCGGCCGGGGTCCAAGCGGCTGGCGGCGCTCACCCGACGATGCCGCTTCAGAGGCCGACCTTCTCGCTATTCCCCCAGGTCTCCCAGGGGGCGGCGGCAGGGAGCCGTGACGTCACCCCGCCGCTCATCCAGCTGGCGGCTGGTCCCACCAATGTGGAGACCCAGGTACCGGAGTCGGCGGTGCGTGAACTGCGTCCCGGGCGGCGGGCCACGGTCAACGTGCCGGCCCTCGGCGCCAGGTTCGGCGCCCGGCTTCTGCGCGTCGTGCCCGTCCCAGTGCAAGCTGACTCCGGCGTCTCCTACAACGTCCTGTTCACCCTGCTGAGGCCCTCTCCGCGGGTGTTGCCTGGAATGAGCGCCGACGTCACCCTCGGTCGGTGAGCGAGCCGGGCGCGCTGCCGTCAGTGAGACAGGGTCCGGATCGCCGTGATGGCCAGGTCTGGCCGGGATGGATTGCAGCGAGGGCACGCTGGTCCGGGGGAGGGGATGTTCATCCAGTAGCCGTCGACGTACGGCCGGGCGCCGGCCACTGCTCGTTTCAGCTGGGCGGCGCTCACGGGCGCCCCGGACGGGTTGGAGCTGATTCCGGCCAGCACGGTGATGCCGCGGTGGGCTCGTCTGGCCTGTGCGGCGGCCTGCTTCACAAAGTCCACGTAAGTCCCAATGGAGCGCTCAAGGCTCTGCGCCTGGATGTTGACCACGTCGGCCGCCGTGGCCGCCTGCGCGGCCAGACCCAGCTTCAGGTAAGCGGCAGCCCGTCGGGTCACATCGGGCCGCAGGACGGTCGTGAGGCCGAGGCCCGGGCTGGCCAGGAACAGGAGATGGTGGCGGTGGACCAGCTCGGCGGCCATAGCCATGTACCGCCCCGGCGCCCGCTGCTCGACCTCGGGGGTGAACGACCAGGCCTCGTTGTCGTAGAGCACTGCTCTTACCCACGAAGGGAGGCTGCCATCGGCCAGGGTTTGCTTCAGGCTGGCGTAGCTGGAGAACTTGGCCGTCGGCACCAACTCGGGCCCGACCTGGGGCGGCTGCTCGACGGGTACGATCTCGAAGATCCGGAGTTGGCCCAGGCGGGTGCGAACGTCGGCATCGACAAGGACCTGGTTGAGGGCCCGCTTGGCGAAAAGCCACGTCAACCTGGTGCTGTTCCCAGCGGGAGCTGGCTGATCCTGAAAGGGGTGCACAGCAAAGCCGTTGCCGTGCGAACAGCCGCTCATGGCGACGACCGACGCCACCATGACCACGAGAATAAAGGACCGATCGGGCAGCCGCACATACTTGACCATGCGGAGCAGAGGTTACCCGCCGGATTCCGCGGGGCATAGGGATGGGCGTGGGCGCCATCCACCTCCCCGGCTGGGGGATCCTCGTCCTGGACCTCGGCCTAGCCTGGATCTTGCTGGTGCTGCCGCTCCGCCAACCGTCCAGGGCTGACCGGGGGAATCGCATGGCCCAGGTCGTGCTACCTCCCAATCGGCCAATCAGCCCCTGGCGGACGCTCCTCTACTACGCCTCTTTGGCCGGCACCTCGACACTTCTGCTAGGGGTGCCGGGTTTGATTCCGAGCTACCGGGCGGTGGTCGCTCGCGTCGTTCTTCTGGCCTACGGCCACCCGGCCCAGGTCTCTGCCTATGCCGGTCATGTGGACGCGGTTCTCCGCCTGTTGGTGGTGATCGATCTGGTCTGCCTGACCCTGGTCGTTTCAGCCGGCCTGGGCCGGCGGCTGGCGGTGGGGCTCCACGCCGCCGGGTTCCTGGCCCTCAGCATCGGGGTGGACGCTCTTCTCATGATCGTCTCGATCGCGGCCCGCCTGCCCAATGGTCCCTACGTCTTCGTCGGGACCCTGGTCAACTTGGCCGTGGCGGCGCTGGTAATGCTGCGCATCCTCGTCACTACCTTCTCCCTTCCAGGCCCCAGCGGCCTGGTGCGAGGCCCCTCCCGGCGGACCGCCGCTGTCGTTTTTTCGGGCGCCCTCATTGCCGTGGTCGGCGTGGTCCTTGCCCTACTGGCTCTGCTCAGCCTGGTCGCAGCCAGCCACCCCAATTGGGGCCTGGCCCTGTTCCTCGGCTATCCGCTGCTGTTCAGCGGTCTGTACATCGTCCTGCTCCTCCTGGGCGGTCCGGTCCGGCCGCCTCCGGGGAGCGGGCCCCTTCCACCGCTCGACGTGATCATGCCGGCCTACAACGAGGCGGAGGACATCGCCGAAGGCTTGTTGGCCATCGACCGCGCGGCAGCTTGCTACGGGGGTCCGGTGCGCGTCGTGGTCGGCGACGACGGCTCGGAGGACGGGACCAGCACCGTCGTGGCCGCGGTCATGAGCGGGTTCTCGACAGCCTCGGGACAGATCGTCAGCATCCCTCACCAAGGCAAGGCCGCGGCCCTCAACGCTGCCCTGGCGCGGGCGAGGACGGACATCGTGATCCGGATCGACGCCGACGTGGTCATCGATGCCCGCGCTCTGAGCCATGTGCCTCGCTGGTTCACAGACCCCACCGTGGGGACGGTCGGCGCCCTCAGCATGCCCAAACCCGAGGGCCGCTCGTTCTTTCACCGGATGCGGGTGTTTGAGTGCCTCTACAGCTTTGGCTTCGCTCGCCCGGCGCTCAGCCGGGTTGAAGCCGTGGCCTGCATCCCGGGCACCTTCTGCGCCTTCCGTCGAGACGCCTGCTTGCGGTTCGGCGGCTTCGTCGCCGGAATGAACGGCGAGGATGCTGACCTCACCTTGCAGCTCGGTCGGCTCGGTTACCGAGCCGTAATCGATCACGCAATCCGCATCTTCGAAGATGTCCCAAGCACCCTGTCAGGCTTCCGTTCGCAGCGACTGCGATGGAACCGCGCCGGGATCCAGGTGATGGCCCGTCATTCACCTCTCAGCGCCGGGGAAGCGAGCCCTCGGACGTGGTTCTTGTACCTGCGAAGCGGGATGATCCGCGTCATGGCCCTGCTCCGCCCGCTGGTATACCTCCATGCCGTGCAGGCGGCGATCTTCGTCCCGGCGTTGCGTGGGCAAGCAGGCATCGTGGCCTTTCTGTACCTGCTCGGGGCGCTGCCCAACCTCGTCCCCATAGTGTGGCTGAGCATCCGCTACGGCTATGGGACAAAGTTGGCCTGGATGGTGTGCTGGTACCCCTTTACCATCCTGCGACGGGTGTTCGTCCTCGAGAGCCTCCTCACCCTCCCACCCCGCCCGCTCCTTCAGGGTGCCCGCTGGCCGGCCCGGTTGGCCCCGACGTCCGAGCTGGCAGCTGTCCCGAGGACAACCCAGAGTCCATAAG
>JAABUZ0100008783.1_pt1 | contig 11770 bp, 10 predicted proteins | sample 5562091 | NCBI WGS metagenome assembly JAABUZ01 (sample SAMN12813069, study PRJNA571459) | rock metagenome | isolation source: Antarctica rocks | place: Antarctica: Victoria Land, Linnaeus Terrace sud | collected 2015-12-21
ACGTGGCGCAGGGCGACCGTATCGCCGCCGTGGTGACGAGCAATCAGGCGGTCGTGGTCGAGCGCGCCGAGTACACCGGGCCGTACGCCTCGGCCAAGTCGGGCTCGGTGGTGTTCGGGCGCAACGGGGCCGGCGTGCGCTGGACCTTCCCCGCCGGGAACACCACGCCGGGCGTGGACGAGGCGCTGGTCCTCTTCAACCCCTCGGCCGTGACCGTCCCGGTGACGGCGACGTTCTACGACAGCGCGGGCAAGGTCGTGACGCGCCAGCTCACCATCGCGCCGACGGCGCACACCGAGCTCGCGGTGAACACGCTGGGCCTGGCCCCGCAGCACGGCGTCGTGCTCCAGTCCGGCAACGGGCAGGGCTTCATCGCTGAGCAGGGCATCACCACGGTCGATGCCCGCATCTTCCGCTCGACGCAGGGCCTGGCCCAGTAGGTCATAGGCCACCCGGCCGGCGGGGGTCCCACCCTATCGGGTCCCCGCCGCCCCGCCGCCCCGCCGCCCCGCCGCCCCGCCGCCCCGCCGCCCCGCGGTCCACGCGGGCGGGCGACCGCCCTGTGCGACCCCGACGCTCGCCGCCACCACGAACAAGCCCCCGCGGCGGGCGGTCGCGCACACCATCATAGATGAGGACTGATCGATGCATGCACTGTTGAAACGGCTGGGGATGGCCCGTCCCGCGCTCCTCGTAAGCCTCCTAATCCTGGGCGCCGTCGCCGTGCGGCCGGCCGCCGCCGCCGGGACCGGCACGCCCATCGCGGTCACCGGGACCGCGGCGCCCGCCGCGACCGGCACACCCGCCGCGACCGCGACGCCGCTCCCCACACCGACGCTCACCGTCACCCCGCTGACGAGCGTACGGGGCGGCGCGGTGGCGGTGTCCGGCGCGGGCTTCGCGCCCGACGAGCGCGTGGACATCGCCATCGACGGCGTGCCGACCGCGCTCGCGGTCATCACGGCCACGGCGACCGGCGCGTTGCCGTCCACCCCCGTGACGATCCCCTACGCGGCGACCGCCGGCGAGCGGACGCTGACCGCGACGGGCGCGGCGAGCCGCCGCATCGCCACCGCGCACCTCACCCTCACCCGGGTGGCGGCGACGCTCGTCGCCACGCCCGCGACGACATCGCGCGGCGGCACGACCACCCTCTCCGGCGCGAATTGGGCGCCGGGCGAGGCCATCACCGTGACCCTCAGCGGCGTGACGACGCCGATCACCGTCGTGCAGGCCACGGCGCAGGGCGCCTTCCCCATCACAACCGTGACGATCCCCTACGCCGCGGCGCGGGGGACGCAGACGCTCACGGCCATGGGGGCGGTCAGCAAGCGCACGGCCACCGCGACGTTGACCCTCGCGGCCGTGACCGCGACCTTCGCCGTCGCGCCCGCGGCGACCAACCGCGGTGGGCTGATCACCCTCTCGGGCGGCAGCTTCGCGCCAAGTGAGGCCGTCACAATCACGGTCGACGGCGTCATCACGCCGTTGGCAACGATCACGGCCACGGCGCAGGGCACGCTCTCCGCGACGGGCGTCAGCATCCCCTACAGCGTCCCGGTCGGCCCGCACACGCTGCGCGCCACCGGCGCGCTCAGCAAGCGCGCGGCCGCGGCCGGCATCACCATCGTGGCGCTCACGCCCAGCATTAGCCTGAGTCCCGCCGCGGCCGGCCCCGGCACGACCGTGACCGTGACGGGGCAGGGCTTCGGGCGGCAGGAGCGGGTCACGCTCGCCCTCAACGGCGAGGCCGTCACGACCACGGCCCCGATCACGACCACCAACGGCGCCTTTAGCGTCGCCGTCGTGGTGCCGGGGACCGTCCTGCGTGGGCAGAACACGGTCAGCGCCGACGGCAACGCGAGCCGCGTCACGGCCGTGACCACGCTCACCGGCAACCTCGCGCGCTCGCCGCTGTTCTACTTCGCGGGCGGGCGCAACACGGCGACCGCGCACTCCGTCGTGCAGGTGCTCAACACGAATGACCAGCCGGCCAGCCTGCGCCTGGTCTTCTACTTCGACAACGGGGCTAGCGTCACGGAGCGCGCGCAGGTGGCGGCGCACGCGCAGGCCGTCATCCCCGTGGCTCAGTACGGGTTGCCGTCCGGCACGTTCGGCCTCCAGCTCAACGCCGACCGCCAGGTGTCGGCGCAACTGACGATCAGACGGGACGGGCGCGATGGCGATACGCTGCTCGGCAACACCGGCCTGGGCGCCACGTGGTATCTCGCCGAGGGCTATACCGGCTTGACGTTCCACGAGACGGTCTCGATCCTCAACCCCGACCCGAGCGTCGCCGCGCACGTGCAGCTACAGCTCTTGCCGTTCGGCGGCCACCCCGGCCGCAGCGTCGTCGTGACGGTGGCCCCGCACTCCAACAACGTGACCGACATCAACGCGTTGCTGCCCGGCCAGTCGCTCTCGATCGTCGCCACCGCCGACCGGCCCGTCGTGGTCGCGCGCACGCTGACCTTCAGCACCAACGGCTACGGCATGACCACGCGCGCGGGCAGCAGCAGTCCCGCCACGAGCTGGCTCTTCGCCGAGGGCACCACGGTCAACCGCTTCGAGACGTTCCTGACTGTCCTCAACCCTAACGTGACCCCCGCGCTGGTCACGGCGAGCTTCTACAGCCGCACCGGCGCGAGCCTGGGCAGCAGGACGATCCTGGTGCAGGGGCGCAGCCGCGCCAATATCAAGCTCAACGACTTCCTCAACTCGAGCGGCATCGCCAGCGTGGTGACGAGCGACCAGCCGGTCCTGGTGGAACGACCGGAGTACTTTGGCTCGCCGAACGGCGTCCGCATCGCCGGCTCGGACGTGTTCGGGCGCAACGGCGCCGGCGTGCGCTGGAGCTTCCCGGCCGGGACCACGCAGGGGCGCAGCGAGTTCCTGCTCGTCTATAACCCCTCGGCCACGACGGTGCCGATCGACATCGTCGCCTACGGCAGCGACGGTCGCACCCTCACGCAGCGCATCGCCGTGCCGCCAACGGTGCGCTACAACATCGACGTGAGCCAGGTATTCCCCGGGCTCGCGCCGCAGCACGGCATCGTGCTGCAGTCGGCGAACGGCACCGGCTTCGTGGCCGAACAGACCGTCTTCGCGCCGGACCATAGCACGCTGCGTTCCACGCAGGGTCTCGCGCAGTAGCGCGCCTGCCTGACTGGACGTCGTGTCGCGTGTCACCGTGCGTTGGGGACGCAGGCCCGGCCCTGCGTCCCCGACGCGCCGCACTGCGCCGCAGCGCCTCACCACGTCGATCACCAGGACAGGAGGAGTCACCGCATAAGCGCCCGCGTGGTCGTTTCCGTCGTCGCGGCCCTCGCCATCATGGGTCCGGATAGCACGGCAGCAGCGCCGGCCCCCACGCGGGGGCTGGCCGCGACGGCCGGTTGAGCGGGCGCCGGAACGTTCGACGACCTGCGCGCTGTCCACGGGTGAGGGCCGGGCCGTCAGCCGGGTCGTGTGGCTTAGTCCACGTCGCGTCGCCGCCGAAACCCCTCAGCCACTCGACCGTCTTCGGCGCCACGCCGATCGCGCGGGGTGGCCCTGATTATCCTGCCGCGCTCCACGACGTGAGGACGGGGCGCGTCATCGCGCGGGACGCGTACCAGTGGCCGCCCACGGTCGGCGCGGTGCTCTCCGGCGGCCTCGTCGTGGCGGTCGTCCTCGCGGTGGCCTATCTCGTGGCGACCGCGTGAGCCGCATGACGCCGCCTTGACCTACGCGCGCCGCGGCTCACGTGACGCCCGAGAGTCCATGCGTGCGAAGGAGCGGGAGGAGGTGGACCGGTGACCCAGATCGTAGAGTTCGTGGTGTTCGGGCTCGTCGTCGGCGCGTACGGCACGCTCGTCGGCGCAGGCGGCGGCTTCGTGGTCGTGCCGATCCTGCTGCTCGTCTACCACGCCACGCCGCAGCAGGCCATCGGCACCTCGCTCGCCGTCGTCTTCTTCAATGCCCTCTCGGGGACGGTGGCTTACGTGCGGCAGCGGCGCGTCGACTACGCCACGGGCTGGCGCTTCGCCGTCGCCACCGTCCCCGGCTCCATCGTCGGCTCCTATCTGTCGTCCTTCTTCACCTCGCGCTTCTTCAACGGGCTCTTCGGCCTCTTGCTGCTCGCCATCGCGGTCTTCCTCAACCTGCGCCCGGAAACGGGACCGGCGCGCATGGCCGTGCTCGGCGGCGCGTCGCTGCCGTCGGGCTACGCGCGTCGCACGCTTGTCGACGCCGCGGGCGAGCGCTACGACTACGCGTTCGACATGCGGCGGGGCATCGTGCTGAGCTTCGTCGTCGGCTTCCTCTCCAGCATCCTGGGCATCGGTGGCGGCATCGTCCATGTGCCGGCGATGGTCGTCCTGTTCGGCTTCCCGGCGCACATCGCCACGGCGACCTCGCACTTCGTGCTGGCCATCACGGCGCTAACCGGCTCTCTCTCGCATCTGTTCCTCGGCGACATCCTCGTCGTCCCGGCGCTGGCCATGGGAGTGGGCGTGATCGCCGGGGCGCAGGTGGGCGCAGCGATTTCCCGCCGGACCAAGGGCTCCGCCATCGTGCGCGTGCTCTCGCTTGCCCTCGTTGTGGTCGGGTTGCGCCTGCTCTACGGCGCCGTGGTCGGATGAGCGACGCGGGCACAGGGGATTAGTGTGGTGGCTACTTACCTCATCCAGACCATAAAACAGCCTCGGATGAGGTAAGTAGCCACCACAGGCTATCGCGGGTGACACGACCGAGCGGACGGGCTACACTTGACCGTGACAGCGCGTGGCCGCACCCGCAGTTCCGCACCCGCAGCTTCGCGCGCCTGGGCAGACGTGCTATGGTCGTATGGTCGCCGCTCCGGTCCCTTGAGCCCGTCGTCGACACACGGCCACACCTCCTGTACACACGGACGGCGACAGGGAGAGGCGCATGAATGAGCAGATCCTGATCGTGGAAGACGATGAGCGCTTGGCCGCCGTGGTGCGCGACGGGCTCGCGCATTATGGGTACCACGTGACGGTCGTCGGCGACGGCGCGACGGCCCTGACGGCCGTGCGGCAGCGCCCGCCCGCATTAGTTGTGCTCGATCTCATGCTGCCGGACCTCGACGGCATCGAGGTGTGCCGGCGGCTGCGCGCGAGCGGGGGGCCGCCGGTGATCATGCTCACGGCCCGCGATGCCGTCACGGACACGATCGCGGGCCTGGAGAGCGGGGCCGACGACTACGTGACCAAGCCGTTCGTGCTCGACGAGGTGGTCGCGCGCGTGCGGGCCGTGCTCCGGCGGCACGCGCCGCGCACAGAGACGCTCCTGCGCGTGGCCGACCTCACGCTCGACGTGGCGGGGCGACGGGTGTGGCGAGGCGCCCGTCCGGTGGAACTCACCGCCCGCGAGTTCGAGCTGCTGGACTGCCTGATGCAGCACGCCGGGCAGGTCCTCACGACGGCGACGCTGCTGGAGCGCGTGTGGGGCTATGACTTCGCGGTGGAGTCCAACGCCGTCAAGGTCTACGTCGCCTACCTGCGCCAGAAGCTCAACGCCGGGGGCGAGCCGGACCTCATCCAGGCCGTCCGCGGGGTCGGGTACGTGCTGCGGGAGCCCCATGCCGCGTAGTATCCGCGGGCGTCTGACGCTGGGGCTGTCCACGCTGATCGCGCTGGGCATGATCGCGTTCGCGCTCTTCCTGTATCTGGCTGTGCGCGATGCGCTCACCGGCGACCTGGAGCGGACGCTGCGCGTGCAGGCGCAACAGGTGGCCGCCAGCTTCGACTTCGGCGCGCCGGAGGCCAGCGCCGACGGGACCGGACAGCATATGGATATCGGGGCAGTCGATCAGTTCGCCACCGCCGGCCTGTTCGTTGAAACGTTCGACGCGCGGGGGCGCCTGCTGGCCCGCTCCAGTAACCTGGGGCGCCTGCATCTGCCCGCCGAGACGCGCGCGGGGGCGCTGGTCCGCGCGGCCCCCCAGTTGTTGACGCAGGCCGTGCCGGGCGGGACGCTGCGCGTGTACAGCGTGCCGGCTGTGCGCGGGAGGCGGATCGTGGGGCTCGTGCTCATCGCCGCCTCGCTCGACGCGGTCACGTCCACGACGCGCACCCTGCTGAGCCTGCTCGTCGTCGGTACGCTCGGCCTCTTGCTCCTGGTCATCCTGAGTAGCAGGATGGTGGTCCGGCGCGGACTCCGCCCCCTCGACGAGATGGCCACGGTGGCCGAACGCATCACGGCGCGGCGGCTTGACCAGCGGCTCACCCTGCGCGACCCGCCAGCCGAGGTCGCCCGCCTGGCGGCGACCTTCGACGCGATGCTGGACCGCCTGGACGGGGCCTTCGCGACGCAGCGGCGGTTCGTGGCCGACGCGTCGCATGATCTGCGCACACCCCTGGCCACACTCCACGGGCGCAGCGAGGTGCTGCTGCTCACCCCCGACCTCGACGCCCAGACGCGCGCCGGGCTAGTCCTGATCCGTGAGGAGGCCGCGCGCATGGGGCGCCTGGTGGCTAACTTGCTGGTGCTGGCGCGGAGCGACGAGGGTCAGGCGATCGACCGGCGCCCCGTCGAACTCGACGCGCTGCTGCTCGAGGTGGTCCACCAGGCGCGCGGCCGGGCGCGCGGCGTCGCCGTGACGCTTGGGCACGAGGATCAGGCGCGGGTGCTCGGCCAGGTCGACTTGCTCAAACAGGCTGTGCTCAACCTGGTCGACAACGCCCTGACATACACGCCGCCGGGCGGCCAGGTCGAGGTGTCGCTGATCGTGGCGGACGGTCAGGTTTCCGTGACCGTGCGCGACACGGGACCAGGCATCGCGCCGGACGACCTGGCCCACATCTTCGAGCGGTTCTACCGCGCGGATCGCGCGCGGTCGCGCCACGGCGGCGGCGCCGGGTTGGGCCTGAGCATCGTGCGCTGGATTGCCGAAGCCCATGGGGGCTACGTCACCGTCGAGAGCGCGGTGGGCGTCGGCAGCGTGTTCACGCTCGCGCTCCCCCTTTCTAACCAGTCTGTAACCGTTCCCTATCTGGTTCCTAACCATCCTGTAACCGAAACCTAACCGACGGGTGCGATGATGAAGGGGCGTGAAGCACGGCAAGAGTCCGGGCCACGCGGAACAACGGATACGGAAAGGACACTGATGATGAAAGGTAAGCGTACACTCATGGCTCTGGGGCTCGGCGTCGCATTGCTCGGCGGAGGGGCGGCCACCTCCGTCCACGCCAGCACGCACGCCAGCACGCACGCCACGACGCGCACCGCGGCCGTGACGGCCGACGTGGTGGCCGGCGACACCAGCGCACAGACGGCGGATACCGATCCCGCCGCCCCGTGCGTGACCGATGCCGCGACCGGTGATCAAACGGGCAATTGCCAGGACAGCCAGAACACGGGCGGCCCCGCGGACACCGCTGGCGCGTCGGGCGAGGCCACCCCGGCCGGTCCCGATACCGATACCGCGCAGCAAGGCGACCAGTCCGGCGCCGACTAGCCGCACTGGCCCTCTGGCCACAACCGGCGCGCCGGCCACTCGACGCCAGAGACTGTTCGTGGCGTCGGGCGGGCGCGCCGGTTGTGGCCGTTCGTCACGGCAGGCGCCCAGAGGGCGGAGGAACATTGTATGAGAGCCCTGACACGTTACACCAGCGCCGTGACCGGCCTGGTCCTCACGGCGGCTGGTCTGATGGCCGCCGTGGGCGCGCCACCCGCAGCGCATGCCGCCGCACGCCAGCCTGTGGTGATTGTGCGGCGCGTCACCACGCTAGACGCCCAGGGGCACAATGCCCACGTCTTCGGGCCCGGCAGCACGATCCAGCTACGCATTCAGTGGACGGTGCGCGACGCGCCGCCGCACGCGCGCCAGACGACGACCTGGACCGTGGTCTATGCAGGCCAGGAGACGGTGCGCGTGACCAAGACCGCGCCGGCGCGCGATGGCAGCTGGAGTCGCGTGACGCTGGTGACGGTGACTTGGACGCCGCACCGCGGGGCGCACACCTTCTGGGGCCGCGTCTCCGTCGCGGGCGTGTCGTCGGCGCGCTCCGTGGCCTTCACGGTGCGGCGGTAGGGGGCCAGGCCACGGTCGGTACACCCGTCCCGCGCCCAGTCCTAACGTTTTGTGAGAAACTTCTCATCGGGATTTCATCGCTGTCTCATGAGCCCGTCTTAATGCTACACACGAGGGTGCCGCGCCTGTCCGCGCGCCGATCGTGGCGCTGGGCGTGGGACGGGGAGAGTGCACCGCGCGTGGGGAGAGAGCGCAGCGTGGCGCGCTCGACGCCGGGGCTGCGGATCAGCGTGCAGGGCATCGCCACGGAGCAGCAGCGGGCGGCGAACGCGCGGGCGTTCCGGGAGCGGGTGCAAGAGCAGGGGCTGGACGTGGCGCCGTGCCGGGTGATGGTGAAGGTCTACAACGAGGACCGGGCGCGGCCGCGCAGTATCGGCGCGCAGCACATCGGGGGGACGAGCTGACGGCGGCGCTGGACGCGCTGGAAGGGGGCGACGCGGCGGGGGCGGCCGAGGCGTTTGGGCGCGCCTGGTTGGATGTCTACGGCATGGACGACGTGGATGCGACGATAACCGATGTGGTGGGGACATTTAGTCCCAGCTTCTAAGGTTGTAGAATGCCCCAGGAATGTTGGGCTAGAAATCCGCATCGCCGACACTCCTGGCGGAGAACGCCCTCGCTTACATTGATGCGATGACCGCGACACTCACGACCTGCGCGCCGCGGATCGCTTCACGAGGTGCCGCACAACGAGAAGGGCCGCGATCGCCAGCGCGGACACCAGAACCGCGTTCCACGTGGCGACCCTGATAGGCTCGGTTACGGGAGGCAAATCATTCGGGTGTGTTTCAGCTGAGTTGGAGCGTGGGGTGACAGGAGGGGTCAGGTCCGGCAAGATGAGAGTGTTGACAACCCAGCGAGCCGGAGGAGACCGACGATGCCTGCCACCCCTGTCCCGAGTGTACACGACCTGCGCGCCCAGTTCGAGGCCGTCTTGGCTAGTATGACGAGTGAGGAGGCCCAAGGCGTGAGCGCCGACACCATGGAGCGGCGCCTGTTGGGCCAGTTGTTGGCCCTGGGGCGCGCGCTGTTCGCGCTGTTCCTGGCCACGCGGGCGGCGGCGACGGCGGCGGAGGCCGATCGCGACCCGGCGGGCGTGGAGCGCCCCGACCACAGTGAGCGGACGCGCCCCTATCTCTCCATCTTCGGGCGGGTGGAGGTGGGCCGCCCATATTTCTATCGGAAGGGGGTGGGCGGCCGGGCGCCGGTGGACGCGCTGCTCTCGCTGCCGCCGACGGTGTGCGCGGACCTGGTGCGCGAGACGGCCGAGGAGTTGGGCGTGGGGGAGGCGTACCACAAGGGGTTGGGGGTGCTGCGCCGGTTGCTGGGCCTGGCGCTCTCGACGCGCACGCTGCGCGAGCAGGTGGTGGAGGACGCGCCGGCGGTGGAGGCGTTCTACGCCCAGCAAGCGCCGCCGCCGCCGGAGGAGGAGGCGGCGATCCTGGTGCTACAAGCGGACGGCAAGGGCGTGCCGCTCGTGCGGCCACCCGCGCCGACGGCGGGGACGGCGGGGACGGCGGGGACAGCGGCCCCCGCGCCGCTGCGGTTGGGCAAGGGGCCCGCGCGCGGCGGCAAGAAGGAGGCGACGCTGACGGCGATCTACACCATCGCCCCGGCCGTGCGCACCCCCGAGGCAGTGGCGGAGAGCTTGTTCCGCGACCCGACGATCGCGGCTCCCGCGGGCGACGCGGAACGGGCGGCGCGCGAAGGGCCGCGGCACAAGCGGCTGTGGGCGACGCTAGCGGGCAAGGACGCCGCGCTAGCTGAGGCCGCCGCCCGCGCGGCGCGGCGCGACGGGGCGCACATCGCGCACCGCGTCGCGTTGACCGACGGGAGCCAGGCCTTGCAGGAGCGCGTCCGGCGCGCCTTCCCCGCCGACACGCTCGTGCTGGACCTGATCCACGCCACGGAGTACCTCTGGAAGGCCGCCAACGCCCTGCTCGGCGAGACCGCCCCCCGCCGCACCGCCGGGGTCAAGGCGCGCGCGCTCCACCTCCTGCGCAGCCAGAGCGCCGCGGTCGTGGCCGATCTGCGCCTGCTGGCCGAGACGCCCGGCCGCGCGCGCCGTGCCCGGGTCGCGCTCACCACGGTCGCCGCCTACCTGGAGCGCAACGCGCCCTATATGGACTACGCCACTTACCTCGCGCGCGGCTGGCCCATCGCCACCGGCGTCATCGAAGGGGCCTGCCGCCACCTGGTCAAGGATCGCTGCGCGCTCTCCGGCATGCGCTGGACCCTCGCCGGCGCCGAAGCTCTCCTGCACCTGCGCTGCATCCATGAGAACGGCGACTGGGACGCCTACCACGCCTTCCAGCGGTGCCAGCGCCACCAGCGCCTCTACGCCGTCCCCTACCCCGACGATGCGGCCACCCCGCTCGACCTCCACGCCCTGGACCCGCGTGCCGCCACACCGTCCGCCCTCGCCGCTTGAATGGGCTTTTAACTCAGATGAAACACACCCAAATCATTCCGGAGGCGGTCCACCATTTCCGCGGCAGCAACCGCCGGCAGGACGAGTTTGCATGCGAGCCCGAGGGCATCGCCGCGGCGAGAGCCCGCCCCGATCAGGCCGAGAAGTGGCCCGACGATACATGAAACAATCGACCACAAGAGCACGTTGTTGACGAAGGCCCCCCAGTTCGTACCCGTCGGATCGGACTGATCGATGCCTCGGTAGCCGCCTCTCAGTAGGTCCGCCACATAGTAGCCGCAGGTCGCCAGCACCAGGACCGTCATGCCTGCTATCGCACTTCGTCGCCAGCCAGCGGCGAGTCGGCCCAGGAGGATCGCCGCCCCGGCCCAGCTCCAGCCGACGCCGAGGATCAACGATGCAGGGACCAGAGCGGGGATGCCGGCTCCGTTGACCGCCGACACGACGCTGCCGAACACACATCCGCCGACGATGGCGGCAACGAGGGTGGCAGGCCACGTACGAAGCCGAACCGTCGACAACTCAGCCCGATCACCCATCATGCGTCACCACGGCGACGCCGGGCCTCGGCCATTCGGGCGCCACGGTGGGATCGCGCAGGAGGGCGCGCACGGGGGCAAGCGCCTGGTCATAGCGCGTGTCGTCGGGGGCGTTCCCCTCGACCCAGGGCCAGAGGCCGACGTCGCGGAGATTGGCCACGGCTTGGGCGAGCCGATCGGGCGCGTCGGCGTGGGGAAGGTCGTCGTCGCACGGCCCGACGTTGACCCAGGCGGCTTGCCGAGCCTGCCATGCTCGCCCGCCCTCGCCCGCCGCAGCCGCGTCATCGGCCGCCGCGCTCAGGGCGTACTCGATGCCCGGCGTCACCGCGACAGTCGCCCCCATGCTGTCCCGCACGAGTTGAGTGATCAACGACTCCACCGGTCCCGCGCTGTGCAGGCACGCGAGCAGCAGGAGCCGTTCCTGGTCCCGCGTCGTCCCTTGCCCCGCGTGGTGGCGCTCGTCCCCCTCCATCCCCGTCCCCTCCGTGCGGGCTTTGCCCCCGTCCATCATCCCTTTGTACGCCCATGCTACACCCGACGCTCTGTCGGCGCAATCTCTCTCGCACCTGGTGGCCGTGGGCGTCCCTGGGGCGTTGTAGTGGCCTGACGCGGGCGCTGGGGGTGTGGAAGGTCTCTGCCGCTGTGGCCTGACGCGGCTCCTGACGGCTGTGGGCGTGTTGGTGCGCGGCTGCCGGCAGCCCTGTCGGCGCCACCATGCTAGCGGGAGAGGGCATACATAAGGGGCGGCCACGCCGGCGTCCC
>JAABUZ0100008784.1_pt1 | contig 11770 bp, 8 predicted proteins | sample 5562091 | NCBI WGS metagenome assembly JAABUZ01 (sample SAMN12813069, study PRJNA571459) | rock metagenome | isolation source: Antarctica rocks | place: Antarctica: Victoria Land, Linnaeus Terrace sud | collected 2015-12-21
GCTGTACCCGCCGGCGTCGCCGAGTTCGACGCTGCCGATGCGCCAGAGGCCGCCCGCCTGCTCGAGCCTTGCTGCGCAAGCCGCCGCTGGATCGACGAGGTCGTCGGCGGTCGCCCGTACGCCTCCCTCGCCGCTCTCGTCGAACGCTCGGATGGGGCGCTGAAGGCGTTGCCCTGGGACGACGTGACCGAGGCGCTGGCCGCCCATCCGCGGATCGGCGAGCGGGTACCTGGCGAGCACCGCGAGGCTGCGTGGTCGCGTGAGGAGCAGGCCGGGGCAGCGTCGGCGGCCGCTGGCAACGATGTGGCCGGGCTCGCCGAACAGCTGCGGGACGGCAACCTCGAGTACGAGCAGCGCTTCGGCTTCGTCTTCCTCATCTGCGCCACCGGCCTGTCGGCGCCCGAGCTGCTCGCTGCGCTGCGGGGGCGGCTCGAGCACCAGACCGACGCCGAGCGCGTGGTCGTCCGGGCCGAGCTGGCGAAGATCGTGCGGCTGCGGCTCGCCAAGGCGTTCGGATGACCGTGTCGACTCACGTGCTGGACGCCGTCGCCGGCACTCCGGCCCGGGGGATCCCGGTCCGCCTGGAGCAGCGGAGCGCTGATGGCTGGACGCTGCACGCCGAGCGGACCACTGACGCCGACGGGCGCGTGGCCGACCTCGCCGGGCCGACCCCGCCGGGCGTCTACCGCCTCACCTTCGACATCGACCGACACCAGGCGCAGGCAGGCTTCTACCCGGAGGTGGTCGTCGTCTTCCGAATCGTCGATGCGGCGGCGCACCAGCACGTGCCGTTGCTGCTGAGCCCGTACGCCTACTCCACGTACCGGGGGAGCTGATGGCCCAGCCCGAGCAGCTGGGGCGCGCCTTTGACATCCCCGTCGTCGACCTGTCAGCCTTCCGGACCGGGACGCCGGTGGAGCGGGCAGCAGTTGCCGCGCAGGTCGACCGGGCCGCGCGCCAGGTCGGCTTCCTCAACATCGTCGGCCACGGTGTGCCGCAGCCGGTCGTCGATGGCTTGGGCTCGGCCATCGACGCGTTCTTCGCGCTGCCGGCGGCGACCAAGAACGCCCTGCGGCCGCCGTCGCCGAGCATCAACCGCGGCTACACCGGGCCGCGCAACGAGCACCTGTCCCACAGCCTCGGGGTCGTGTCGGCGCCTGACCTGTTCGAGGCGTTCAACATCGGCACACAGGCCTGCGACTGGCCGGGCCTGGATCTACCCTCCGAGCACTACCCGGAGAACCTGTGGCCTGCGCTGCCGGGCTTCCGCGCGGCTGTCGAGGCGTGGTTCGCCGAGGCGGGCCGGGTCGCCCGCGAACTGGAGCAAGTGCTCGCAGTCGCGCTCTGGCTGCCGGAGGCCTACTTCGCGGCCTTTACCGACCACTCGATCGATGTGCTGCGGATGAACTGCTTCTTGCTGCCCCCGGGCGACGTCCGGGTGGAGGTCGGCCAGATGGGGATGGGGGCCCACACCGACTACGGCATCGTCACCGTGCTGTGGGCCGACCCGGTGTCCCCCGGGCTGCAGGTGCTCGACGCGAGCGGCGGCTGGCACGACGTCGTCGCCGCCCCCGGCGCGCTCCTGGTCAACCTGGGCGACGCGCTCGCCCGGTGGACCAACGACAGGTGGCTGTCCTCGATGCACCGGGTGCTGCCGCCGGTGGATGCGGGCGGTCGCGCGGTCCGGCGCCGGTCGGCGGCGTACTTCCACGACGGCAACGCCGACGCCGTCGTCGCCTGCCTGCCGGGATGCGCCGACGCCGGGAACCCGCCGCGCTACGAGCCGGTGACCGTCTCCGAGCACCTCGCGGCCAAGCTGGGTGGCTCCCGCGGGGGGTCGCTCAACCCGGACGCCGGGCGCGAACGCTCGCGGCTCGAGCCGGTGGCCGAGTGAGCCCACTGCCGCAGGGGGCGCCGCCTCCTCCACCCCGCGCATCGCCGCCGCCGGTTGTCCTCGACGGCTGCCACGTCGCCACCGTCGACGCCGACGGCACCGAGTACGCCGGTGGCCACGTCGTCCTCGAGGGCGGCCGCATCACCGCCGTGGGCCCGGGCTCGGCACCGCACCCGCCGCCGGGCGCGACGACAATCGACGCGAGCGGCTGCCTCGTCATCCCGGGGCTGGTCAACACCCACCACCACCTGTACCAGTGGATTACCCGTGGACGGGCGCAGGACAGCACCCTGTTCGGCTGGCTGACCACGCTGTATCCGGTGTGGGCGCGCATCGACGCCGACACCGTGCACGCCTCGGCGGCGGCCAACCTCGGCTGGCTCGCACTGTCAGGCTGCACGACGAGCACCGACCACCACTACGTCTTCCCCGATGCCGGCGGCGACTGCCTCGCGGCGGAGATCGCGGCGGCCAGCGAGATCGGCGTCCGGTTCCAGCCCGCGAGGGGGTCGATGGACCTCGGCGCGTCGCAGGGCGGGCTGCCGCCGGACTCCGTCGTCGAGGACCGCGACGCAATCCTCGCTGCGACCGAGGCGGCCATCGACACCTGGCACGATCCGTCCTTCGATGCCATGACCCGCATCGTCGTGGCCCCCTGTTCGCCGTTCTCGGTCACGCCCGGGCTGATGCACGACGCAGCCGCCCTCGCCCGTCGGAAAGGCGTACGACTGCATACCCACCTCGCCGAGACCCTCGACGAGGAGTCGTTCTGCCGCGAGCAGTTCGGGATGACGCCGGCCGAGTACGCCGAGGACCTCGGCTGGCTCGGTGACGACGTCTGGCTCGCGCACTGCGTCCACCTCTCGGACGCCGCTGTCGCCCGCTTCGCCGCCACCGGCACGGGCGTGGCGCACTGCCCGACGTCCAACGGCCGGCTCGGCGCAGGAGCCGCGCCGACCGCGGCTCTGCTTGCTGCCGGGGCACCGGTGGGCCTTGGGGTTGACGGCGCGGCATCCAACGAGTCCGGCCGGATGGTCGACGAGCTGCACCAGGCGCTGCTCGTCGCCCGGGTGCGGGGCGGCCCGGAGGCGCTGACGGCGCGGCAGGCGCTGTCGATGGCAACCATCGGCGGGGCGCGCTGCATCGGACGCGAGCGGGAGCTGGGCTCGCTGGAGGTCGGCAAGCTCGCCGATGTCGCGGTATGGCGCGTCGACACGCTGGCAGGGGCGGGGATCGAGGACCCGGTGGCAACTCTCGTCCTCGGCGCCCCCGCGCTCGAACGGCTCTACGTCGGCGGCCGGCCCGTGGTGGCCGGCGGCGAGCTGATGACCGCTGACGCCGCCCGGCTGGCCAAGGATGCGGCCCGGGCCGCGGCGATGCTGCGCGGAGCACCGGCGTGGACCTGAACACCGTCACCGAGATCGCCGTGCCGCGCGACCGGGCCTCGCTGGCGGCGTGGCAGGACGGCGAGTGGCAGGACGGCGATGCATGGCTCGCCGGCGGCACCTGGCTGTTCTCCGAGCCGCAGACCGGTCTGCGCCGCCTCGTCGACCTCACCGCGCAGGGCTGGCCGGCGTTGCAGGTCTCCCCGGAGGGGCTGACCGTCGCCGCCACCTGCACCTTGGCCGAGCTGTCGCGCGTGCGCTTGCCGTCCGACTGGACGGCGCTGCCGCTGGTCAAGCAGTGCTGCCACGCCCTGCTGGGCTCGTTCAAGGTCTGGAACGCGGCGACGGTCGGCGGCAACATCGTCATGTCACTGCCCGCCGGCCCAATGATTTCCCTGGCCGCCGCGCTCGACGGGGTCGCGACCATCTGGACCCTCGACGGCGGTGAGCGCCGGGTCGCCGTCACCGACTTCGTCACCGGAGCCAGCCGCAATGTGCTGCAACGGGGGGAGCTGCTGCGCGAGGTCGTCCTTCCAGCGGCTGCGCTGCGCTGCCGGACCGCCTTCCGGCAGCAGTCGCTTAGCCCGGTCGGCCGCTCGGCTGCCGTCGTCATCGGCCGCCGCGCGGCCGCCGACGCCGCCGACGCCGCCGACGACGTGGTGCTGACCGTCACCGCATCGACCGTGCGGCCGGTCCAGCTGCGCTTCGCCGCCCCGCCGAGCGCCGCTGAGCTCCGTGCGTCGCTGGAGGCCGCCAACCCGACCTACCACGACGACGTGCACGGGCACCCGGTGTGGCGCGAGCACCTCACCCACCTGCTGCTGGAGCAGGTCCGCACCGAGCTCGAGCGTGACCACGACGACGCCGGCCCGGACGCGGCGCTCCCGTGATCGTCAACGGCGTCCCCGCGGCGGGCTCGCCCCGCCCCGGCCAGTGCCTGCGCACCTACCTGCGGGAGCAGGGCGCGTTCGGGGTGAAAAAGGGCTGCGACTCGGGCGACTGTGGTGCGTGCACGGTGCACGTCGACGGCGTGCCGCTGCACAGCTGCCTCTACCCGGCGCTGCGGGCCGCCGGCCGCTCTGTCACGACCGTCGAGGGGCTCGCCGCCGGCGACGTGCTGCACCCGGTGCAGGAGCGGTTCCTCGCCGCTCAGGCGTTCCAGTGCGGCTTCTGCACCGCGGGCATGGTCATGACGAGTGCCGCGCTCGACGCCGATCAGTGCGCCGATCTGCCCCGCGCCATGAAGGGCAGCCTGTGCCGCTGCACCGGGTACGGGTCGATCGAGGACGCCATCCGGGGCACGGGGCCGCCGTCAGGTACCCGGCCGTGCCGGGATGCGCCGTCGCCCGTCGGCGCCGACGTTCCCGCACCCGCCGGGCTGGCTGTCGTCACCGGCGCGGCCAGGTTCACCCTCGACGTCGCCCCACCCGGGCTGCTGCACCTCGTGCTCGTCCGCTCGCCGCATGCCCACGCCGTCGTCCGCTCGATCGACACCAGCGCGGCGCTCGCGGCCCCCGGCGTCCATCTTGTGCTGACGCCGGACGACGCGCCCGGGATGCTGTACTCCACCGCCCGCCACCACTCCATGACGGACGACCCCGACGACACGCTGCTGCTCGACCGGACCGTGCGCTTCATCGGCCAACGGGTAGCGGCCGTCGTCGCGGACACCGTCGCGGCAGCGCAGGAGGGATGCCGCCGTGTCGTCGTCGACTACGAGGTCCTGCCCTCTGTGCACCACCCGGAGGACGCGATGAACCCGGCGCAGTCCGGCGCCCCGCTGCTGCACGCGGACCAGCCGGACACCGCCCGCATCGCCGACCGGCAGCGCAACGTCGCAGCCGAGGTACACAGCCACCTGGGCGACACCATCGCGGGTCTCGACGCGGCAACGGCCAGCTACACCGGCACGTTCCACACCCAACGCGTGCAGCACGTCCACCTGGAAACGCACGCCTCCATCGCCTGGGTCGACGAGGCCGGACGGCTCGTCGTGCGCACGAGCAGCCAGACCCCGTTCCTCACCCGCGACATGCTGTGCGCCCTGTTCGGCCTGCGCCGCGAGCAGGTGCGGGTGCTCACCGCGCGGATCGGCGGCGGGTTCGGGGGCAAGCAGGAGACCCTGACCGAGGACATCGCGGCGCTCGCCGCGCTGCGTACCGGGCGGCCGGTGCAGCTCGAGCTGACCCGCGAGGAGCAGTTCACCGCAGCCACCACCCGGCACCCGATGAGCGTCGAGGTGACCGTGGGAGCCCGGCCCGACGGCGAGCTGACCGCGATGCGGCTACGGCTGGTCGCCGACACCGGGGCCTACGGGAACCACGCCGCCGGCGTGATGTTCCACGCGGTCGACGAGTCGCTGGCCGTCTACCGTTGCCCCAACAAGCAGGTCGACGCGTTCTCGGTCTACACCAACACCGTGCCGGCCGGCGCGTTCCGGGGCTACGGCCTCAGCCAGTCGATCTTCGCGGTCGAGAGCGCGATGGACGAGCTGGCGCTCCTGCTCGACCTGGACCCGGTCGAGTTCCGACGCCGGAACATGCTGCGCCCGGGGGACGAGCTGACCTCCATCGACGCCGAGCCCTCCGACGTCGTCATCGGCAGCTACGGTCTCGCCGAGTGCCTGGACATGGTCACGCAGGAGCTCGCGGTGGCGGCTACAGAAGCAGCCGGAGAGCCCCCACCCGAGGGCGACTGGCTCGTCGGCAGCGGGGTTGCGCTGGCGATGCTCAACAGCACGCCCCCCGGGGGCCACCACGGCCGGGCGCGCATCGCGGAGACCGCGGACGGCGGCTACCTGCTCACCGTGGGGACGGCGGAGTTCGGCAACGGGACCAGCACCGTGCACGGCCAGCTCGCCGCGCAGGCTCTTGGCACCACGCCGGAGCGGATCCGCATCGTGCAGGCCGACACCGACCTGCTCGAGCACGACACCGGCGCCTACGGATCCACCGGCACCGTGATTGCGGGCACGGCAACGCTGCACGCCGCCCAGCGACTGCGGGCTCTTCAGGACGCCCGCGGCCGACTGCAGGACGGCGAGCTCCTGCAGGCCGGCGCCCTCTTGGAGGCAGAGGCGACCACCGACGGCACGCCGCGCACGGTCGGCTTCAATGTGCAGGGCTTCCGGGTTGCGGTGTCGCCGTCGACCGGCGAGGTCCGCATCCTCACCAGCGTGCACGCTGCCGACGCCGGCACAGTGATCAATCCGCGGCAGTGCCGGGGGCAGGTGGAGGGTGGAGTGGTCCAGGCTCTGGGGGCGGCCCTCTACGAGCACGTCGACGTGGACGAGACCGGCCGGGTCACCACCTCCAGCCTGCGCGACTACCACATCCCCGTGCTCGGCGACGTCCCGCGGACCCGCGTGCACTTCGCGTCGACCCACGACGACCTCGGGCCGCTCGGCGCCAAGCCGATGAGCGAGAGCCCGGTCAACCCCGTCGCCCCGGCACTGGCCAACGCCGTGCGGGATGCGACCGGCGTGCGCTTCGATGCCCTGCCGCTGACGAGGGATCGGGTATTCCTTGCCCTGCGCACCCACCGGCCCGCTGGGGGCGATCAGTAACCCAGGCGTTACATCGCACGCCTTCACCGTTAACTCGGGTGCGCGATGGTTCTGTCCGGTAAGGCGCGGTGGGAGCCGCGCACGCCGGGGCTTCGCGGCGAGGGGACCGGACAGCATGGCAGTGCTCGGCAGCAACCGGTACGGCAAGGCCGAGGTCCGCGTGGTGCGCGTCGCCCGCGGCGCTGCGGCCGACGGCGCAGATGTCCTGCGCGACTGGAACGTCTCCAGCAGCCTGTCGGGCGACCTCGCCGACTCGCACCTCACCGGCGACAACTCCAAGGTCCTCACCACCGACACGCAGAAGAACACCGCATACGCCTTCGCCGCCCGGCTGGGCGCCGTGGAGCCCGAGGCGCTGGCCCTGGAGCTGGCTCGGCACTACGTGTCCAGCCAGGAGCCGATCACCCGCGCGCGGGTCGCTGTCGAGGAGTACGGCTGGAGCCGGCTGGCGGGAGCGCACTCGTTCGCGCGCGACGGCGGCTTCGTGCGCACCACCGTCGTCGTGCACGACCAGGACGAGGGCACTTCAGTGGTCAGCGGGCTGAAGGACCTGGTGGTGCTCAACACCACCGACTCGGAGTTCTGGGGCTTCCCGTCCGACCCACACACCACCTTGGCGGAGACCAAGGACCGGATGCTCGCCACGTCGGTCACCGCCCAGTGGCGCTTCCGCGGCGCCGGCGCCGACTTCGCGTCGGCCTTCCCGGCGGCCAAGCAGGCGATGCTCGACGCCTTCATCGGCACCTACAGCTACTCGCTGCAACAGACGCTGTACGCGATGGGCGAGCGGATCCTCAACGAGGTGCCCGACCTGTGCGAGGTGCGGTTGGCGCTGCCGAACAAGCACCACTTCCTCGTCGACCTCGAGCCGTTCGGACTCGAGAACCACGGTGAGGTCTTCTACGCGGCCGACCGCCCGTACGGCCTGATCGAGGGCTTCGTACTCGCGGACGACGCACCGCCCGAGGGCCTGGCGTGGACCTGAGCGGCTGGCCGACCCCATCCCGACCACGGAGGCACGCGTGAGCACCATCGCGACCGGCCGGCAGGCAAACCGCGGTGGCACGACGCCGCACGGTTGACTCGGTCTGACTCACCGGCGCGCGGAAAGCACGTTCACGGCCGTGCCCCAGCCATCCGAACGCTCGGCCAGTCGAGTTTTCCGTCCACACTCACGGCGTGTCGCGGACCGATACGTCTACCGCCCCCGACGAAAGGTTGCGACATGACGTCAACATCCTTCTCTGGCAGCAGGACCGCCGCGATGGCTGCGCCAGCCTTGCCCCTGAGTCCAGCCGACTGGGGCGTCTTCGGCCCTGACCACCTCCCCGACCTGATCGAGTTCTTCCGCCAGCAGGGGTTTGCCATCCTGCGCGGAGCGATGCCGGAGGCCGATCTCGTCGCGCTGCAGGACGACCTGGTCGGCTGGCAGGACCGCCTGGTCGCGGGGGAGCTCGACGCGCGGCACGGCACTGTCATCCTCGACGAGCCAGACGCGCGCATCGAGGGCAAGCCCTTCGCTCACTACGTCTGCGAAGTGACCCTGCTGTCGAAGCCCGCCGACGCGCTCGCCCACCACCCAGGCGTCGTGCAGGTGGTGAGCGAGGTGCTCGGCCCGCAGGCATGGCTGCTCGACGACGACCGCTTCGGTGTCGTCTACCAGGACGCGCGCCCGGGCGCCGAGTCGGGCTACACGCGCATCGGCTGGCACAGCGACGCGCAGTCCGGGCCGACGCTCGCGATGTGGCCCTCGGTCTCCTTCACCGCGCACCTCGACGCGACCTCGCCGGCCAACGGCTTCCTGCGCGTCCTGCCCGGCAGTCACCTGAGCGGCACGGCCGGGATGCCACCGGGCTTTGAGAAGGTGCCCGGCGAGGTGGCCGTGTACGCCGAGCGCGGCGACATCCTGTTTCACCACTGCGACGTGTGGCACTCGGCGGCCCGCGCCACCGACGACGGTGACGGCAAGCGCCGGCACCTCCGCGGCAGCTGGTACGGGGGGCAGCGGCTGTCGCCCGGCCACGGCACCGCCGACTTCGTCAAGAACGCCCGGCGCTGAAGCTGCGGGGTTGAACCCACCGCCGTGAGGCCGACACCGTAGTCGGACAGGAGGTGGCCGATGAGCGGTCCGAGCGGGTCAGCTGGTCAGGCGGTGACGATCTTCGGTTCCTCGGCCTGAGTCCGCTCCTCGATGGCGACGGCTGCCCGGACGTGCTCGGGGGACATGGCGACGCTCACCGCGTAGTAGAAGATCGCGAGGCTGAAGCCGATGACCACCACCAGGTCGAGCCACTCCGGCAGCGCCTTGTGGGCACCCTTGCCGTACCGCCCGAGCAGCCCGATGATCGTGATGCCGACCAGCCACGGCCAGATCCACGAGGCGGCGCGCCAGTCGATGTCCTCCCGGCGCACGTCGTCTGCCCGGCGCAGCCGGAACTCGAACAGCAGGCGTCCGATGAAGATCGCGGTGAGGATCTTCCAGGTGGCCTCGAACCCGCCCCAGTAGATGATCAGGTTGGCCGACACGAAGGCGACCGGCGCCAGCACAGTGGGGAACGGCAGCCGGTAGGGCCGGTGGCGCTCGGGGTCACGCAGCGCCAGCGCCGCCAACGAGACTGGGGCGAACGCGTACATGATGGCCGTCGCGGAGGTCACCAAGCCGACCAGGGACTGCCAGCTGGGAAAGGGCAGGAACGCCAGCAGGCCGATGACGGTGGCCAGCAGGATGGAGTAGATCGGCACCCCCCGGCTGCTGACCTTGGTCAGGGCAGCGGGCAGCACCTCCTCCTCGCCGATCGCGTACGACAGCCGGGCCGAGGTACCCAAATAGACCAGCCCCGTTCCGGCCGGGGAGATGAACGCGTCGACGTACAGCAGGGTGGCGAGCCAGCCCGCTCCCGCCGCCGTGGCGATGGTGGCGTAGGGGCCGAAGTCCCCCTTCTTCACCGGGTTCGCCCAGCCGCCGGTCAGGTCGGCCGGGTTCAGGCCGGCGATGAAGGCGACCTCGAGCAGGATGTAGATCGCTGTACCGATCAGCATCGCCGTGATGACGGCGCGGGAGACGTCGCGCTGCGGGTCGCGTGCCTCCCCGCCCATCTGGATGGCCTGCTCGAACCCCTGCAGTGCGAAGACGACCCCTGCCGGCAGCGCCGCAAAGATCCCATGGGCGCCATAGGGCGCGAAGCCTCCGCCGGCGCTGAAGTTCGAGCAGTGGAACGAGACGGCGAGCAGGACGACGACAGTGAGCAGCGGAATCGCGGTCTTCCAGATCACCATGACCGCGTTGCTCTCCGAGAGCAGCTTGGCGCCCATCAGGTTGACGACGGTAAACAGCAGCATCAGCACGGACGCGACGGCAAGGCCGGTCAGGTTCAGCGTGCCGTTGCCGTGCAGCATTACCAGGTGGGCTTTGGCCCAGTTCGTGTTGCTCAGGTACTGGATGCTGGCCTCGACCTCGATCGGGGCGATCGTCACCGCCTGCAGCCACGCGGCCCAGCCGGCGGTGAACCCGGCGAGTGTGCCGAACGCGAAGTACGGGAAGCGCGCCGTGCCGCCGGCCACCGGGTACGCCGCCCCGAGCTCGGCGTGCACCAGTGCTAGGACGGCCAGCATCGCGCCAGCCAGCACCTAGCCAGCACCCAGGAGATCAGTGATGCCGGGCCGGCAGCCTGCGCCGCACCGAGCGCACCCAGCAGCCATCCCGAGCCGATGATCGAGCCCAGAGAGACGAACATCAACCCCCAGAAGCTGATCGACCGATGCAGCTGGCCTGCAGGAGCCGAGGCGGGGGCTGGAGGCGCAAGCGTGCCCATGCGATGCCCTTCGAGAAGTCCGGTTACCGGGTGGAAGCAGCAGTGTCGCACCCCAGTCACGCGCTGCCCAGGCAGGCGCGTTTCGCGGCAGTAAACAGTCTGCGGAAGGCCGGCACGCTCGCCAACGTGGCTTGGGCACCGCCGTGCGAAGCATGGGCGTAACACGGTCGCAACCGGCCGGATAACTGGGCTGCGTAGGAATGGACTCTCCTGTTGCCGACCTTCCGGGGGACATGTGTCCACAGACATGAGCCGACGCCGATTCCTCAGCCGGAGCCTGCTCACGGTTGGGGGATTCGCCGGGGCTGCGGCCTTCAGCGACCTCGTCGCCGCCTGCGGTGGCAGCAGCTCGACGAGCTCCAGCAGCGCACCCAGCAGTAGCTCTGCCGGTGCCGGTGCCGGTACCGGGACCGTGGCCGTGCAGCTGTCATGGATCAAGAACGTGGAGTTCGCCGGGTCCTACATCGCCGACTCCAGGGGCTACTACAAGGCCAACGGCATCACGACCAACCTGATCGCCGGCGGCCCCACCGCCTCGATCGAGCCGACGGTTGTCTCGGGCAAGGCCCTGGTCGGCATCAACACCCCTGATTCCACGGCGGCGGCGGTCGACAAGGGCGCAAAACTTAAGATCATCGCGTCGATGTACCAGAAGAGCCCGTTCGCCATGATGTCCTTGGCCTCATCGCCCATCGCCACGCCTCAGGACATGTACGGCAAGAAGATCGGCGTGCAGGCGGCGAACGAGCCGATCTGGAAGACGTTCCTCAAGGCCAACAACCTCGACCCGTCAAAGATCACAAAGGTCCCGGTGCAGTTCGACCCGACCCCGCTGGCGCAGAAGCAGGTCGACGGCTGGGTCTCCTACGTCACCAACGAGCCGAACCTGCTCAAGGTCAAGGGCGTCGACACACACACCTTCTTGTTCAACGACTACAACTACCCGGTGTTCACCAACACGTACTTTGTCACCGAGCAGACCCTGCAGGACGCGGGCGCCCGCGCCCGGGTCGTCAACTTCCTCCGGGGCGACATCCGTGGCTGGCAGGACAGCATCAAGGACCCGAAGCTCGGGGCGACACTGACGGTGAGCACCTACGGCAAGAGCCTCGGG
>JAABUZ0100008787.1_pt1 | contig 11766 bp, 15 predicted proteins | sample 5562091 | NCBI WGS metagenome assembly JAABUZ01 (sample SAMN12813069, study PRJNA571459) | rock metagenome | isolation source: Antarctica rocks | place: Antarctica: Victoria Land, Linnaeus Terrace sud | collected 2015-12-21
TATCGAGTGTTGGGCCGGACTGGGATCGGCGTCAGCCACCTCACCCTCGGCGCGATGATGCTGGGCGCGATGGGCAACCAGGACCGCGAGGAGTGCGTCGCCATCGTGCGTCGGGCGCTGGAGGGGGGCGTCACGAGCATCAACACCGCGGACGGCTACTCCGGCGGTGAGTCCGAGGAGATCATCGGGGAGGCCTTGGCCGGGGGTCGGCGCGAGGAGGTCGTGCTGACGGTGAAGACCGGGGTGTCCCGCGATGGCAACCCCAACCACGGGGGTGGCTCGCGCCGCTGGTTCACCCACGCCATCGAGGGGTCGCTGCGACGCCTGCAGACCGACTACATCGACGTCTACGAGCTGGGGGCCCCCGACCCGAGGACCGACCTCGACGAGACCCTCGGTGCCCTCACCGACCTCGTCGCCGCCGGCAAGGTCCGCTCGTTCGGCACCTCGAAGATGCCGCCCTCGCTGATCGCGGAAGCCCGGGCCCTCGCTGAGCGCCGTGGGCACGGGGTGTTCCGCACCGAGGAGGCGCCGTACTCGATCCTGAACCGGGTCGTGGAGTACGACCTGCTCCCGGTCTGCCAGCGCCTCGGTGTCGGCGTGTTTGCCTTCGGTGTCCTCGCGGGCGGTTGGCTGTCGGGCCGCTACCGCAGCGGTGAGGAAGTTGCGTTGTCGGGGCCCCGGTCGCGCAGCCCCCAGATGGACGCGTCCGCGCCGGGCAACGCGGCCAAGCTCGCCGCCGCCGACGCCCTCGGCGCACTCGCCGACGACAGCGGCCTGACCCTGGTGCAGCTCGCCACGGCGTGGGCCGCTCAGCACCCGGCGGTCAGCAGCGTCGTCATCGGCCCCCGCACCCTGCAGCAGCTCGAGGGATACCTCGCAGCAGAGAACACCGATCTCAGCCGCGATGTCCTCGATCGCGTCGATGCGATCGTCGCACCCGGTGTCACCCTCGACCCGGCCGACACCATGTGGGTGCACGGCACCCGCGCGCTCGACGCCACCCAGCGACGCCGCTGAGCGAGCGTGATCCCGACCCGGGGGGAGGGGGGGGGTGGCGAACTCGGAGTCGCGGTGGCGGCAAGGGGGGCAACAGTCCCGCACGGCACCGTCGGTCGTATCCGGTCGCCACCGGTGGCAGCCTGGACGTCGTGACGACGACCGGGCCGCGGGTGATCGGGATGATCGGCGGGATGAGCTGGGAGTCCAGCGCGCAGTACTACCGGCTGGCCAACGAGCTGGTGCGCGAGCGGCTCGGTGGCCTGCACTCGGCCCGTGTCGTGTTGGCATCGGTGGACTTCGCCGACATCGAGGCACTGCAGGTCGCCGGGCGGTGGGAGCAGGCCGGGCAGCTGCTCGCCGAAGCGGCCACGGGACTGGAGGCCGCCGGCGCGGAGCTGCTGCTGATCTGCACCAACACGATGCACAAGGTCGCCAACCAGGTCCAAGCCGCCGTCAGCATCCCGCTGCTGCACCTGGGCGACGCCACCGCAGCGGCGGTGACCCGGGCCGGGCTGGGAACGATGGGGCTGCTGGGCACCGCGTTCACCATGGAGCAGGACTTCTACCGCGATCGGCTCACCAGCCACGGCCTCCGGGTGCTCATCCCACCACCGCAGGACCGCGCCGAGGTCCACCGCATCATCTACGACGAGCTCTGCCTGGGCGTGTCGTAGAGCCACACAACCTCGCACTCACCGATGCTGCCTATTTACCGCTACAGGAGGTTCGTTCAATGACGAAATCAACTGCAACAACTACCGAGACACCGGGCGCTGCCACGGGGGGTACGACGAATCAGGAGCTGCCGGCGACGTACCGCCCCTTCGTCATGCCGACGGTGGTCGACCCGGGCGTGGCCGCGCCCGTCGTCTCGGTCAAACCCGTCGTGCTTGCCGCGCCGGGCCGGGGGGCGGATCTCCACCTGCGTGTGTCCGCGCCCGCCACCGGCCAAGAACTGCCGGTCATCCTCTTCTCGCATGGCAATGGCTCCTCCTTGGAGGGCTACGGCCCGTTGACCGACTTTTGGGCTGGCCACGGCTTCGTGGTCGTGCAGCCCACCCATCTGGACTCCCGGATGGTTAGCGTCCCTCCCGACGATCCACGCGTCCCCGACACCTGGCGATTCCGCGTCGAGGATCTCACGCGCATCCTGGACCAGCTCGATCTGGTCGAGGCGGCCGTACCGGGTCTCGCCGGGCGGCTTGATCGCCGCCGGGTCGCGGTGGCTGGGCACTCTTTCGGTGGCGCGTCGGCGGCCAGCCTCCTCGGGTCGCGCCTGCTGGACTCGGACGGCAAGCCGGGGGCGGACCTGTCTGACTCCAGGGTAACAGCGGGTGTGCTGCTGGCCACGGCCGGAACGGGCGGAGCGGACCTCACGCCGTACGCCGCAGAACACTTCCCGTTCATGAACCCGAGCTTCGACGAGATGACCACACCCACGTTCGTGATCGCGGGCGACCAGGACTACCTCCCGATGACCGTCCGCGGCCCGGACTGGTGCACAGACTCCTACTTCCTGAGTCCCGGCGCCGAAAGCCTGCTGACAGTGTTCGGAGCGAAACATTTGCTCGGCGGGATCTCCGGCTACGAGGTGGCCGAAACAACCGACGAGAACCCCGCCCGGGTTGCCCTCATCCAACAGCTCACCTGGGCGTATCTACGACACGCGCTCGGCATCGACGACGACAGCTGGCAGGCCGGCAAGAAGGCTTTGGCCGCCGACCCCGACGCCCTCGGCCGAATCGAGTCGAAGTGACGCCCACCGCGCACCCACCAACCGAAGCTTGCAACGCGGGGAGCGAACCTTCCGAGGACCCAAAGATGGTAGGTGTGGAGGAGCACGCCTGGACAGCCGCGCTCAGGGACGCCCTGGTCAAAGACGGCACAGACGACACGGTGCGCATGATCGCCGACGGCTGGCCCGAGGCCCGAAGGGCACCGCACTGACTGTGACCCACCGCGGACTCGGCGACCAGGATGCCCAGCGTCGCCACCGCGAAGGCTGGGCGCGGGCACTGGAAGGCCTCACTGAATACCTGCGCGATCGGTCTTGCAACGACCATCCCAGCTGACCATCCCTGACCGCGACGAGTTGGGTTCTCACCGTTGCGGCAGAAGTCGGCGCTGCCAGCCGCCGGCCGCGAGCTGCTCGCAGTCCCCTCTTGATCCGCTACTCCCCGACGGGGCCGCCACCCAGCTCGGAGACGACATCAAGGTGACCCAGGTGGCGGGCGTACTCCTGCAGAAGGTGAAACAGAACCCGCTCGAGGGCGGCGGGCGGGGCACCGTCCCAGCGGGGTCCCGGTTGACCGACACTGCTCAGGTCATTGTTCTCGACAATCGTCCGGCTGCGTGCCGCCTGGGCGTGCAGGGAAGCGATAAGAACGTCGGTGGTCTCCTCCGGCGTGACGCACCACCTGTCCCCTCGCTGGTCGCCCCACGGCTCGTCGACCTGGCGGCCCTCGAAGCCCCACTCAAGCCAGCGCAGCTCGACGAAGGTGAGGTGCTTGACCAGCTCCAACGGTGTCCAGCCCGACGGCAGCCGGCTACCGCGACGCTCGTCCTCACTGAGACCCTCCGTCTTGGCGATGACCTGCCCGCGGAAGTAGTCGAGGTAGCCGAGGAAGACCTCAGCGCGTGAGCCGACAGGGAGCGTGGGGCTTGGAAAACGTTCATCCACCGCGCCACGATGGCACAGCGACAGGGTTACTCGGGTGTCCCGCTCAACGATGGGCGAGCGGAACGCTCGATCGGGAATCGGCGCTGCGGGCGCCGGCGGGTCGGGAAGGCATCCCTGCATGTTCGCCCGCCCGACCTTTCGGGGGTGGCGCCCACGGCGCGTCTCAGCGCTCGGGGCCATCCGAGTTCCGGGGTGGTTGGCTCGGATGTTGATGACCGCGAGGTTCACCGCTGATTCAATCCGCCGCTGCCTGGTCTCCGGCCTCTTCGCCGTCGATATCCACTCCGCGATCAGTCGTTTCGACGACGGCGGGAAGGCATGGAAGTGCCTGCAGGCGGCTTCGTTCCGGGCGGGCGAGTCCCGCAGATCGTCAGGTATCCCCGAGTGCTCGTCGTCGGGCAGGGCCTGCCAGGTGCCATTGGCCCTGGCCAAGTCGATCGCATCGTTGCCGTGCTCGGTCATCAGACCGAGCTGTTTCATGTTCGCTGCGCGCCGCCGGTTCAGCCGGCTCCACGTGCTGCGCGGGGTGCGCGGAGTGAACCGGAGCTGGGAACTGTTCGCGTCGCGTTTGCGGTGCAGGCCGTCGATCCAACCGAAGCACAGGGCGTGTTCGATCGCCTCGTGGTACCGCACACTCGGCGTTCCACTGTCCTTGTGGTAGATGACAAGCCACGCCTCCGCCTCTGATCGGCTGTGCTGCGTCAGCCATCTGCGCCAGTCGGCGGGCGTGCTCGCGACGACGGTGTGCATCTCAGGCCCCCGCTTGCGATCCGCAGATCGTGGCGAGGATGTCCAGGTAGTGCTGGTTGTACATGACGCCGAGGACGTTCCCGAACGGGTCGAGCACAGCTGCGGTGACAAACCCGGGTCCACGATCGGTGGGCTCCTGGTGCGCCGTGGCGCCGAGGGACAGCAGCCGCTCGAAGCTGGCGCGGACGTCGTCGACCGCCCAGTAGGTCAGCGCACCACCGGCCGCCGCCGAGTTGCCGTGCGGTGCGAACCGGCGGTCGAGGATGCCGAGCTCGTGCTGGTAGTCGCCGATGCGGAACTCGACATAGACGGGCTTGTCCTCCATCGAGCGGGAGAAGTACGGCTCGACGCCGAGCACCTCGGTGTACCAGGCCACGGCGGCCGGGACGTCGTCGGTGAAGTAGTTGGCGGTGGTGAGTCCTCGCAACATCGGTGGTTCCTTCCTCCGGTGGGTCAGTGACAAGCACCATCCTGCCGCCTAAAGTGCTCACCAACTGAGCACTTTCCGCGGAGAAGTTGAGGACATGCGCGCAGAGCGTCTTGTGGCCACCCTCCTGCTCATGCAGGCCCGGGGCCGGGTGACCGCGACCGAGTTGGCCGGCGAGCTCGAGGTCTCCGTTGCCACCGCTCGCCGCGACCTGGAAGCGCTGTCCGCTGCGGGGATCCCGGTCTACTCTCAACCCGGACGCGGCGGTGGGTGGTCGCTCCTCGGGGGCGCCCGCACCGACCTCAGCGGCCTGTCCGCCCCCGAGGCGCAGGCGTTGTTCCTGCTCGTCGGCCCGGCCGCGGCCGTCTCCGAGGAGGCCAAAGCGGCCCTGCGCAAACTCGTGCGGGCACTGCCGCAGACCTTCAGGGCCGACGCGGAGGCCGCTGCCAGCGCCACCATGATCGACCCCACCCGGTGGAGCGGGCGCGATCGCCGGCGACCCGAGATGGTCGACCAGCTGCAAGCCGCCGTGGTGCGTCGACGCCGGGTTCGCCTGACCTACACCAACAGGACCCGCGAACGCAGCGAACGGCTTGTCGACCCGTGGGGCCTGGTCGACAAGGACGACATCTGGTATCTGATCGCCGGCACCGAACGCGGGCAACGGACGTTTCGAGTCGAACGGATCGTCGCGGCCGAGCCAACCGACCAACCTGCGATGCGCCCCGACGACTTCACCCTCACCACCGCCTGGGACCAGGTCGTCGGCGCGGTGGAGCAACAGCGTTCCCGCACCTGGGCCACCGTGCTCATCCCGTCCAAGTACGTGCCTATCCTGCAAGTCCACTTCGGGCAGCATTGCCACACCGACCAGGAACTCGACGACGGACGTGCCCGAGTCCGCATCGCCGCGCCGACCCCGCTGGACATCGCCCGGAACCTCGCCGGCTGGGGAACGACGATCCAGGTAGTCGAACCACCATCAGTGCAGGCCGAACTGGCACGCATCGGTGCCGAACTCACCAGCCGCTACCCGGCCCCACACGAGCCCTAGATCGGCGGCGGCGGCGGCGTCCGACGTCAGTTGGTGAGCGCGTTCCGATTGGCGAACGGTCAGCGAAACCGCAGGCGGTGCGCTGACCGTTCCGCTTGCGGGCCGTCTACTTGAGTCGGCCGGTGTCTTGACGCAGCGGCCGACGTTCGGCAGCTCGACATCATCGCCTTGTCTGACGTTCGCAGCTGCATAGAGGACAGTGTCGGCTATGAAGCTTCCTGTCGCTGACCTTCCTGATCTGGACCGGTTCGCGCTGCTGGTGGTCGACGTGCAACGCGGATTCGACGACGAGCAGTACTGGGGGCCGCGCAACAACCCGCAGTGCGAGGACAACATCGCTGCGCTGCTCGCGGCGTGGCGCGACCGCAGCCGGCCCGTGGTGTTCGTACGGCATGACTCGACCGAGGCGCCCTCACCGTTGCGTCCCGGCCAGCCTGGGAACGACTTCAAGCCCATCGTGAGCGGGCATCCGGACCTGCTGGTCACCAAGCACGTCAACTCCTGTTTCCACGGCCAACCGGACTTGGACGGGTGGCTGCGGGAGCAACAGTTGGACGGTATCGTCCTGAGCGGCATCACCACCAACCACTGCTGCGAAACCACCGCGCGAGTAGGCGGCAACCTGGGCCACCGGGTGCTGTTCGCCCTAGACGCCACGCATACCTTCGACCGGCAGGCACCAGACGGCAGCACCGTCACTGCGGATGAGTTGACCCGCGTCACCGCGACCAACCTGCACGGGGAATTCGCCACTATTCTCAGCACGGCACAGCTACTTGGATGAGCCCCAACGGGCAGGGGGCACATCACCACCGCAGCGGCCTGGCCGTCCCGGAGGACGACGGCAGGCCGGTGAACCATCTACTTCCGGCGCGCTGAGCGGCCTTTTCACGCTGTGCCGCCGGGCCTGTGCGGGCTTGCCCTGTTTCGGTCGTGCCGGTTCTGACCGGTCGACGCCTGAGACGTTGGGCCGTCAGATGGCATGTTCCGGCGCGGGGGTGGCGGCCCAGCTGCGGAGGAGGGGAAGGGTCCGGGCTGTGGCTGAGTCGGGCTCGACGGTGTAGATGACCAGGCGTTGCTCGGGGTCGTGGGGTCCGGTGACGGACTCGATCCCGAAGGTGAGGGTTCCGGCGGTGGGGTGGGCGATGTCTTTTCGTACCGAGGTGCGGAACGTGACGCGATGGTCCTCCCACCATCGTGCGACGTCGGGGTCGCGCCGGCGTAACTCTTCGACGTCTCTGGCGAGGCGGTGGTCATCGGGATGGCGACCGATCTCATACCGGAGCGCCCCGACGGTGGCGGAGGCGAAATCGGCCCAGTTCTGGATCCGCGTCCGCGCGTCCGGGTCCAGGAACAACCACCGCGCGAACGAAGATTCGGGTTCCATCGGCGTTCCCAGCACTTCCACCAGCAGGTTGTTACGTGCGAGGACCTGCGCGCGGCGCCCCAGTAGCAGAACGGGCAGGTGCTCTAGTGCGCCCATCAACCGCAGCATTCCCGGATCGGCCCGTTGCGCGGCTTCGGGTCCTGACCAGCGTCGCCTCGGTAGCGGGGCGGCGAGATCGCGCAGGTGTGCAAGTTCGACGTCGTCGAGCTGCAGGGCATCGGAGAGCGCTGCGAGCATGTCTTCAGTGACCGTGTGTTGCCGACCTTGCTCCAGGCGGCTGTAGTGATCGGGGCTGAGCCCCGCGAGGACGGCCAGTTCCTCCTTGCGTAGGCCCGGTACCCGCCGCGCACCGGGGAACGCGGTGATACCGGCTTGGGCCGGGGTCAGCCCGTCACGTCGCGAACGAAGGAAGGCTCCCAGGGCGGCACGATCAGCAGGCACCAGCCCAGTCTACGAACCCCACCGGAAACCAGCCTGGTCATCTGGTGACCAGGCTGGACCCGACCTGGCGCACCGCGGCCACGGCGGGTGAAATGAAGCCCATGGTTTCTACTAATGACTCCCCGACAGTCCTGATCACTGGATCCACCAGCGGCATCGGTGCCGCAACAGCCCGCACCCTGGCTAAGGAGGGGTGGCGCATCGTGGTCACTGGTCGTGACCGCACCCGCGGGACCGCAGTCGTTACCGATATTGAAGCCGGCGGCGGCTGGGCCACCTTCGTCCCGTCTGACCTGTCTGCCGACCCGGCCGAGCTGCGCGACTTCGCGCGCACAGCGACCCAGGCCGCTGGCGGGCACCTGAATGCCGTGGTCCACAACGCGGCCCTGTGTCCTCCTGTTGACACCCTCTCCTTATCCGACACCGACCTGGCTGCGACGCTCGCGGTCAATATCCGCGCACCCCACGTCCTGACCGCCGCGCTGGCACCATCGATGCTCGAGCGCGGCCACGGCGCGATCGTGGTCATCGGGTCCTGGATGGCTCACATCGGGAGCCCTTACGTGGGCTTGTATTCCGCGACCAAAGCTGCCGAGATACAACTGGCCCGCAGCTGGGCTGCAGAGTTTGGCCCACGGGGTATCCGGGTCAACACTGTCTCGCCTGGAGCCACTCGCACCCCGATCAACGACTCCGCCGACGACGTCATCGCACTCTTGACCGCCGGGACTCCTGCCAAACGGCCCGGCACCCCCGAAGAAGTCGCTGCCGCCGTCGCCTGGCTAGTGTCCGGAAAGGCCGACTACCTGCACGGCGCCGAGCTACGCGTCGACGGAGGAATCACCGGCACCCGCCTGAACTGACCGGATGCGTATCCCATCCCGGTCACCGATCGTCAGACGAGACAGGATCTGCTCGGAGACAACCATATCCGCGACAGTAGATTCCCGATGATCAACGAAGCGGGAACTCCTCGCCTTCCACTTCTGATGGGGTCGAATTTTCAGGACGGCAGGTTGGCCGTCAGGGCAAGTTCGGCGATGGCTGCGTCCTGTGCACCGATGCCCGTGAGGTCAACGAGTTGAATGCCTTGCGGGCTTGCGTGGTCATCGCGTGCGAGCAGCGCACCGAGTTCGACGGCGGCCGTTGACCGGCAGTCGTGGGGTAGGTGCTGGAGTTCGCCGAGCTGGGCAGATTGTTCGCTGTTGTCGGTCATGAACCGGGCGGTACGCCGCAGCACGGTGTCGTCGCACTCTCGTTTGCCGATGCTGTCAGCGCCCACCGCGATGACTAGAGCACGGTCGTTAAGCCATTCACCGCGAAGGATCGGTGTCCGTGAACTGGTTGTGGTAACCACGACGTCAGCACCGGCGACGGCCTGCGCAGCAGTGGATCACACCACTATCTCGCGGGTGGTCGAGCCCAGGGCATGGGCCAGGCGGGTGGCTTTGTCGTAGGAGCGTCCCCAGATGGCGACCTGCGGTGGCAGCGCACCTATCGCGTCCAGAGTCCGCACTGTGAGCTCGGCCTGTACTCCGGTGCCCCGTATTGCCAGCCGGGCGGGCGCCGTTCGGGTGAGGTGACGACATGCGACGGCCACGGCGGCGGCCGTCCGCACGTCAGTGAGCCATCCTCGATCCATCAGTACTGTCTGCAGGTGCCCGGTGCGGGGGTCCAGCACGATCGTTGCCCCGTCCCCAGTCGATAATCCAACGGCCGTGTTGCTCGCGAATCCGGTGGCGACTTTGATCACCACCGGCCGGTCGGACCCAGTTGGGCTGCTTTGACGTGGACCTGTCCGCCAGTCAGATCCAGGCTCATCGGTGCGGGCTGAACGATGCGACCCTGCCCCTGGGTGCGGAACGCGGACTCGACGACATCGACCGCGTCGGCGAGGGTGACGGCACTGCGAATGTCGGCCAGGCTCATGATGACAAGCCCTCCGTGTGCTGCCGGAGCGTTCACTGCCGCGTGCTCAGGTAGTCCTCGAATGCCTCCAGAGCGGGTCCGGGGTTGCTGCGGTCCACGCCGATACGGAACCGGTCGGCTGGCACGGTAGCCAGGTCGGATAGGTAGACGCTGGCGGGGAGGAGCAGGACGCTGGCCTCTTGTACTAACTGCCGACAGAACGTCTCTGCCCCTTCCGGTCCCAGGTAGCGGGGGAACGCAACGCAGCCGCCGTCGGGGTGGGTCCAGTCGAACAGGTCGGTGTGGCCGGCGAAGAACGCGTCGAAGTGGGGCAGGTTGTCGGCGATCACTTGACGGTTGCGGGCCTGGATGCGGTCTCCGGCGTCCAGGGCCACCGCGGCGAGGAACTCACTTGGTCCCGCATTGCAGATCGAGGTGTAGTGCTTGTGCCGCTCGAGGGTTTCTAGCACCGCGTGGTCGCGGCAGACAACCCACCCAACGCGCAGGCCGGGCAGACCGTAGGACTTGGACATCACGTTGATCGACAGCGCCCGTTCGTTCAGGTCTGCGGCTTGGGGCAGGGTTCGCGCTGGGTCCAGTTCCAGGCCGCGGTAGACCTCGTCGGAGACCAGGTGTATTCCGGCTTCGGCACACAACTGGGCCAGTTCGGCCCAGGTTGCCTGATCGGGCACGGCACCGGTGGGGTTGTTGGGGAAGTTGACTGCAATCACCCGGGTATTGGGCCGCAGCGCGGCCCGGACCTGTACGAGGTCCAGCCGCCATCCCGAGGCTTCGTCCAACAGCACACCAGTGACCTCAGCGCCCGTCGTGATCGGAATGGTCTCCAACGCTTGATAGTTGGGCGCGGTGACGATGACGTGGTCGCCCGGGCCGGCCAGCACCTGCATTGACCAGAAGATGGCCTCCTCGGCGCCCGCGAAGACCAACACGTCGTCCGGGCTGCAGCGCTGATACGTGCCCGCGATCGCCTCCCGCAGCCGGGCGGTCCCCCAGGTGGGGGTGTACCCGAGCGCCAGCTCGTCGAACTGCCCGCGGTCATCGTCCGTGCCGTACCCCAGCAACTCAGAGACGGTCAGCGTCTGCGCGTCCGACGCTGTCAGATGGTGGCGCGCGGCGAATTCCCAACGGGAGAAGTACGACTCCAGGCGAAAGGGGGGCATCAGCGTACGGACGGGGTTGGTCATGGGCGAATCTCCTTCAACAGGGCGTAAACGGTGGTCCGAGAGACACTCAACGCGGAAGCGGTGAGGTCGATCGAGCCCCGGACCGCGAACATGCCCGCGTGGTCGAGCATCGCGATAAGTTCCCGTCGGGTCTCACGGGTCAGGTGGTTGCGATCCAGCGCCCGTTCTGTGCAGAAGTCATGCACTCGTTGCGAGAGCTCTTCGCGCCAGTCCTTCGCGAACAATGGAGCCGGTTGCGGCACGTGCGCAGCGAGCAACGAGGTAGCCAACGCAGCGATCCGATCCAACGGCGAACGATCCAGGTTGATACACAACAGTCCTCGCCGCTGGCCCTCCTGATCCATCAGGACTGCGCTCACGCAGGTCAAAGCTCGCCCGTCGTGCAGCACCTTCGCGTACGGGCCAATCACCCAGGCCTGCCCAGGCATGGTCGGGAGTTCCTCCAACAGAGAGTCGTCACCCACTTCGCGACCCGAGAGCGGATTCCACAATGCTTCGATCCGACCGGTGTGCAAGTTATGGATCGCGACCTCACCATGGGGCGCCAACAGCACCGCCAGCGCCTCACCCACCGGAGCCATCTGCTCCAGCCAACTGCTCCGCTCATCGCTCACCTGAACATTTTATACAAACTTTTGACTATATGTACAGATGTAGACCACCCCGGCGGACCCTGATCCCCGCAACCAGCTAACGCCGCCTGCTGCGCGACCGCGCCAATGAGCGGACCCTCCTGCGCTTCAACTCCTCAAGTCAATCGCCGTGCTCCGGCCTGCCTACGTTTCCCTGGCAGATCTAGTTGCTTGGGACCAGAAGGCACAGCGTCGAATCATTCCGGTGAGCGATGGTCCTGCGGGCGTCAGCCGATCCCGCGTGTGGCCAAGGAAGCATCAACGGCGGCTTGGACGTGTG
>JAABUZ0100008789.1_pt1 | contig 11766 bp, 12 predicted proteins | sample 5562091 | NCBI WGS metagenome assembly JAABUZ01 (sample SAMN12813069, study PRJNA571459) | rock metagenome | isolation source: Antarctica rocks | place: Antarctica: Victoria Land, Linnaeus Terrace sud | collected 2015-12-21
TCATAAGCCGCATGACGAGCAAGTCTATCCAAAGGGAGTGAAGCGGACGGAGAGTGCTTCGCTCGGTAGGGCGCGACGTGATGAACACCCAGCCCTTGCGGGTCTTCGACCAGGTACGGGCATTCCAAGTGCCATTCGCCTCTTCCTTTTTCGGAAGCAATCGGAACGACTTCGCGACGATGCCGAGCGAAGAAAGGACACCGGCTCGCTGCGGTCCGGCGTTCCGGTCGATGTAAAAAGCCATCTCAGTACCTTCCACCTTGGCAAGCAATTCCTCATCGCTGGCGAGCCAATCGGCAAGCTGATGTGGCGTCGGCCCGTACTTCAGCAGGTGAGCGAAAATCTGAGCCGGGGTCTGATGAAAGAACTCGTCCTTGGTCTCGCCGGTTGGCTGGTAGAGCGATGCGGCGATGGCATCGGCCTCCGCATTCGACTGCATCTCCTGAGCTGGACCCCAGTAGGGACAGCGGGCGTCGAGCGGATTCAGGACGATATCGCCGCGTTTCGCGTCAAAGAATTTCTGGATGTATTCTGTCGCCGGATCATAGACAACGGCTGACTCTTTGCGCTCGGCCACTTGCATGAGGAGCTGCGTAATCAGTTGCGTCTTTCCGACGCCGGTATCCCCCATCATGAGGAAGTGATGGGCCTCTTTCCGTGCGGGAACTCGTATCTTGCTGTCCATCTCGGTCGTATGGAAACCGATGCCATCGCCCTTCTGTTTCTTCACAAACGCCTCCGGTGTCATGAGCACTGGACCGCGAAGGAGACGGCCGTATTTCATCTGCCGGAACCGCCTCATATCCGCTGGGATGCTCAGTCCGAGCAATGTGACCAGGCAGAGTCCCGACCAGGCGAAGCTCACTGAATATGAGGCGAGAAGGCTGTCCCCTTCGAAGATCGCGCCGCGAAGCCACCGGCTCATCGCGGCATCGGTGAAGGTCTCAGGCTTCCCGTCGTAGAAACCCCGGTATCCCTGGGAAAGAGGAAGAGCGGAGAGTTGGACAGGTACACGATGCCCGTCTGGGAAAATCGTCTCACCTTCTTCAAAATCGACCGGTAACGCCCGGCGTGGCTGCACCTTCGGCCCTCCCAGATATACGAGACTGTAGCTGCCGTGAGCCTTGAAAAGAGAGCCCACGGAGGCCCGCAGATAAGCTCCGCTATACGCTCTTTCGAGCGGCGTGGTACCGAAACGAAGGTGCTCCCATCCGAAGAGCAGCGCGAGAAACAACGCTGTCGCTATTGCTGAATAGGTGTAGACCGGTACATGCGGCGGGAACACCAGTGTTTCTTTACGCCCTGAATCATTTGCCATCTTTTCCCTCTCTCCCGGTCGGCTCGTACTGCGATATCACTTCGCCAGTGACTCTGCGTTTCTCGTTGCGAACGTAATCCATGAGGGATCGAAACTGCTCCTCGGTGTAATCCTCGTTCAATGCGATTGGCTTTAGGAGACTCACCACAATCATCCGAAGGCCGACAAGTTCTGTGAGTAGAACGTCGTCCGCTGGACGCCGTGCACTCGCGAGAAGCTGCTCCCTAGACCATTCGCTGATAGCCTTGCCTTCCCGCTCCGCCGCCCTCTCCAGCTCGGCAAGTTCAGTGCTGGAGACTCGGGTGCTTACCGCGCAGATGCGCGGTAAGCGACCCTGAGAACGCCGTAGCCTGTTCGATAAATCCAGTGTTCGAACTGCTGGCGCTTGATCCATAAACTCCTCTAGTTGCAATGTTTTCTATAGAAAACGCAACGTTTACTATAGAAAACTTGTATCCGCTAACTCATTGATTGCATGAGGGTTGCCAGATGGCAACTTTTCGGCTCTGAAACACCACCCTGGAAGGGATGGAGTGTCACCCTTCTCCACGTGCGCAGCACGTTTTGCGAATTCACCACCAATTCCAGATAACAATTCATAAAGGCTCATGCTGCGGGTTGTTGCTGTTCCATGACGCCGAGGCGCCATCATTCCTCTGGCGCGCCCAGCCCCAGAGGAATTGCTTTAGGCAATCGCCGTGACCGGGGAATTCGAGGGCTTGCGGCCTCGCTTCTTGCCTGCTGACGCGTCGATCGGCCTTCGCACCCGCAATGCACCGGAGGCCTTCGGGTTGGGGTTCTCCGTACGGAAGACCTGAAACTCGCGGTCCTTGCCGAAGACGTATTCCAACGCGCAATTCACCACCTCATCGGCTGGAGCTTTGATGAAAGCGGCATACTGGTCCACCTGTTTCGCGGTTGACTCTTCAAGTAGGACGGTGGCGGTGAGCTTCTTGATCTGGGTCACTTCGAGCAATGGCATGGTGTTTCTCTCCTCAGTTCGAAATTGCAATGTTCAGGCTGCGTGGGAATTGTCGAACGGTGCGCTGATCGGCTCGTGCGCAACGTCATAAAAGGAATCAATCTCAAATGCTTTGAGAATTCGGTCGTACCCGCGCACCAGAATGATTTCGCTGATGCGGCGGGTGGCTCGGAATCGCTGGGTCTGAACGACCAACTGGACCGACGCCCCGATCTCTTCGGCGATGTCGTCCCGGGTCGATTGCTGGTGGGAGCGCATTGCGAGTTCCCCGAACCGCCGTAATGCCTGCCGTGCGCTGCTGGCGTGAATGGTCGCCATGCTCCCGGCGTGTCCCGTATTGAAGGAGTCGAGCAGGGTTCGGGCTCCCTCGCGCCGGATCTCGCCCAGGATGATCCGGTCGGGACGCCACCGGAGAGATGCCTTGAGAAGATCGTCGAAATCGACTGTGCCGTTGTGCGCGTCGGTCTGGCACTCGGCGGCTAAAACATTAGGCTTTGCAATGCGCAATTCCCGCGTGTCTTCAATGACGACAATGCGCTCGTCCTCGGGAATGAAATCGGTCAGGGCATTTAGGACCGTCGTCTTCCCGCTGTCCGTCCCGCCGCTGATCAGCATGGTGCGACCCGCCTCGATCTGGTCGCGCAGGAATTCGGCAATTGCAATCGGCATGGCACCCCGGTCCACAAGATCGCTGACGGTGTACCGCACGGTTGCGAATTTGCGGATGGTGACGGACGGGAAAGGTTTCACCACCGGAGGCAGGACCGCGGCTAGACGGCTTCCGTCCGGCAACTGCGCATTGAGTAGAGGATGGCTGTTGTCGAGCTTCTTGCCTAACTGATTTGCAATCACCTCGAGGCTCGTATGGAGGCTCCTGGCCTCAAAGGTGACACCCTCGGCGCGGTGCATCCTGCCTGCCCTGCCGTGCCACCAACTCCCGTCCGGGTTCCCCATGATCTCTGTGACTGCATCGTCCAGCAATAAGGTCTTGATGGGGGCGAGAAACGCAAGAAGCAATTCAATATCCCTGTTCATTGCGGGCTCCTAATCGAACGCCTGATCGGCGCGGTAGCGGATGATGGTGAGCCCCAGGGGATTGACGGACAGAGCCTCGTTCGCCACCTTGTCCGCGAACACGTACGTGACGCTCGCAATCCAACGCTCCCGCTTCAAAACGGAATGATCGCCAGGATGGGTAAATACCTTCTCGAATTCGATCTGCGCGGAATAGGGCGACTTCTGTAATCCGTCCAGAACGACGCTCTTGACCGCGATGTCGACGTACGGGAGCGTCTGGTCGTGCTGGAAGGTGGTGATCGTCTTTTCGGTCTGTTCCTGCTGGATCACCGCTCGCTGCACATCGCTGTTGAGGAAATAGAGCGACGCGGTCTGGTCGGCTTCGATGCTGTACCGGTTGCGCTGGAAGTAGAGCGAGATCCAGCGGGCGAGGTAGTACTTGTTCTCGGCCTCCTGCGGCTTGTATTCGTACTTGCGGTAATCAATGGCCTCCGCGCGTCCGACTTCACTGATCCGAATCACCATCGGCTTCATGCCCGCAAGCGCTCGTTGCGACTTGAACGTGAGCGCACCCAGCATCAGGCAAACAACCGCGAGAATGAGAATGGTGATCTTCAAATAGGTGTTCATCACCATGGGCTCGCCGTACTGCTCTAAATATCGTTCCGCGGCCCTGGTGGTGGCGGGATTGTGTATATGGATGGCTGGCATGGAATCTCCTTAGAACAACCCTTTGACTACGCCGACGCCGCCGCTATGGCCGCCTGTGTGGCCGGAGAAGATGGACGCGGTGAGGGCAGGGATTTTTGTGATGATGAAGACGTTGATAACGATGAGTAGGAGCAGAATCGGGAAGTTTTTCGCTGCTTGACTCTGATCACTGCCGATCGAGGCAACACCCTGGTAAAACCCAAAGAACATCTGCCCTAGAACGCTCATGGCTGCCGCTGCGATGACCTTGTAAAAAGAGAAACTGATGTATGCCTTGAGCCATCCCCAGAAAAGAAACTCGGTCTTCTCGAACACCATGAAGGGAATGAATATCGGCCCAACGAGCGCAAGGATCGTTGCGGCTATCGCTCCGTACGCAATGATCGCGGCGATCAGGGCGGACAGAGTCGCGAGCATGACTTGGGTTATCGTGTAGACAAGCAACAAGTACGGTTCTGTCATCGAAACCATGCCTGGGCCGGATTGCGAAAGCGTAGTGTGAATTGCTTCCATCATGGTGTTGGCTTGATCCGTGCCAATGGAATCTGCGAGGGCTGATGTTCCCTGCCGGATGAACCCTGTGAGCGAGTAGCCCAGGCCGGGAATCTCGCTGTCGTAGTAATAAACAAAGGCGTACGCAAAACTCAGGAGCATGACGAAGTTGAGAAACTTTCCCATGTGGAAGCCTGGGCCGCCGTGCGCCGAAGCTAATGCCTCCTGAATTCCAAACCAGACCATCATGATGGTCGCCAGTCCTAGAAGCATTCGCATGCCGATGACGTCGATGGTTGCCGAATGCCCCGACAACAGAGCTTGGCAGCCGTTCGTGATGTACGTGAGGACTTCTGTTCCTGATCCCATAATTGCCCCTGCCTCCCACGTTGCTTGAAGCCTTTAGAAGTGCATCGCCGTCGTGACAGAAGCGGCAGAGGTCGAGTACTTGCTGTAGAAGTTGGCCTCGTACCCCTGCGAAGCCTGGAACAACAGTTTTAGTTCGTCCTGCTGCTGCTTCTGTTGAACCATCTGCTGCAAGGTCTGCCCCTGCGACAGTTGGCTCTGGTCCTGCTGGGTGCGGAGCAACAGGAGAAGCGCCTGATTGATCCTCTGCAACGCCGCCATCTGGGTTTGCTGGTTGGGATCGAGCGAATGGCTGGCCGCCTCGAGGTTGGCTATTTCGGTCTGCCGCGCTGTCTGGTTATTGCGAATGGTGCCCACTGCCTGAAGATTCGTTGCTGCGACGGAATCTCCCAGATCGAGGGTTGCCGCTTGCGCGGCAATCGCTTTCTGGCTGTTCGCCGTCTGTTTCTCGTAGCCGGTCAATTGCGCGACGCGGGCCACACTTGCGTTCTGAATGGCCGACGATGCTTGTCCGGTGTACTTGTTGACGGAACTGAGATAACCCCCGGTGTTGCCGTAGGTGTCCTGGCTGGGAAGGATGGGCACCCACGATGGGAGCCCCGATCCGTAGCTCGTGTAAAGCGAGCTGGGGGACGAGGCCATGCGTTTCGCGAGGTTGTAAGCGTTGATGACGTTCTCGGTGGTCTGGACCGTCGTGGTGTAGGTCTTCTCGGCCTGGGCGATCTGCGAAAGCACGTGTGTCGCTTGCGTCGGATCGAAGGTCACGCTCCAGCCAAACTGACCATGTGCCGGGACGGTGATGGCTGTCAAGGCAAGCGCTGCGGATAAAACAAGTCGTTTCATTGGCGTAGATCTCCTGTACGGTCTGTAAACCGCTGTTGTGGGGTGGGAGGGTCAGGGGCTATTAGGGAACTGTGGCAGCTCTTACTGCAGTGCGCCTTGTTTTAGAACGGCATTCAGCTTTGTACCTATCGCATCTCTCTTGGCCGCTAACTGCTGGCATACCGGGCTCGCCAAGCGCGCCTTAGATTCCGCTTGCGCTTGGTCGAAGTGCGCCTTTTGCTGGGCCGGTGTCGTACTGCCCAAAGCATCGTGAACGGCGGCCTTACTCACCGCGTCGGAGGGCGTTTGGCACGTCCTTCGGTATTCAGCCGAGGCATCGAGCAGCTGCGCCGTGAGCTGGTCGGCGTTCTCCTTCTGAACCTGTGGCTGGCTCTTGCACCCCGCAAGGGAGAGAGCGGCGATGCTGAGGGTTGCTGCGAGAGCGAAACGGTGCATAAGGAACTCCTGGTTTAGGGGCGGTGTTTCGTACGTTACAAGGGTCTTGTTCGTCGGCTGACCTTTAGAACGTCTGCGGAATGGTGTGGTTCGTGTATGCCGGGAGGAGCATGTCCTGGGTGAAGTAGACCTTGACCCGGTGCCCTTCCCGAATGGTGATGGTCGGCGGGATCTGAATGAACTTGTCGAGCACGGTCGTGGCCTGTTGCGAGATGCCGCCCGCGGCACCGTTCACGAAGGCCTGGGAGCCGGTGGAGCTGTAGCCGCTGCCCCCCTGGGTGATCTGGGCGGCGCCGGAGATGACACCGAGAGCGATGGAGGTTCCGAAGATCTGCAGGTAGTGGTTGTTCACCTTGTCTTTCAGTCCTTCCTCTCCGATCTGATCTAAGCTGTGAAACTGGTCAAGGTCGGCCGAGAATCCGTCCGGCATAATCATTCGATGGAAGACGACGGCCATGCGGCGCTGCTGTCCGAAGCCGGAGCCGCCAAGCTTCCTGGCCTCACCCAGCACGAGTGTTCCCTCTGGGATGAGGACGTGCTGATGGTCGTGCGAATAGACCGGGTTTGAGACAAGCACCTTCACCGGTCCTGCCGCGTCCCCGTCCAGGCGGTTCATCAGAATGGTATCGAGCGACGAGCCCTCGAAGATGACGTATGGCTGCCCGCTGGCGGCACTCACGTTGACCTCTGCGGACCGTTTGTAGCTCGATGCTGCTGCTGCGGCGGGAACTGCGGCCTCTTCCCCTGCTGAGCGAGCGGCTGTGAGGTTGGTAGCCTGTCCTGCTTGCGGAGTGGGCGGGGCACTTCCCTGCCCTTGCTGCTCGCCCTGAGCCGTCCGGCTGAAGACAAGGTTGGATTCAAACCGAGAGGCGTACTGCCGTTCCCGCTCCTTGGCCGCGAGCTGCTGCACCTGCTGTTGCTCGGGTGAGACCTGTGCCTGACCACTGCTGCCGGCCGCGTAAGCGACCGGGGCGTTGCAGACCTGGCCGGGGACGCAGGGGACGGGTGCAACGGTCTGGGCCGCCGCTCCATAGGAAGCCGCTGCTGCTTGTTGGGCCGGGGTTCCGTTGCTCCCTGATGCTGCGGCCAGGCTCGCCTCCTGCTGCTGCCGCTGGTGCTCGGTCGCTAATTGGGTATGGAACGCCTGAACGTTGTTTGCGGTGTTGTCCTGGACCTGCGGGGCCGGGGCTGCATCCTTGGTCGTTGCGGTCGAAGCGGTTCCCTTCTTCCTGCCGCTGCTGACGAACAGAGCCACGACCAGAAGGAGCACAAGACCGGCGTAAACGGTGATCTTTAGATTCTTCTGGAGGACACCCTTCGGGGTGCTGGTCCGGTCCTTCAGCTCCGGTTGGGTCTGGGCTGGATTCGGCATAGGGGGCGTCGGTGCGCCGTTTGGCGTGATCGGAAGCATGGTCGTTATCCCTTCCTCGCAAAGTCCATCTTCTTTTTGCCTAGCTCGACATAACCGTTCTGAAGCACGGTGGGGATGATGTAGGTCCCTTCCCGAAGGTCGTAGTTGATGAGGTTGGGTTTGCCGTCCTTCATGTCGTACACGCTGAACTTCTCAGGGGCGTTGGTCTTGATATAGGTGAACTTGTCATCGTGGTAGATCGACTGGATGTTGAAGGGAGCCTCATTCGCCTTGTAGCTGTAGTCGAACTTAAGCGAGAGTGGGTAGGCCGCTTTGTACTCATCTACCGCCTGCCCGATGTGGCCCTGGACTTGGCCGAGCTGCTGTTGCATCTGCTGCACCTGGGCGGCTGGGACGTACGCGGAGGGGCCGGTCGATGCGACGATGGAGCTGCGGTCAGCGGGCTCGATCATCACCTTGAGGTCCGGGGCGGCGCTGGTCCCGGACACGTCCTGCAAGGTGAAGCTGTAAATGTTGCCCTTGTCGGTGATGAGATTGAGATTGGAGCTGATTCCCTGCTTGGCCGGGTGAACGAAACAGAAGTTCCCAACCACATCGACAATCCAGAAATCCTTGTCGCCGGTCGCGGCCTCCATGATCTTCTCGGTCGGCGGGACCACAATCAGGGTCGTGTACTTGAGCTTCGCGTGGATCGGAACTATGTCCTGGGCGTGGTACTGAACGGTGCGGGCTGACTCGCCCGCTGTGGAAGTCGGTTGAGCTGTGGGCTCGGCTCCTTTCGGATTGGTGGCGGCTGAGGCAGACACAGCGATGGTCAGGAAAGCAGCGGCGGTTCGGAAGTGCATGGCGGTCTCCTAGCGAGCGACAAGGGTGAGGGGCTGAGGACGGGACGGGGCGGCGGCTTTCGCGACGGTTGTCGTTCCCTCCGTGGGCGGGAACGGATGATCTTGGGCGAGCCGGCGGATGCCTTCGGCGATGCCGTAGCGTGCGAAATAATCCCGCTTCTTGAGGTTGTCGCGGCTGTTGTTGGTGGCTATCCAGTACGAAACCGAATCCACGTTCAGCTTCACCTTTTTGGAGCTTTGGGCCTTCCGAATCAGCATCTCGCCCGGTGGAACGAGGTCGGCGATCAACGCGAGTTCCGTGTCATTCAGGTGGAACGCCTCGGCGTACACCTTCCGATCCATCTCGGGATTCGAGAGAAAGATCTTCGTCGGGCAGCTCTCGGCGATGCTCGCCAGCATCCCCGCCTCGGAAAGCTGCTTTATGGACTGGGTGGCGAGGATCATGGCCGCATTGTGCTTGCGCCAGGTGTTCTGGGCTTCGGTCACGTACTCCCGAATGACCTTGTTCTTGAGGAAGGACCACGCCTCGTCAATGAGGAAGGCCTTGAAGGTTGCGAGCTTCGCCGGGTCCGCGATCTCGTTCGTCGCCCGGTGCAGGATGTAGAACAACAGCGGCTCGAGGACATCCGGAACATCCCCCCAACCCGCGAAATTGAACGCCTGGAACCGGGAGAAGGAAAGGGTGTCCTCGGCGTTGTCGAACAGGAAGCCGTACTGCCCTTCGCTGGTCCACCGATGGAGGCGCTGTTTCAGGGAATCCCCTATGAGGCCGGCAAGCGTCGTGAGCGTGCGCCGACCTGCGGGAACGGTGTCCATCCGCTCGATCGCATCCCAGAGCTTCCGCTTGTCGCTGTAGTCGAGCGGACTGTGGGTGTCGTTGCCCTCTATGAGCACCCGGAGAAAGGAGAAGAGGAATTCCTTGTTCTCCTTGGTAGGAGGGAGCGAGAACGGATTGATGGTGAAATCTCGCGATTCCTGGCCGACGTTCAGGTACGCGCCGCCGAAGATCTCGGTAAGCGACTGGAAGCTCCCGCCAATGTCGAAGATGAAGACCGTGGGGCGGTACTTTTGCAGGCACATCATGAGGAAGCAAAGCAGAAAGGACTTGCCTGAACCGGTCATCCCGAGGATCAGCGTGTGGGCCACCTCGCGGTTATGCAGGTTGAGGAAGTAGGGCGTCTCGTTGTCGGTCTCGAGCACGGCAAGGTACTCCGTCCCCAGATGCGCGTTGGTGGTCTCACCGGTGTGGATGGTGAACAGAAAGGACAGATCGGCGTAGTTGGAATTCAGCACTGACAGTTTGCGGAGATTGTGGACGTAGTTGCCGGGAACCGTCGCAAAGAACGCATTGAGCTGGTTGTAGGTTTCCGGGAACAGCACGCCATCGGCGGCGTTGAATATGCCGGTAAAGTCGCCCACTTCTCGGTTGATGGTGGCGAGATCCCTGCCGTAGAGGACAACGGTGAGGGACAAGCCGCCCATCGTCTGTCCGTCTCCCAGCGCTCGTAGGCACTCACCAAGGTTCTGGACGTCGGCCTGCTTCGACTCGTCAATCAGCTCATCGCGCTCCCGTGTGGTGTCCTCGCGCATGGTCGCGACAAGCCCCTTTTTGGCAGCGTTAAAGTGCTGGCGCTTGCCCTTTACCTCCTTACGGGCTTTGGAAATCGATACCGGCGTCCACTCCAGGACCACATGGAAGCTGGCCCGGATTTTGAGCAGCGCATCGAGCACCATGGGCCGGGTCTCGGCCATAGCCTCCTTCATGGTCAGAACCCGGACGAAGTGGTCTCCCACCCGGAGATGATCGCGCTCGGCTTCCACATCCGAATTGCCAACCTGGAAGTCGAGGAACTGGTCCGCATGGGGACTTCCGGCAATTCGCCACGGATCGAAATTGAGCAATCGGCGAAAGAAGGTGAACTGGCCCTGGTTGTCCATCACCTCAATCTGCATAAAGTCCGCTAGATGGCGGATGAAGTTCTCCACCCGGCTCCGCAAGGTCTGCATATCGGCTTCGATCTGCGACCACAAAAGCACCTTGGTTGCACTGCTTGAGAATTGCGCTTTGATCTCCCGCATGGCGCCTTCCCTGTCGCTCGGGAAGCGCTTTAGAGCGGCGAGCAGGCCGGTCTTCGACCGCGCCCCTTCGAGCATGACGACATAAACAATCTCGATCTTGTAAAGGCGATCGCGCTTCGCCTCGAAAAATTCCTTGCGTTGGTTGATCGCGGTGTCGATCATCTCATCGCCGTAGTGGGCGAATGGGATTTCTGGGCGATTGGTCTTGAGCAGGTATTGGTAGATATGGAAGCCTTCCCCGAAGGCTTTGTGTGCCGACTCCAGACGACGTACGGCGTACTGTTGCTCGTCCGAATCCAGGCTCTCGTGGTCCACGCCCCTACATCGCAGAGTGATGCCAAGATCGCCCGTTTTGGTGATGAAGACGCCCTCCGCAACGAAACCGTACAGATTCACGTTGGCATTCAACGATCCGGCTTCCTGCCACGGCTTGACCACCTTGCGAATGTTGAGCATCTAGCGAATCTCCACGTTTGGAATCTGCTGCTTGGCCGCGTCATAGCGAGCTTTGAATCTCTCGCTCCGCATGAGGATGGAAAGAAATGCCGGGTCGGAGTTCGTCACCCAATAGCCGAAGATCATTCCGCCAAGGAACACCACAAACCCGGCGAGCAGTGAATCGAAAAGGTTGAAGCAGGCGACCGCACCGACAGCGACGGAAAAGAAGATCCTGCGCTCAATGCCGAGATAGGTCAGAGGCTTATGCAGGCTCTTGAAGACTCGATTGCGACGAATTGGGAGAGTTTCTGCCATAAGGCCCTGGTGTGGTGGGGTGACTTCCGACCTAAGCGCTCCAAAGCCACGAGATCACGTTTGCGGCCATGAGTGCGATTCCGACGCCGAAGGCGACCCCGGCCAGGGATTTCTTCGCTCCTGGATCGCCGAACGCGAAGCCCAGACCACCCAGCACCACAGCAATTAAGCTGCCGGCTTTGGCGGCTGTTCCGGTGAAAAGAGTAGAGACGTTTGAAATGCCAGTATCGAACGGGCTTGCGTGTGCGGCGAGGGGAAGGAAAAGCAGGAATGCGAGCACAAAAGCGACGTTGATGAAACGTCCGCGATGGCCCGGTTTCGGGCCGAAAAGAAACGAGGGTTTGCGCATCGGACTTGGGGCTCCAATCTTGGCTAAGGACGACGTGGATAGAGGTGAGGTCGAGCGATTAGGTGCTGTACTTGCGTAACAGGTATCTCTGATTAGAGGTACCCGTTTTTCTAAAACAAAGATGACTGATGTTCTGAAATCTGTCAAACGGCTGTGCGCTGACGAACCACCGGAGATTCCTCCGATCCTTCTGAGGATGTGCTA
>JAABUZ0100008791.1_pt1 | contig 11763 bp, 13 predicted proteins | sample 5562091 | NCBI WGS metagenome assembly JAABUZ01 (sample SAMN12813069, study PRJNA571459) | rock metagenome | isolation source: Antarctica rocks | place: Antarctica: Victoria Land, Linnaeus Terrace sud | collected 2015-12-21
GACCCGATTGCTGATCTTGTTCCACTCATCGGCGGCCGTGTTGAGGGCGTCCGCTGTCGGCTTCACCTTGGTGATCGCCTGGGAGAGCGCATCGTTGAGCGGGGTGTAGTACGCGGATGATCCCGGCACCTGGAGGTCCGGGAATCCGATCGCGAGCGACCCCTTGATCGTATCGACGTACGGCTTGCTATACAAGGAAATGAACTGGTCGTTTCCGAGGACGGAGGAGCGATAGGCGTCGATCCCCGTATTCGGATCGAGGCAGAAGTGCAGATGGACCTCGGGTTGGCTGTAGAACCAGACGACGTACGACGCGGCGTCTTTCTGCTTGCCATACTTGGGGATGCCCAGCGACCAGCCGGTCGCGAGCGCGGGATGGGCCAGTGTTTTTCCGTTGACGACCGCCCCCGGCGTGACCGCAAATCCGATTTTGCCGACAACGGCGGACTTTTTCGGATCCGTCACGACCCGACCCGTGGAACTCCAGTTCACGGAGAGCGCGACATCACTCTTCGTCAGCGCGTTCTCCGTCTCCTGATAGCCGAAATTGTTCGCGCCCGGGGGCATGTATGCCGCGACCTTCACGAGATTATCGGTGGCGAGCACGGCATTCTTGCTGTTGATGAGCGGGTTGAGCGATTCGTCGAAGTACACGCCGCCATAGGCGCCGAGCCGGTTCTGCCACCACCAGTTTGGGCCGCCCAGCCCCTCGGCGGTGCCGTAGCCCTTCTGCCCGTCTTTTCGCCATGGGGTTTCGGTGAAGAACTGGGCGAGCGCGGCGTAATCGTCCCACGTCGCGGGCGGCGCGAGATCCTTCCCCGTCTTGTCCTTGTACTGCTTGGCAAGATCCGTGTTCTCGAACGCATCCCGGTTGTAGTACATCATGTGCATGTCGCCGTCGAACGAGACCGCGAGCATCGTCCCGCCCCAGGTCGTGTACACGTTGCGGAACACGGGGATGATGTCATCGAGCTTGAGGTCGAAGCCGTTCTTGTCCATCAGCGGCTTGATCGGCTCGAGATGGGCCGCGTAGTCGGGGAGCTGGAAGGGCAGGAACATCGTGACGTCGTAGCTCGTGGATTGGGTCGTGTACTCCGTGATGTTCCGCTGGAAGAGGTCGCTACCGGGGACCACGTCGATGTTGAGCTTGAGATTGCCCTCCTTCTCGATCTGCTCGCGGAATTGGCGGAGCGCGTACGCATAGTACTCGGTGGAGGCGGCGATCTTGACGGTCGCGCCGTTGAAGTTCTTCTTGACGGCGGGGGCGGCGACCGTCGCGGGGACGAACGTCGAGGTGGGCTGCGCGGCGGCCAGCGTCGAGGCCGCGCCGATGACCGTGGCGGTGGGGGAACCTCCCGCAGCGGGCGAGGATGCGGCACTCGCCGGCGTCGCGCCCGCTGCCGCTTTCGCCGCCGGGGTGTTCGTCGCCGTACCGCCGCCACATGCCTGGAGTAATGCTGCCGCTGCTGCGGCACCTGCCGCAGCGCCGGCGGCGCGAATGAAGGACCGGCGTGTCATGCGTACGCCTACATTCCTGTCCACAGATATCCTCCTCGTGCTAGATCGAGCCGATTGCTAATCACGGAACGGCGTGCCCCGAACGCTCCTCTCTCTCCTCTCTCTCCTTTCCCATTGCCTCTCCCGGCGGGGCATGCGCGAGTACCGCCTCGGCGGTAGGAGCATCCGTTACCAGCATATTGACGTACCCGCCGCGGAGCGCACCGACAATCGCCGGGACCTTGGGAAGGCCGAAGGCGGCCCCGATCCGCACCGGGATCGTGCGCATCTCGGTGAGTTCGAGACCGATCAATCGCGCATCGAGCGCGGAGTGGCAGGGAGTGCCGACGGCATCAAAGAAACGGGTGGCAATTTCACCGACGGCACCCTCGCCCTTCAGCGCGGTGAGGACATCGTCCGCGAGGTGGGACAGCGTCGGGGAGAGGGGGTCGATGCTCCCCATCCCGACGAGCAGGACATGCGCCCGGCGCGCGAGGGCGAGTGTGCGCTGGATACGCGGGTCGGAGAGGATGGCGGTCACCGCTTCCGGCGTCCCCATCTCGCGCGGTACCGGCAGCAGGCGGTACTGCGCCTGGATCGTTTCCGCGAGGTGCGTTGCCAGATGCTCGGTGTCATACTCGCCGGGTGTACCACCATCGCTCACCATGCCCTGGAGTTCGACGATCGACACATCGGCGTCGTGCATCGGCGCCATCGCATCCACGACCGCCGCGAGGGTTGTGCCGGAGGAGAGCGCGAGCACGGTGCCGGGCTTCAGCACGTTCGCGAGCAGCCGTGCGCCCTCGTTCCCCACGGCGGCGCGGATCTCGTCACGGCGCATCGAGTCCGATTCAACGACCACCGCCTGCTGGAGATTGAAGCGGCATTCGAGTCTCCGCTCAAGGGCCACACTCGTGTTTGAGGGGGCGATAATGCGAATCTGCACGATCCCCACCTGGCGTGCCTCCTGAAGCAGTCGCACGACTTTCGAGCGCGAAAGATGCAAGCGTGCCGCAATCTCCCCCTGGGTGAGGTCGTCCTGATAATAAAGCTGGGAGACTTTGACGAGTTGACGCTGCCGAGCGTCCATGCCGGACATCGCATTGCCCTTTCTGCACAATTGTTCAAGTCTGATCGAATGTAACACCAGTGTAAGAGCGCTCTGTGTATCTGTCAACCGCACGGGCAAAATTAAATACTTGCCATGCTCTATCAATGTGCCGTTTTCAAGCCAGGTCGCGAGACGTGTCTGGGACTATGGCCGCAGGATGCCAGTGAACGGTGCAGCGGACAGGCATTGGTGGCGTCCGTATACGCGACTGAGAAATGAGTTCGTCGTGCTTGATCGGAAGAGACCCTCGAGCATCGTGATTGGCGGCGACGTGAGCCGTGGAACAGTCACACCAACGCAAGTGAAGCTGGTAGAAACGGTGGGATAGATCCATGATCGAAGAGGTATCCTGATCCTGCATTAGTACTACAGTGACACTTCCGTGTCCGTACTGCCTCGCTGGTCAGATGCAACAGTCATTCCGCCACGTTCGTACTACCGAAACCGCACCTAAATCCGGAACTGTCGCTGTAGTATTAGAGGGTGTCTGAGAAGGATCTAAGCCCGCTGTTTCGCCAAGCGGGCCAGCAGCACGCGGATCATCGTCAGGTGGACCATCGCCTCGCTGCTCGCGGGCAGAAACTCGTAGTCCTTGCTCATCCGTCGGAAGCGACCGATCCACGCAATCGTGCGTTCCACCACCCACCTCCTCGGCAGGTGACGGAAGCCTTTCGGCCGCGCGAGCAGACTCCAGTCCACCTCCTGACCGGGGAAGACCCACAGACCACGGGGATGCGGTGGATGTTTGACCACCTCGACCTCCCGGCCCATCGTGGTCTCGATCCATTCCTGTCCCGTGCCGGTGTATCCGCTGTCCACCCAGACCTTCTGCATGCGTGGGAACACTCCCTTGACGGGCTCGAGCAACAGGCGGACACCGGCACGATCCTGGATATTCGCCACATGCACGACGACGTTGAGCAGCAGCCCCAAGGTGTCAACGAGCATACTGCCCAAAGGGCACCCGCGCTTGCGCCCGGAGAGCTTCTTCGCCCCATCATAGCCGTGCGGGCCGCCCCGCTCGGTCGTCTTCACCGATTGACTGTCGATCACGCCAGCGCTCGGCGTTGGCTGTCGTCCGAGGCGGATACGCCACCGCTCACGCAGCGTGGTCACGATGCGCCCCCACAGGCCGGCGATGCGCCAGACGCGGAAGTAATGGTAGACGGTCGGCCACGGCGGATACTCGTGCGGCATCCTGCCCAAAGGGCGCCCGCGCCAGGCGCAGCCGGTGCGGAGGACGGAGAAGATGCCGTTGAGGATGCGGCGCATTTCCCAACGGCGCGGGCGACCGCCGGGCTTGGCGGGCGCGGGTGCCCTCTGGGCAGGGAGCGGGGCGAGGATTGCCCATTCCCGATCGGACAGGTCGGACGGGTAGAGGCTGGACAGACAATGACACCTCCACCGGCGCCAATGATGCGGCAAATTCCGCGCCTGATGGTGCGCCGGTACTCCTCATCCTATCCCTTCTCATACATCCTCTAGCCCTCAGAAGAGGTAGCCGAGCATGTGGTATCGTGTTTGCCATGCAAGCACCACTCTTTATCCGTCCCGTGACGGACACCGAATGCGAGGCCCTGACCGTCGGACTCCATGCATCGGCGGCCTTCACGCTGCGCCGTTGCCATACTGCCCAGAGGGCACCCGTCCTCGCTTCCGCACGGCGGGAGCATGTCCCCGCCATCGCCCGCGCCCTCGGCTGCACCACCCAGACCGTCCGCAACGCGATCCACGCCTTCAATCGCTCCGGGCTGGACGTCCTGCGCGAGGGATCATCCCGGCCCCATCGGATTGCCGCCGCCTTCGATCCCGTCGCCGCCGAACGGTTGCGCGCCCTCTTGCACCAGTCGCCGCGGCTGTTCGACCAAGCGACCAGCGTCTGGACACTCGACCTCGCGGCGGAAGTATGCGCCGATGAAGGGATCACCGGCGAGCGGGTCACCGGCGAGACGATCCGCGTCACGCTCAAACGGCTCGGCGTCCGTTGGCAGCGCGCGAAGCAGTGGATCACCAGCCCCGATCCGGCATATGCCCGCAAAAAAGGGGACGCGACCGCTTGATCCGGCTGGCGATGCGCCACCCCGACTGGGCGCTCGGCGAAGCTTCCGAGGTCTGGTGGAGCAGAGTCGCCCGACCACGGCTGGCGAGTTGGGCGGCGGAGGGCACACCGCTGCGGTTGGTCGAGCAGACGGTGGCACGCCGCGATCCCGACCCAAAGGCATTGGCCTGCTACGGGCTGCTGATCCGGGCATGGGACGACGCGGGGCAGCGCGACGAACCGGGTGCCCTCTGGGCAGGACTGCTGCGTTTCGTGGACGGTCGCCCGGTGAGCAGGATGACGACGCAGTTCCTCGCATGGTGCTGCGGACGGTTGGCGGCACAAGGGAAAACGGCGCTGTTGCCGGGTGCCCTCTGGACGGCATGGGACAACGCGAGTTGGCATGTCAGCGAGGCGGTGCGGACATGGATCCGGGCGCACAATCGCGCCGTCAAAGAGGAAGGGCACGGGGTACGGATCGTGACGTGTTTCCTGCCGATCAAGAGTCCGTGGCTCAATCCGATCGAGCCGAAGTGGATGCATGGCAAACGCCGGGTCGTCGAACCGGCCCGACTGCTGACGGCGGAGGAGATCGCCGGACGGGTCTGCGATTGTTTCGACTGTGTCCACGAACCTCACCTATCCGTGATCGAACAGGTCTCCTGATTGAACACTAGGCTGGTTGCAAGGGCAGAGGCAAGGGCGCGCGGATGTCAGTCTGGGGTGAATCCCAATCGGACAGTCTCCGCGATATCACGCCGGAGCGACACGCCAGTTCGACGGCTTCGCGTCCGGTGCAGGCTCGTCCCTTTCCGCGATACTGTGTGGCGGGGTCTGTGCTGTGCCCCTGTGTCCGGAAAGAGAAGGCCGCCACTTGTGCAGCGACCTGACGGGGCCAGTCAGCAGCGGCTTCGTGGGAGAGGATGATGCGGTTCTCACACACGACCTTGTCTGGTCTTGCACTAGCAGGTTGACACGGCGAAATGCAAGTGGCGTTTTTAACAAGGGCACCCCTTTTTGAAACGGCTGTCAGGTTCAGAGCGATCGAGTTGTTACCGGCATCAGCGTCGGTCGGCAACGATGTGTCCCCCCTGGATTACGAGCGCGGGCTCCGCCAGCGCCTTCAGATCGGTGAGCGGGTCCCCGCGTACCGCGATCAGGTCCGCAGCACAGCCCGCTGCGATCGTACCGGTGATTCCCGCGAGTTGACACGCTTCCGCTGCCCGACCGGTCGCCGCGTGGATCGCTTCCAGCCGCGTGAGCCCTCCCTCGACGAGCAATTCCAGCTCCTTGTAGAAGTCGCCGAACCCGGTCCTCCCCCATCCGGCGTCGTTCCCGGCGACAATCGGCACGCCCAGCGCGTGGAGATGGCGCACGTTCGCCAGATTCCCCTCGGCCATCCTCCCCGCCGCCATCACCTGCAGCGTGGGTGTCACGTAGACCCCGGCATTGGCGACCCGGTGCGCGATCTGTTCATCATAGTGCTGCGATGTGTCGGGGGCCATGAAGGAGCAGTGCTCGATATGGTCCGTCCCGGCATCGATCGCCTTGGTGATCGACTCGGTCGCGATGCAATGGCAGGAGGCGCGCTTGCCGATCTTGTGCGCCTCGTGGATCGCCGCGCGCATTTCTTCGACATCGAAGGACGGGAACTGCGAGTACGTCCCGACCGTGCCGCCGCCCGACGCCATAATCTTGATGAAGTCGGCACCCTCCTTGAGGAGTTGCCGCGCCGCGCGCCGCATCTCCTCGGGACCGTCGACCTCGCCACCGAAGTAGCGGCAATGGCCCCCGGTGATCGTCAGCGGTCGCCCGCTGAGTACAAGGCGCGGCCCGGCGACGATGCCCTTGCGGATCGCCTCGCGCAACCGGAACGTCAATACCCCCTTGCCGCCGCAATCGCGGATGGTCGTCACGCCCGTGTCGAGGGCGGTGAGGACGTTGCGGTGCGCCTGCAGCAGCAGCAGTTCGTCCGGCAGGTCCATCCACTCCGCGAACGGGGTGCCGTCACCGGGCATGACGATGTGGGTGTGCATGTTGATCAGCCCGGGCAGGACCGTGTACTCGCCGAGATCGAGCACTGTCCCGCGCGGCAGCGCGCTCGCCGGACCGACGTGGGTAATGACACCGTTCTCGACGGTGAGGAGGACGTCGCGACGCGGCTCCGCGCCAGCGCCGTCGATGAGGCCACCCGCCCGGACGAACACAGTCTCGTTGTTGCTCGGTGCGATCACGGTTTTCTCCCTACATAATCACCGGGCCGAGGGACTTCCTGGCCGAGACTGTCGCGCGTCATCGCTGACGGAGACGCGGGTCGAAGGCGTCGCGCAGCCCGTCTCCCAGGAGGTTGATGGCGAGCACCGCGATCATGATCGCGACGCCGCCGAACGTCGAGATCCACCACGCCGTCTGCAGGCGGCTGCGTCCGTCGCTGACGATCACGCCCCACTCGGCGGATGGAGGCTGGGCGCCCAATCCGAGGAAGCTGAGCCCGGCGATGGCGAGGATCGTCGAGCCGAGGCCGAGCGTGGCGACGACCAGGATGGGTGCGAGGATGTTCGGCAGCACATGGCGGAACATGATCGTCCGGTCCGATGCACCGAGGACGCGCGCGGCTTCAACATAGGGCTGCTCGCGCGCGGCGAGGACGGAGCCGCGCGCGAGCCGCGCATAGTATGGGATGGCCGATAGGCCGACGGCGACCATGACGCTGCTGAGGGAGCGCCCGAGGGCGAAGATGAAGACCATCGAGAGGAGGATGCCGGGCAACGCCATGAACAGGTCGGTCAGTCGCATGATCACTGTGTCGATGGTCCCGCGATAGAAACCCGAGATCATGCCGACGATCGTGCCGAATACGACGGCGATGGTGACCGCGAGGATTCCGGCGGAAAGCGACAGGCGCGCGCCCCAGATGACGCGACTCAGCACATCCCGCCCGAGGTCATCGGTACCGAAGGGGTGCGCGAGCGACGGCGGCTTGAGTCGGGCGGCGAAATGCGTCTCCGTCGGACTGGCCGGCGCGACGATGGGCGCGCCGATCGCCATCAGGACCAGCAGGAGCAGAGCGATGCCGCCCACGGTCCCGGTCGGGTGATGCCGCACGGTGCGGAGGAGACGGGTGAGCGGTCCCCGCGACCGTCGTGTGCGGACCGCCTCTCTCCCGCGTTTCGCCTCGATGGTTGCTTCTGCCTGCATAACCCACCCTCCCAATTCGATTGCGTCTGCGGCGGCCGTATGCCGCCCCGCGGGATCAGCTCCGGCGAATCCGCGGGTCGATCACGCCGTAGAGGAGATCGACCACGAGGTTGGCGAGGACGACGACGCTGCCGACGAAGATCACGGTGCCCTCCACAAGGGGCAGATCGCGCTGTTGGATCGCCCCGACGGCGATTTGGCCAATGCCTTGACGCCCGAAGACCGTCTCAATGATCACCGCCCCGCCGAGCGAGAACGCGAACTGGATACCGATCACGGTGGCCACCGGGATCAGCGCATTCCGCAGCGCGTGGCGGAAGATGACGCTCCGCTCCGGCAATCCCTTGGCGCGGGCCGAAACGACGAAATCCTGCTGGAGTACTTCCAGCATGCTCGTCCGCACGAGGCGCGTTAGCACCGCGATCGGGTAGGCACTCAACGAAAGTGCCGGCAGGACAAGCTGCTTCGGCGAGCCGGAGCCCGCTGCGGGGAGCACGGGGAAGATGACGGAGAAGAGATAAATCAGGACGAGGCCGAACCAGAAACTCGGCATGGCGATGCCGACGAGCGACAGGGTCATGCTCGCACGGTCGATCCACGTATGCTCCCTGACCGCAGCGAGGACACCGAGGAGGATGCCGACGGGGACGGCGATGGCCAGACTGGCGAGCGCCAATTGGAGCGTGGCCGGCAGTTGGTGCAAGATCTGGGTGGTCACGCGCTGCTGATTGAAGAGCGATCCACCGAGTTCACGACTTCGCCAGCAGTTTGCCATGCGCCATCGGTGCACCACCGCCGATGAAAACCGTCATTTTCAGAGCAGTATCATGATCGAGAAAGCTCCACAACGGGAGCACTCTCGGAGAGGTGTTCAAACGGCATTAGGTCGATCGATGGGAAGTGGGAGGGGCAGGTGAGGCGATGGACGGATGTTTGGAGACACCCAGGCTGGCCCTGCGACGGTTCATGCTGGAGGACGTGAACAATCTCTGGGAGGTGGAGAGGGATCCCGAGGTGATGCGCCATCTCAATGGCGGACGCCCCACCCCCTACGACGTGATCTGCGATACGGACATCCCCTGCTTCCTGGCCTACCACCGGGACCACGAGGGCCTCGGCTACTGGGCCGCCGAGGAGAAGGGGACGGGGGAGTTCATTGGCCGGTTCTTCCTCAAGCTTGGCCGGTCCGACCCCGAGGCGCTCGAACTCGGCTACCGGCTCAAGCGGTCGGCGTGGGGCCGGGGCTACGCGACGGAAGGGATCGGGGCGCTGGTCCGCACGGCGTTCGGAGATTTCGCTGCCCCGATGGTGACCGCGTACACGACGCTGAAGAACCGGGCATCCTGGCGGGTGATGGAGAAGGCGGGGATGTCATACGTGCGGGCGTTCGTGCTGGAGGGGCCGGGCAGGTGATCCCACGGCAGGGAGGCGGTCGAGTACGCCCTGACGAGGCAGGAGTGGGAGGCGGGCAGCGGCCGGGGATTGCTCGAGATCCAGCGTTCGTACGAGGCTCAAGGGAAGGAATCCCACGAGGGTGGTTGAACGCCGGTTCCTCGCAGACGACGAGGCGCGCATCCGGTGCTGGGTGCGCGCCATCTGGCGACTACCGGATGGCCACCGCATCACCCGAACGGTGCGCCGGGAAGTGCCCGGCGACCCGGAGGATGAGGAGCGCGCCCTCGTCGTGCTCCACGAACTGCTGGAGGAGTTACGGGCAGCCGGTTACGAATTTCCGGAGGGGCACGGGATGCTGGAACAGGTACTCGGCGCGACCACCGGGTAGGGGGCGACCATCGGGTGTGGTAGGCTGCGAAGGCAGCAATCGATCATACAGCGTGCAGACTGCCTTCAGCGGCGTGCCAGCCCCTGCACAGTCAGCGCGACCCGCTCGTCCCCCTCCCGGCCGAAGCGGGCGATCCAGCCGATGCCCGTCAGCGATGCCAGTGCCCGCTCCGTCTCCTCGTTTGTCATCCCCAGCGACCTGCCGATCGGCCACGGGTCCACCAGACGGATCCCCCGCCGGTCCAGCATCCCGAGCCAGTCGAAGAGCACGAAGCGTCGCCGCACGGCGCGGTCGAGTTCCCGGTTCATTTCCGCCATCGCCCCCTCCGTTCCCATGCGCTCGCAGACCCGATCGCCCGGCCGCTCTCACGCCGGGGAGACGACGAGCGCGCCGATCGCCCCCAAGATGAACAGGGGGACGGAGCCGGTGAGCGTGGCGATGACGAAGAGGATGAGGACGGGGAGGATGAGGAAGTGCCGCAGAGAGCCGCGGCGTACCGGCTTATTGCGCATCGATGTCCCTGTGTCCCTATGTCCCATGCCACACCACCGGCCATAGGAGGAACGAACGGGCGGTGAGGTGGTTGCGCCGGTCCACCCTTTCGAGGACGACCGCCCGCCCTTGACCGGTGCTGTAGGATGCCCCGGAGAACCTGTTGCGCCTTCATCCAGCCGCGACGAGCACGACCGCATGAGAGGATGGCCGTCGATGACCGCCAAATCTGGTGACCCGACCGGGGATGTCCCTGAACCCACCGTCAGGACGATCCTCCGCGCCATCCGCGATGCGGAGGCGATCCTCATCGCCTTCCCCCGCCTCGAACGCGCACTGATCGTCGATACCCGCACAGGCGACGGGAACCGTCCAGCGACATTCATTGCCAGACTCGGATTCAACGCAGAGCAGCAACTGCAGGCAGTCCGGACCGCTCGACCGGATGTGCCGCCGATGGATCAATTCGTCATGCTCACTTGGGGCGGATCGACCCGGGCCTTCGCCGAGCAGGGCGTCCTGCCCGCCCTCCTCAATCGCCTGCCCCCGGACAGTACGCAGGAAGCGATGGCCGCATTCGAGCAGCTACGCCAACGGGAGCGCGGCCCGGCGAAGGCGGTTGGACCTGTTGCCCCCCTCAGCACGGAGACGGAGGGCGGAGAGAACGAGGAAGAGGAGGGGTCAGGCGATCAGGGCATCGACATGCTCATGACGCCGACGACGCTCGACGAGGGTGGATCGAGGCCGGGCAGCTAAATGCGGGGGAATGAGACCGTGGAGGAACCGGACACCAGCGACCCCGAACTCCTGCCCCGCCTGGTCGGGGATCGCGTCACCCTCCGCCCCGGCACCCATGAGGAAGCCCCGATCCTGCATGCCATCCTCTCCGAGCCCTCGGTGATGCGGTGGTGGGGGCATCCCGAGCCCGAGGAGGACATCGCCGCGAACTTGCGTGGGGAGGGCGGCAACTGCCTCCTGATTATCGAGGTCGATCACGCCGTGGCGGGCGGCATCCAGTATTACGAGGAGGAGGACGAGATGTACCGCCACGCCGGGATCGACATCTTCCTCTCCGAAAGCTATCAAGGTCGCGGCCTCGGGAGGGAGGCGATCGCTCTGCTCGTCCGCTTCCTGTTGGACCGACGACACCACCATCGGCTGATCATCGATCCTGCGGCTGCCAACACACGGGCCATACGGTGCTACGAATCGGTGGGCTTCCGGCCCATTGGAGTGATGCGCCAGTACGAGCGCGGACTTGACGGCACCTTCCACGACGGGCTGCTGATGGACCTGATCGCCACGGATCTGGAGGCGTAGAGATTATCCGCGACGAGGGAAAGGGCACGGCGAGTCCCTTCGCAGAATATCGGAATCCGCCGCCGAGGAAGCGAGGTCGGCGACTTCCAGGACGACGACAGCGGACGTATTCGGCGGGACATCGTGTCGGTGACGTCGGTCCGGAACATCGGCGTCCGGGACATCCGCGACCTCCGGGGCACGGTCGAGCGCCAGAAAGCGGAACTGGGCGTCTTCATCACGACCTCCCGCTTCACGCCGGACGCCCGGAAATACGTCGATCAGATCGAGAAGAAGGTCGTCCTGATCGACGGGGCGATGCTTGCCGACCTGATGATCGAGCAT
>JAABUZ0100008793.1_pt1 | contig 11761 bp, 15 predicted proteins | sample 5562091 | NCBI WGS metagenome assembly JAABUZ01 (sample SAMN12813069, study PRJNA571459) | rock metagenome | isolation source: Antarctica rocks | place: Antarctica: Victoria Land, Linnaeus Terrace sud | collected 2015-12-21
CCCTAATGCAAAACCACTAGACCTTTTCGGTTTTCTCATGTATATTGACAAGACATGGTACGAGCGGGCAACATGAACGATCCGTTTTTAGGATACTGAAATCTCAACCTTCACTCAAGCATCTGTTGTCTATCATACCCGGTCGTAACCATCTCTTGCGCGTTAACCGCAATCAAGCGACGAGGGATTGTGCTCGCTTGTGACAATAATCCCTCGTGGTCATCATTGGCAGACTCACTGTCCTCCCTTCAATCAACCGCCACTAAATGTTTACCCCTCGTCTCAGGCAGGAAGAGCAGAGCAATCAGACAGAGCACATACCCAAAGGCCCCGAAGCCTATTGCTCCCCCAGCCCTACAGTCGCCGATAGTATGCCAATAATCGTAGGAAAGAAAGCGCCGACACCACGGCCAAAGTTATACACAAAGCCTTGACCAGCCCCTCGTGCCCGACTGGGAAAGAGTTCAGCAAGGTACGAGCCAAATCCACTAAAGATGCCCGAGGCAAAGAAACCAAGCGGGGCACCTAAAACGAGCAGCAGAGCATTGCTTCCAGTAGGAATGTGCGTATAGAGATAAATAAGAATGGCACTACAAATGGCAAAGATCGTAAACGTGGGGCGGCGTCCAATCCAGTCATTGACATAGCCACTGATGACATAGCCTAGGAAAGAGCCTATAATGACCGTAGAGAGATATGGCACGCTACCAACGATGGTCAGATGACGAGTAGTCTTGAGGAATGTAGGCAGCCAGGTAAAGATAGCATAGTAGCCCCCTTGAGCACCTATTGCTAGCAGGGTTGCAGGCAAGGTTATACCAAGAAGATCGCGTTGAAAAATCTGAATTAACGAGTTGCGAGTGGCTCCATGCTCTACAGCTTCCGGTGCCCTCGTCTTCTCCGCATGAAGTGTGTCCTCAAACACCTCTGGATCTTTTACCTTCCCACGCACATAAAGTATAAGTAGCCCAGGTAGAATGCCAAGCATAAAGACTACCCGCCATGCAATCGCCTGAGGTAAAAAGCTGAAGACGAGTGAATATGAAATTAACGAGAGCGCCCATCCTATCGCCCAGGAACTCTGTACCATACCTAGCACGCGTCCGCGCTGCGCTGAATTCGCATACTCAGCAATTAAGATCGCACCCGCCGCCCACTCTCCTCCAAATCCCAGCCCTTGCAACGAGCGGAACAGCAGCAGAAATTGATAGTTAGGAGCCAGTCCAGACAGGAAGGTAAAAGTGGAATAGACTGCAATCGTGAGCATTAGCGTTTTGACGCGCCCAATACGGTCGGCCAGCACACCAGCCAGCATGCCTCCAAAGGCTGAGACAACTAGAGTGACTGTAGCGATCAGACCAGATTGGGCTTGTGTTAAGCCAAAGGCGAGGGCGATAGCGGTTAACGTGAAAGAAAAAATCTGATAGTCAAAGGCATCTAAGGCGTAACCGAGGAAAGAACTCCAAAAAGCATGGACTGCGGAACCCGAAAGAGTACGATACCAGTCTAGTGAGATGAGTTTGCTGTTCTGCGACACTCTCTCTTGAGATGTTTGTTCAACCTTCATCGTAAGCCCTCCTGTAAGCTCGTTCAGTCATATGTGTGAACAATAAGGGGGATAGATAACCTCGTTCTCAAAACTATAACCGATCGTCTTTAAAGTTATAAGGTCATACAGGGACCAGGTAAGGGACAACTTACCTGGTTCATTCAGTGAGGGATTTTCACTACACAGGCATCCAGAAAGGGAAATACAATGCTCAAAAGATGTACCTGGGCCAATGCCAGTCAACAATATATGGATTATCATGATCAGGAATGGGGCGTGCCTGTCCATGACGATCGTAAGCTCTTTGAGATGCTCGCCCTTGAGGGTATGCAGGCTGGGTTAAGCTGGTCCCTGATCCTCAAAAAGCGAGCTGGTTACATTCAGGCATTCGATAACTTCGACGCGCATACAATCGCCAGCTACGACGAGTACAAATACCAAAATCTACTTACCAACCCCGAAATTGTTAGAAATAGGCTCAAGATCCAGGCAATTATCCAGAATGCCCGCGCATTCCTCGAAGTACAATCGCAAACTGGCAGCTTCGATGCCTTCATCTGGCAATTCGTAGACGGACACTCTCAGCAACACGCCTGGCAAACAATGCAGAATGTACCTTCAAAGAGCAGCACATCAGACACAATGAGCAAAGAACTGAAAAAGCGCGGCTTCACCTTTGTCGGCTCCACCATCTGCTACTCTTTCATGCAAGCTGTCGGATGTGTAACATAATATCTGGGGGATTCACTTCAATCTTGAATCTTGGATTATGTCCTTGCCTCCATAATGTAACTGTGACACCAAAAAATTCGACTAATTCCCGCTTTCTGTCATAGGTTGGTTCATAGTTTTGATCGACTAGCTTTTCGCGCATTTCTGCACACACTTTATGCAATTTCTCTAGCTCCTTCTGTACTCTCTCCCATTCTCGATGCATACATTCATCGTCAATAAGTTCACTCTTATATTGATTTTCGAGCCTTTCTAGCTCTTTCAAGCGACTTGTAAGCACATTCTCTGTACTACGATCTAAGATGTTAGATGCAATCATCCTCACTAGATTTGTCTGTAAATTGCTCCTCTCCTCTTCTACTTTCTTGAGTTCTTTGTTAATCTGTCTTCTCCTATTCGCTGTAGGATCATCTGTCCTACGTCGTGCTATCTCGGCGTCTACTATAGAGGGATCACGTATAATCTCAAGGGCTTTTTCCCATACAGCAGCGTCAATAATCGGTGCCATAATCTGACCACTATGACAGTTATTCAAACCACTTGTTTTACTAGAGCAACGATAAAACATTTCGGCCTGTTGCCCCTCCGGTTTGCTTCTGTAATGTTTGTTCCTGAGAGTGGAAACTAAATTCCTTCCACAATTCCCACATTTACCTAAGCCCCCGCGCAATAATGTTAATTTAGGCTGCTTATTGTTACGTCGTGATATTTTCCGGTTACGAGCTAGATTTTTAAGCACTTCCTCTTGGAATTCTTCAGAGATGATTGCAGGGATCGGAACTATGATTTGGCTTTCTGGTACTGACTGTTCAACATGCCTCCACTTTTTACCGGGAATCTTGGTAGTATGAACTTTGAACATTCTTTCTTTGCCACAATAAGCTATATTTCTTAACATCCGGCTTATTGTTGCTGGCTGCCATAAAATTTTCTTCGTTGGAACGCCTTTTGAGACATATTTACGCCCTATAGTCATAATTGGTGCAGGTATCCCAATTTTGTTTAGTCTAAGAGCAATTTGGCGGATAGGTATACGGCGTTTAGTACATCTGAACATGAAGACAACAACACGTACTTCTGTCCATGTAACACCTTTGTTATCTACTATCAGCACATCATAGTTAGGCTTTAACATTTCTCGTTTTCCCTTAGAATTAAGCACATATTTGTATCCATATAAGCGAGTCCCTGATCCAATTACTTTGGGTGCTATACCTTTCTCCGGGTCGCCAGATGCTTTGTATCTTTGCCCATTTCTCGATCTGCGTACAAAGTCGTTTACCTCCTCCTCTGCTTTATATCCTTTCAGGAGGCGCATTAATTGACCCTCTAAGCTGTCGTCGTCTGAGTGGTCACTTGGTTCTGTTGTGAGAATATGAATTCCTAACTCTCGCAACTGTCCTCTGAATACTTCGCGGCTGACTCCCTTACGCCCTAACCCTCTATCTAGCACATCTAAACAAAGTAAATCGAACTCTCGGCGTTCTGCCATTCGTAATACGTCGTCTAGTGCTGCGCGATATCTGTACTCTAATCCTGAGTAAGTATCATGAATAATATGTTTCTCTTCATCCAGAATTAGCCCTAATGGCTCTATTAGCTTCTCGCGTACAACTTTCTCTTGTGCTTCGTGGCTCTGACCGGCTGTGGATACACGAGTAAGTAACAATGCTCGTAATCCTCTATACTTTTGATAATCCGGTTGTGGTAAACTGTTACTAGTCATGGTGGTTATAAATTCCTTTCATGATTGGGTAGAACTGGCAGCAATCAGTAAACGGCTTTTTGCTGCTGGCTCTTCTTTGTTTCTACTTGTGCATCAAATTGTGTTACACCTTCTATGGGTAACGTCAATGCATATCTCTTACACTAAAAAAATACACGCTCCCATCCTTCTTGTCAATAGTGTAAAGACGCGCTACAGGCTGATTCAGCTACCATTACCGCTACTATTTCAGCCAGTTTTAGTACTGCTAGAACTAGGCTAAAGGCTACAATATTACGCTCTACTCAATAGCGGTCAAAACACACTAATTTTGCTCTGCGTTATACTCCCTTCATAATTATCAACATTGTTCTACATTCATTATTATAGCACGTAAATGCCCTTTAATACAACGCTTCATACTATTTTGTTCTATATAGTTTGGTTTTCATGTGTTCTATTAGGTTTCTTTGACAGGGATACAGGTATCATGTACAATCAAACAAAAACCTGGAATCATTTTGTTTTCATGGGTTGAGGAGTATATAACATGGCTTCGCAATGGCTCTCTGTAGAAGATATTGCCAACGAACTCAAAGTGACTATTGATACGGTACGAGCCTGGATAAGAAGAAAGGAGCTTCCAGCTTACAGAGTTGGTCGTGATTATCGTATCAAGCGAGAGGATTATAACAAATTCCTTGAGGCTCGTTTTACGATTTCAGACGATAATGAACAAAAAGAATAATACGGAGAAAAAAGCGAATGGGCGGTGCTATCCTTATCAACCCGCGTAAGCGGTTCCTTTCGTCCATGTTGTTATGGGTGCAGGGTTTCCCATAACAACATGGGCGGGGGTGGTGTTGGGCAACGCTGCGGCGTTCATCAAGCATCCCTGTCTGCTGCGGTCGAGGCAAAACGTCCGTTTCCTAAAATGTTGGGGTTAGCGGCGTCCCGTAGGGTGGCGTACTACCTTTGGAGGTATGGTCAGCCCTATCGGGCCGAGACGAGCGGGGGTTCTGCATTGATGATGTTTCAGACGCCCGCTCGTCTCGCTCTTCGAGTGTACCATACCTCCAAAGGTGGAGACGCCAAGCCGCGTAATGATATGTTCGGGTGGGCGCTAGCCTTTTTAAGCCGCGTAGCGTTCCTTACTTACTCTTCTGGTTCGGTCAAAGTAATAGGTGACTTCTTCAGTATTTCTCCTAGCTCTTGTACATCGCTCGATGCTTTGTGAGAGCTTTTCAATAGTCGTCCGTATATATCTGTGATAATAGCTGTGTTTGTGACAGAGTTAATATCTTGAGAGGCTAATAGTGCTCGTTTCGCGTGGTCGGTTGCTGCCCCCAACTCCCCAAGTCCTATATATATATTTGCTCTCAAAATATCTAACCATACGAATTGTCTAGTTTCATCTTTTCTATATGTTTTTTCTATCAGGCTCTCTAATGCATTTAGCTCTTTCAATGCCTGGCCGGGTAGTACTGCTGTATTGAAAACTGTTGCTCTTGTATTTAAATATCCAGCCTGATGCCAGCTTTTTCGTGTTCCTGTTAGCAATGCTCGTATGTATAAATCTTCTATGTTCTGCCGTCCTACTGTATCGGCTACATTGTCTAATGCTATTAGAACTGAAGTTGGTATACGTTCCCCTCGACTAGATGCTAGGGCAGCTTGGGCGCGACTTAAGTATACAGTGAGTGTTCCTAATAGTTGAGGATGCATACTTTCTTTCCCGTCCTGACCTGGGAATACCTGTAAAGCTTCTTCAAAGTCACGAATTGCAGCACTAATTTTGTCCTGCTGAGCCTGGAAAGCTCCTTCCTTCATCGTACCAAATAATCCCCACTCCAAGCGAGTCCAACCACGCATAAATAGAGCCGTTGCAATAAAGTCGCTATCACTCATGCTTTTAGCAACTCGTACAGCTTCATTTGCATGCATATATGATAAATTAAATTGTCTCTTATCCCTAATAATATGTGTGGTTAAAATTTGATCTCCTAACAAGATCTCTTGTATGTGATATCTTAAGTCGCCTTTTGTTTGTCTCTCGAAGCCTTCTAAGTCGCGTATATCAGCTTCGAGCTGACCTAATTTTCCTTGCGCATTCCCTGTATCATGCATTTGCCAGATAGTACGAACGTTGTTGTTATACTTTGTCGTATCTACCGATACTCTTTGTAGCCTTGTCTGCCCTACTGCTCGTTTTTCCTGAGATTGAGGCACTAATATAACATCATCTAAAACAGCAAGACCAAAGAGCATCGGTGGTATATTAAGTAACCGCGCTATAGTCTTTCTCTTGCTAATATCTAGAGGCACCTTGTTTTCAAGTTCCATCCTGAGTATCCACCTTTCAGAGACGCCGCTTCCGTCTTCTTCTACTTCCTTCCCATAAAGCTCACTAAATGTATTTGCACTTAATTTTGCTTTCTTACGAAAGTAGCGCATAACTTGTCCAAAGTCAGGCCATCCGCCCCATTCTCCTTCTTTCTGAACATTAAAAGGGCCGTACTCGCCACCTTCTCCCCAATAAAGGGATGTAGTATTCACAGAGTCTACTGTTTTCATAGAAATAATCCTTGTTGAAGTGGATTTCACGGACAAGTAACAGTATAAAGAAGTTATTAAGGTTTGTCTACACACACAATCAGAAAAACAGAACTCAGGAGTTCGGTAGCTTTAATAGTGCCTTGCTACAAGTATTAGGTTTGTGTACTCTTCGTGTTGGATTACTCAGTTTACTTCACCTTTTATCTCGTTAGTTCTTGAAGGGCATATTTTATGCAAGGAAATAATAGCGAAGTTGCAGAATTTAGGCAGCAGCAAACGATGCAGGAACAAACTGCATTACTTGGGCTACACGGGCTATCGTCCGGTAGCTCTCGCCACGAGTTCATAAACGCTCGGATGGAAAGAGGCGCTGACTATATCTTAGGGCTGATCCAAGCAGGGAAGCATGAAAAAGCTGAGGCGCTTATGAAAGCAAAAACGTGGGCTGAGATTGAGGCGGATGTGTTAGAGGAGGAGGAACATGGAACGTGTCACACTACGATACCGTCTTAGTATAATCACAGAGTAGAGAAACGGATATGTCTATGCAGAAGACGAATAAACCGACATTGCTAAGTCTCCGGCAACGAACAACGATCACCACACAAGATCTTGCACAGAAGGCAGGTGTCAGCCTCACTCAAGCGTACATCGTCGAGATCGGGGGCTTTGCAGAGAAAGCGGTTGCAGAGAAGGTGATTGCAGCCTTCTCGCTGCTTTCAGGAATGCGGTACACCCTCAATGATATTCGCTTGCAGAACGTTTCTACCCCTGTTGCTCAACGGGCGGCGCTTGCTGATCTTCCAACAACACTACAGCCAATTGTTCCAAAGAAGAAATGAGTCGATGTGATGATGCAAGAGGAGCAAAGGGGGCGACCACAAAAAGGGGATACATCCCGAAAAAGAGAGACACAGCCGTTAGCGGTTGGTGATTGTACCTGCTGTGTGCAACGTGTAACCGTTGGGGAAGATCATAGTAAGGACTGCCCGCTCTATCGGCAACGTGGAAGCGGCGTCTCTGTCTTACCACACGATAGTATTCATGTGAGAAGAGGAAGAGGGTAAGCGGCATGTGGGCGTCTGCTTGGTATGATCCTGTTATGCGCTTTGTACGCTTCCTGGTTGTCTTCTGAAAGGCGAAAAGAAAGAAAAGATATGAGCACGAATGAAGACGAGGAAAAACAACGTCTCGAAGACCTATCAACGGCAACGCTTCAGACAGAAATTGATGTCCGTCTCGACGTATTGAGTAGTCGCGCTGCGGTCCAAGAGTACACGGAACGGCAATACTATGAAGTGAGGATGCGGTTACAAGAGGCGATCGCATTTCTAGAAGAGGTTCCGATCCCTTTAGAATGGAGGGAGAAGAAAAACCAGTTGCTCACCGAACTCAAGAAAGACGTGTAAAGGAGTGGTGTCAATCAGGCTTGCCCATAGTATACCGTGTGGCTTGTTTGTGTCGAGGTGGGATCGTCGCTTCGCTCCGATCCCACCTCGACACAAACCGCGCTCACAGGGTCTTTTTTTGGTGGGCCTGATTGTTCAAAGAAAAAAGGCTTCCCCTTTTTCTTTTACGCGCTACGGTTCGATAATGGCTCCCCCGACGTGGTAGGCGCGGGGCTGATCTTCGTCACGGTAGCCGGTAATCTGGCGAATGTAGGCGAGTTGAGCTTCCGATTCGCCCGTATATTCTTTATTTGGTTCCTCGTCGTTGTGCAAGATCTGCCAAAACTGGTAGCCGTGAAAGTGGTACGTCGCTAGCCCGTGTGGCAATTCGGGCGGCGTCACCATCAGATTGATCGTTCCATCATTTTCAATGTGAATATGGCGTACGGGCATCCCGTCGAGCAGGACGCCACCTCTTAATAACATCCTGTTGCGCCGCTCTACTTCAACCTCATGGTAATAAATGTCCTCAACAGTAAAGCGTGCGGGCAGATGTCCATGATAGTACATGGTTGTTGTTCCTTTCTGTTACAGCAGGTCGGGGGCGTCGTCCCCGCTCTGCTCCTGGTCGTTGTCGTGTTCTTGCGTCTGATTGTTCGCCTGGTCTGCGTCGTCCAGTGCCCTCACGGGCGGGATCGCTTCGGTGGGTGCCTGAGTTGCCGGGCTGTGTTGGGCTTCCTGCTCAAGAAATGCCTTTGCGTTGTTCAAACTGGTTGCATCCAGTTCAACCGGCTTGACATGCACCTTGTAGGCTGCTCCGCTTGCAATGACAAAACACTCGCCTATCTCAAGGCGGCGGACATCATCGGGAGGGACGATGTACTCATCGCTCATATGGACGGTACTATATCCGGTGGCTTCCTGATCACGGACGCTCCATCCTGCATTGATATGCTTGTGTTTACCTGCGCGTTCAATCAGCTTTTCGGGTGTATTACAGTTGTGTAAAAGCAGCATGTGAGACGCTTTGAGGATGCGGTTTCGTTCATCCTGGCTCTTGGCTAGCCCTTCCTCAGATTGACACGCTAGCATGACCACTCCACCGAACGAGCGTAACTGCTCGGCAAGGTTGGCGATGTTCTCAATGGCGAGGGCGGATACTTCGTCAATGATGATGAGGACCTTTTTGTCCTCTGGCTTGCGAACAGTGATATAGTGGGCGATATCTTCCACAAGGTAGCGCCCCAAACTACTCGCTTCTTTAGCAAATGCGACCGTATCTAATTTGATAAAAGCGGCATCGGCTTCATCGAAGGTAAAACCATCGTCAAGCTTACCATCAAGGGTGCGGAAGAAAGCACGATAGCGGTTGTAGACTCCGTTGGCGTCTTCGGGCTTGATGCGTGCGAGTTCTTCTTGCTCTGGTAGCCCGCGATAGAGCAATCGCAAGTGTTCAAGCGTCAAATTCTTGAGCAGGTCGGCGCTACTCCTGGGAGGACCACCAGGGGCACTAATGGCAAGATCAAGCATCATGTTCGCCATGTTTTCGTAGTAGGGTTCGCTAAACGTTTGAACCGACATTAAACGGTTATGTAATGCCCGTTTGTCTCCCACCCACCCGTAATTACGGGGTGGTGGGAAACACTTTAATACGAGTCTTGCCCGCCTGCCGCATGGCGGCGACAAATTGAGGAATGAGCTTATTGTCTCCTTTGGCATCCAGAAAGATGACATCAAAGCCGGACGCCTTCGCAATGAGGTACGCGATACGGAGGGATGTTACCGTTTTGCCGGAGCCGCTCCCGCCGATGTTGAGAAACGGACGTAAGACGAGACTCTCTTGCATGGTAAAGAGTTCTTTCTGAATCAATGCATGTTCGTTCTTGACGTGTTCTGACATACAACACCTCTTTCTTAGTCGTTGGGATTGTCGATCAACGTGCCTAAGACACCTTGACCGTTGAGAAAGTCGGGGGCCTTCTGTGCGAGACGGGCGGCCCGTTTGCTCTTTTGGCGCTGAACGGCGCGGCGTTTGCGCTCCTGTGCCAATAAGGTATCCTGTAGGCTCTTTGGAGTGAAAAACTCAATCAAGAGCGTCACCCAGGGAAAGAGCAGGGTACTTCGTTCCCATAAGGGAAGCGCGTCAAGGGCAAAGTGTGCACCTGTTTTCACACTGAGATGTAGAATGAGTGGCACGATATCATACGAGAGTGTGACAAAAAACGGGTACGGATTCTCGTAGCGATACAGCACCCACGCGCCCACCGTTCCCAGAATGCTCGCACCTAGCCAGTAGATGAACGGGTCGTCGTCGCGGCGCTTGATGATCTGGCGGCTGAGAGCACCAAGCAGGAACGCGGGCCATGCAAGCAGCACGCCCACCAGCAGCAGGACCATTTCAAGCCGTTTATCGTTACCCTGCCTGTTTTGTTGATCTTGGCTCATTGGTATAGAGATCTCCTTGTAAGGTGTAAAATGCAAAGCGTTTCCGCGCTTCTGATGGAAGTTTGAGAACCGCCTTTGAAACGGTTTTATAGACATTTTCTGGCGCAAAGTACCAGATGGCATTATATCGCTTATTTGCTGCGAGATCGTACATAATTTCCTCTAGACGCTTCTCGCTTTTGATGGAAAGCTCAACCTCTATCGCTCGTACATTGCCGTTTTCGCTGATGAGTTCAGCGTCAACGACATGGGCGGGCTTCTCGCTGCCCTGAAGATGGATGTTTTGCTGTGCGCGAACCTCGCGTTCACTACGCCACGTATCTTTCAGGCGGCGTCCAGCAATGACAAAACGCACCTCGTTGACTGCGAACAGATGCGGCAATTGTGATGGTGTGGGTTCGTAGTAGCGTAAGTTGAGATTCGCGTACTTGTAGCCTTTCGCAGTAAGCCAAAAGATACCTTTCTCGCCTACATAGAAGGCGCGATAGTTTAAGACGCCTTCATCAATCCAGAGACGCAAGAGCTTACGGGTACGCTCTGCGGATAAGATACCTGGCTGCTTGAGCTTGTGCGGTTCGGGACTGAGTTGTCCTAAAACGCGTTGCGCTTGGTCAAATCGTAGAACGTACTGTTGTCCAACATAGGGCCAAAATTCGTCTAAACGGTGGTTGAGTTGCGGCCCGCGATTCATATGCATACGGCGGGCTTGAGAGATGGGTTGCTCTCCATCTCCATACGATTGTGTTTCACTCATGGGAAAACTCCTCGCTGTTTGACTAACGGAACATTGACTATCTTCCTAGCCTGCGACAATGGCGAAAGTGCTAGGCGATGGATGCTAGTGTAGAGGAGCCTGAGAGTAGGGAAAATAACAATGATAGTAACAAATAATGGGCGTGAAAAAGTGATAGTATGGTTTGTAGCAGTCGTGTCAGTTTGATAGTATGGTGGGGTGGTCTTGAAGCAACCAGAGGGCACAGTATGACAAAGGAATCAGAACAATCAGAAGAGCAAGAGAAGACGCATTAGGGGAAAAAGTAGGCGTCTCATGGCTCACGGTCCTTCGTTGGCAGAAAGACAGGTCGTATCCAAGAGGTGATGATGTACAGATTGCATTGATAGAAGTGCTTGGTCTTCCCAAGAACGAGTTCACGAAAGAGAAAAGGAAGAAACGATCAAAAAAGGATGAGGAGATACTACCAGTTGAAGAAGTAGAAAAGGATGAGGAGATATCACCTGTTGAGGAAGAGATACTACCAGTTGAGGAAGGAGAGCAAGATAAGGAGATACTACCAGTTTATCAGTACTGGCCTTCTGGTTCTCTTCCTTCGCTTGAAGACCTTGAAGGGCAAAAGGTGGTAGAGTATAAAATTCCCCCTATAATTG
>JAABUZ0100008794.1_pt1 | contig 11760 bp, 8 predicted proteins | sample 5562091 | NCBI WGS metagenome assembly JAABUZ01 (sample SAMN12813069, study PRJNA571459) | rock metagenome | isolation source: Antarctica rocks | place: Antarctica: Victoria Land, Linnaeus Terrace sud | collected 2015-12-21
GGCATCGCAGAAGCGGCCCGTCTCCTCGGGATTTCGCCAAATGCCGTGAAGATGCGTCTGAAAAGAAGCAGCCTCCAAGGGTACAAAAAAGGCGGTATCTGGCAGGTCGTACTTGCCGACTCCGGACGCGACCGACCCCCGACCTCCGAACCGACACCTCTCCGACCCGGGTCGCGACCGACCCCGCCCGATCCCGGCGCGACCCCCTCCGGCGAAAGTGTGACGATGGCGCATGAGTTGCTTACGGAGGTAGATCGGCAGCGTACCCAACTCGAGGAGCAAGTGCGCGCGCTCACGTCACAAGTTGCGACTATGACCGCGACGCACGCCGCACAGATGGAACGCGCTGACTCTGAACGCGCCGAACTCCGTCGACTACTCGGCAACGCGCAAATGCAACTCGCGGCGGTATTGCCGTCCACGTCACGTCGGGAAGACGTACCTGCATCCTCCGAGCGGCATGCCAAGGCAGAATCGCCCGTTCATGGAGCGAACGCCGCTCCTGAGGCGCCACAGCGTCCCCAGCGCCGATCGTGGTGGTGGCACCTCCTGCATGGCGACTACGACGATCACGTTGACTTTCCGGGCGCGCGTACATGACAGCAGGGTCAAAAGAGGGAGATGACGACGGGGCCACCTTGGCTCTCCGTAAATGGTGGAACACATACAGTGTCGTCGCCTTGTTGATCCTCCTCATCATAACGGCGACGGCGACTCGGCGTTCGCGTTCTTCTTCGACGATCCCGTTCCGCTGGGTCGGCACCCCCCGTAGCGCCATATCCGATGCACCACGCCCATAGCGGACGGTGGCGCGCCTTCCGAGGCTAGATCGAGAGGGCCACAATTTTTTATTGTCGCGAAGAGCAACGCCGCCGCACTGTCCAAATTCTGGGCTCTTCCGACATTTGTGTGATGAGAAGAAATGGGTATGCCACGGAGTGCCGAGAGAAAATGTCTTTCGATCTCGATTACCCTTCGCGTCTCGCTTTCGACACCGTTTCTTGCAGCCCCACAGAGCCGTACCGGCCAAAATGGTTCACACAAATCTCGGAAGAGCCAAATTCTGGGGTCCACTATAAATGGCCCGCTACGGGAGAATGAAGACGATCACCTCGACCTTGCAACGTTGCACTCACCTAATTCCTACCGTCGGTAATGACGAGTTATGCACCGCACGGGCCGCTCTTGATAAGGTCGGCCGGGGCCAACCGACCGTAGTTCGGGCCACATAACGGGTGCGGTCCCGCCCCATGCCGTGAGAGTACGGCCATACCGTACGGGAGAAGAGTGAGGCTCACGTCGTCTCCCGTCTCAAAACCGCTCGACGCGACGCTCTGGGTCACCGTGCCATAAGCAACAACGCCATCAGTGCGGCTAAACGTGAGTGATGCCATTGCGTTGTAAAACGTGTCGCAGGGTGGGGACGAATTATCGTTACAGGACTTGTATGCGCGCGAAAGGGCAATGCCGTTTCCTCGTCCATCGACAGTAAGACTGAAGCCATGAGAGCCCCATCGTTCAGCAAATGGTCGAAAGTCTGAACTGGTGTCCGAAGATACAGGCGGAGGGGCTTGGGTCATGCTTGCGGCGGCAGGACCGTTCGGGTACCGCCATTGGTAATAATGCAGACCGATATTTCCAAACTCGACCTTAAACGCATCGGGATTGTTTGGATTGTAGGTCAGCACACGTCGCTCAAATGCCTGTGCAACAACGGTCGTTGGTACTCCTCCGACCTTGACCTGCGCGATAAAGAAGGGAGTGATTGCATAGCCCGTTGTCTGATCGAGCGGCAGCAGGAGCCCACGAAGGTACGTTTCAAATGGCCCGAACACATGCTGCCCGTAGCGACCACCGGGGTCTTGCAGGTAGGATCTCTGGGTGAAACTGAGCGCGTCCTTCACGGGTTTGGACAACGGGTCGGCATAGGTCAGCGTGTCGAATCGTCCGCTGCCCGCATAGTGCCAGATCGGAAGAACTCCGCCATTTACCACTGACGGGGATAAGGCAGGTAACGGGGCGAGATCGGCGTAGGTCGGGCCGTCCGTCCCCGAGTCGCCCGCGATGTTTATCTGTGCGGGCTGGCGTGTCTCGAAGGAACTATCGCCGACCTGCATCTTGCCAGTGATTAATTCGGTCGTCAGCAGCCCGTTGGTGACACTCCCATTTGCCGGGTCGGTCAATTCCATTCGCGTCTTGTCGTAATATTGGACGATTCGCTGTCCGCCGTGTGCCTCCTTGTATGGCTCGTTGACGCCGTCACGGGCACTGGAAAGCGGCCCCCAGAAGTTGGGCGCAACGGCCTCGCCGATTTGCCACTGCACCTTGAAGGCGGGCGCAGCAAACGACGTTGCGGCCCGAACCGGGAACGCTGATATAATTAGGATTGCCGTGCACACAATTGTGACGCTTCTGCTGATTCGCATCTCATCCTGCCTAACCTGCTACTACTGCCGCGTCCAATCGCATCCCCCACCATTCGCCGCGAGGAGGATCGACCGTCCACTGGCGACATCGACAATCGAAACTGACTGAAAGGACGATGGCATCTGCGTGGACACAGCCAGCGCACGTCCGTCTGGCGACCATGCGAGAGAAGCGTCCCGGCTCGATGATGCCGCGGGTACTGCATCGATTATCTTTCCATCGAGGGGACTCTGTCGACCCGGTACGCTGAGGAAGAACAACTTGCTTCCCAGAACTGCAATAGTCTTGCCGTCGGGCGATATTCGGGCGGATGAATAGAACCAACTATTAGCCGTCTTGCTATTGCCCTGCCCCGTACGGTATTGGCCATGGGTCAGTTGCACAGCCCCCTCACCTTGCTTACCAGGATCGCCGTAGAAGAGGTCTTTGCCGTCGCCATACACAATCGAGGCTTGCCACACGGCATTCGTACCGTCCGGCGTCCAATCGAAGATAAGGGAGACGGCACCTTGGACATATTCCGCGCGGTCAAGCATAGTGTGCGTGGTGGTGTCGCAGAATTGCATGTCGCCTGGTCCATTCTGTGTGGTGCTGCGGGCGATGTAACGACCACTCGGTGACCACCGTACGAGTCGCATGGCCGCCCCAGCAAACGATGGCACATTCGCCGCGATAATACATTCATCTCGGTTGTTCGAACCATCAAGTGTGACAGAGCGGATAGCAATGGTGCGTGTCTGCTCGCCTTTTTTGGGGTTCGTTCCGACGATAAAGGCCACACGGGTACCGTCAGGCGAGAAGAGCGGCGAAATTCCATCGGCGATTTTCGTGCGACTAGTGCCGTCCGGATTGATGGTGAAAATCTGCTGGTCGGGCGTTTCGAATGTAATCTTACCAGGTAGATACTGCGGCACTGTAGTAGACGACGAAGATGTGCTTGATGCACCGTCAGGGTATCGCCACTGATAGTAGTGCTGGCCGATGTTGCCCATCTCGACCCGGAAGGCTGGGGCGTTGCTCGATGTGTAGGTCAGGACACGACGTTCGAAGACCTGAATCATCACGTCCTTCGGCGTGCCGCCTACCTTCACGGTCGCGCGGAATGGCTCGGACAAGGCATAGCCGATTGTTAGCAGACCTGCATGATCTCGGTATGTGGCGAAGGCGGCAGGGACGTTGTGTTGCGTGGCAGTATCGTAGACAGCGATAGTCGCCTCGGCGTCACTGACGGGTGATACTTTGACCGGAGCACCTGACGCATCCACGGCGGCGGTAGCGGACATACCGACGCTGCTCGGAGCGGGAGTGAGTAGTGCTGTGGCTTTGGACGTGAGCGTCGCATATGTCGGCCCGACATTGTCGGGGTCGCCGGCAATTGGGATAGCGGGCGACGGACGGTTCTCGAAGGTCGCGTCACCCGTTTGAATACGCCCTCGAACAAGTTCCGTGGCCAGCAAGCCGTTGGTCAGCCTGTTGCGCGTGATTTCCATTCGGCCTTTATCGAAATATTGGACGAGACGTTGGGCGTCACCATAGACTTCCTGTTGCCCTTCTTTTGCGTTCGCAATCGGCCCCCAGAAGTTCGGAGCGATGGTCTCACTCTCCTGCCATTGACCCTGAAATGTCGGGGACGCGAACGCAGACGCCGCCTCAGTATGACCGGGAGAAGCAACGAGGGAGACGAGGAGGGCCATCAGAATGCTAACTACCGCAACTCGCATCGAATTCCTACTCTTTCGCCAGCACAAAGCACCCAACGAACGACGCAAAGAATTGCGCCGCACAATACAACGAGGATATCCTGGTGAGCGTAACGGCGGTGCCGGGATGTATCAAACCTATCCCATCCTAACACAAACCTAGCCAGAGCTTACCGGCTCTTCCTCAGCGACGGTGAACCTTCTGTTTCGTTGAGCGCGCGCTGGCGCGGTAAAGCGAATCCGGCAGGCTATACATCTGTTGTTTCACGGTTTTCTGGCGGTTCACTGGCACCAGAAAGGAATCGAGACGTTTCACATCATCAATGATTCACCCTCCCTGAGGAAGAACCGACCTATCCGACACATATTTGCTGCCGTCGTGGCGAGAAAACGGAACCGATGAATCATCGGCTCTGGCACGATTTTTCTTACCGCCGGGCAAAATCGGTCGTGCTACTAACGGGCCACACGTCGGAATGTCCGCCAGTATTCCTGCAAACATAGGCCAGGTAGGCCACGGCTAGGTTTGGACAGGGATGAGTGGCATGTACCTCAGACGCGATCATCTTCGAATTCGGTCGCCGTTGCCGGTTGCGGTTCGAGGTCTGTCGCGACGAGATCCATAAGAAGACCGTCGTGGAATGTGCCGTCAAGTCCGCGCTCGTACTGGCGCATCACCCCAACGGGGCGGAAGCCGACGGATTCATAGCACCGAATGGCCCGTATGTTCGCAGCCGCCGGGTCGATGATCAGCCGATGGTGGTGTCGCTGGTCCAACAGGAAGCGGACGAGCAGGGCAATCGCCTCCCGCCCGAAACCGCGTCCTTGATGGCTATCGGAGAGGAAGATGTCGATCCCAGCGTGGCGGTACATCTCGTCCTCTTCCTCGTAATACTGGATGCCGCCCGCCACGGCGTGATCGACCTCGATAATCAGGAGGCAGTTGCCGCCCTCCCCACGCAAGTTCGCGGCGATGTCCTCCTCGGGCTCGGGCTGCCCCCACCACCGCATCACCGAGGGCTCGGAGAGGATGGCGTGCAGGATCTCGGCTTCTTCGGCGGTGCCGGGGCGGAGGGTGACGCGATCTCCGACCAGGCGGGGCAGGAGTTCGGGGTCGGCGGCGTCGGATTCGTCCACGGTCCCATCCCTCCGCTCTTATCCGACCGGCGCGGTTCCATCGTCGTCGAGCGCCGTGCCGTTCGTGAGGGCCGCGATGTCCCGATCGCCGGGTTCCTCGTCCTCTCCGCCCTCCGTCTCCATGCCGAGGGAGGCGACTGGCCCGGCCGCCTTCGCCGGGCCGCCCTCCCGTTGGCGTAGCTGCTCGAATACGGCCATCGCGTCCCGGGTCAGGTCGGCGGGCAGGCGATTGAGCAGGGCGGGAAGGACGCCCTGCTCGGCGAAGGCCCGAGTCGACCCTCCCCATACGAGCGCGACAGATTGACCCATCCGCGCCAAATCCGGTCGGGCAGTTCGGACTGCCTGCAGTTGCTGCTCTGCGGTGATTCCGATCCTGGCGATGAAGATGTCCGGACGATTGCCGTTGTCATTGCGGGTATCGACGACCAATGCGCGATCGAGGCGGGGGAAGGCGATGAGGATCGCCTCCGCATCGCGGATGGCGCGGAGGATCGTTCTCACGGTGGGAGCGGGGACATCGCCGGTCGGGTCAGCGGATTTGCTCATGATTGATGCCTGTCTCTCTGATACCTTGCTGTCGTCGCGGCTCGATGACGCCCAGATGTGTCGAGGGAATCGTACCGCAGCGATGGAAGGAAAATGTTTGCCCCCGATGATTGTATCCAGGGGAGGTCGCGACGAAGAAAACGAGCGGTTGAAGGCTTCGGGGCTGCCCTCTTACTCATCCCTGCCCACGACTGAGAGTGATCTCGATGCCGTCGTCGGCCCCAACGCCAAGCACCTCCATGAGCGAGGCGCGCCCTTCCGGGAACTGCCATCCCTCGGCGGTCAGATGGGTGATGAACTTCGCCACGTCGGCATCAAGTCGGTCGCTCATGCCGACCGCCCGGATGGTGTGGGTCGCCTCCTTACCGCCGTGGCGAAACACCCCGCGCACCCAGTAGTCGACCGGCTTCCCTGCCATGGGAGGAGCCTTCAGTGGGGTCTTCGTCGTTCCTGCTCGCGTATTCGCCGCCTTGGCGAGATCGCCGTCAGCACGCCGCGCGACCGTGCCGAGGTCGAAGAGCGGAGTCATACCCTGCCCTGATTGTCGCGATCGCCGCTTCGTTGCCATCTTGCCCTATCTCTCGACCGTTGGTCGGCTGCTCAGGGCGGCTATCGCCCGTGTTGGCCGGCGTACCAGCGCGCCCCCGCCGGCGTCAACCGCACCACAATGCCGATCGCATCGACGTAGCCGGCCTCCTCCAACTCGGGCACCGCCGTGCCGATTTGCCCGGCAGAAAGGCCCGCTTGCTTGCCGATGTCGTCGATGGCGCGCTCCTCGCGCCCCACTGCGTTGGCAAGGGCGGTCGTGTCGAAGCCGTCGATCTCGGCGTGCTCGAAGACCGAAAGGGCCAAGTGCCTGAGGAAGCGGATGGCGCTCGGCTTCATCGGCCGCCCCTTTCCATATTCTCTCCTGCCATCACGTCTCGCGGGCCACCCGGTGCCTCCATGCCGTTGCCCGCATGATACGGCATCCGAGACGCTACACACGCGCAAACGAGATGCGAAGAAGGAAATCTGCCTCTCGCGCCGTTTCGGCCCTCCTGAAGCCCTACAGGGCGCTTCTTGGCACCACGAGCGCGCTTTCACCATCCTCGAGGTACCTGCACCTTGCCGTCGGGCGTCACAGATCGTCGACGTATTGCGTTCCAACAAGTACGATATTGATGTACCGACAACAAAGGCGACACGACGTGCGTGATGACGGTCGATATTTCGGAAGGGCGGCAGGCGGGATGGCTGACGCGGACAACACGGAGACGATCCTCCCCCTCCTCCTCAGGCGCTATCGCGTCGACGGCATGCTCGGTGAGGGCGGCCTCGGCACGGTCGTCAAGGCCTTCGACACCCGCCTCAAGCGGTTGGTCGCCATCAAGACGCTCAAGCGATCCCTTGCCGCCGCCGATGTCGAACTCTTCCGGGCTATTGAGGAGCGATTTACCCGCGAGGCCGAGGCGGGATCGCGCATGGGCGTCCATCCCCACATCGTCACCGTCTACGATCTCGTCGTTGACGACGATCGTACCCAGTACCTGATCCTCGAATTCATCGCGGGCGGCACGCTCGCGGAACGGATCGCCGCCGGACGGTTGTCGCTCCTGGAGACGCTCACGATTGCTGCTGATAGCGCAACAGGACTGCAATCGGCACACGAGGTCGGGATCGTCCACCGCGATGTCAAGCCCTCGAACATCTTCCTCACTGCGACGGGACACGCGAAGGTTGGTGACTTTGGGATCGCACAGATCGACGCCATATCCGCGCGAACACGGACGGTAACGGGACACCCCGGCACTCCTCTCTACATGAGCCCCGAACAGGCACAGAGTACCGGCTACGTACGCGCGGAATCGGATCAGTACAGCCTTGGCCTCGTGCTCTTCGAGATGCTGACAGGCGAGGCGTACAAGCGACTGCGGAAAGGTCAGATCGAGGAACACCTTGTAACCTTTGCTCCTGTGGTGCGAGCCATGTTTGAACGGATGACGGCCAGTGATCCCGAGAACCGCTATGCGTCGATGGGAGAGGTTGTTGAAGCAATCGAAGCAATTCGCTCCGACTTGACTAAGCCTCTGCCCGTTACGAAAGCAAGAAGTGACGAAGAAGAGAACGCAACCGTCCTCGCGGGGCAGGTGACTGCCCGCGCGACGCCGCCGATCAACTTGATGCCTGCTCCGCCGATAGCGCCCCCGCCAGCGTATCCGGCAACGTCGGCACGGCACTATTCACGGCGTGCCATTCTCCTTGGCGCGGGTGGTCTGATCGTCGGAGCGGGCGGTATCGGTGGCGTGTTCGCGGCGACGCATCGAGGTCAATCTATCCCGCTCTCGACGGCGACACCGGGGCGGGTAGCCGCGAATACAGCCACGCCGCCAACGGCAATACCCGCCTCGCCAGCCGTGTCAGTCATCGCGACGCCGACGACCCCTGCTCCATCAACAGTGACCCTACCGCCAACGACGCCGACGCCCCTCACAGAACCAGTCAACATACCAGCCCCCACGGCCGCGCCGCAGGCAACACCGACCGCGCCGGCCAAAGGCCTCGCGCCTATCAGCTCACTTCTCACCTACATGGATGGCCGTGTCGCACTTCCAGGCGAAGGAGAATATAACCACGAAATTTCTGGAGGTTCCGTACGCGTCGTCGGACTGGATCTTAGCCGTGGGGAGCCGCTCCCCCTTCCATCGGTGACGACTGCCGAAGGAACCCGGACGGTGCGGGTGCTCTGGGCACCGAAAGGTACCCTCCTCGCTACTTTGATACGCCAGCCGGTTCCCGGTGGCTTTAGTAAGAATCTTGATCTCGTGGTAACCAATATCGCCACTGGGAAATCGACGACCGTCGCTACTGCAATCAACACGTTGGCCGCGTGGTCACCGGACGGCACGACACTGATGTACGGAGTGCAGACCGGAAGAGAGCAGGATCAGCAAATCGGCGACGACCGCCCACCGGCTGGTGGCGACGATATCAGACTTCCGGCTGGGGTGCCCAATTCTCCACGCGACAATGGGCCAATGGGCTACGACCTTCATCTCATCAATGCCGACGGTACACAAAATCGCGTGATCGCTCACCTCCAAAGTAATCAAGGTTGCGGGGGAGGCGGTCCAGCCGATCCGATCGAGGCATTCGTTGGGGCAGATCAATTCTTCGGCGGAGGCGTCTCGGTCGCTTGGGCGGCGGACGGATCGCGCGTCGCTATGACCGCAGGTGTCGCATCATTCACCATGCGACCGGATGGCACGGATATTAAACGCGTCGGAAGTTGCTCGTACCCTGATCTCGGCAACTACATCGGACCGACGACCTCCGACGTCTACCTTCCTACCAACGGTATACAGGTTCGTCTCGTAGATGATGCCGATGCGCTGCAATGGCGATACGAACGTGGCCTCATGCCGACCACCATCCTGGGTGGTTGTACCGCGATCGCTGGTGGGTCGAAATGCGATAATACACGCAAGGGAACTCCGAACGCAGGGTACCGGAACCAAGTCCTTGTCCGCTTCCTGGACGGGTCAGAACAGAAACTTACTAACTCATCTACTTTTAAATACCACGTCGAGCCATCGCCAGATGGCACCGCTATAGCCTTCACGGGCATTACGGTTTCGGACTACACAGCGGCATCGGCTGGCTTTTTCGAAACTTTTGCGGGATACAGCGCGGATGTTTATCTTCTTCGTCTCGGGAGTGCAGCTGAAGCTCGGCTCACTAAGACGGGTACGGGTCATCATCCGTCATGGCAGCGAGACATCCAGGTTAAGGTTGCCCCGCACGCGACGGCGACGCCACGCCCGACAGACGTCCCAGAACCCTCGCCGACCCCGCGCCCTAATCCAACACGTGCCCCATCAACGCCATTGCCGTCCGCCAGCTCCACGGTAACATGGCGAGATCCGCAGGGACGTCTCAGCCTCGCCTATCCGCGCACATGGTCTTCAGTCCCCGCCACCGATGCGAGCGAAATCTACGAACTCGATAGCGGCGACAAGGTCCACTTCAGCGTCTATGCGGTGCAGCGACCCGATAGTATTCAGACAGGTACGAACGAATATATCGCCCGGCAGAACCGGCGAACCGACCGGCAATACACATTCGACGCCACACGTACGGGTTCGCTCGGTGGCGTGCCTGCGCTCTTCACGTCGTTTCGCTCCTCGGCGACGACAGGGGCACCCGCCCCCCACACGGCGGAGGTGGCGTACGCGAGCAGCGGTGGCAGGCTCTTCGCCTTCGAGTACTACACGGACGGCACGGCGTGGCTGCATCGTGACGACCTCGATGCCATCCTCAATTCGGTGACGTTCGGCCGATAGTCGCCCCTCATAACCATCCACGTATCAATCGCAGATCAGCACGCCAACTGCGATGAAGATGCGTCCGATAATCGGTCTTTGCGGACTCAACTGTTACTCCCCTTCCTTTGCAGGCGATGGTTCAGCCCCTCGGCGACATATCGCGGAAGATATTGTTGCAGATGGGCTTCGGGGATATGACTGACAGGGGACCCGACGCATCGTTGGCAATATGCTGAAAGCCGCTTTCCTGTCACACCATTGTGCCGCGATGTCGTCGGGCCTTCCCTCCGTAATCGGCATGATTGCGGCCCGGAAGATCAACGTGATGAGGACGCGCTGCTCTCGATCCACGCCCGGCGTGAGTGCGCTGCTCGACATCGTCAGGCCGGTTGCCACGTCGCCGGGCGATCCGCCGCCCTTGCATTGCCGTAAACACCATTCTCATACGCTATCGGGTGTCCGCTAAATGGCGATATTCTTCAGCGCTTTCTGTCGCTCTCGTCCAGCGGCTTTGCAGCCCGATCGCGTGGATTCTGGAGATCAACGCCCTCCAAGTGGTGACGGCGGAAGGGGTGGAAGCGGCGCGAGAAACCCTCGTCAGCGGGCCGCTGGGATCGTGTGCGGTTTACAGATCCCGCACCAACACCATACGATACGGACCGCGATGCGGGACCGATCGCTGTGCGGTGTTCTGTCGTCCCCTGATGCGTTCCGGTACGAGGTGCGCGATCATGTCTGCGGAGTTGATACCGGAGCGGCTTGCCGCGCATGAGATTGTCTCCCCGTGCTTCGCCCGCGCGCGATGGACGGCGCCTTTCGGCCGGGCGCGTCGCCGCTTCGCCTCTCTGCATGCCGCCCAGCATGTCGCGGTCTTCGCCTTCTTCTTGCTCCTCGCGTTCTGGTGGCTGCGCCCGCTCCCGTGGCACCTCGCCGATCATGTCACCAGCACCGGCGACCCCCTTATCACTGCGTGGCGATTGGTCTGGCCCGTCCAGTGGCTCACCCAGCACCCCGCGCCATTTTGGGACAGCAACGTCCTCTACCCAGCAGCCTCTGCCTACGCCCGGGATGAACTGACCCTCGGACAGACGCTGTTCGCCGGGCCGGTCTACCTGCTGACAGACAATGCCCTGCTCGCGCACAACCTGACGATCCTCATCACGCTCGCACTCTCCGGCTTCACGACCTACTGGCTGATCTGGCAACTCCTGCACAGCCGGATCGCCGGCGTGCTCGCCGGGATCATCGTCGCCTTCGCGCCGTACCACCTCGCGCAGGTCGATCACGCCGGCCTCTTCGCGGTGCAATGGTTGCCGCTGGTCTTGCTCTTCCTCCACCGCACCCTGCGGTTTCGTCGCTGGCGCGATGCCTGTTGGTTGACACTCTTCGCATTCCTGCAAGCGATTGCTGCCGGCTATTATGCCTACCTGACGGCGTTTCTCGTGCTCGCGTACCTCGGCTATGTCGCGCTCGCGGAGCGGCGGACCGTCACACGGCGCGGCATCTTCCGCATCGCTGCAGCGCTTGTCGTCGCGATGGCGTTCCTCCTCCCGATCGCCTTCCCCTTCTGGCGGATTGCCGCGCGCCAAGGCTTCGTCCGATCACCTGCCGCGGTGGAATTCTGGTCGGCGAAACCGCGCATGTGG
>JAABUZ0100008796.1_pt1 | contig 11755 bp, 13 predicted proteins | sample 5562091 | NCBI WGS metagenome assembly JAABUZ01 (sample SAMN12813069, study PRJNA571459) | rock metagenome | isolation source: Antarctica rocks | place: Antarctica: Victoria Land, Linnaeus Terrace sud | collected 2015-12-21
GCGCCCGACAACGCCGACCCTGCGACGCCTCGGTGGGCTCGCTCTCGCGAGCCCACCGCTGCTGCTCGTGGCCCTCTTCGTAGGGTTCCCGATCATCGTCGCACTGGCCTACAGCTTCGGGCACATCGGCGGGCTCAACGCGACCGTCGGCGCGATCGCCAGGAACCAGAACACCGTCGACGCCTGGTACAAGTTCACCTTCGGCGCCTACCGCCAGGTCTTCGCTGAGCCCAGGTTCCAGCGCGACCTCGTCGTCACCGTCCTCGTGACCCTTGCGACGACGGGCATCGTCGTCGTCCTCGCCTGGGGCGTCGCACTCTACGTCCGCCTCTCGGACTCATGGATCTCCCGGATCCTCTCGGCCCTCGCGGTCGTCCCGATGTTCATCCCCGTCGTGATCGCCTCCTGGGCGATCGTCACCTTCTACGCCGCCGACGGGTTCCTGCGCTCGGTCGCGGCGCACCTGGGCTTCGAGGCCCCGGTCTGGGGCTACACCGTGACGGCGGTCGTCATCGGCCTCGTCTGGACCCACCTGCCCTTCGCCACGCTCATGGTCGTCTCCGGAGTGCAGGCCGTGCCGGACGCCCTCATCGAGGCCGCTCGGGACGCCGGCGCCTCGGTGCCGCGCACGGTGCTCAAGGTCATCGGCCCGATGACGCTCGTCCCGACCGTCATCGCCGGCACCTTCACCGCCATCGGCACCCTGGGCTCGTTCACCGTGCCGTACTTCACCGGCCCCAACGCCCCGAAGATGCTGGGGGTGGACATGGCCGACTACTTCCAGTCCTTCAACCTGCCCCAGTCGTCCGTCGTCATGGCCGTCGTGGTCTTCGTGATCGCCGCCGGCTTCGGCGCGGTCTACGTCTGGGCCAACTACCGGACCGCCGCCGACTCGGGGAGAGCCTGACATGACGACCCTGCCCACCCTGCCCGCGGCGATCGGCACCGAGCCGGCGGACGTGGCCGAGAAGCAGGCGCCGCTGACGAGGAGCGCCGGACCCGGGCGGCGTCGGGCGCCGCTCGGCAAGGTGCTCAGCGGCCTCTTCATGCTCGTCCTCGCCGTGTTCATCCTCGGCCCCCTCGGCTGGCTCGGCATCCGCGCCTTCGCCACGAACTGGACCTATCCCAACCTCATGCCCGACGGCTGGACCCTGTCATGGTGGCAGACCGTCTTCGACGACCCCAGCCTCAAGTCGTCCGTGGTCCTGTCATTCGAGTTCGCGTTCGTGACGATGTTCGTCTCGGCCGTGATCTGTCTCCCCGCGGCATACGCCTTCGCGCGCTTCGACTTCCCGGGTCGCCGGGTCTTTCTCATCGGCCTCTTCGCCACCAACGCCTTCCCCAAGATCGGCCTCTTCGTGGCGCTGGCGTCGCTGTTCTACGCCTTCCACCTCATGTCGACCTTCGTCGGCGTCCTCATCGTCCACGTCCTCGGCACCATCGTCTTCATGACATGGATCCCGGCGGCCGCCTTCGCCTCGGTCCCCCGGTCCTACGAGGAGGCCGCCCGTGACGCGGGGGCGGGCCGGTTCACCGTCCTGCGCAAGGTGACCCTGCCGCTGGCCCTGCCGGGCATCACCGTCGCCCTCATCATGTCCTTCCTCGCCTCGTTCGACGAGGCCCAGGGCACCTACCTTGTCGGCAACCCGGAATACATCACGATGCCAACGCAGATGTACGCCCTCGTCCTGAACTACCCACCCCAGGTGGCCGCGGTCTTCTCGATCCTGCTCGCCATCCCCTCGGCAGTCCTCCTGCTCATCGTGCGCAAGCACGTCATGGGCGGCCAGCTCGCGGAAGGGTTCCAGATCAGATGAAGGATGCCGGCACTGCATCGTCAGGAGGGCTCACCCTCCGCGGCGTCCACAAGGTCCTCGGAGGCCGCCCCATCGTCGACGACCTCGACCTCGAGGTGGGCAAGGGCGAGCTGGTCTGCCTCCTCGGCCCCTCGGGCTGCGGCAAGACGACGACGCTGCGGATGGTGGCCGGGTTCCTCGATCCCGACGAGGGAAGGGTGCTCATCGACGGCGCGGACGTCACGTCGCTGCCGCCGGAGCGCCGGCCCACGGCGATGGTCTTCCAGAACTACGCGCTGTGGCCGCACATGTCGGTCTTCGACAACATCGCCTTCGGCCTCAAGCTGCGCAAGCTGCCCCGGCAGGAGATCGCCGACCGCGTCGGCGAGGTCCTCGAGCTCGTCGGCCTCAGCCACCACATCCGCTCCAAGCCCGCCCGGATCTCCGGTGGCGAGCAACAGCGCGTTGCCCTGGCCCGGGCGCTCGTCCAGGAGCCCAAGGTGCTCCTCCTCGACGAGCCCCTGTCCAACCTCGACGCCAAGCTGCGCGTCCGGGTCCGCGAGGACATCCGCGAGATCCAGCAGCGCCTCGGCATCACCACCGTCGTCGTCACCCACGACCAGGACGAGGCCCTCTCGATCTCCGACCGGGTCGCCGTGATGAACGGCGGCAAGATCGAGCAGTATGCCGCTCCGGTGGACCTCTACCGCACTCCGGCAACGTCGTTCGTCGGTGGCTTCGTCGGCGCGATGAACAACGTCAGGGGGACGTTGGGCAGCAACGGCAGCGGGCCCACGGTCGTCATCGGCGGCGAGCACGTGCCGGTCGAGTCGAGCAACCTGGACGCCTCGGCGTCGTCGCGGGACGGCGACACCATCGCTGTCCGGCCCGAGGACGTCATCGTCGGCGGTGAGGGGGGCGCCCTCGCCCGGGTGACCCGCATCATCCCTCGCGGTCACTTCACCGAGATGGTCCTCGAGCTGGGTGAGACGTCCGTGCGGGCCTACGTCGACGGTGACTCGGTGACCGCGCACGGCACCGTGCCCGTGCGCTTCCGCCGGGCGCTGGTCTACCGCGACGGTGTCCTGCTTTGACCGACCGCATCACCGGTGTCGGCGGCGTCCTGTGCATCGCCCACCGCGGTGACTGGGCAGCCTCTCGGGAGAACACGGTTCACGCCATCAGGTCCGCCATCGACGCGGGTGCCGACGTCGTCGAGATCGACGTCAAGACGACGAGCGACGGGGTGAGCATCGTTCTGCACGACGACTCCCTGCTTCGGTTGTGGAGGGCCGACCGCGACATCCGCACGATGACCGCCGCGGAGGTCGCCGACGTCCGCGGCGACCGTGCCGAGGACCGCATCCCCACCCTCGAGGAGGTGCTCGCCATCTTCTCCGGCGCGTCCGCCGCCGTCCTGGTCGACATGGACAGCGCCGAGTGGGCCGAGGCGGCGCAGTGTTCCGTGCGGCAGGCCGTCGGTGCCGGTCACCTCCGCGCCTCCCAGGTGATCTGGTGCGGTGACACCGACGGCATGCGCAAGGTCCGCGGGGCGGACCCGGATGCCCGGATCTTCCTCACCTGGGGGGAGCAGGCCCGGGGCGGGCCCCCCGACGACGCGCTGCTCGAGGCGTTGCGGCCCGAGGCGTTCAACCCCTACTGGCGCGCCGTCGAGGCCGGAGGCCGGGACTGGGCGGGCAGCAAGGGCCTGCCCGTGTCCTGCTGGACGGTCGACGACCCGGTGGTCATGCGCCGCCTCGTGGACGCCGGTGTGGACGCGATGATCAGCAACCGGATCCACGAGCTCCTCGAGGTGGTCCGGAATGGATGACGACGGTCCGGGCGATGCCCAGGCGAGCGTGACCAAGGAGTTCGGGCCGACCGACCGCGCCCTGGCCGTCGCCCTGGCGGCAGCCGAGCTGGCCATCGACATCCTGCACTCGACCCCGCGGGGGCAGGTGCGCACCAAGGCCCATGCGGCCGACCCGGTGACCGACATCGACCTCGCCACCGAACGGGCCGTGCGGGAGCACCTCCTCGAGGCGTTTCCCGGCCACGTGGTCGTTGGGGAGGAGTTCGGCGGCACGAGCGAGGGAGGGCCCACGTGGTACTGCGACCCGGTCGACGGCACGACGAACCTGGCTGCCGGCCTGCCGTGGACCTCGTTCTCGCTGTCGCTGGCGGTCGGGCACACGCCGCTCGTCGGTGTCGTTGCCGACCCGTGGCGCCGCGAGGTCTTCTCTGCCGTCGCCGGCCACGGCGCCTTCCGGCGGACGGCTGACGGACGCGACGAGCCGGTGCAGGTGGCGGACGTCGACCGGCTCGCCGGTGCGGTCGTGCTGACGGAGTGGGCGGCCCACACCCCGTGGCCCGGGATGTTCCGCCTGCTCGACGGGCTGGCCAGCGAGATGTGCACGACCCGGATCATGGGCTCGGGGACGCTGACCGTGACGAGCATCGGCGCCGGCCGGGCGGCGGGGGCCGTCATCGGCGACTTCCACCCCGAGGACCACCTCGCCGCGCTGCTCATCTGCCGCGAGGCGGGAGCCCTGGTCCTCGACGCGCGGGGCGAGGAGACGATGTGGCCTCGGCCCGGACCCTTCGCGGTGGGCGCTCCGGCGATCACCTCCCAGCTTCTTCAGCTGGCCACCACGGGCGACGGCTAGAAGGAGTTCGGCGTCAGGTCGACCTGCACGGATGGCTACATTGGGCCAATGAGCGAACAGATCGTCGCCGTCACGGTCCTCGGTGACGACCGACCCGGCATCGTCGCCGACGTGACGAGCGCCCTGGCCGGCCTCGGGGGCAACCTCGAGGACTCAACGATGACCCTGCTCCGGGGACACTTCGCCATGGTCGTCCTCGTCCGCACGAGCTACTCGCCCGCGCAGGTCGAGTCCGCGCTGTCGCCGCTGACCCAGGGTGGCGCCCTCGTTGTCGACGCCCGCCTGCTCCCGGCCCACGCGGTCCACGAGCGTCCCGGCGCTGCATACACGCTGCGGGTCCACGGCGCCGACCGCCCAGGCATCGTCGCAGAGATCACCCGCGTTGTCGCGGAACACGGTGGCAACATCGTGGACCTCGGCACCCGGCTCGGCCGCAGGCTCTACGTCCTCACCGCCGAGCTCGCCCTCCCTGGCGGCGCCGCCCCCGCGCGTCTGGAGTCGGACCTCAAGGAGGCGGCGAGCCGCCTTGGTGTGGAGGTCCACCTGGCGTCGGCCGACGACGATCTGTTGTGAGCCCCGCGTGGCGGATCCCCGAGCTGCCAGCGGGTCGGGTGCTCGCCGTCGTCGAAGCGCCCCACCCCGTGCTCTCGACGCTGGGGGCGGACGTCGACCCCGCGGCGCCTGACGTCGTCCGGCTCGCCGCCGATCTTCTGGCGACCCAAGCGGTGTCGCCAGGCTGCGTCGGGCTGGCAGCCCAGCAGGTCGGTCGGGCGCTGCGGGTTTTCAGCGTCGACGTCACCGGCCACCCGCGGACCCGGATGGGCCACGGTTTGTTCGTCCTCTGCAACGCGGCAGTCGTCTCGGCGAGCCGCACGGGGCGGGGGCGGGAGGGCTGCATGTCGGTCCCCGACTTCACCGGCGACGTCCGCCGCGCCCGACGGCTCACCGTCCGAGGACAGCTGCCGGTCACGGCGGAGTGGGTCGAGCTCGAGACGGACGCCTTCGAGGCGGTCGCCCTCCAGCACGAGATCGACCACACGAACGGCCTGCTCTTCCTCGACCGGGTCACCGGTCCGGGAGCGGTCCACCCGCGCCGCAGCTACCAGTAGGACTGTGGCGGCATGGCTCAGTTGGGCGCCCGCGGCATCCCGACCTGGCGCTCCTGCTCGGCGAACCCCAGCGCCCGGTAGATTCCGATCGCCGGGTAGCCGGGGTCGGCGACCATCACCAGCGTGTGGGGATCCAGCTCGCCGAAGCCGTAGCCGCTGACGTGGTGGACCAACGTTGCCGCCAGGCCCGCCGTCGGAACTCCGGATGGGTCTCGACGTCCCGGAAGCGGGCCAGCCCGGGGCTCGCCGACACGAGCCCCATCTGCGCGACCAGTCGGTCGCCGAGGAAGGCGCCGAACCGCCGCCCCGCGCCCGACTCGGCCAGCCGGCGGTGCGCCAGGGAGCGGGCGGTGGAAAAGGCCCGGTCGCGCTCGCGGGCGGCCACGTCCGGACGGCCGCTCAGCGCGAGCTGCGCACTCTGTTCCCAGTCGGCGTCGCTCGTCAGCGGCCGGCAGGTCGCCTCCCCGTTGGGGCGGCCCGGAGGGCGCACCGTCGTCGCCGTCATGACCGCGTCCACCTTCACGGAGAAGCCGGCGCCGGTTAAGCCGGGCACGTCCTCGCCGCCGAGGGTCGGGTCGTCCACTCCGAGGGCACGGTGTCGCGCCCGCGGGAACTCCACCCCGAACCGCCGGACCCAGTCCGCCGTCTCCTCCGGCGCCGGCGCGGCTCCCAGGAGAAGGTAGTTGCCCCCACCAGAAGGTGGGGTTGTCGTCGGTTCGGACCACGAGGTGGTCACCCCGGTCGGTGAGGGTGCTTCCGGTCCGCAGCAGCAGCGAGAGGTCGGTCCGGTAGCCCAGCGAACGCACCGACTCGAGCTGCATTGAGGTCGAGCGTAGGAGGTGGGCGACCGGCATACCAGCGAGCTGTGGGTGGGCGCCATAGAGTGGAGCCGCCCCCGTGGCCCAACCGGCAGAGGCAGGCGACTTAAAATCGCTGCGGTGCGAGTTCGAATCTCGTCGGGGGCACGAGTCGGCGGGTGGAGAAGACCCTTCGAGAGCTCTGTGGAGGTTGCCGTGCTGTTGCCGTTCGAGGGCGTCGAGCCGTCCGTCGCCGAGTCGGCGTGGGTCGCGCCGAGCGTCGAGCTGATCGGCGACGTGAGCCTCCACGAGGAGTCGAGCATCTGGTACGCCGCCGTCCTGCGGGCCGACTTCGAGGGCATCACCATCGGTGCGCGCAGCAACCTCCAGGACGGGGTGGTCGTCCACACGGACACCGGCTTCCCGACGGTGCTCGGCGAGGGTGTCTCGGTCGGTCACCGGGCGGTGCTGCACGGCTGCCGCATCGAGGACAACGTCCTCGTGGGGATGGGTTCTGTGGTGCTCAACGGCGCGTCGATCGGGCGCGACAGCCTCGTCGCCGCGGGCGCCGTGGTTTCCGAGGGGGCGGTCGTCCCGCCGCGCTCGCTCGTCGCCGGTGTCCCGGCGAAATTCAAGCGCGAGCTGCTCGAGAGCGACCTGGAGCGGCTGCGCCGCAACGCCGACATCTATGTCGCCCTGGCCGCGCGGCACGCCGCCGCACATGCGATCGGGTCGGACGGGAACAAAACCGCTCCCCCAAACGCATAACTGGGTGAGTCGTGCCCCGCGGGCGGGCACCCGACGGGGCGGAGGCGCCATGGCCGGCAACAACCCGGTGTTCTCACGGATGGACAAGCAGATCAGGCAGAGCGGGTATGCCGGCTTCGGCCGCTCGCAGCCGGCGTCGGGCTACGGCGCGCCGCAGGACATGACCTCGCAACAGCTGGAGAGCATGTACCAGCAGCAGGCGGCGGGCCCGCTGCAGACCGGTCGGGTGACCTTCGACGACGTCATCATCAAGACGCTGGGACTCTTCGTCCTCGTCCTTGCGGCAGCCGCCGTCACCTGGGTGCTCACCCTCGGCAACCCGGGCCTCACCATGCCGATCTGGCTGACGGGCATGTTCGGTGGTCTCGCGGTCGGCCTGGTCATCGCGTTCAAGAAGACGGTCAGCGTCCCGCTCATCGTCACGTATGCCGTGCTCGAGGGCGCCTTCGTCGGAGCCTTCAGCCAGGTGATGGAGCGGGTCTATCCCGGCATCGTCGCCACCGCGGTCGTCGCGACGCTCGCGACCTTCGCCGGGATGTTCGCGGGCTACAAGTTCGGCGTCATCAAGGTGACGAGCAAGTCGCGCCGCATCTTCGGGATGGCCGCGATGGGCTACCTCCTGTTCAGCCTCGTCAACGTCGTCGCCCTCTTCGCGGGCTGGACGAGCGGCTGGGGCTTCGGCGGCAGCGGACTGCTCGGCATCGGGATCTCGGTCCTCGGCGTCGGCCTCGCGTCCTACTCGCTGGCCATCGACTTCGACTCGATCGACTCCGCCGTCCGGGCCGGCATCCCCGAGAAGTACTCGTGGCTGCTCGCCCACGGCCTGATCGTCTCGCTCGTGTGGCTCTACCTCGAGATCCTGCGCCTCCTGGCTCGCCTCCGGGACTGACATGGCGATCCCGAGATCGCCTGTGCCGCAGGACGTCTCGACAGAGCTCGGGCGCGTGGTCGAGCGGTGGCACCAGCTGCCGCTCGACCACGCGCTTTCTCGTGCCCTGCTGGTCCGGGGGCTGGTCGACGCGCTGGCCGGCGGGTCGGTGCCCGACCTGGGGCCTGCCGTGCTTACGGACCAGCTGACGGTCCTCGTCCATGACGTCTGCCGAGCGGCGGACGACTCAGACCGCGGCGGGACGGGGGGCGGCGGGGCACTCTTCGCCGAGCAGCTGGCCGAGCAGCTCGCCGAGCGGCTCGCCGGGTTGCGCCGCGCCCTCTGAGACTGAGGGGTCTACCGGCGCCTTCTCGATGCTCAGCCCAGCCGCTCGTAGATGATCGCCATGCCCTGGCCGCCACCGACGCACATCGTCTCGAGACCGAGCTGTCCGTCCCGCTCCTGCAGCCCGTTGAGCAGCGTCGTCGTGATCCGCGCACCGGTCGAGCCGAAGGGGTGGCCGAGCGCGATCGCGCCCCCGTGGACGTTGAGCTTGTCGAAGTCCATCCCGAGGTCGTCCGCACTGGGCAGGACCTGGGCGGCGAACGCCTCGTTGATCTCGTAGAGGTCCATGTCGCCGATGCTCATCCCGGCCCGGGTCAGCGCCTGCTTCGACGCCTCGACGGGCCCCAGGCCCATGATCTCCGGCGAGAGGGCGGAGACGCCGGTGGCGACGACGCGCGCGATGGGAGCCATCCCCAGCTCCTTGGCCCGGGTGTCGCTCATGACGAGCACGGCGGCGGCGCCGTCGTTCAGGGCGCAGCAGTTGCCGGCCGTGATGGTGCCGTGCTCGCGGAAGACGGGGTTGAGCCCCTGCAGGGCCTCGAGCGTGACGCCTGCCCGGGGGCCGTCGTCCTTGCTGACGACGGTGCCGTCGGCGAGGGTGACCGGGGCGATCTCGCGTTCGAAGAAACCGTTGGCGATGGCCTTCTCCGCGCGGTTCTGGCTCGTCACCCCCCATTCGTCCTGGCGCTCCCGGGTGACCCCGCGTGACGTCGCGACGTTCTCTGCGGTCTGCCCCATGGCGACGTAGACGTCTGGCAGCTGCCCGTGCTCGCGCGGGTCGGTCCACGTGTCGTTGGTCTTCGCCGTCTCGAGCCCGCGAGTGATGGCCTCGGCGAAGAGGGAGTTCTGGTCCGCGCCCGCGGAGCCGCCGGCGCCCGCGAAGTTCGCGTAGGACGAGACGGACTCGACGCCGCCCGAGATGAAGATGTCGCCCTCACCGGCCTTGATGGCGTGGTAGGCCATCCGGGTGGTCTGGACGCTGGAGGCACAGAAGCGGTTGACCGTCGCGCCGGGCAGGTGGTCGTAGCCGGCCAGGACAGCGAGGACGCGCGCGAGGTTGGCGCCCTGCTTGCCGGACGGCTCGGCGCAGCCCCAGTAGAGGTCCTCGACGAGCGCCGGGTCGAGGTCCGGCACCTTGGCGAGCAGGGCCTGCAGGACCATGACCGAGAGGTCATCGGGTCGGACGTCCTTGAGGGACCCCTTGACGGCGCGGCCGATGGGGGTACGTGCAGCGGCGACAACAACGGCTTCGGTCACGGGTCCTCCTGGACTGCGGTGAGCGGGCGTTCAGCGATCCTGCGTCGATGGTATGCCGTGCAGGCGCCACCCCACCAAGTGCGCTGCGTCCCTAGAGTCAGCGCCCGGAGTGAGGTTGACGCTGCGTCAACCCTGAGGGAAGAAGCGCAGCGGGCCACGTGGACTGTTCCACCCAGCCCCACGCGACAGGCCCGGGTATGCCGGGTGGCACGCATCCGGCACACCTCGCCGTCCGCCGTCGCGGTCATCGTGGCCTCCGTGTCGTCAAGTCACCATCCGCGAGTGGGTTGACGCCGCGTCGAGTGGGTTGACGCCCCGTGCAGCGGGCGTCAACCCCCCTGATGCTGCGTCAAGCTCGAGGGAAGAAGCGCAGCGTCAACAGCCACCCCGTTGACGCGGCGTCAACACTCTCGGCTGGAGCTGCGGCGCGTGGTCTCGCCAGCTCCTGCGAGGATGGCGGCGGGGACTCGCTGTTCTGGGGAAACCTCACCACGTCCGGGCGTGGTCAGGTTTCCCCGGACAGCCTGGTGGGTGTGTCGATCGACGGGTCGACGGAGGCCTCGGCCACCGGCGGGCCGCTCTCGGAGCCTGTCTGCGGGGACCGGTCGGGGAACGGGCGGCGCGCGCGGTGCAGGACGACGGCCCACCGACCGAGCGGCCCCCGCGCCTGGCCGCCGATCTTGGTCGGGCTGACCTCCGTGCCGGGCTCGCGGACGGCCCGCGTGGCGGCCCTCGACACGGAGGCGACCCCGTCGCCACGTCCGCGCTGCGGCAGGGGCGCCGAGTCCTCGCCCCAGAGTCCGAGAGCCGAGCAGACCGAGGGGAGCAGGGCCGCAGCCGCGCGCGCGTAGCCGGCCGCGGACGGGTGGAAGTGGTCCTTGCTGAACATCTCCGTCGGGCGCTCTGCGAACTCCGGCCCGATGAGGTCTCCGAGGGAGACGGTCCGGCCCCCGGCCTCGACGACGCCGACGGTCTGGGCGGCGGCGAGGTCGCGGCTCCAGCGGCGGGCGAGCGAGCGCAGGGGCTGGGCGACGGGCCGCAGGGTGCCGAGGTCCGGGCACGTGCCGACGACGACCTCGGACCCGGCCTCACGCAGGTGGCGGACGGCACCTTCGAGGTGACGGACGGCGATCGACTTGTCGATCCGGTGGGTGACGTCGTTGGCGCCGATGAGGATGACGGCGGCATCCGGGCTCGGGACGGTGTCGAGGGCGTTGGTGACCTGCAGGCCCAGCTCGCTCGACTCCGCCCCGACCACCGCGACGTTCGTCAGCCGCACCGTACGACCGCTGAAGGCGGAGACCCCGCTTGCGAGGATCGCTCCGATGGTCTGGTGCCGCGTGTCGCTCCCCATGCCGGCCGCCGAGCTGTCGCCGAGGACGAGCAGCTCGATCGGCTTGCCGGGGCCCGATCCGTAGCGACCGTCGTCGTCCGGCGCCGCCTCCATAGGCTGACCGACGACTCGCCGGGCCAGGATGGCCTCGGCCTTGATGAGGCCGTAGCCCAGGACGCCGAGCGCGCCGATGCCGGCCACGCCGAAACCCCCACCGTATGCCGCGGCCTGAGCGATCCGGCGTGCCCGCCGAGCCCGTCCCATGGTCATCCCCCTTGCTCGACATCCCTCCTGACGGTAACGCCCGGAGGTTCGGGTCGGTGCCCCTTCCGCGCCGAGGAGATGGCGTCCGTCGTCTGAGAGGATGGTCGAGTGAAATATGCCGAGCACATCTCCGACCTCGTCGGGAACACGCCCCTGGTCAAGCTGTCCTCCGTCGTGCAGGACGCCGGTGTCGCCGGCACCGTCCTGGCGAAGATCGAGTACCTGAACCCCGGGGGGTCGGTGAAGGACCGGATCGCCGTGCGGATGGTCGACGCCGCCGAGAAGTCCGGTGAGCTGAAGCCCGGCGGCACCATCGTCGAGCCGACGTCCGGCAACACCGGCGTCGGGCTCGCCCTCATCGCCCAGAAACGGGGCTACCACTGCGTGTTCGTCTGCCCGGACAAGGTCGGCGAGGACAAGCGCAACGTCCTCAAGGCCTACGGCGCCGAGGTCGTCGTCTGCCCGACCTCCGTCTCGCCGGACCACCCCGACTCCTACTACTCGGTCTCCGACCGCCTCGTCAAGGAGATCGAGGGCGGGTGGAAGCCCAAC
>JAABUZ0100008800.1_pt1 | contig 11749 bp, 11 predicted proteins | sample 5562091 | NCBI WGS metagenome assembly JAABUZ01 (sample SAMN12813069, study PRJNA571459) | rock metagenome | isolation source: Antarctica rocks | place: Antarctica: Victoria Land, Linnaeus Terrace sud | collected 2015-12-21
CGATCAGGGGTGCCTCCTTTGGGCGCGCCTGTGTTCAAGACCACAAGCGCGATGTTGCGTTCTTATGGTTTGAGTTCCCATCCGGGATTATCGCGTCTAACGAAGTGTCTTGGATTTCCCCACAAAAAATGCGTAGAACGTGCGTCGTGGGCTCTCGCCGTATGGTCGTATATGACGATACCGATACAGCGGAAAAGGTTAAAATTTATGATCGTGGAGTAGACTTCAAGAGTCCAGAAACGTTTGGTGAATTCCAGCTCTCTTATCGGATCGGGGACATGCATGCCCCGTACCTCGGCAATTCTGAGCCGCTGGTCTTAGAAATCGAGCACTTTGTAAATTCCATTCGGACCGGCAAGGAATCCACCACCTCCGGCGAGTTCGGCGCGCGAGTGGTAGAAGCACTTGAACTGGTCGATAGAACCTCACTTGGCTTAAGTCAGCCTCCCACAAGACCGGATGTCACTGGAAGACCGGCACTGAGGGCCTCAAAATAGCTATGTCAGAGAATGTTATCCCTTCACCGACAACACCAATATCTGAATGCCGCTTTTTCCAGCATCGCTTAGCCCTGGTCGACACGGACCAGATCGGAGACCGTACTCGTATATGGGCCTTCACGCACATCCTTTCTGGTGCACGCATTGGTACTGACTGTAACTTGGGAGAGCACGTCTTTATAGAAGGAGGTGCAAGGCTAGGAAATAATGTTACGGTGAAGAATGGTGTGTCGGTGTGGTCGTTTGTCACGATCGAAAATGATTGCTTTCTGGGTCCAGCCTGTGTTTTCACGAACGACAGTTTTCCTCGCGCCTACATCAAAGTCGGTCCCGAAGCTCTCGTTCCAACACTCGTGCGCTCCGGAGCTTCGATAGGAGCTAATGCTACTGTTGTGTGCGGCCATACAATTGGGCGGTTCGCCTTCGTTGGAGCCGGCGCGGTGGTAACGCGCGATGTTTCTGATCACGCCTTGGTGGTTGGGGTTCCTGCCCATCAGATAGGTTGGATCTGCGAGTGCGCGAAGCGGCTACCTTTGGAAGCTGATATTGCTACAGGCGTAACGGTGACCTGTACGCATTGCAAACTCACCTTTATGAAAGGGGTTCAAGGTGGCCTCACCCGAACGTAGTAATCGAGGCTGCGACAAAGTAATGATAAGCATCCATGTTCCTTTTCTCGATTTAAACATGCAATACGCGAGCTTGCGCTGTGAGATGGATGCCGCCGTCTTAGGAGTCCTGGCGTCAGGGAATTTCGTGGGTGGCCCGACAGTCGCTCAGTTCGAGGAAAGTTTCGCTTCCTTCTGCGGCGCCAAGTACGCTGTGGGCGTAGCCAATGGAACGGACGCCATAACGCTAGCCCTGCGCGCGGCGGGTGTTGGCCCCGGCCATCAGGTACTTGTGCCCGCTAACAGCTTCTTTGCAAGTGCAGAAGCTGTGTCGAATGCCGGTGCAACGCCCATCTTCGTTGACGTTGATCCCAGCACGTTTCATATGAGCCCTGTCCTTGCCGCCGCAGCGATAACAGAGAGTACCCGCGCCATTCTTCCCGTACACCTCTATGGTCGAGCAATGGATCTGCGGCCAATCGTTGAGTTGGCAAGTCGGCACAAGCTTGCAATCATTGAAGATTGCGCCCAGGCTCACGGCGCAGTTATGAATAACGAGACAATTGGTTCTTCGGGCCGCCTTACTTGCTATTCCTTCTACCCTGGTAAGAATCTCGGAGCATACGGTGATGGCGGGGCTATAACAACGAATGACCCCGGTCTAGCGAGGAATCTTCGCGTTCTGCGCGAGCACGGGTCCGCGGTCAAGTACCAACACGACGTGATTGGGTGGAACTCGCGTCTCGATGCACTTCAAGCCGCTGTGTTGTCTGTAAAACTTCCACATCTTGAAGGGTGGAACCGTGCTCGTAACGAAAAGGCTACGGGACTTGCTAAAGGCTTGGTTGGGTGCGCTACCTTGGCGCCGGAGATTCCCTCTAACTCGGCCGAACACGTCTTTCACTTGTTCGTAGTGCGTAGTACCGCCCGTGAAACATTGCAAAAGTATCTGGCGGATCGAGGTGTTCAAACCGGCATTCATTATCCAATGCCCCTACACCTAACCGGCGCATATCGAGCCTCGGGGGGAGGGCCAGGCACAATGCCCGTAACGGAAACGCTCGCATCTGAGATTCTCTCCCTGCCAATGTTTCCCGAGTTGACGAGAGGCCAGATTGACCATATCGCTGCCTGCATTCACGAGTTCGAGCGAGAATACAAGCCACAACCTCCGGAAGCTATGGTTGGACTGACTCTCTGAAAGGCAAATCAGGATGAGGGCGCGACTTAAAGCGGCAGCTGACCGATGGCTGCCAGCTGGGGGTTTTGGCCGTAACGTCTCCGTCATCGCAGGCGGAACCGCGCTGGCCCAGGCGCTCGGTTTAGCCTCCGCACCAATCTTAACGCGCCTCTACCACCCCATGGACTTCGGAGTCTTGCAGATATTTCTGTCGCTGTTGACCGTATTAGTCGTCGTGTCTGCTGGCAGGTATGAGGTTGCAGTTCTCCTGCCGGAAGATGAGCAGAGTGCGATTGAAATCGTATGTGTCGCTCTGGTTTGTGTCTGTGCCACTGTCATGATCACAGCGTCTCTAGTGTTATTGTGCCGCTACCATTGGTTTCTGCCTAAGAGTACCCTCTCGCTGCGCCGCTGGCTCTGGCTTTTGCCCGTGAGCGTCGCCGGTGGAGGCTTGTATCAAACCATCAGCTTTTGGGCGATGCGTAAACATCAATATAATCAGATTGCAGCCTCCAAATTTGCCCAAGTAGGCACACAGACTCTAGCCCAGGTCGGGCTTGGGATAGGTGGTTACGGAGTTGTAGGCCTCTTGCTTGGCGATGCGCTGGGGCGAATGATGGGCAGCGGACGATTCCTGAGCCAATTGTTGCGGGATCATTCAGGGGAACTCCGAAATGTGCAACCCGGCCGGATGTGGAATTTTGCGAGCAAGTACCGTGAATATCCACTGGTCTCCGTCTGGGGAGCTCTCGTGAACGCGTCTGGACTGGCTGTGCCTGCGCTGTTGTTAGCGCAGTTCTACGGCACACAGGGGACGGGTTGGTTTGCTCTGGTCAACCGTGTGCTCGCCGCCCCGGCGGCCCTCATCGGAGCCAGCGTTTCGCAAGTCTATATATCGAGCGCAGCCAAGCTTTCTCGGGACAATCCTACAGGATTGATGCAGCTGTTTCTTCGGACATCAAAGCGTATGCTTCTGCTGGGTCTAGTACCGTGCACGCTCTTTGTGCTGGCTGCTCCTTTTCTGTTCCTCGTTGTCTTCGGAGTCGCCTGGAGGGAAGCCGGGCTTTACGCCCGGTATTTAGCTCCAATGTTCTACCTCGGATTCGTCAGCGCTCCCGTAACTATGACATTAGTTGTACTTGAGCGCCAACGTGCTCAGCTTGTTTGGGACTTGGGGTGGTTGTGCTTGAGTGGCATTTCTTTTTGGATCCCTCATCACATGGGTCTTGGCATCCGGTCTGCCGTAATTTGCTATGGAGCCTCGATGGTCATGTTATATGCTGTTCATCTTTTGCAATGCTATCTCGCGATCCAGGATCGCATTCGGATGCATTGCGTAGCAGTGTCGATGGAAAAGACCTAGTTCGGCACTCGATCTTGCAGAGGTAGCATATGATGGGCTCACCGCACAAAGAACAGCTTCTTGCGCCGACGCTGAACCTTCGCCTGCGCGGTATTTATCGTTTGAGTCTGCCTATTGTCCTGTTCGTATATTGCGGCTTCTTTCACTGGTCCTACGCTCACTGGGTTTCCCACATCTGGGGGTTAGAAGAAGGTCTTACCTACCAAACCCCCGACGCGTTTTTGGTCATTCTCGCGTACTTCTTTAGCGTGTCTTTATGCCTTGTCTCCCCTTTTGTGATTCGGCGACCCAGCCAGATCTTCTACTGGTTTCTCTATCTGACGGTTTACATTCCCAGCCTCTTTGTGCCCCTTTTCGTTAGATTAGAGAATACGGAGACGCTCGTCCTTATGCAGCTTTCGATTACAGGCGCGATGCTAATTATTGCGCTTGCATATCGATTGCCGCGCATGAAGCTCCGTCGGTATCCCCTTAGTACTCGTTCCTTCTGGAGCGCGTTCTTTGTGCTCTACTGTGCTTTTAACGCAACAGTCCTTATTGTCTTCCACGGCTCTCTACACTTCTCGTCACTGCAAGAAATGTATAGCATCCGTTACCAGCAGGGTCAGGTTTTAGGAGGCGTCGCTGGGAGGGGCCACAGCGTCACTGCCTATGTCCTGATCTGGCTTAGCAATATCTTCAATCCATTGTTGATAGCGTATGGGGCCTGGAAGCGCCGCTGGGTGTTGCTGGTATTAGGCACCTTTGGGGAGCTGTTTCTTTATATGGCCGCCTCGGCGAAGGGGGTGCTATTGGCTCCGCTGCTAGTTATCCTTTGCTATTATTCGCTCAAAAACGACAGGGGTGGATGGGTCGCAAGGCTTAGCTATATCTTCGCGGGATTATCATCGCTTCCAGCCGCCGCCACGATCGTAAACGGGAGTTTTGTGTTTCTGCTTGGCTTTCTATTTCTCGTTCGCTCTACAGCGCTGCCTGGGCTTTTCTTTGCGCAATATCAGCATTTCTTCACGGTATTCCCACATACGTACTTTGGCCATGTCCGTGGTGTAAGCTTCTTCATCCCGTACAAATTCCAACTGCCGATGGGAATGGAGGTGAGTAGCTTCTACCACGGCGGCAGCAGCCTCGGATACGAGGAGAACAATGCATCATTTTTCGCCTCGGATGGAGTTGCTGGGTTGGGATTGCCTGGCGTGCTTTTAATGGGGATGGTGTGTGCAATAGTCTTTTGGATATTTGATAGTTCCGCCCGCGCGCTCCCACTATATTTTTCAGCGCCTGCAACGATCCCGGTCGGACTATATCTGGCAAATGTGTCCTTGTTCACCACTCTGATCAGCTATGGGCTTGCATTGTGGATTCTGCTTTTCTTGTTTCTTCCACGGGAATTTCTGGGCCCGCGCGAAACATAGCCGTCTTGGCCGGTCCCGGGATCAAGACGGCTCATGCGGACAGTGGAGCACCACATTTCCTTGAGGTCGCGTACTGGGTTAAGCCCCGTGGCAAGACTGTTCGTAATGGTTCACCCGGCGTTGGGCGACAGACGCCCAGCTGAAATGTTCGCGCATCTTAGATGCGCCCCGTTCTCCCAGTCGCTGCCGCAAAGCTGGATGTTGCAATCGAACCAATTGCCTCACGAGGTCTTCAACATCGCCCATGCGTGTTACGAGTCCGTTCCCCTCCACGTGATCGCGGTACACCACGCCATCGCTGATGACCAGAGGCAGCCCGCACGCTGCGAGATCAAGTTGGGAAGTGCTCTCGTTCGTCGGCCACACCCCGATCTCAGCGGCGCGATAGTAATCCCCCAGGTCGGAAAAGTGCATGAAGTCGAGCACCTGGCAGTGTGGCATTGTGGCAATCACGTCACGTTGCGGGCCATTTCCAATGAATAGGCCCGTATACAACTTGCCCGCACCTCGGAGACGCTGAACAGCTTGGGCGAGTATCAGAGCATTTTTGGCCGCATCTAGTTTTCCTGTGTAGATGCATATAATCTCGTTTTCACTGACTTGCAATTTAGCCCTAATCGCGCTCCGTCGTGCAAGGTCCTCAAGCGAAGACCGCGGGTAGAAGAAATCGGTGTCCACTCCAAGGTGCATTACTTCCACTTTGTCTCTTTCCACGCCATAGTAACGCCACGCGATCTCAGCGCAGTCGGATGTTACGGCGTAGCAGCGCTTTGTACGGTAGCTTGCCAGTCGACCTGGAATGTAGCGCGTCACAAGATTCTTCATGCGTTTTTGGAAGGCGCCGTCCAACCCCAGGGTGGAGCGGGACATGCTCATTGCATTGTGATTGCCTGTAAATAGGTTGAACCCTAAACGGCGGCTGAGCCGAGCCGCGTCCATTGGGATCCAGCCGATCGCCGCCCATGTTTGTACGATATTCGGCTGCAATTCGCGTAGCTTTCGTTCCAGATCAACCATACGCAGGTACCCAAACTGTGGCACCGCAGCCAGCACATGAACTGTGTACCCGTAGACATGGGTGATAGACCCGGGGACGAGCTGCTCTTCTGAAGTGAAGCCGTTGTAAATTTCCTTGAAGTCTTTGAGCTGATAGTACGGCCGCAAAGGCATCGTAACTACATGCACCTCGTGGCCCAAACGAGCTAGGTACTTCGGCAACATCGTCTGAATGTAGCCCATTTGCGACGTATAGGTTTCCGTCAAAAGAACAATCTTCATGAGATGCTTTGATCCCGCTGTTTGTGTGGGGCAATCATTGAATGACACCAGCTTGTCTCAAACCTTCTTCGTGTCGGCTAAGCTCTGTGGATGAAAACCGGGTCCTGAGAATCGTACCTGTTGCGGGGACGAAGATGCTGTATGGAGGGATATCTTTCGTGATGACGGCACCCGCCGCGACTATGCTCCCCCGTCCCACCCGTACTCCGGAAAGGATGATGGCACCAAAGCCGACCCAAACGTCATCTTCAATAACGACCTCACACTTGTCACCCCTAGGGGACTGGAACATGGACGTCCCCACCACATCATACCTGTGGGCGTCTCGAGAGATTATTGCGACGTGGGCCGCAATCAAGACGTCATTACCGACGGTCAGATCCGTGTTGACAACGCACCGGTAGCCGATGCCAACGTTGTTGCCGAGGCGGACCTTCCGGTTTGGTGACCAAAAGCTCGTCGACCACTGTACATGCACATTTGTTCCGTATTTCACCCACGGATAACGGACGTGGAACATTAGGAAGTTACGGATACAGTTCAAACCTTTTTTCAATTGGATTCCCACTATAGTATTCGTGACCGAATTCCAGCCGCTGTGTGGGGCTGCATAAGACAGGACCTGGAGCGCCGAAGCCGTCTTTCTGAAGCTATGCTGCTTCCACTCCGAACCGCTTCGCCCAAAGCGCGACTGAATGCAACCTCATGCGATCGCGTGTCGGCATTATTGGGAGCATGCGGCGAAGTGTTGGTTCATTGACTAAACCCAGGATCAATTCGCTACTGAGAATGTCCTGAACGACTTTTGAGAGACGGTCCTTTTGCCAAAGAGCATCCGGCGCGGCAAAGCCGATTTTGCCTCTGCGCCATGTGATCGATTGTGGCATTCTATTTGACATTGCCTGCCGCAGTATCCATTTTCGCCACCCGTTCTTGATTTTTGCTTCAACTGGCAAACCGATTGCCAACTCTACAAGTCGATAGTCTAGGAAGGGTAGACGTGTCTCCACGCCAAATGCCATAGAGTTCTTATCCTCATAACGCAGCAAACTCGGAATGATCATGGTATTGATCTCGGCTTTCTGAAATTCGCGGATATCATGAAGAGCATCTCGCCAGTTATGCAATAACGGAAGCAAAGTTGGTTGGTTTTCAATATAGCGAGTTCGTCGACGATAGCGCTCGGAACGCACACCAGGCGCGAACTGTTCACAGGTCCTGGCCAGCGCCCGCAGCACATCTTTCGGCGACCCTTGCCGCCGCACGTCCAGCAGGGCGCGCGCCGCACGGACTAGTCTGCCGTTCTGAAGGTGGCTGGCGGCCAACACGCCGTGATACCACTCGTAGCCCAGCAGGGTTTCGTCGGCGCCTTGACCGTCCAAGAGTACAGGAATTCCATTCTGGCGGGCCAAGCGCATAACGGCGTACTGCATGATTTGCGACCCGCTCTCAACCGGTTCCTCTTGATGCCACAGTAGTTCATCATTGAGCTCGTTCGCATCTTCAGCGGTTGGGGAAACGGTAAACCACTCGAGGCCGGCGGCCTCGACGACCGTCCGTGCAAACTCCGTCTCGTCCATCGCGGGATCAAGACTCCGCGCCGTCAATGCTCCGAATGGCTGATTGGTGCTTGTACGCACCAGCGCTGCGGCCGTAACCGCAATTGAGGAGCTATCCAGACCTCCGCTCAGACATGTACCCACCCGCACATCCGAACGCAGCCTAAGCCCGACAGACTCATCGAAGAGATCTGTGAAGCGACTAACCAACTCAGCGGAGGTGGCGCCCCGCACGTCTGTTGATCGAAGATGATAGAAACTATCGACAGAGTAGCTGCCTGTGCGCGTGTCCATCAATAACTTGTGGCCTGGCGCCAGCCTCTGAACTCCCTCGAAGAACGTATCCTTTCCAACGTCCGGAATGCTGACGCTGAGAAACCGAATTACGACGTTACGGTTTGCTCTAATCTGCGGAAGCCACTGTATGAGCTGCTTGATCTCAGATCCGAATGCAAACACAGAGCGCGTGTTTGTGTAGTAGAACGGCTTTATACCGAATCGATCTCGCGCGCAGAACAACGTCGCCTTGTGGCGATCAAGAATTGCGAATGCCCACATTCCGTTGAATCGGCAAAGACAATCTTCGCCCCAGAAATCGTATGCAGCTAGGATAACTTCCGTGTCAGTCTCTGACCCAAACGGATAACCTGCTTCTATCAGCTCTTTGCGCAATTCTATGTAATTGTAAATTTCACCGTTGAATGTGATTGCATATCTGCCAGAAGCGTACTCCATCGGTTGATGGCCAGCTTCGCTCAGATCGATGATTGACAGCCGCCTATGGCCCAACGCAACATTGTTCCAAAGCAGATGACCGTCTCCGTCCGGTCCACGATGGGCGACCAAAGCGGTCATTTTGCGGATGCTCTCTTCTGCCGCACCGATAGTCCCTTTTGATACAAAACCTGCGATTCCGCACATACGCAAAAGCCCCTGTGGTCCCCTGGCTCCCAGCGCAAGGAATGAGTTGCCCATCGAGGTCGTGGAGCTTCGAGGGCTATTCAGGTCATTTTACCAAAGATATATCCTGCCTTCCTCTGCTCACGACTTGTCATTTTAGCTCGGCTGGATGACTCGTGCTCACAGCGCGTTCGGTATGTCTAGGCGGGATCGACTCCGAGATGCGATGAGTTTCCGGGACTATGTCATCGGGGCACACCTTGCCAAACGGATCACGATCGACATCCTCACAGGATTTCGCTGGTGCTTGACTTCACCTGCCGCACATAGACTTCCTGAGTCACGCTTCAGTCACGCGAGCAACGTTGCTTCTGAAGCTCAATGGTGGATCCCGTCGCTGCGGAGGATCTTCAGGGCAGTCAGCCAAAGAACCTGGATGTCGAATACGAAAGACTGCCTCCCCAAATACTCGCGGTCATATGCCACCTTTACCTGTATGCTCAGATCGTCCCTCCCGTTGATCTGCGCCCAGCCAGTTAGACCGGGAATGAGCTTATGCACGCCCACTGCGGTCCTCAGATCAATCAAATCGTTCTGGTTGAAAAGGGCTGGACGGGGCCCTACGAAGCTGAGATCCCCCGTCAGAATGCTCCACAGTTGCGGCAATTCGTCAATACTGGACCTGCGAATGAAAGACCCAATCGGAGTCAGATAGGTATCTGGCGAAGTCAGAAGATGGGTCGCGACTTGGGGAGCATCGATTTGCATACTGCGGAACTTCGGCATCCGAAAGATCTGATTGTCCACACCGACGCGATCCGACCAATACAAGGCTGGCCCCGCCGAGGTAAATTTGACGATAAGCGCGATCATCAGCAAAAGGGGCGAAAGGGCAGACGCGAGAAATAGAGCAAGTATGAAATCAAAGACCCGCTTCGCTCGGAACACGAACCGTCCTCCAGAAACTTTATCGTTCATTGCCTTTGACCGAAGTATGTACATCGAGCAACGAGCTCATAAGGAGCATGATGCAGCAAACCTCAGTGTCGCTCAACCCTCGTGAAAGCAGTACGTACCATCTCAATCCAGGCAATGTTCTATCGTATCTGGCCAGATTAAGCCAGTTCGCGCGAGAGCGCCTACATCCAAAGAAAAGGAGGTCGTCAGCTTTCGGAGTGACGCGAGCGTCAGTGGGACGGGCACACCAATTCTTCCGACCGGTGTCAGGATCAGGGTAGCCATTTCCAAAAACCTTAGTGGCAGTGTACGTGCATTTGCTGGTCGTCTGTGGCGCATGTGGACTGCCGACCTTAGGCCGCGGTCTGGTTCCGTGCTCGCCCATTGCTCAATTCAGCTCCAACGAAGTCGTCCAATGCAGCCATTGCCAGGACATCCGGCAGTATCTGGCCGCGCATTCTTCCTTGGACCCTTCCGCACTCCAGTCCAATCGCCCAGACGCCTCCAAACATCGCTACGGCCCAACGCTGGTCTTGCCGCTTCGGGCATCGCCGCGCGGTCAGGCTCGCACGAGAAGACATCTCCACCCGTTCACCCAAAAATGTCGGCCGCTTCGGCAACAGCATCCAGCTTGCAAAAGACATCCTCGATCTCGCGCCGCAAGTTTACCGACGCAAGCTAAGTAGAAGCTCCTCTTCGAGCGCGGAGTAAGCTTCCCTGCTGACTTTGGCCTGTGCGGTCCTGCACCACCCTCCTCTGCGGGCCCGTTCCTGCCCGCAACGCCGACCCTGACAACAAAGGGTGACTCGTGCGCGTTCCGCGCTCCGGCATGATCTCCGCCGCCACTCTGGTGGCCACCACCGGCGATCTCAGCCGCTTCGATTCGCCACGGATGCTGATAGGCTATCTGGGACTGGTTTCTTCCGAGCACTCCAGCGGCGGCAGTATCCGCCGTGGAGGGATCACCAAGACCGGCAACAGAGAAGCACGGCGGATGCTCATCGAGGCCGCATGGAAGCTCCGGCCCTTTGGTCCTCCGGCCATGCCTCTCCTCGTGCTCCGATTGGCTGCCGAATTTCTTCCGGAATCCAAAGTAGAGCAGAGCGGCAAGAGCCATCCCGCAGAGTGGCGTGACCATCATACGGGCGAAGCTCTCGCCGGGCACAGAACTGGTCCTGAAGAACCTCTTGCTCGCTCCGCGAGCTGCCCATCTGCTTTGCCTGGAACAGCCCGGTCCAACCCTTGGCCTGGGCTTCTGGAAAGACAGCCAGAGGCAGACCCCTACGGTCGGCGACGAGCGCGGAGATGACGTCCGCATCGTCGGCGAGGGCCGGACGGCGAAGCCGATCGGCAACACAAGAAAGAGGAGTGGATGGACGGTTCCCCGTCGCCGGAAGCTGAGCGGCCGGGACACTACTTCGCCTTCGCCTGAGTACCTTCAGGCCACTTTAGAATCTCCTCGGTCTTGCCCTCTTTGATCGCGTCGGCGTGCTTCACAATCCGCTGAACCGTCTCCTCCGGAAGGTCGGACGCCGCCGCAATCAGGTTCTGGAGCAGCGAACGGAGGCTGCCGATTCGACAGCTTCCATCTCCGCTTTGGAAGCCTGGTGGACACCGTCTTGCCCCGAATGGACGCCTTCGGTTCGACGCTGGGTGACGCGGAAGGGAGCGGTGCGGGGATGCGGAGAAGGCCCATCGGATACCCTTAAGTTTGCCTGGAAAATGAAGTGTTTGGATGCTCCGGCTGATAGGAAGCATACGTTTACAACGGTAAACATTGGTAGACCATGGTAAACACAACTAGCTAAGTTGCTGATTTCAGGTGAGCGTTAACAGGAAAAGCGTGTTTACATTGGTAAACAGAATGGTCTACCACTGTTTACCAGCGGTTCCCCCGGAACCGAATCGGTCCTAAGTGGCTGATTCTGTGGTGGTAGACAATTGTCTACGTTTTGGTAGACAACGGTATACCCATTGGGGGTGACGTGTCAG
>JAABUZ0100008802.1_pt1 | contig 11749 bp, 8 predicted proteins | sample 5562091 | NCBI WGS metagenome assembly JAABUZ01 (sample SAMN12813069, study PRJNA571459) | rock metagenome | isolation source: Antarctica rocks | place: Antarctica: Victoria Land, Linnaeus Terrace sud | collected 2015-12-21
GTGCCGTACGCGATCCTCGCCGCCGACTCAGGCCGGGTGCTCGGCTCCACGCGGTTTCTCGAGCTGCGCTTCGAGCATCTGCGGGTCGAGATCGGCTGGAGCTGGGTCACGCGCCCGGCGTGGGGAACCGGGGTCAACGTCGAGACCAAGCTGCTGCTGCTGCAGCACGCCTTCGAGCGGGTCGGCCTGCGGCGGGTGGAGTTCAAGACCGACGCCCGCAACGCGCGCTCGCGCGGGGCTCTGCTGGCCCTCGGCGCGAGCTTCGAGGGCATCCTGCGCACCCACATGGTCGTCGCGCAGGGCGGGCGGCGCGACTCGGCCTACTTCTCGGTCATCGATCAGGAGTGGCCGGCGGTCAAGCAGAGGCTGCAGGCCCGCCTGGCCTCGCCTTAAGCGCTCCCGACATTGCATCTGAGATCTCGGCATTCACCGCATCCATCCGCTGCTAGCGGCGGATCCGTTGACCCGACCGGCTAGCCTCCTGAGCGCCGATGGCAGGGTCAATGGCAAGAGCCGCGCTGGCCGCGGGGGTGATGGCGGCCGCACTGGCGGCGCCCGCCGGCTCTGCGCTGGGCGCAACCCTCGCGGTGGGCGGCGCCTCGGCGTCATTTCAGCGCGCCCGGGTCATCGGCCCGGCGTCGTCGCGCCTGACCATGCACATGACCGTGACCCTGCGACCGCGTGATCTCACGACGCTGATGGCCTATGCGCACGCGGTCTCGACCCCCGGCACAGCGGTCTACCGCCATTACCTGACCCCGGCGCAGTTCGCCGCCCGCTTCGGCGCAGCGCCCGGGCGGGTCACGCTAGTGCGCCGCTGGCTGCGCTCGCGCGGGCTGACCCCGGGCCCACTGAGCGCCGGCGCGCTCTCGATCCCGATCACGGCAACCGCCGGCCGCCTGCAGCACGCGTTGGGGATCTCGCTGGCGCGGCTGGCGCTGCCCGGCGGACGCCGGGCGATGGCGGCCCGAGCGGCGCCCGTGGTCTCCGCTGCGATCGCCGGCGCGGTCCAGTCGCTGGTCGGTCTGGACACCGTCGCGCGGCGTCCGCTCCTGCAGCGACCGGCGACCGGTGCGCCGCACCCGCTGGCTGCCGGTCACGTCGCCACCGGCGGTCCGCAGGCGTGCGCCAGCGCCCGCACCGCCGCCGCGGCCCAGAGCGCCTACACCGCTGATCAGATCGCCTCGGCCTACGGCTTCGCGGGACCCTACGGCGCCGGCAACCAGGGAGCGGGCACAACCGTGGCGATGTACGAGCTGGAGCCCGTCGCCGCCACCGATCTCGCCGCGTACGAATCCTGCTACGGCCTGCACACCAATCTGGGGTATGTGCCGGTCGACGGTGGCGCGGGGACCGGCGGGGGCAGCGGCGAGGCGGCGCTGGACATCGAGAACTTCATCAGCCTCGCGCCGTCCGCCAAGGTCCTCGTGTACCAAGGCCCCAACTCAAACTCGGGCAACCCCGGGTCCGGGCCCTATGACACGTTCGCGTCGATCATTAATCAGGACCGTGCCCAGGTGGTCAGCGTCTCCTGGGGCGAATGCGAGGCCGCCCTGGGCGCCACCGACGCGCAGGCGGAGAACACCCTGTTCGCGCAGGCCGCGATCCAGGGTCAGACGATCGTCGCCGCGGCCGGTGACAACGGCTCCGAAGACTGCAACACCGTCAACGGCCTGCCGCAGACCCAGCTCGCCGTCGATGATCCGGCCAGCCAGCCGCTGGTCACCGGAGTCGGCGGCACCACGCTGGCGGCACTCGGTCCCCGCCCGACCGAGAGCGTCTGGAACGACGCCGGCCACACGCCCGGCACGGCGCTGCAGCCCGGGGCCGGCGGAGGCGGAATCTCCAACTTCTGGGCGATGCCGACCGCTCAGCGGACCGCGGCGAGCAGCCTCGGGGTGCTGGGCGCCGGACTGACCGGCAGCGCCTGCGGCGCCTCCAGCGGCTACTGCCGCCAGGTCCCCGACGTCGCCATGAACGCCAACCCGGCTACCGGCTATCTCATTTATTGGAACGGCAACCACGCCGACCCGGGCCAGCCGGCCGGCTGGCAGGTGATCGGGGGCACGAGCGGCGGCGCTCCGGTCTGGGCCGCCCTGGTCGCGCTCGCCGACTCCTCCCCCGGCTGTATCCGCAGCTCGCTCGGGGATGCGCTGCCCGCCCTGTACCGGGCCGCGGCCGACGCATACGCCACCAACTTCAACGACGTGCAGAACGGGAACAACGACTTCAGCGGCACCAACGGCGGGCGCTATCCGGCCGGTCCCGGCTATGACGAAGCCTCGGGACTGGGCACCCCCAACGCCGCCTCACTGGTCACCAGCCTGTGCGCCCACGCCCTGCGCTTGGAGAACCCCGGGGATCAGATCGCCGCGGCCCACGCCACGGTCGCCCTGCGCCTGCGCTCCGCCGACGTACCCGGGGCCCCGGTCAAGCTCGCCGCTCACGGCCTCCCGCCAGGTCTGCGACTGGCGTCCGCTTCCGGACTGATCAGCGGCGTGCCGCGCCGTCACGGCCGCTACCGGGTGCAGCTCACCGCCCAGGACGGCCGCTCGGTGATCAGCCGGCGCTTTGTCTGGCGGATCGGCACCCCGGCGATCGTGCGCGGATCGTCGATCGCCGGCGTGACCGGGGGCGCGCCCGTGGTGTCGGTGACGGTCGCCGCCGGGCTAGGCTCACCGCCGTTGTCCGCCGTGACGCTTTCCCTGCCACCATCACTGTCGCTGACCTCGACCCGGGACGTCGCCACGTCCTCGGGCCCTCTGGCCGTGCCCTTCCGAGTGCGCCGGACCGGACGGTCGCTGGTCCTGACCCTGCGGCGCGCGGTCCGTGCGGTCACCGTGATCGTCGGCCCCCGCGGTCTGGCGGTGGCGGCCGGACGCGGGCCCCGGTCGGTACGCGGCGCCTCGCTCGGGGTTGTGCTGACCGATTCCAGCGGCGGGATCAGCAGCGTGTCGATCCGGCCCCGCGTGAGCTGATGACCCGGCTCTCGGGCTCCTGCCAGGCCGAGATCCCGTTCTCGATCGCTCGCTGCTGGCCGGTCGTGGCCGACGTCGAGCACGCCCCTGACTGGCAGCGCACCCTCAAGCGAGTGACCGTGATCGAACGCGATCAGGCCGGGCGGGCACTGGTCGCCGACACCGAGAACGACGCGAAGCTGCGCACGGTGAAGGTCCGGGTCCGCTTCAGCTACAGCGAGCCCGAGCGGATGAGCTTCACGCTGATGCAGTCCGATGACCTGGACGGCATGGACGGTGGCTGGCAGCTGGAGTCACTTGGACCCGAGCGCACGCGGGCCACCTACCAGCTGGCTGTCGACCCCGGGGCGATCGGCTTCCTCGCCCGGCCGCTGGAGCGTGCGATCCGGCCGGTCGTGATGGGCCATCAGGCCGACGAGCTGGCCCGTGAGGTCGCGGCCCGCTCAGGCCGGTGAGGTCGCGGCCCGCTCAGGCCGGTGAGGTCGCGGCCCGCTCACGCCGGTGAGGTCGCGGCCCGCTTAGGCCGGTGAGCTGTCCGCCGTGCGCACGCTCGTCATCTCGGACCTGCATCTCGGCAATCGCGGGCGCCGGGACGTACTGCGCCAGGATGTCGCACTGCGCCGGTTGCTCGCAGCGCTCGACGAGGTGCAACGGCTCGTCCTGCTCGGAGACGTGCTCGAGTACCACGGCCGCCATGCCGAGCGTGCGCTGACGATCGCCGAACCGGTCCTGCGTGAGATCGGTGCGCGGATGGCCGACAAGGAGATCGTGCTGCTGCCCGGCAACCACGACCATGACCTCATCCGCAGGTGGATCCGGGCTCGCGGCGATGCGCTCGGACTCGCTGACCCGGTGCCGCCCGACGCCTCGCAGGCGCTCGCGCGGGTGCTCGCCGCGCTGAGCCCCGCGACCGTCCGGGTCAGTTATCCCGGGGTCTGGCTGCAGGACGGCATCTACGCGATCCACGGCCAGTACGCCGACCGTCATCTCAACCCGCAGTCGGCAACCGGGCTGCTGCGCCGCGAGGCACCCAGGGCGATGACCGCCGCCCGCTACGAGCGCCGCGCGCCCCGGCGCGGACGGCAGCGGCCAGGCGGCGCGGTGCGCCGGGTCCTGGGACGTGCGCGCCGCCGCGTCCGCGCGGTGATCCTGTTCGAGCTTCCCTCGCTGCTGCTGCGCCCCGGGATGGCGCCGCTGATCGCCGCCGTGCTTGACGTGCAGATGCGCCGCTCGGCGCTGCCGGCGTTCGCGCGCGTGATCACCGCCGTCGACATCCAGGCCGACTGGGTGCTGTTCGGCCATGTCCACCGGCTCGGACCGCGTGACGGCGACGATCTCCGGGCCTGGCGAGTCCCCGGCAACGGTGCGCGGATCATCAACACCGGCTCCTGGCAGTACGAGACCCTGCTCGCCGGCCCGGGCGAGCCGCCGAATCCCTACTGGCCCGGCGGCGCCGTGCTGCTCGAGCCGGGTCGCTCGCCGCGGGTGCTCGGCCTACTCGACGACCTGGGGCGGGCCGAGCTCAATCCCGGGGAGCGCTAGCGTTGGCAGTCCATGCCGAGGCTTCTCCTCTGGACCCAGGCGCTGATCGTGGTCTTCGTCCTGGCGGGAATCGTGATCGCCATCACCCGGCTGGCCTCGTGACGGGGCTGATCACCGGATTGCGCGAGGTGGCGTTGCCGGCGTTGACGATCCCGTAGCCGTAGGCGGGATTGGGCCGGCTGCCGCCCAGCGGGGTGGCGGTCTCCTCCAGTCGCGCGAGCAGTTGCGCGGGCGACGGGTGTCGGCCGATGACCCCGCTGGCGATGACCAGCGCCGCGGTCGCGCTCACCTCCGGTGCCGACATCGACGTTCCGAGGTAGTAGCTGGGATAGCCGAACCGGGCCCAGTGCGGAGCCGAGGTGAGCGTGAGCTGGTAGATCGCGGGCAGGTTGCGGTCCGGGTGGCAGAGCGGATCGGTGGGCATGATCGCGTCGCTGCCGCCGCCCGGAGCGACCAGACTCAGGCTGGAGCCGTTGTTGGAGTAGTCGGCCAGGCACACATCCTTGGTGGTCGCACCGACCGACACCACCCCGGGCGCACGCGCTGGGTAGGCGATCTGGTTGCTCTGATCGTTACCCGCCGCGCCGACGACCATCACGCCGCGCGCATGGGCGAAGTTGATCGCGCTGACGATCTCGGGGATGTCGGAGGCCGACCTCACGTCCTGGGGCAGGAACTCGAGGCTGAGGTTGATGATCTGCGCACGGTGGGCGACCGCGTAGCGGATGCCCTTGGCGATCGTCGCCTCGTCGCCGAGGCCGCTGGCGTCGAGAACCCGGACCGGCATGATCGAGGCCCCATAGGCCAGGCCGGTGAGGGCGATGCCGTTGTTGGTCGACTCGGCAACGACGCCGGCCACGAAGGTGCCGTGGCCGTTTCGGTCCAATGGGTAGCCGTTCTTGGACACGAAGTCATGCGGCGAGACGAAGCGGGTGCGGCCGAAATCAGGAGATCGGTGGAACTGCTTCCAGTTGCGGTACGCGACTCCCGTGTCGAGCACGGCGACCGTCACGCCGCGCCCACCCGGGCGGTGTGCGCCGAGCAGATTGGCCCAGGCGTCCGGCGCGTCGACGCCGGTGATCGGCAGCAGGTTCCACTGCAGTCGCTTCCACCCCTGGGGCTGGCCGAGCCGCCCGGGATCGTTGGGATAGAAGGCCTTGGCGCTGTGCGCGATGTAGTCGGGCTTGGCGTAGGCGATGCCGGGCTGGCGGCGCAGGCGCTGGATCGCGGATGGGACGCTCTCGCCACGTCGCAGGCGCAGCAGCCGCGACCGGGGCCCGGTCGCGGCCCCGGGCACGACGCGGAGGCCCAGGCGCCGCTGCATCGTCACGGCCGCCGCCACGGCCGGTCCGCGTACGTAGCCGACGAGCACCTCGTGGGGCACGTAGGCCGGGCCGGTGATCGCGTCACGCCCGGTCGCGCCGCGCCCCACCGGAACGGGGAGGCCGCGGGCGCGGGTCAGGCTCACCTGAACCGGCGCCCTTGTCCGCGAGTCATGCGCGGCCGCCTGCGACCCGGCGACGAGCGCCGCGCCGAGGGCAAGCGCGGCGCAGGCCGCCTTGGCGGCTCGAGTCAGGCTGGGTACGGAGGGACGATTGGGCACGGGTGCTCGAGAAATCAGGCGCGGCCCCGGCCGCCACGCCACCAACTGATGCTTAAGACATCATCGGAGACCCGAAGTTGCCCCACACGAACGGTACCGACATCATCACCAAGACCGCGACGGCCAGCGTCCGCTTCTTTCCCCGCGACGAGTACTTCATGCGTCTCGCGCTGCGCGAAGCGACGCGAGCGCTCGATCATGAGGACATTCCGGTCGGAGCGGTCGTGGTCCACGAAGGCGAGGTGATCGCGGCCGGCCACAACGAACGCGAGCTCCGCGGCGACCCGACCGCCCACGCCGAGATGGTGGCCCTGCGCGAGGCCGCCCGCGTGCTCGACAGCTGGCGAGTGCTGGAAACGGTGTTGTACGTAACGCTCGAGCCATGCGCGATGTGTGCGGGCGCGATCGTCCTGGCCCGCGTGCCGCGCGTCGTGATCGGAACCGCCGACCCCAAGGCCGGGGCGGCCGGCAGCGTGCTGGACGTGCTCTCCGAGCCACGCCTCAACCACCGTCCCGCCGTGCAGTCAGGCCTGCTGGCCGGCGAATGCGCGGATCTGCTGCGCGCCTTCTTCGCCTCCCGGCGCTGAAGCCGGCGACCACCGGTCCGTCGTGCCGGCGCCCACGGCCGCGCCCGCCCGCGCCCGGGTCCCCGCCCGCGCCCGGGTCCGCGTCCTCGCCCGCGCTCGCGCGCCGCGGCGAAAGGCTCAGACCCGGCCGGTGGTCTAACTTTGTCGCCTGCGCCCGGAGAGGTGGCAGAGCGGTTGAATGCGCCGGTCTCGAAAACCGGTTACGGGGTTCTCTCCGTACGGGGGTTCGAATCCCCCCCTCTCCGTCACCGGGACCATATGGCCATGAAGGCCTGTTGCGCCACCTGGCGCGGGTGACCCCGAACAAGAAGAGCAGGTATCTGGGGACTGTGGAGCCTGCCGCGCATCGTTGCCGCTTTGACGGCCTCAACAGTCGTGTCCCCGGTGGTGGTGAACCAGCACCCGCGCCCCCTTCTTGCCTTGAACGCAACATAGTTTTGGTAGTTGCGCTCGGCCTCTTGCAGGAACCGGTGCTCGAGCACCCTGCGCTTGGTCTCGCCGACGAGGCTGATCCTCGGGCCGGTGTCCCCGGCCTTGCGTTTGCAGCGTTCGCAGCTTGCGCTGGGTGATGGGGGGTGCCGCGAATCGGTAGTCCTCGCCTTTGGTGAGCAGATGCCAGCCAGGTCAGGACAGTCAGCTTGCGGGCGGTCGCGCAGAGCGCGATCTGCTTGCCCCGCCGCGCGGCAAGCCGGGCCCGCACCTGTACCCGGCTGGGAGTGGATCGAGGCCTACCGCCGCTGGCTCCAATAGCCCAGCACAGCCGATGGAAGGCTGGCCGATCGACTGCATCTTCCGAGCCGGCAATATCTCGCTGACGCCGGGATCGTCGGGTGGAGGCGGTACGGTAGCCGCGTGAGCACGATTGCGGACAATCGAGCCTGCGCCGAGGCGGGCCCTGTCGCGACGCACCATCCGGTGGGAGTCTCGACCGGCGTGTTCGATGCCTCACGGTGCCGCTGGCCGGAACTCGTGAGCGCGGCATGCGACGTCTCGACGTATGCCGTTGAGCTGTCCGCGTTGTCGGCAGGTGAGCTCCCCGGGCTGGTCGCATACCTCCGCGAGAAGCCTCGGCTGCCGTTTCGGTACGTCAGCGTCCACGCCCCGGTGAAGAACCTCGATCGAGGCGGCGCCGCGACGCTCGCACTCCTCGGCAGACTTCCGCTGTGGGTGCGGTCGATCGTGACCCACCCGGACGCCCTGTCGGACATGGAAGCGTACGGCGGGCTGGGCACGCGACTCGTGTTGGAGAACATGGACGACCGTAAGCGGACCGGGCGCACGACAGACGAGATGGCGACCTTCTTCGACGCTTTGCCGGACGCGGGCTTCTGCCTGGATGTCGCGCATGCCCGGTCGATCGATCCGACGATGGAGGTAGCTCACGAGATGCTCGACCGCTTCCGTTCCCGGCTCCGGCAGGTCCATCTCAGCTCGCTCAGCGACGGGCATCACGTGCCGCTCACCGCGGACGACGAGGATCTATCCGCCGCAGTTCTCGGCCGATGTCGCGACGTACCGTGGATCCTCGAAGCCCGCCCCCCAGAGCGGTGGGCAAATGAACTTGCGGCGACTCCGTTGGTCTCGGGCCGCTCGTCGCTGGCGGCCGATCGAATGTGAGCGTCGAGCGCGGCGTCGCTGGCCTTGAGGCAGCCTCCGGTGTTCGGTTTCAGCGAATCGCCGTCGCTCGAGCTGAGACCAGGCGCCGCCTTCGTGAGCGCCAAGACCGTCTTCGGTCCGAAGGCATCGTGATCGACGATGACGCCACGATCGTTCTGACGGGATCATGGGGCCGGCAAGAAGTCACCAGCGAGAGCGACGATGACTTCATGGTTCTGTTCTCAGGCTCGCCGCGCGACGGCGCCTTGCCATTCGTCGAAAACGCGGCGATCGCTCTTGGTGCGCGGCCTCCCGGGCGTGAGGACATCTTCGAAATGCACGTATGGCTTGACGATCTTCAAGGCAAGATCGGACGGGCCGAGGACAGCAACGCCAACCTGACGCGGAGGATGCTACTGATCCTCGAATCGTTGGCGGTGTGCGGCGAGACGGTGCATGCTCAGGCGAGAGCAGCGCTCATCGCCGGGTACCTCGATGCCAACGTCAAGGACCATCGCCCGCCGCGCTTTCTCCTCAACGATCTGGTCCGCTACTGGCGCACGATCGCCGTCGACTTCGAGAGCAAGATGCGCGCCCGTCGAGGCGAAGGATGGGGACTGCGTAACGCAAAGCTCCGGCTCTCTCGGAAGGCGTTGTTCGCGGGAGGGCTGCTTCCGGTGCTTGAGTGCTACCGCTACTCGAACGACGGCACGCTCGACTACCTGTGTGAGCGGATGTCGGTCCCACCGCTTGACCGGATCGCCGACGCGTTCGTCACCCACGGCGCCGTCGACGCCGGTGTTCGAGTCATGAACGCATACGACGCGTTCCTGGGGATCCTCGATGACCGGGACAGGCGCCGAGAGTTGACCGAGCTTGGCGTCGAGAACAGCAGCGAATCACCATTGTTCGAGCGCGTTGCCGAACTCGGCGAGGAATTTCAGGCCGGCCTGCTCGCGCTCCTGTTCGACGATCCGGAGCTTCGCCGGTGGGTTCGCGAGTATCTGATCTTTTGAGCGCCGGCCGTTCGGACAGATCCGCGGTCCACGATTCCGTCGCGGCAACCGGTCTTGACGCCGCGATTGCGGACGCGCGGAACCGAGTGGAGGAACTTGATCGCCTCCGGACCGCGGCGGCCGAGCGTCTTCTCGAGCTGACCCGCCTCCGAGGCGCGCAGCCGGATCGCGGAGCGCCCAATGGCGCAACCGAGTATTCGCCGGCCGCGAAGCTCCGGATCTTCCGCGGCCTGTTTGGCGGCCGAGACGACGTCTTCGCCGTCCGCTGGGACAACAGCGCGCAGAACCGCGCCGGCTACGCCCCTCGCTGCGCCAACGAGTGGCAGCGCGGCGTGTGCGGGAAGCCGAAGGTCAAGTGTGGCGTGTGCGGCAACCAGGCGTTCCTGACGCTTGACGATCGTCAGCTGCTCGCCCACCTACAAGGCCGCCAAGTCGTCGGGTTGTACCCGCTTCTGGTGGGTGATCGGTGTCGGTTGCTCGCGATCGATCTCGATGGCAGCTCATGGCGCGCTGACGTCAAAGCCATTGCCAACACCTGTCGTTCGCTCAAGATCGACCCGGCGATCGAACGATCGCGGTCAGGAGATGGCGCACACGTTTGGTTCTTCTTCACCGAAACGGTCCCGGCAGCTGAAGCTCGGCGGCTGGGCTTCACCATCCTGACGCGCACGATGGCCGCCGGCGCCGCGCTCGGCGTCGATTCGTACGACCGGCTGTTCCCGAGCCAGGACGTTCTCCCGACTGGCGGATTCGGAAACCTGATCGCCCTGCCGCTTCAGCGCGAAGCCCGCATAGCCGGCAACACCGAGTTCCTCGACGCCGAGCTCGAACCCCACCGGGACCAGTGGGCGTATCTCGCATCGATCCCGAGGATCACGCGCGAACGTCTCGGCGGGCTGCTCGCGGCCGGCGACGACGACGTCACACTCGCCCGCGAGCCCGACGGCGAGGGTCGAGACGCGCCGTGGCGACCGCCGCGGACGCTGCGACAGCGACTGAGGGAGGTGTCGCTACCGGCATCCCTCACGGTCACGATCGCTGACCGCGTCTACGTCGAGTGCGCAGCTGTCCCGCCTACCCTTGCACACGCGATCAGACGTCTCGCGACGTTCTCCAACCCGATGTTCATGGAGCTCCAACGGATACGGATGTCGGTCGCTCGGACGCCGCGCGTGATCGCGTGCTTCAACGACCTCGGCGAACATCTCGCACTGCCCCGCGGCTGCCTCGCGGACTTGGAGGCACTCCTCGACGACGTCGGAGTCCAGTTCGAGCTACGCGATGAGCGGGTGGACGGGGAGCCGCTCACGGTCGCGTTCCAGGGCGAGCTGAGCAGCTCGCAGCGCCAGGCCACCGACGGCTTGCTCCGGCACCAGACTGGCGTGCTGAGCGCGCCACCCGGCTGGGGCAAGACCGTGCTCGCGACCAGCCTGATCGCCGCTCGCGGCCGCTCCACACTCGTTCTCGTCCATCGAAAGCCGCTCGTCGACCAGTGGGCGGAGCGCCTCGCCGAGTTCCTCGCAGTCCCGCCGAAATCCATCGGCAAGGTCGGTGGCGGACGCAATCGCGTCACGCAGCAGCTCGACATCGCGATGGTCCAAACCCTCGCCCGCAAAGACGACCTCGCCGAATTCGTACGCGCCTACGGGCACGTGATCATCGACGAGTGCCACCACGTCCCGGCTGTGTCCGTCGAGCGCGTGCTCTCCGCGATCCCCGCCCGGTACGTCACCGGGCTCACGGCCACGCCGTACCGCCGAGATGGCCATCAACCGATCATCGCGATGCAGTGCGGCCCCGTTCGACACACGGTCAAAACCGCCGCGGCGCACACGGACGAGCGCTTGGAGCTAACCGTCGTCCGCAGAGACACGGACTTCGCTCCGACGGGCTTGCCTGCCGGAGCGTCGATTCAAGAGATCTACGGGGCGCTCGCCTCAGACAGCGATCGGCTTGAGCTCATCGTCGCTGACACGAAGAACCTCGTCGGCGAAGGACGCGCCCCCGTCATCCTGACCGAACGCCGGGAGCACGTAGAGCGGTTGGCAGACTCTCTCCGCGGGAGCATCCCGAACGTAGTCGTGCTGCACGGCGGGCTCAAGCCGAAGGAGAAGCGCGCCGCACTCCAACAGCTCGCCGACCTGAACGAAGGCGATTCGCGGCTGCTGGTCGCGACCGGCCGCTACCTCGGCGAGGGCTTCGACGATCCGCGCCTCGACACGCTGCTCCTGGCCATGCCGATCGCCTGGAAGGGAACGGTCGTTCAGTACGCCGGCCGCCTGCACCGCGCCCACCCCGACAAGCGGGACATTCGCATCTACGACTACGTCGACGCCGATGTCCCGGTGCTCCGACGGATGTACGCAAAGCGCCTGCGGGCCTACCAGGGCATGGGCTACAACACCGACGCACAACTCGACCTGGTGA
>JAABUZ0100008804.1_pt1 | contig 11746 bp, 9 predicted proteins | sample 5562091 | NCBI WGS metagenome assembly JAABUZ01 (sample SAMN12813069, study PRJNA571459) | rock metagenome | isolation source: Antarctica rocks | place: Antarctica: Victoria Land, Linnaeus Terrace sud | collected 2015-12-21
GGTCGTCACCCAGCTCGGCCGCCCCGACGACGGCACCGACGCCAAGGGCTCCAACAACCTCGAGGTGCTCGCCGACCTCAAGCCGAAGGGCGAGTGGGGGCCGATCCACGACAAGGAAGACCTCGTCGCCCGCATGGGCCGCCAGCTCGACGCGATCCCCGGCGTCGACCTCAACTTCTCGCAGTACATCAAGGACAACGTCGACGAGGCGCTGTCGGGCGTGAAGGGCGAACTGGTCGTGAAGATCTTCGGCCCCGACCTCGCCACGTTACAAGAAAAGGCGGACGAGGTCGAGCACGTGCTCGCGGGCGTGCGGGGCGTCGCGGACCTCGGCACCGAGCAGCAGTTCGGCCAGCCGCAGGTGCGCTTCGAGGTCGACCGTGCCGCGGCCGCGCGCTACGGGCTCGCGGTGGCCGACGTGAACGACGCGATCGAGACCGCGGTCGGCGGGCGCGCGGTGACGCAGATGCTCGAAGGGGACCGCGTGTTCGACGTGCGCCTCCGCTACGCGGGCTCCGCGCGCGACAACCAGGCCGCGCTCGAGCACCTCGCCGTCAACACGAGCGACGGCCGCACGGTGCCGCTCGCGAGCGTGGCGCATGTGGTCACGGCGGAGGGCGCGAGCCGCATCTCGCGCGAGACCAACGAGCGGCGCGTGGCGATCAAGTGCTCGGTGCGCGGCCGGGACGAGGGCGGGTTCGTCGCCGAGGCGCAGCAGCTGGTGGCGAAGCGGGTGCAGCTGCCGCCGGGGTACAGGCTGACGTGGGGCGGGCAGTTCGAGAACCAGCGCCGCGCGACGGCGCGGCTCGCGGTGATCGTGCCGGCGAGCATCGTGCTCATCTTCGCGCTGCTGGTCTCCGCGTTCGGGTCGGGGAAGTACGCGGCGCTGGTGCTCGCGCTGCTGCCGTTCGCGCTCATCGGCGGGATCGTGCTGCTCTGGGCGCGGGGGATCCACCTGAGCGTGAGCGCGGCGGTGGGGTTCATCGCGCTCTTCGGCATCTCGGTGCAGAACGGCGTGCTGCTCGTCTCCGAATTCAACCGCCTGCGCGACGACGGCGCGACCATCGAGGACGCCGTGCGGCGCGGCACGCTCGACCGGCTGCGCCCGGTGGCGATGACGGCACTGATGGCGGCGTTAGGCCTGCTGCCGGCGGCGCTGTCGCACGGCATCGGCGCGGAGACGACGCGGCCGTTCGCGACGGTGATCGTCGGCGGGCTGGTGACGTCGACGGTGCTGACGCTGCTCTTGCTGCCGGTGCTCTACGTGGCGATGGAGCGGCGCGCGCACGGGCTCGGGCGGCAGATGGTGGTGACGATGGGGCGCGCGGCGCGGGCGCTGCCGTTCGTGGGGCGGGGCGGGGAGGAGGCGCCGCGGCGGGCGGCGTGAGCGGCGCGCACGTTACGCGGTGATCGAGGTCGACACACCGAGGCACGAGCGCGAGGCGGCGTCCGCTTCCGGACACCGCGGTCCCATAAGCGCACAGGGCCGCGTCCGGCCGATCCGGAGCTTATGACGTAAGTCGTTTGTCTGTCATCGGTTGCCCGGTCCGGCGAGCCCGCCACCCCGGGCATGCCTCTCGCTCCCCCGCGGCGCGACGCCCACCCTCTCGCGCGCATGCTCGCCGACCTCCGCTTCGCCCTGCGCGCCCTGCGCCGCAGTCCCGGGTTCGTCCTCGCCGCCGTGCTCTGCTTAGGGCTCGGGCTCGGCGCCAACGCGATGGTCTACGCCGTCCTCGACGGCATGCTCCTACGCCCGCTGCCGTTCGCCGACGCGGACCGGCTCGTCGCCGTGCAGCGCGGCAACCGCGCCACGGGCGGCAGCCAGGACGAACTCTCGCGCCCGTACTTCCTCGACCTCCGCGCGCGCAGCCGCACGGTCCCCGCGCTCGCCGCGTACGCCGCAGGCACGATGTCGCTCGACCGCCCGCAGGGGAGCGAGGCGGTCGAAGGCGCCCGCGTCTCGGCGGAATTCTTCGGGGTGCTCGGCGCGCAGCCGCTCGTCGGGCGCGGCTTCCGCCCCGACGAGAGCGCGCCCGGCGCGCCGCGCGTCGCGGTGCTCTCGGAAGCGCTCTGGCGCGAGCGCTACGAGGCCGACCCGGGCGTCGTTGGTCGCGCGATCACCCTCGACGGGCAGCCGACGACCGTGGTCGGCGTGATGCCCACGCGCGTCGGCATCACGGGCGACCGGGAGCGGCTCTGGGTGCCGCTCGAGCACCGCCAGGACGAGGCGGAGCGCGGCAGCAACTATCTGTCCGTCGTGGGGCGGCTGGCCCGGGGCGTCACGCTTGACGTGGCACGCCGCGAGCTCGACGCGATCGGCCGCCAACTGGAGCGCGCGCATCCGGACGTGGACGCGGAGGCGGTGCCGCGGGTCGTCCCGTTCCGTGACACGCTCGTGCCGCCGGAGCTCACGGTGATGTTCGGCGCGATGTTCGGGGCCGTAGGCTTCGTGCTCCTCATCGCCTGCGCCAACGTCGCGAGTCTGCTCCTGGCGCGCGCGAGCGGCCGCTCGCGCGAGCTGGCGGTGCGCGCCGCGCTCGGCGCCCCGCGCGGGCGCGTCGTGCGGCTCGTGGTGCTGGAGGGCGTGCTCGTCGCCGCGGCCGGCGGTGTGTTCGGCCTGTTCGTCGCCCGCGCCGGGCTCGCGGCCATGCTCGGCGCGGTGCCGGCGGTCTACCCGGCGTGGATCACATTCGCGATCGACGCGCGCGTGGTCGCCTACGCGCTCCTCCTCGCGTTCGGCGCTGGCACGCTGCTCGGCCTCGTCCCGGCGCTCCGCGCCACCCGGCCGTCGCTCGCCCCGACCCTGCGCGACGGCGGGCGGGGCGCGGCCGGCGCGGGCGCCGACGGGCGGCGGCTGCGCGGCGGGCTGGTGACGGTGCAACTCGCGCTCACCGTGGTGCTGCTGGCCGGGGCGGGGCTCCTCGTCAAGAGCGTGCTGCAGCTGCAGGCCGCCGACCCGGGCTTCGACCCGCGCGGCGTGCTCGCCGTGCACGTGTTCGCGCCGGGCGCGCGCTACGAGCGCGCGGCCGCCCGGCGCGCGCTCGTCGCGCGCACGCGCGAGCGCCTCGCGGCCGTGCCGGGCGTCGCGGCCGTGGCGACGGCCGGTAGCGCGCCGCTCTCGGGCGGGGATCCGACTGGCACGTTCGTCGCCGAGGGGCAGCCCGTGCCGCCGGGGCGCGAGCCGTCCGCGCACGAGCGCGCCGTCGGCGATGGGTACTTCGCCCTGCTCCGCTATCCACTCGTCGCGGGGCGCGAGTTCTCCGCGGCCGAGGCGGCGGACTCCGGGGCGGCGGTGGTGGTCGTGAACGAGGCACTCGCCCGCCGCGCCTGGCCCGACGCGGGCGCGCGCATGCCTGACGTACTCGGCCGCCGGCTGTCGTTCGCGCGCGGCGCGGACACGCTTTGGCGCACCGTGGTCGGCGTCGCGCGCGGCGCGCAGATCGTGGGGCTCGAGCGCCGGCCGGAGTCCGTGATCTTCCTGCCGCAGGCGGTGACGGTCGATCGCAACCCGACGTTTCTGCTGCGCACGGCGGGCGATCCCGGCGCCCTCGCCCCGGCCGTGCGCGCGGCGCTCCGCGACATGGACCCGACGCTCGCCGTCCTCGACCTGCAGACGATGTCCACGGTGGTGCGCCAGTCGCTATGGCGCGCGCGACTGTTCGGCCGCACGTTCGGCGCGTTCGCGGTCGCGGCCCTCGTGCTCGCCCTCGTCGGGGTCTACGGCGTGGTGGCCTACACGGTGGCCGAGCGCACGCGCGAGCTGGGTGTCCGCCTCGCGCTCGGCGCGCAGCCGCGGGACGTGTACCGCGCGGTGCTCGGCGGGAGCGCGCGGCTCGCCGCGCTCGGCCTCGGCGCCGGGGCCGCGCTCGCGTTGGCGCTGACCCAGGTCCTCGCCTCCGCGCTGCCGAACGTCAGCCCGCGCGACCCGGCCGTGCTGTTAGGCGTGGTCGCCTCGCTCGCCGCGGCGACGCTGGTCGCCTCGTGGGTGCCGGCGCGGCGGGCCACGCGGCTCGACCCGGTGGCCTCGCTGCGGGCCGACTGAGGAGGTCTCGCGAGGAGGCATCGCGGGCGACCAGATTCACTGAATCCGAGCCGCGCCTGAAAAGCGCTCGGCATCACACGCGTGGGTAACCACACCCGGACAGCCATAGCCGCGGCGTGCAAGTTCCTAACGGTGTTCGCCGGGCGACGCGGGCTTCGCCGGCGCCGGCTTGTTCCCCGCCGGCGTCGCCGTCCCCGGCCCCGGCGCCTCCTCCCGCCCCCGCCCGAACCGCCGCCCGAGGATCAGCTTCGCGATGCGGTGGTCCGTCGCCGCCGTGAAGCCCTGCCCGACCCCCGCGTTGATCTCCCAGTCGGGGCTCACGTTCAGGTTGGTCGCGACGAAGAGCTGGTGCTGCTGGTCGGCGCGCGGAAACACGCGGCCGAGCGGGCCGGTCGTTCCGTAGTACTCGAGCCCGAGGTTGACGACTTTGCTCACGTCGCGCCCGACGGCCACGTTCGGCGAGAAGACGAAGCCGTCGCGCACGCCGGCGCCCTTGAACGAGCGGTCGAACGTCGGGTTGACCGCGACATACCACGGGCCCATCTGCTTGTCGATTATCGGGCGCAGTTCCAGCGTCCACGTGTCGGTCGAGAACGGCCGCCGCTGGTAGCCGAACTCCATCGACATGCTGAGCCCGACCGGCCAGTGCCACGCTTCCGGCACGCGCACCCGCGGGCGGATGTGGTCGCCCACCCACTGCACGCCCTGGCCCGAGCGCTCGCTCGTGAACAGGTAGAAGCCGACCTCCGACCACGACGTGAGCCCGTACGTGACCTCCACGGTCTCGTGCTCCGCGTGCCACGTCGGGTAGAGCCCGTCGGCGGCGGTGCGGCGCCCCTGCGTGGTGAAGTTCGAGTGCAGCTCGACCATCGTGCGCCCGGGGGCGACGGTTTCGGAGCCGTAGACCTGGATTTCGTAGTTGTCCTGCGCCCTCGCTGCACGGGCGGCGCCTGCCAGCAGAACTGTGGCGAGCACCGCGGCTGACTTCGTCTGCATCATCCGTATAAACTGGCCGTGCCGGCAAGGGGGCGGGCGCCGCGGGAGGGTCGAGATCTCCGTGGCTAGGCATCACGTCCCGAACGCGGAGGCTCCCAGATCCGGGCAACGCCGTACGCGTCGAACAGCGCTTCGTTCGACACGATCGGCATGCGCTCGGCGAGTGCCTGCGCGACGAGCATGCGGTCGAACGGGTCCCGGTGGTGCAGGGGCAGGGCGCCGACGCTCTGGCCGTGCTCGGTCGTCACGGCGAGCGGGTGCCACCCGCTCGCGAGGATCTCCCGCGTGAAGTCCACCGCGAGCGCGCCGATGTTTGGCAGCTTGCGCCGGCCCTTCGCGTCGAACGCGTGATACTTCGTCAGTACCTCCCACGCGGAGGCGGCGCTGACGTACACCTCGTTTCCGGGATCGTCGATGGCTGCCCGCGCCGGCGCCGAGAGTTGCGGGTCGTCGGCGAGGTGCCAGAGCAGGGCATGCGTGTCGAGGAGGACGCGCATCAGGGGACGGGCGGGGCGCCGCGGATCGGAAGCGCGTCAGAGCCCCCGTTCCTCGAGTTCGGCGTCGGTCATCGGCGCGAACGCCTCCACCGGCGCATCGATCTGGCCGCGGAGGGCCCCGGCCGCGCGGCGCTGCCGAGCCGCCGCAAACGCAACCAAGCGCGCAACCGGAACGCGGCCACGGAGGATGACGACCTCCTCGCCCCGCTCGACGGCGGCGAGCAGGCGCGAGAGATGGGTCTTGGCTTCGTGTACGGGTATTTGCAGCATGGGGCCTCCGGGTGCCGCTTGGTCATGCAAGTTAGTCAACACCTCGCGCCGCCGCTTACACTCCACCCGGCGCCTCCCGGTAACGCCGCCGGGGCGCGCGCGTCCTCCGGCCATGCCCCGCCTCCCCCGACGCGCGCCGACGCGCCGCTTCCTCCCAGTCGGCGCCTGGATGATCGCCGCGTGCGGCATCGGCGCCGCCGCGTGCGCGACCCCGACCGCGGCGGACGCGCCGAACGTGGCCGGCGAGTGGGACGGCAGCTACGTCGAGGCCGTCGTGCCCGCGCGGGCGCTCGACGCACGGTTGCAGCTGACGCAGGACGGCGTGAACGTGCGCGGCACGCTCATCCTCGTGAACGGCCGCACGGCCGACGCGTCGGGCCCGCTCGTGGGACGGCGCTTGTCGCTCGCCTTCACGTACACCGACGACTGCGCGGGGACCGCCCGCTGGGCGCTCGACCTGAGCCCGGACGGCACGACGTTCACGGGGGCGGCCGAGTCGTTCGACTGCCGCGGCGACACGCGGGCGGACGTGACGCTGGTGCGGCAGTAAGGCGGTCGCGCCGCCGCCTGCCGCTCACGGGTCGTACGCATCCACGTGCGCCCGCGCGTGCTCCAGTTCGTGCGCCAGTTGCCACCGTCTGCGCTCGATCCCGCCGCCGTATGCGGGCAACATGCGCGCATGTTCTGGACACGTCAACGCGCGCAGCTACCCCCGCGGTACCACGACGTCGAGGTCGTCGAGGTCGAGCGGCGCGCCGTCGAGGAACGCCGCCGGCGTCCCGCGCACCCCGTCGGCGCCCGCGGCGGCGCGCTGCGCGTCGACCCGCGCGCGCACCGCCTCCGACGCCGCGCCGCGGTGCAGCCGCGCGACGTCGAGCCCGAGCGCGGCGGCGATCCTGTCGACGCGTTCGGGCCAGAGCGGCGCGGGCGCGGCCATGAGCGCCTCGTGCATTGCCCAGTACGCGCCGTCGGGCGCGTCACCCTGTTCGGCCGCCGCCTCCGCGACGAGGGCCGCGTTCGTCGCGTTGGGGAACGCCCCCGCCGGCGCGAAGTGCCGCCACTCGACCGCGATCCCGGCCCCCGGGTCCGCGGCCAGCGCGCGTAGCGCCGGCCACGCGCGGCGACAATGCAGGCACTCGAACGTGCCGTAGGCGACGACGCGCGCCGGCGCGGCGGGATTGCCGAGCAGGCGGCCGACCGCCGGGGTGCCGGGCGCGGCGCCTAACGTAACGCCCGGCGTGGCGCCTAACGACACGTCGGTCACGCCGCGCCGGCGAGCGCGCGCCCGCCCCGCGGCTCGTCGCGCTGCTCCTCAAGCGTCGGGTAGTCGAGGTAGCCCTCCGCGCCGCCGCCGTAGAACGTCGCCGGGTTCGGGGCGTTGAGCGGCGCGCCCTGCGCCAGGCGCTCCGGCAGGTCCGGGTTGGCGAGGTACGGCACGCCGAAGGCGATCAGGTCCGCCCGGCCCTCGGCGATCGCCGCGTCGGCCGCCGCGCGGTCGTAGCCGCCGTTGAGGATCAGCGGCCCGCGGAACGCCGCGCGCAGCACCGGCGCGATCACGCGCCCTTCCGTATCGGCCGACGGGTGGTCGGCGCGCACCGGCTCGAGCACGTGCAGGTACGCGAGGCCGAAGGCGTTCAGCTGCTCGGCCACGGAGCCAAAGAGCGCGGCGGGGTCGGAGTCGCGCATGCTCTGGAACGCGTTGGTCGGCGACACGCGCAGGCCCGTGCGGTCGGCGCCGACCGCCGCCACGATGGCGCGCACGACGTCGAGCAGAAAGCGCGCGCGGTTCTCGACGCTCCCGCCGTACGCGTCGGTGCGGCGGTTGCTGCCGTCGCGCAGAAACTGGTCGATCAGGTAGCCGTTCGCGCCGTGGATCTCGACGCCGTCGAAGCCGGCCGCGATCGCGTTGCGCGCGCCCTGGGCGTAGGCCTCGACGTACTGCGGAATCTCCTCGAGCGTGAGCGCGCGGGGCGTCGCGTAGGGCACGCGCCCGGCGGGCGTGTAGACCTCGCCCTCGATCGCGACCGCGGACGCCGAGACGACCTCCGCGCCCGCGGGGAGGAAGCTCGGGTGCGCGGCGCGGCCGGTGTGCCAGAGCTGGAGGTAGATGCGGCCGCCCGCCGCGTGCACGGCGTCGGTGACGCGGCGCCACGCCGCGATCTGCGCGTCGTCGTGGATGCCGGGCGTGCCCGCGCCGCCGGCGCCGTTGGGCAGCACCTGCGTCGCCTCGGTGATCAGCAGCCCGCCCGACGCGCGCCGCGCGTAGTACTCGGCCGCCATCTCGGGAATCACTCCCTCCGCGCTCGCCCGCACGCGGGTCATCGGCGCGAGGACGATGCGGTTCGGCAGCGTCAGCCGGCCGAGGGTGAATGGGGTGAAGAGGGGCGACGCGGTCAGGGTCGAAGCCATGTGGGAAGCCGTGGGAAGCTGTTAAATTTGCCTACTTGTACAACGGTCTAAACATCCGGACAGCAGCGTCGTGGGCGACGGACGCGGTTAGCCCGCCGTGAACGCGGGCGCGTGCGCGTGCAGCCGCCGCGCGACTTCGGCCAGGTAGACGTCGAGCACGCCGGGGATCACGCGGTAGTGCCCGCACTGGCCCTCGCGGCGCGCCTCGATGAGCCCCGCCGTGGCGAGCTCCTTCAAGTGGTGCGAGATCGTCGCCTGCGACACCGGGAACGCCCCGACCATGCGCTTGCACGCGACCTCGTCGTCGCCCGCGATCATCTCGAGCAGCTCGAAGCGGCGCGGGTCGGCGAGGGCCTTGGCGATGCGGGTGAACTGAACGGCGTTCATGTGGCGTGTACGCTAGCGTTGAATCGACGATTAGACAAGCATCAAACGTGGACGCCCACCGTCGGCGCCCACGCGTGCCGTCAGGTCGTCCACTCGAGCGTGGTCACCGAATCCGCCGGCAGCGCGACCTCGACCGCGCTCCCGCCGAGCACGACGCGCGGCGTGAGGGGCCGCGTGCCGGTGTTCGCGAGCACGAGGACTCGGCTGCCGTCCGGGTTCTCGAACGCCACGTGCCCGAACTCCGTCGCCGGCCGCGCCCCGCCGCCCGTCGCCGGGGGGGGCGCGCCCGCGCCGGCCGGCGGCGTGCCCCCCGTCGACTCGAACACCCGCGCGCCACGGCGCACGTGCCGCGAGAAGTGCGCGAACGCCCAGTACATCCCGCTCCGCGTCACGGCCTGCGTGCCGCTGTGGATCGTCACCAGCCCGCCGCACGCGAACGGCCCGATGTTCGGCTTCCCGCGCTCGTCGAGCGCGTAGTTCCACGCGATGATGCAGCGCGACCAGTTGCGCAGGATGTCCGTGAACTGCACCGCCCACGGCGCCCAGTCGGTCGCGTAGCGCGGGCTCGTGATGTCGGGGCCGCCTTCGGTCCAATAGGCGTGTTTGTCGGGGTAGGCGTCGTGCACGCGCGTCATCGACGTCGGACTCCCGACGTACCCGTGCCACGCGATCCCGTCGGCGTAGCGGTGCACCGCGTCGTCTTCGAGCTCGCCGATCGCGCGCCCCCAGAGGTTGTAGTTGTGGTCGATGAGCCAGATCTTCGTGGGAAGGCCGGCGCGGGCGAGGGCGGGCCCGAGGTGCTGGCCGACGAACTGCACCTCCGCCTCCTGCGGCCAGGTGCATTGCGGCATCGCGCCGTCCTGGTCGGTGTCGACCTCGTTCTGCGTCGTGAGCGCGCCGACGGGCACGCCCTCCGCCGCGTACGCCTGGACGAACTTCGTGAGGTAGTCGGCGTAAGTGCCGAGGTAGCGGCGTCGGATCGTGCCGCCTAACAGCGAGTTGTTGTCCTTCATCCACGCGGGCGGGCTCCACGGCGACGCCAGCAGGAAAAGGTCCGGGTTGGCGGCCCGCACCTCGCGCAGCATCGGCAGGATCCACTGGCGGTCGTGCGCGATCGAGAACTTCGCGAGCGTGAGGTCGGGCGTCGGGCTCTCGTCGTAGGTGTACGCGACCGCCGAGTAGTCGCTCGACCCGACGCACGCGCGCCCGACGCTGAGCGCCATCTCGGACGGGTGGTACAGCTCGTGGAAGAGCGCGGAGCGCGCGCTCGGCGCGAGCCGGCTGAACAGGTAGCAGGCCGCGTCGGTGAACGCGGCGCCGAACCCGAGCACGTCCTGCCGCCGGCGGTCCGGCGCGAGCACGACATCGCCCGCGCCGGGGCTCGCAGCGCCCGCGCGCCAGGCGAGGTCGGGGAGCGCGGCGTAGTGTCGCGCGCCCGCCGTCTGCCGCACCCGGATCGCGCCGACGGGCGATGCCACCGTCGGCGACGCCACCGTCGGCGACGCACCCGGAGTCGGGGCCGACCCGGGCCGCTCCGCCGCGTGCGCGACGCCAGGCAGCCCGACCATCGCGCCGAGGCCCGCGGCCCCGATGCCGGCCGCGCCCGTCTGGAGGAACCTGCGGCGCGTCACGTCGGTCTTGTGCGGGGGCATGCGTCTCCTGGATGCGGGGGCGAGCTCGGTACCTGGCGCGATCGTTACCCACGCGACCGCCCGCGGCCAACGACCCGCGCCGGCCGTTCCCGCGCCGACGGCCGGCGCGCTAGCTTGGGACGTTGGTACCCAGCCGAGAAGAAGCTGACGACGGCGCGCCCTTGCGGCGCGCCGTCGTCGCTCGGCCCCGGGTGTTAGGCGACGGCAGGAACGGCGGGAGCGGCGATGGTCTGGTCGGGCGAAACATACCGGGCGTTCGTGCGGCGCGTCGACCCCGAGCGGGCGGTCGGCGCGGGCGGCGACGCGTCCCCGCCCACCGCCCTCCAGGTCGAGAGCTGGCGCCTGCTGCGCGACGAGTGGGCCGCCGACGCCGCCGCGCAGGCCGAGTGGCGCGCGTGGGAAGCCGGCCGCTCGCGCGCCCAGCCCGAGATCGCCGAGCTCGCGGACGCCTTCCTCGCCGGCCGGCTCGACGCCGAGGCGCTGCGCGCGGCGTTCGACCGCGAGACCCGCACGCGCTGGGACGCGTTCGGCCTGCGCGGCGTCGCGGGCGCGATGTTCCTCAACCGGCTCGCGAAGCACGTGCGCGAGACCCCGCTCGCCGGGACCCTCGACCCCGCGCTGCGCGCCGCCCTCCGCGTGCCGCCGACGGTGGTCGCCGCGGGCGCCCAGCTCGCGGCCTTCGCGGCCTATGTGCGCGCCGCGGGCCCCGCCGCGCAGCCCGCGCTCGCGACGGCGTTCGTGAGCGCGTGGTGGCACGCGCAGGACCCCGCGCGCTGGCCGAGCTACCAGCCGTCGACGCGGCAGACGCTCGCCGCGGAGGAAGGGGTGTTCGTCCCCACGGGCGACCCCGTGGCCGACTACGTCACCTTCCGCGCCGCCGCGCTCCCCCTCGCCGCCGCGCTCGGCCTTCACCCGTGGGCGCTCGAGCACCTCTGCTGGTGGCAGCAGCACCGCGACCCCGCGCGCGTGTTCGCCGACGCCGAGCCCGCGCGCGTCGAGCTGCCCGACCGCGACGACGTCGTCGACGACGTGCCGCTCGTGCCCGCGCGCCCGGCTCGCGTGGCGGAGCCCGCGCCGGCGTGCGAGCTGCCCGCCGGGGACGCGGCCGAGCCCGACGCGCTCGGCCACACGCACGTGCAGTGGCTCCTCGCGCGCCTCGGCCGCCGGCTCGGCTGCCGCGTCTGGGTCGCCGCGAACGACCACCACCGCGCGTGGCGCGGCGAGCGGCTCGGCGCGCTCTCCGTCGACCGCCTGCCGCCGTTAGGCCTCGACGCCGACTCGCAGCGCCTCGTCGAGCTGATCGACGTCGTCTGGCTGCGCGGGGCGTCGCAGGTGGCCGCGGCGTTCGAGGTCGAGCGCACGACCTCGGTGCACGCCGGGCTCCTGCGCATGGCCGACCTCGCCGCGCTCGCGCCCAACCTCGTGGTGCCGCTCTACGTCGTCGTGCCCGAGGAGCGGCTGCCCAAGGTGCGCCGCGAGCTGCGGCGGCCGGC
>JAABUZ0100008806.1_pt1 | contig 11745 bp, 11 predicted proteins | sample 5562091 | NCBI WGS metagenome assembly JAABUZ01 (sample SAMN12813069, study PRJNA571459) | rock metagenome | isolation source: Antarctica rocks | place: Antarctica: Victoria Land, Linnaeus Terrace sud | collected 2015-12-21
CGGGGTGCGGACGGGGTTGGAGGACAATATCCGCCTGGACCGTGACAACCTGGCGAGGAGCAACGCGGAATTGGTGTCGCGCGCTGCAGAGGCCATCGCCGTCCATGGTCGCCGCCCTGCGACGACGTTCGAAGCCCGAGCCGCGCTGTCGTTGAAGGATAATAAAATCTAAGCTGTCTGGTCGCGGCCGCCGCCTGCCCACGGCAGGGTTCCTGAATGCGGCCTGTGGCACCGCGGAAATGCTGCACCTACCCGATCCCGGCGCACCCGGAAACGGTCACGGCCTGATCTACGAGAAGAACTCCGGCGCCGCTTTGCAACCGGTGCTCGCCTGGCTTGGCGGCCAGGCTACGCGTAACCCCAGTTGAATAGGACACTCACATGGACATCGGATTCATCGGTCTAGGTCGCATGGGCCTCGCTATGGCGAGGAATTTGGCCGCTGCTGGTCATCGCGTCCACGCCTGGAATCGTTCGCCCGTGCCGTCCGACGCCATTCCGGGTGGCACGATCGTTAGGGCCCCAGCAGAGGCCTTCGATGCGGACGCCGTATTCACCATGCTCTCCGACGACGCCGCAATCCGTGCCGTCGTGCTGGAAAGCGGCGTGCTGGACCATGTGCGCGCTGGGCTCGTCCATGTCGTCACAGCCACGATCTCGGTGGCGTTTGCCGAGGAGCTTGCCTCGGCACATGACGCGCGCGGCATTGGCTACGTCTCGGCGCCGGTGTTCGGGCGTCCCGACGTGGCGGAGGCTGCCAAGCTCAACATTATGGCTGCCGGCGCCCCCGACGCGCTTGAGAAGGTTGACCCACTTTTCGCGGTGATCGGCCAACGCGTTTTCGTCATGGGCAAAGACCCCAAGCAGGCGAACGCTGCCAAGGTCGCCGGCAACATGATGATCGCGATGGCCATCGAGGCGATCGCAGAAGGCGTGGCAATCACCGAGGCGCAAGGGGTGGACCGCAAGGCTTTCCTCGACCTTATGACGCAGACGCTGTTCGGCTGCCGCGCTTACGAGAATTACGGCGGCAAGGTGCTCGCCAACGATTACGAACCGGGCTTCCGCCTCGACCTCGGCCTAAAGGATCTGCGGCTGGCGACCGAGGCAGGGAAGGCGTCGGGCAAACACCTCCCGATGCTTGACACGGTGCGGAGCCAGATGACCGCAGCATCGGACGCCGGCATGGGCGATCGCGACTGGTCGGCACTCGCCGACCACATTCTGCACGGGTGAGCCCGGGAACGGGCCATACAGCAGCGGCGCATACATTGCACCGATGAAGGCCCGCCGCTGCGGGTTTATGTGTCGATGGCCGAGAACCCTGTCTCCGAAACCCGCCGCACTCCCTCGCCGGCTGAAGCCGGTTCAGCCCGGTCCTAGTACGGGCTGGGGCTGAAGCTGGGCCGTACCGAAGCTTCCTCCCGCGCCTGGCGCAACTCCGCGGCTTCGATGCCACGGCGGGCCAGATCGGCGGTCTGGTCGCGCATGGTGCGGAGGAACGTCTCGATCTCCTGCCCCAGGGCAGTCACGGCCTGACCATTGCGGGTCAGCGCCTCGTCCAGGGCACCCAGTTGCGAGCGGAGCGCCGTGTGGTCGGCTTCGGCCCGCAGCCGGGCGCGAGTCTCGACCCCCGGTTTGCGACCGGCGGCCTTGGCGACCTCGATCCGGTGCTCGCTCTGGATGAAGGTGTCGATCGCCGCCTCGCGGCGACGCCGGGTGCCGTTCACCAGGTCCATACCCAAAGCCTTGTAGAGCTTCGTGCTCATGTCCTCCGCCACCCGGTCCCACAGATCCTTGGTCGTCACCTCGGACACATCGCCCAGGGCGCGGCGCATCCTCACCGCCTCGAACACCGCGGCCTCCGCGATAAGGGTGTGAACCTGGGTGACGTGGCGGCTTTCGGCCACGTAGGTCTTGAACGACGTGGCACCGGCCGTCCCCCGTGGCAGGGCGTTGATGTGCTCGCCGGACGTGATGCCCTGGGCGCTGTCGACCGTCAGGGCATGGCCATAGGCCAGCAGCAGGCGATCCGACTTCGTGTCGGTCAGCCGCTTCCACTGCACTTCGCCCTCTCGACCGCCCTTGTCGCGCAGCACGACGCCGCCCTTGGTCCAGCGGACGATCTCCACCACGTCGCCGTTCGAACCGATGTCGCCGCGCTTGCCGTCGATCTGGGCCGAGGTCTTGCGGAACAGCCGCACCTTGTCGCCGGGCGCCAGCTGCAGATCATAGGTCGAGCCACGCTGATCGAGCGCTGCAAACTCCCGCTCCTCCGCGCCCAGTTCGCCGCGCTCCTTCATTCGGGTGCGGATGGCGCGGCTGATATCGGCCGCGTCCTCGTTCGTGAGTGCCGAGACCGTGACCCCCAGCCTAGACCCGGCAGCCCGGAGCACGTCGCGCCGCTCCATATACAGGTCGGCGATGCGGTCGATGACCTGATCCTGGTCGCCACCGATCAGACGGGCCGTGCCGTCCTCTCGCTTCATGGCCAAGGCCTCGGCCGCCCGTCCCTCGCGGAACAGGCCGGCAATCTCCCGCCCACGCTTGCTCTCCTGCCGCACCGTGGTCAGCAGCTCCGGCATGGCGTCCTTCGGCAGGGACCGGCGCATGATCTCGATCGTGTCACCGGCCTCGATCGCCTGGCACTGATCCTGGTCGCCCAACCCCTTGATGGCGAAGCCGTGCTGCGCCTGCAGCTCCAGGATGCGCAGCATCGACCGCGGCGCGACTTGGCTAACCTCGTCGATGATGAGCACGCTGTTGCGCGACAAAGTGAGCGAGCCGTTGTCGACCGACTGCAGGAACGGCTCGAGGGCGACGGTACGCTTGATGCCGGTGTCGAGCAGGGCATCGGCTTGCTTCCAGCCCGTCGACAGGCCGATCACGTCCCTGCCCTCCCGGCTGAAGGTGGTGTCGGCATGGTAGCCGGATACCAGTGGCCGTAGCAGGGTCGATTTGCCGGCACCGGCCACGCCGGTCAGGAAGCTGAGATTGCCCCCTGTGCCAAGGGCGTAGATGGCCGCCTGCTGGGAGGCGGCCCCGTGTGCGGGCTCCTGGGTGAAATCGAGGCCGGAGGCGTCGATCGCCCCACGCAGTGCCGCCGGGGACAGCGCACCGGACCGATCCTTGGCCGCTTCCCTGGCGCGGGCGGCCAGGGTCTCCTCGATGCGGACCTGGGCGGTGTTCGTGACCTTCACCTTGTCATCCAGCATGCCGAAGATCAGCGCCGCGTGTTCGCCCCGGATTTGGAGCCCGCGATGCTCCAGCAGGTCCATCACCCGGTCCACGTCGGCTGGGCCGCTCGCGATCCCAACCCCGATCAGGCCGCGGGCGGCAAAGGTCCGGAGCTTGTCCTCGGTCAGCACGGCGCCGGTGTGGAACTCCGTGGCCAGGTGCTTGGCCGCGAACACATAGGCCCGCTCGAAGCGCTGATCGTCGGTCAGCGGCTCGGCGGCCACGTTCTCCATGACGGTCTCGTGGTGCCATCCCATGGCGGCGGCCTGGTCGCGCCAGACCTCCTGATCCGTCCGGCTGTCGTGCTTGGTCAGGCGCTCGACCGTTGCCGCGGTGGACATCAGGCCGAACTTGCGCTCGGCCGTCAGCTCGTCCCAGTTCTCGCCCTGCTCCTTGGCAAACCGCTTGGCGTTGCGCTCGGTCTGCCGGCGCCCCTTGCTGAAGGCATCGACGGCCGCCTGCGGGATCGCCGGCAGCATGACCGCCTCATGCTTGGCATCATAGGCGACGCGGATGCCGAGGCGGCGCAGCTCGTCGGCCAGCTGCGCCTGGAAGTAGGCGCCAAACTCATGCACGCGGTCGTTCAGCCGCTTGGTGTCGAGCGAGCCAACCCGGCCGTCCGCGGTCACGACCAGGTTGAAGAAGCCGTTATGGATGTGGGCATGCGGATCGCCGGGCACCGGCACGTCGGCCAGGTAGGTGGTGCCGGTCGGCCCGTCCTGGACCTGCAGGGTGGGCCGGGCATTGTGGTGACGGAAGGAGACCCAGCCGACCGCCCCCGGTTCGGCCCCCTCATCGCCGCCATGGCCCTTCCTGGCCCAGCCGATCTCCCGGGCGACGTAGCGCATGGTGGCGTCGTTGGCCCGGTCGATGGCGTTCCAGATCAGGGCCGCCTCGGTCGGGGTGGCGGCGAACTCGGCCGCCAGGGTGACGGACTTGTGCGGGGCGACGGTCAGGTCGTAGGCGCTGACCTTGCGCTGATGGACGGACCACCCCTCCCCCGTGTCGGCGCGCTTGGCCTCGAACAGCCGGTCCAGCTCGGCGTCCTTCGGCAGCTTGGTGGCGTCGATCCCCATGGCGGCGGCGACCGCGGCGGGCATGTCCGGCCGCCAGGTCGCCCGGCCGTCTCGGCGGGTGTAGTAGCTGGTCAGCCGGCCACCAGAGTCCAGGTTGGCCCCGGAGACGGGCTGCGCCTCGGGATCGGCCTCCGGCTTGCCCTCCGTGAAGTAGGCCCGGATCAGGCGGCCCGTGGACGCGGCCGCGAGCTTGCGGAAGGTCATCATGCTGGGTCGCCCCCGTTCGCATGCCCATTCGTCCGGTGCGGGATGTCCAGGTTGTCGTCAATGGCCTCGATGAGGTCCAGGGGCAGGTTGATGCCCAGCTTGGCCACGGCGACGGTCAGGTCCTTGAGGTAGGCGCTCTGGTTGTCGATGCGCTTGATGAGGTCGGCCAGCAGGTCATAGAGGGTCGGACCGTCGCTCTGCTTCTCCTCGGTCAGCAGCTGGATGATGTGCTTCAGCATTTCGCCGTGGAGGTCGAGCCGCTCCAGCACCGCGGCCAAGGCCAGTTCGGCTGTCTCAGCATTCTCATTTGGTTCTAGCTGGATACGGGTCTTCTTCGTGGCCATGGGTGCTCTCCTTGATAGCTGAAAGCCTCTCCGAGGCGCTTGCGAACGCTTCCATGGCCGGATCGTCCGTTTCAGTCATTGTTCGGCAGCCCCGAAAAGCCGATCCGCAAAGCGGTCGTCCCCGCACCATTGGTGCAATGGTGTATGACCCCCCTTTCCCCAATGGCAGACGAACGGCACGCGAATGGCATTGGAATGGAACCCGAGTGGCACATGAGTGGCATTCGAGTGGCACGCCGCGGGGCTACGCCCCCAGCTAGGCGCCAATCACGGCAGTGAATTTTTTTGCTGAGACTCATAACCTCGGGTCGGACATTCGGCGTCAGCCAGGAGACGTCTGATGCCCGCCGAACCCGACCCCTTAAATCCTTCGCGTCCGAGTGCTGCGCCCAAGCGCGTGAACAAGAGGGTGAGAAGCGAGCATCGTGGCGGCCGGTCCGAGATCTACGGCTGGCTCTATCGACATTACGCTTCTGTGAGCAAGGCATTGGCCGAACGCGACACGTCGTGGCAATGCCTTGCCGCCACGATGGCCGCCGATGACGTAATCGGTTGGAAGGGTGCGCCACCCACCGCGAATGCCGTCTTGAAGGTCTGGGCGCGGGTTAGTCGCGACGTTGAAGCTAAACGACAGGCTCGGCAAACCTCCACGTCGGGGAGGAGGTTTCCCGCGCCCCCGCCTACCCTCCAGGCCGCCAGATCGCCTGCTCGCCCGGCTGACGGAAGAGGGCCGCCGCTCGCGCCCCTCAACAACCAAAACCCTGCGTCCTCTTTGGCGCGTCCGGCCGATCCCATGCTGCCGGTCGGCGATCTCTCGCAGGTTGTGAACAACGTGAACAGCACTCCGGAAGAACAACTCGCCGGATTGCGCCGCATTCTCGATCACCGAAGCGGCCGGTAAACCAAAAGGAAAACCCCATGGATATGCACCAGCCTCCAAGGCTCTCGTTTAACCTTCCAGAAGCGTTCCTTGAACCGCGTGATCCTTCAGTCGCCTTCCGGTTTGGGCGAGGCCGGACAGGCGGCACAACGAAGCTCGATGTCGATATCCAGTTTGCTCGGGCTGCAGGTCGGACTGTGATCGTCGGTGACGGTGATCGTCGCAATCCGACACTATCGGGCATCTATCCGCCTGGCACGGTTGGCGGCGCGTTGGAGCCGCCCATTAGTGACGAAACCGCTGACGTGAAGGACTGGCTTACTGCGTCCATTGGCGCTGCGATCACCAAACAACAGTCCTTGCTTGTCGATATGAGCGGTGGCGATCGGGCAATGCAGGAGTATGGGAGGGAGTTGGGGATCGAAGCCTTGTGCAAGGCGAGCGGACTGGTCCCGGCCGCCTTCTACACTTGCGGTCCCGAGATGGACGACTTCGATCACATCCTGTCTATCTTCCGCGCTGGTTATTACCGGCCCGCACGGAGCATTCTCGTGTTCAATGAGCATCTTGTTCCGCAGGGTCGCACCGCGAGAGGAGCGTTCGACCCGATTATGGAGCGGGTGGAATTACAGGACATGATCAAGGACGGAGTAGCCGTGATGTTCATGCCGCGCCTGCCGTGCATGTCCGAACTACGGAAGAGCGGTTTGTCGTTCATCGACGCGGCCAGCAACGTTCCTGGCAAAGATGGGAAACCGATGGACCCGGTGCGGCAGTTCATGGTGAGGCAGTTTCTCGAAAAGATCATGACCGAATACGGTCGTATCGGTGCGCTGGGGTGGTTGCCATGAGCCGGTCCGAGCTCGCCCCGAGCGAGGGTTCGCCGGCGGTCAGAAAGGAGCCGACTCTTCTGTCGCCCTCCTCTGGCGATAGTCCCGCCACTCCTGCTGATCGGTCTGCTGCGGCTCTGCAACAGCTACGCGACACCGTCGAAAGATTTGGTGATGCGATGCGGTCAGAAGGTATCGATTCCAAAGGAGTCCTTGGGGTTTGGAGTGACGCACTCCGCGCCGGCCTGATCTCCTTTGTTTATGCGGTTGAAGTTTTGACCGAACGTGTCGAGGGCCAATCCTTGACGGTCCAGGGTGCGATGAACGCGGCTGTTGCTCGGGTCGATATAGAGGTTGATCGGGTAAGGGCGGTGAGCTCTGCGGCTCACGCTGAAATGGTTCTGTCTCGACAAAAAATGCGGGAGAGCGAGGAGGTCCGCAAGGTTGAGAACCTTACGCTGGCGCGTGAGCTGGGGACGGAGATTTCGGAAACGGTGAAGACGACGGCGCTGGCGCGTGAGATCAGGTTCAACCGTCGGCAGAACTGGTCGGCGGTGGCGCTGGTGGCGGTGATTTTCCTGTCGGTATTTATTGGTGGGGCGGTTTGGGCGAGCTACCGAAGTGATCACGCGATTCTGGGGGCTTGCCTAAAGGCTCAGCGCACGGACCCTTCGGGTAAGGTGTCCTGGTGTCCGATGACGGTGGTTCAGGGCTCGGCCTGACACACTTATGGAGCCTGGCGACGCGGTGTATCGCGTGCGGCCGGGGAAGGAGGGTTCTGGGGAACCATGGGGGCATTTGCCCCCTTGGTCCCCAGCTGGTCGGGCGTGAGATTGCTTGATCGGTTGAGTAGCGGGCTGGGTTTACGGCCGTTTGCCGAGCCACAAACCGCCGAGGCCGAAGATGATGAAGACGACGGCGGGGGTTGCGAGGACGACGATCTCGAGAAAGGACATCACTCCACTCCTGCCAGGATACGCCTGGCGGCAAGGTGTAGGCTGGCTCCGAAGATTAGCGACATTAAGAGAACGGCGAGCCAATAGCCAGATTTGGGGTGCGAGGTGTCGGATGCCAGGGTGATGATGGGGCTGATGACGCCGGTTGCGACGAAGACGGATGCGAGATTGTTGAGGAAGTTTGCGGTGAGTTTGCGTCGTTCGTTGCGGGCGGGGAGGTCGAGGATCGGCATGGGTTTGGTCCGGAATTTGAGGCGGGGGAAGGAAGGTCCAGGAAACCATGGGGGCTCGGCCCCCTTGGTTTCTTGGCCGCCCCTGCGGGCGGCGGGGGCGGCGGGAGGTTTACCCTGCGGCCCAGACTCCGAAGCGGTGCAGGGCGATGAGGGAAGCGGAGGCGCTGAGTGCTGCGGTGATCCAGTTGCGGGGATCGTTGCCTTGCATGATGGCGAGGGTTGCGGTGGCGACGATGGCGATCAGGGCGAGGGCGCAAAGCGCGGTGCTTGCCGGGTCTGGTGAACGCTTTGCCTTGGTCATCGTCGGGCCTCCTGGCGGAAAGGGGGGCGGAGGGGGGTGATCCTCCGCCCTGAGCTGGGGTTAGTCGAAGGCGGACATGCGGGCGGTTGCGGCCTGGCGTCCGATGGCGGCGGTGGCGGTGGTCTGCGAGACGTAGGGTTTCCAGATGTTGCCGGTGATGTGTTCGTAGGCGGAGCAGGCTCCTTCGGCGGCGGCGATGGCGGCGAGGGCTTGCATGGCGAGGGTAGCGGCGAACTCCTGGGCTTGCTCGACGCGGCTCTCGAAGCCGGAGGGGCCTTCGCGGTCCTCGTCGCGGTCTTCGTTCATCTTGGCGGTGAGTTCGCGGGCGCGGGCGCGTCGGGTGTCGTAGGTCTGCGCGGCTCCGTAGGCGGCTCCGACGTAGGCTCCGACGATGCGGCCGAAGGTGATCTCTGCGCCTTTCTCGCCCAAGCCCATGCACTCGGCTTGCTTGACGAGGTTTTCCTCGACCATTTCGCGGATTTCGGCGACGGGCACGGGCTCGACCTGGAAGATCTTGATGATTTTGCTGATGACGTCATCGGTCGGACCGAAGCGCACGGCGCTCTCAAGGGTGATCGGGGCGCGCTCGGAAACGCGGGCTGCCATGCTGACGCGAACGGTTGCGGCGGTGGCGGGACGGGCGGCGGGGGTGTTGCTGTTCTTGGCCATGATGTGTGATCCTTTAGGTTTGGGTTCTGAAGTATCGGGTTGGTTTCTTCTAGTTGCCGGGGCCTCTCTTCTCCCCTCCAACAAGAACACTATGCGACTATACCTCTCGCCTTGCAAGAAATACTTGCAGTAAACCCGATCACAGAAGCGTGACTTTCTAGCCTTTACTTCCTTCCGTAAGCCTTCTTACTTACTTTTATACTTGATTGCTCCAAGTATAGCCCAAGCAATGTTATCGTGGACCGAGCTTGCGCGAGGGATCGTAACCCGAAGGGCGGAGACCCGCGCTTTTGCGGGGCTCCGTCGCCGCGCTTGCGGCGATAGAGCCCGGCCCCTGTGCGCCGTTGTGGCGCTCGAATGTAGAGTTGAAAGGAGCAAACTTTCGATCGGGATTTCTGGAATATCCCGTGACCGACCGACTAACCGGAGGGGGAAACCCTACAAGGGACCAGAGCATGTTGGTGAAGCCGCTGGTGGGGCGAAGTTGTGTAACCCCTGGGCGGCGAGGTCAAGGCATCCATGGTAAAGCCTGAGATTGGTTGAAGCTCAAGTTTCCAGGGCAGCAGGGCTATAGCGAACCCACCACAACCAACGGGTTCGCAGACACACACGCCGGGGTTTGCGCGGGGCGACCCAACTGAAAGTGCGTCCAGATGTGTGTCCCCATCGCCAGTAAGGCGGGTAAGGAAACGAAAGAGCTACCTAAAGGTGCCGCAACTACTGAGAGCGTAACTACGGGACAGCCTAAACAGGCATTTAGCCCATCGCCTGCATGGCTGCGGAGAGGTCGTAGTAGCCAAACGCCGGGAGTAACGCCCCGGACAGCCCCGCAAGGGGACGGACGACGGGAGGAAGTCGGGGTAACGCCCTGGCGAAAGCCCGGCCGGACGGGTGAAGGGCCTCAGTTTGCGTGTTCAACCGTGTGTATGAGATGGAGGCACTGCTGATGCAGGCGGATACGGTTCAGAAGCGGTTGGAAAGCTTGCCTTCTCTGTCGAAGGCGGGGAAGCGTGTGAATGGCCTTGCAAGGCTGCTGGCGACCCGGACACTGATGGATAGTTCGGTGAACCGGACGCGCAGCAACCGAGGCTCGGCCACGCCCGGGATGGATGGGGAAACGCTGGATGGTCTGACCATCGAGCGGATCAACGGCTGGATCCGGAGCATGGTCGAGGGCACCTATCACGCCAAACCCGTCAAGCGTGTCTTCATACCGAAGGCGAATGGAAAACTGCGGCCTTTAGGTATCCCGTCCTACGCGGATCGCATGGTGCAAAACGCGCAGCGAGATATCCTGGAACGGATTTACGAGCCTGTGTTCTCTAACTACTCGCATGGCTTCCGTCCAGGACGCTCCTGTCACTCTGCATTGTTCCAAATCCAGAGATATTGGACAGCGACAAAGTGGTTTATCGAAGTAGACGTAAAAAGCTACTTCGACACTCTCGACCATGGATTGCTGCTCAATCTGCTGCGCAAGCGGGTAGATGACGAATCTTTCATCGCCACACTTCAAGCGCAGTTGCAGGCGGGCGTGATGGAGAAACTGTCCGGAGACCGCCAGAACAAGCGGTCTAGGCGCAACCGATGGGAGTTCCGCAAAAGCTACAGCGGGGTTCCACAAGGGGGTATCGTTTCACCGATCCTAGCAAATATCTATTTGCATGAACTCGATGAATTCATGTGGGAAGAGATCAATACTTTCAACCGAGGGAAGCGTCGTCGACTTGATCCGCTCTACAATCGGATTTCGTCTACGATTGCGAATCGGAGAGTAAGGGTCAAAAAGCTGGATGAAGCGGGAACCGTCACTTCTGAACGGAAGCAACTCATCACGGATATCAAGGAACTGACGCGATCCATGCAGGCTTTGCCCAGCAAAGACCCTATGGACCTAAACTATCGCAGGCTGAACTACGTCCGGTATGCCGATGACTTTTTGATCGGGGTGATTGGATCGAAAGCAGATGCGGTGGCCTTGCTGGCAAAGGTGCGCGCTTTTCTGAAAGACACACTTCATCTGGATGTGTCGGAAGATAAAACGGGTATCGTCAAGGCAACGGACGGGGCTAGGTTCCTTGGATACGACATACAGACCAAAACCGGGTCTCGGGTGGCAAGGCTTCAAAGGGATGGATACGTGTCTACGACACGATCCCCTGGCGAGCGCATCATCTTCAGAACCCCGGCGGAAAAGCTGAACGCTTTCTGCAACAAGCACGGCTATGGTGACTATGCCTCTGCCAAGGGAACGCATCGAGGTGCTCTGATTCATAGTTCTGACTATGAAATCGTGAGCATTTTCAATGCGGAAATCAGAGGGCTGGCGAACTACTACCGAATGGACAAACGGGTTAAGACCCGGATGCACAAGCTCGCGTGGGTAGCCAACCAAAGCCTCATGTTGACCCTGGCAAGCAAGCATAGCACCACTGTGGCCAAGGTTTTGCAGCGGCTTCGGCGGCCGAATGGGCGACATGTCGTAAGACACGAAAGTGAAAGTGGAAAGGCGATAGAAGTTGTAGTGTGGTTGCTCCCAGATTTGAGAGACGTGGGGCGCCCCGCATTGCAAGCGGAGGTAGATAAGGGGCCGGTCGGAGCATTCCTTGCTACGACCAGGACGGATGTAACTGCCCGGCTAACGGCAGGAGAGTGCGAAAACGTTCTCTGCACCTCACCGACCGGAACACCGATACAGGTGCATCACGTCAATGCCATGGCGAACGTGGGTCAGGCAAACGGCTTAGAATGGCTGGCCAGCGCGCGCACGCGCAAAACGCGATATCTCTGCATCAATTGCCATCCAATGGTGCGAACCAACGCCAGACAGAGACACGTCAAGTATGCAAATGGAGAGCCGGATGCCGTCAAAATGGCAAGTCCGGCTCGGGGAGGGGGAGCTTTGCAGCCATCAAGCGCCGAGTTGCCGTGCTTGGGCAAATTATCGGCGTAAGACGGTTCCTGGCTACCCCACTCTACGCCAGCTTGGCGGGGACACGCCCAGAACAGTGG
>JAABUZ0100008808.1_pt1 | contig 11740 bp, 3 predicted proteins | sample 5562091 | NCBI WGS metagenome assembly JAABUZ01 (sample SAMN12813069, study PRJNA571459) | rock metagenome | isolation source: Antarctica rocks | place: Antarctica: Victoria Land, Linnaeus Terrace sud | collected 2015-12-21
CGCTATGGATAATGATTATATGAGCCGAGTTCTCAGTTCTTGCTTCGTTGACAATACTTTAGATTCTTCTGCTCCCTTGTGTCAAGCCTGATTGAGACGCTCTTACCCTGTGTATCCATCAGTTGTTTGAGGAGCAGGTTCAACGCACCCCCGATGCGATGGCAGTTGTGTTTGAAAATCAACAACTGACCTACCAGCAGTTGAATTGTCGTGCTAATCAGTTGGCGCATTACTTGCGCTCTTTGGGTGTAAAACCAGATGAACTGGTCGGGTTGTGTCTGGAGCGATCGCTCTTAATGGTGATAGGACTTTTGGGAATTCTTAAGGCGGGTGGGGCTTATGTGCCACTTGATCCTGAGTATCCCCAAGAACGTTTGAGCTTCATGTTAGAAGATGCTCAAGTTTCAGTACTGCTGACTCAACAGCGACTTGTTGACAAACTGCCTGAGGATCAAGCAAACCTTGTCTGTTTGGATGAGGTATGGGAACAAATTATCCACAACAATCAAGATAATCCCGTGAGTAAAGTCAGAGCTTTTCATCTGGCTAATGTAATTTACACCTCAGGATCTACAGGCAAACCCAAGGGTGTGATGGTTGAGCATACCGGACTGTGCAACTTAGCTCAAGCTCAAATTCAGACTTTTGGCTTGCATTCCTCAAGTCGCGTTCTCCAGTTTGCCTCACTCAGTTTTGATGCTTCTATCTGGGAAGTTGTGATGGCTTTGGGGTCAGGGGCAACACTTTACCTGGGAACAAAAGACTCTCTACTGCCTGGCATACCGTTAATTGAGCGATTACGCAATTATTGTATTACGCATATCACGCTACCACCATCAGCACTGGCAGTTATGCCTATTGAGGAACTTCCGGCATTGCAGACTATGATTGTAGCCGGAGAAACTTGTTCTGTTGAACTCATCAGGCAGTGGTCTGCTAACAGAGACTTTTTCAACGCCTACGGGCCAACAGAAGCTACTGTCTGTGCCACAATCGCAAAATGCACTGATAGCGACGAGAAAATCTCTATTGGACGAGCGATCGCCAACACACAAATCTACATTTTAGACGAGTATTTGCAACCAGTTCCCGTCGGTGTAGCAGGGGAGTTACACATTGGCGGTGTTGGGTTAGCACGAGGCTACCTCAACCGTCCTGAACTGACAACCGAGAAATTTATCCCCAATCCGTTTGAGGAGGCAGGAGGGAGTAAATTATATAAAACTGGGGATTTGACACGCTATTTACCAGATGGCAATGTCGAATACCTGGGACGCATTGACAATCAGGTGAAAATTCGCGGCTTCCGCATCGAGTTGGGAGAAATCGAAGCATTACTGAGCCAACATGGTGATGTGCAGATATGTTGTGTTATTGCCCGTGAAGAAACTCCAGGGAATAAGCGCTTAGTCGCCTACGTGGTGCCGCAAACAGAGGTGACACCCACAACGGGCGAACTGCGTCAGTTCCTTTCTAATAAACTGCCTGGGTATATGCTACCAACTGCTTTTGTGACGCTGGAGTCCTTACCCCTAACACCTAATAGCAAAGTAGACCGTCGCGCTCTGCCTGACCCAGATTTACATCAGGAATTATCAGATTATGTGATGCCAAATACAGAAGTAGAAAAAATCATTACTGGCATCTGGCAAAAAGCACTAGAAGTAGAAAAGGTAGGAATTTACAACAATTTCTTTGAACTAGGAGGTCATTCGTTACTACTAGTACAAATTAATCAGCAATTGCAAGAAATATTTGGTTTAGAACTGTCAATAGTTGATATTTTTAATTATCCAAATATACATAGTTTAAGCCAATTTTTGAATACCAAACTTCAAAAAGAAAATCCCGAAGAAGAATATGCAATTAAGAAAAATAATTCTCGTACCCAATCTCCTGCTGATAGTAAGGCTTTAAAAAATCAACAATTGCAACTTCGACAACAGTATCGCTTTCAGAAAAAAAGGTAAAAATGTCAATGAGTTTGGTTAACAATAATAATGAGTTGAACAATTCTGAAATAGCAATAATTGCTATTGCTGGTCGGTTTCCAGGAGCAAAAGATATTGAGTCTTTTTGGCAGAATCTACGTGATGGTGTAGAATCTACCTCCTGGTTTACAGATGAGGAATTGTTAGATTCTGGGGTTACCCTAGATTTGCTGAGCAATTCTAATTATGTAAAAGCTAATGCTGTTCTATCAGACATTGAATTGTTTGATGCCAATTTTTTTGCTTATAGCGCGAAAGAAGCTGAGGTAATAGATCCACAACAACGCTTATTTTTAGAATTGGCTTGCGAAGCTATAGAAAAATCTGGTTATGACCCGGAAACCTACAATGGTTTAATAGGGGTTTATGGTGGTGTGGGGATAAATAGTTATTTGCTCAAAAATCTCTATCCCCATCATCAACTATTAGACACAGTTAACCCTTTGCAATTAGCAATCTCCAACGAGAAAGATTTTTTACCGACACGAGTTGCTTATAAACTTAACTTGACTGGGCCAGCAGTGAATGTGCAAAGTGCCTGTTCTACATCTTTGATTGCTGTTCACTTAGCTTGCCAAAGTCTATTAAATGGTGAATGTGATATGGCTTTAGCTGGTGGAGTTTCTATCAGCATTCCTCAAAAAATAGGTTATTTGCATCAACAGGAGATGATTCTCTCTCCCGATGGACACTGCCGTGCTTTTGATGCTCAAGCACAAGGAACTGTTGTTGGTAGCGGTGCAGGTATTGTTGTTTTGAAAAGATTAAAGGATGCGATTGCCGACCGCGACCACATCCAGGCAATTATTAAAGGTTCGGCGATTAATAATGATGGTGCATCGAAAGTGGGCTACACTGCTCCCAGTGTCAGTGGTCAAGCGGCAGTCATTGGCGAGGCTCAAACTTTAGCTGGTGTAGATGCCGAAACAATTTCCTATATCGAAGCTCATGGCACTGCTACACCTATAGGAGATCCTATTGAAATCGCAGCGTTAACTCAAGCTTTTACTCAAAGTACTGATAAAAAATGCTTCTGCGCTATTGGTTCGGTAAAAACTAACTTTGGACATTTGGATACAGCAGCAGGTGTAACAGGTTTGATTAAAACTGTATTAGCACTGCAACATAAAATGCTGCCTCCTAGTTTGCACTTCGAGACACCTAATCCTAAAATTGATTTTGCCAACAGTCCTTTTTATGTCAACACAACCCTGACTGAATGGAAAACAAATAATACCCCTCGCCGTGCTGGGGTTAGTTCTTTTGGTATCGGGGGTACTAATGCTCATGTAATTTTAGAAGAAGCCCCTGTTTTTGGGCAAGGGAGCAGAGGAGCCAGCTATCAACTGCTGGTAGTTTCGGCTAAAACTGCAAATGCTCTTGAGGAGGCAACAGCTAATTTAATCACGCATTTAAAACAGCATCCAGAACTTAACTTAGGCGATATAGCTTATACCCTCAGTAGTGGTCGCCGGGGTTTTAATCATCGACGGATGTTAATTTGTTGCGAATTAGAAGATGCTGTCAAAGCTCTCAGTAGTTTAGAGCCAAAACAAGTTTTTACCAACTATACAGAGATTACAGAACGGTCTGTTGTCTTTATGTTTCCCGGTCAGGGTTCCCAATATGTCAACATGGCGCGGGAAATTTACCAGACTGAGACAGTATTTCGAGAACAAGTTGATTATTGCTCAGAAATTCTCAAACCCCTACTAGGGCTGGATTTGCGCCATATACTTTATCCTAGTGAGGAAAAGATTAATCAGGCATCGAAGCAACTTCAACAAACAGCGATCGCCCAAAGCGCTCTTTTTGTGATTGAGCACGCCCTAGCTAAATTATGGCAGTCATGGGGAGTGCATCCTGTAGCTGCGATCGGTCACAGTATTGGCGAATATGTAGCAGCAACTCTAGCAGGAGTTTTTTCCCTAGAAGATGCCTTATCTCTGGTAGCAGCACGCGGACAGCTGATGCAGCAACTCGAGAGTGGAGCAATGCTTTCGGTTCCCCTGCCCGAAGACAAGGTAAAATCCCTATTAGGGCAAGAACTTTCTCTAGCAGCGATTAATCAACCCTTGCAGTGCGTAGTTTCCGGTTCTATAGCAGCAGTAGATGCACTACAAAATCAGCTAGCTGCTCAAGGTATTGAATGCCGTCGTCTGCATACTTCCCATGCCTTCCACTCTCAAATGATGGAACCAATCTTGGAGGCATTTGTCGAACAAGTCAAAAAAGTTACCTTAAATCCGCCAAAAATTCCTTATATCTCCAACCTGACTGGTACTTGGATTACAATCACGCAAGCCACAAATCCTGACTACTACGCTCAACATCTGCGTTCTACAGTGTTGTTTGCCCAAGGTGTAGAGAAATTATTGGCAACACCTGAGCAAGTCTTACTAGAGGTAGGACCAGGACACGCACTGACTACATTAGCCAAAAGGCATCCAGACAAAGCAGCCGCACAAACGGTATTGACTTCAGTACGTCATCCTCAAGAAAAGCAATCGGATAATCGTGTTTTATTTACTACATTAGGTCAACTCTGGCTGGCTGGGGTCAAGGTAGATTGGTTTGGATTTTATAGTCACCAGGAGTATTATCGTCTTCCCTTACCGACTTATCCCTTTGAGCGCCAACGCTATTGGATTGACCCCCCACAACCAGCAACTTGGAGGCAGTTGCAAACCTTACCCACAGCATCACAATTGTGGACATCGCTCATACAAGCAGGTCAAAATCAAGCAAATACTAGAAATGCAGAACTTAACGAGTTGACATATCAGGAGAACAGACAGTGGTTGGATCGTTTATGTACAGCCTACATCAACTCTGCATTCAAACAATTAGGGGCTTTTAGCAATGCCGAAGAAAAGTATTCTTTGGAGAATTTGTTAGCGCAATGCCATATTACTCCCCGCTATCAACAATTGTTCTGTAGATGGTTACAAGTATTGGTGGAACAAGGACAACTACAGCAACAGGAGGGGTTATTTACTAGGCTAGTGCCATGTTCGCAAGATTTTATTAATGAACATTTAGAAGAAGTCAGAGCGAGGTTGGCTTCTACATCTTTAGTAGATTTAGATTTAGTGCAACGCTGTGCTGAAAATTTAGCTGCTGTTGTTGTTGGAGAACAAGAACCCTTAGAGTTTTTCAATGAACTGGTTTACCAAGACGAGAAAAACGGCTCACATCCAGAATCTCCCTTAGTTACTTACTACAACTCTATCTTGCACTCAAGCCTGCAACAGGTAGTCAAATCATTGCCACCATCGGTTCACCTGAAAGTTCTGGAAATCGGCGCGGGTACCGGTATGTCTACGCAAGCATTACTACCTGTGTTGCCGTCCAAACAAACCAACTATACTTTTACTGATATTGGTAGCGGCTTCCTGACTCAAGCGCAACAGAAGTTCAACAACTATGCATTTGTTGAATACCGATTACTAGACATAGACAAGTCTCCAACTGAGCAAGGGTTTGAGAAGCATAGCTTTGATGTAGTAATAGCCTCTAATGTGTTGCACGCAACTCGTAACATAGATCAAACACTCCAGCACGTGCGCTCTTTATTAGCTCCTGGAGGCTTCCTCTTACTGTGGGAAGTAACTCAGCCGAAAATAGACTTTGACATGAGTTGGGGTCTGCTGTTGAAACCTTTAGACGATGGAAGACGCAGCCCAGGTCAGCCTTTTATAACCAAAGAGCAGTGGTTTGAAGCACTACGCGCTCATGATTTTGTTCAAGTTGCCGCTTTTCCTGAAACTGAAGCGTTTGAGCACAAGATTATTATGGCTCAAGCTTCTGCACCAACCGCATTTAGCATAAACTCTGGGCAAAAAGAGACTGACCAGAAATCACAGATTTCATTACAAAGAAAGCAGGATATCTTTCAGCCAGAAAACCTATCTGCGCTCCACTCAAGACCCGTTCTGCCAAATTCTTATGTGGCTCCCCGCAATGAGATTGAAGAAAAAATTGCCGATAACTGGCAAGAATTGTTGGGAATTAAACAGGTAAAAATCTATGACAACTTTTTTGAATTGGGAGGAGATTCCCTAATAGCTGTTCAAGTTATGTCCCGATTACGAAATACTTTTTCTATTCAATTACCTGTAACAAGTTTGTTTGAATCTCCCACAATAGCTGAAATAGCACCAAAGCTAAAAAAACAACCAGAATCAGATACAAAGTTAGGTGCAATTGATAGAGAAGAAATTGCTATATGAGTAAGAAATACTTTTTAATCCCGTAGGCACAAGCCCTGCCGTAGGCTAGTACGAATTACGAATTAGGTAAAAATCTGGAGGTAATGATTCTGTGAATATCAAGCAATTTGTAGCTGAACTTTCCCAGCAAGGTGTGAAGTTGTGGGTTGAAGGTGAGCAGTTGCGTGCTAATGCTCCAAAGGGAGTATTGACACCAGAAACTCGTGATTTACTGGTCAAGCATAAAGCAGAACTTATTTTGTTACTGCATCAGAAAAATGCGATCACCACCGCTACTGATTTACCCCTGATCAAAGCCGAGCGTCCTCAGAACTTACCTCTGTCTTTTGCCCAAGAACAAATCTGGTTATTGAACCAGTTAGAACCAAATAACCCTTTCTACAACGAACAAGCAGCTCTAAAACTTCACGGTCACTTGAACGTCGTGCCGCTAGAGCAAAGCCTCAACAAAATTATCGCTCGCCATGAAGACTTACGTACCAACTTCCGCACCATCAACGAGCAGCCAGTCCAAGTAATTGCTGACAGCTTAACTTTAAGTGTGCCAGTAGTAGACCTAACAGAACTACCTGAAAGTGAAAGAGAAATCGCTTGCCAGCAATTAGCCACAGCAGAATCAACTCGACCCTTTGACCTTGCTAGCTCTCCTTTAATCCGAGCTTCTGTGGTTAAACTCACAGAGGTAGAATACGTCTTGCTATTAACAATACACCACATTGTCTTCGATGGTTGGTCAATGGGCGTATTGATGCAGGAATTAGCAACCGTTTACTCAGCCCTCTGCAATAACTTGTCCCCAGAGCTACCTGAGTTACCAATTCAGTATGCCGACTTTGCTATTTGGCAACGGCAGTGGTTGCAAACAGAAGCACTCCAAACGCAGCTTGACTACTGGAAGCAACTACTCAAAAACGCTCCTACCTTACTAGAATTACCCACAGACAGACCAAGACCAGCCATTCAAACTTTCCGGGGCGCACTCCAAAATGTCGAATTTTCAGTTGAACTGAGTAAAGCGCTTGCCAATTTCAGTAGGCAAGAGGGAGCCACCCTATTCATGACGCTGTTCGCAGCATTTGTTACCTTGCTTTATCGCTATACAGGCTCAGATGACATTGTAGTAGCCACACCCATTGCTAAACGTGATCGCTTGGAACTTGAAGGGTTAATTGGCTTTTTTGTCAACACTTTAGTACTACGTACCGATTTGTCAGGCAACCCCAGTTTTCAACAGTTGCTGAACCGAGTGCGGCAACTGACACTGCAAGCTTACGCTCATCCAGATCTCCCCTTTGAGGAGTTAGTAAAAGCATTGCAGCCACAACGAGACCTCAGTCATACACCGCTGTTTCAGGTAATGTTTGTCCTCGAAAATGCGCCCATATCTGAAGTAGAGCTTACTGGGTTAACTGTCAGTCCGTTAGCGACAGAAAGGACAACTGCCAAGTTTGATTTGACTTTATTCATTAAAAACACTACCAATGGGCTGGTAGGTGTGTGGCAATACAACACAGACTTGTTTGATGCTAGCACCATAGAGCGGATGGCTGGGCATTTTGTGACATTGCTCGAAAGCATTGTTACTAACCCACAGCAACAAATTTCGCAATTGCCCCTGCTGACACAAGTTGAGCAACAGCAGTTGTTAGTAGAGTGGAACAACACTCAAGTGGATTATTCCCTTGATAAGTGTATCCATCAGTTGTTTGAGGAGCAGGTTCAGCGCACACCCGATACAGTAGCGGTGGAGTTTGGAAATCAACAACTTACCTACTACCAATTGAACTGTCGTGCAAATCAGTTGGCGCACTACCTGAAGTCTTTAGGAGTGAAAGCCGATGTGTTGGTATGCCTTTGTGTCGAGCGTTCTTTAGAAATGATTGTGGGACTGTTAGGGATTCTTAAGGCAGGTGGGGCTTATGTGCCACTTGACCCAAACTATCCTAATGAACGTCTGAGTTTTATGCTTGAAGATGCTCAAGTTCAAGTGCTGTTAACCCAACATTCATTCCTTGAGAGACTACCCCAGCATCAAGCGAAACTTGTCTGTTTGGATACTGACGCTCAACTGATTTCCCAGTCCAGTCAGGACAATTGCACCACAGGTGTGCAAACGAATAATTTGGGTTATGTGATTTACACCTCTGGTTCTACAGGTAAACCTAAGGGTGTAGCCATGAGTCAGCTTGCCCTTTGCAATTTGATCCTGTGGCAAGTGGAAAACATGAAAATTTCTCGTGGGGCAAAAACCCTGCAATTTGCTCCTGTCAGCTTTGATGTCTCCTTCCAAGAAATGTTCTCTACCTGGTGTTCTGGAGGCACATTGGTCTTGATTACGGAGCAATTGCGCCGAGATCCAGTGGCTTTGTTAGGTTTTGTCCAACAAAAAGCTATTGAGAGAATATTTCTCCCCTTTGTTGCCTTGCAGCAACTAGCTGAAGTCGCTGTTGGCTGTGAATCAGTTACGAGTAATCTACGGGAAATCATGACTGCTGGCGAACAGTTGCAGATTACTCCCGCCATTTCTTATTGGTTAAGCCAGCTAACTGATGATTGTACTTTGCACAACCATTATGGGCCATCGGAGAGCCATGTAGTCACTACTTTTACTCTGACTAATTCAGTGGAGACTTGGCCGCTACTTCCTCCTATTGGGCGACCAATTGCCAATACGCAGATATACATCTTAGATAAATATTTACAGCCTGTACCTATCGGTGTGCCAGGAGAATTGCACATTAGTGGTACCCCTTTAGCGCGGGGTTATTTCAACCGATCAGAGTTAACACAACAGAAATTTATCCCCAACCCCTTTAGCAACTACTCCCATTCCCGCCTCTACCAAACCGGGGATAAAGCACGCTATTTAAGTGATGGCAACATAGAATACTTGGGACGCATTGACAATCAAGTAAAAATACGTGGTTTCCGCATTGAGTTGGGCGAGGTTGAAGCAGTACTGAGTCAACATGGTGATGTGCAAGCATCTTGTGTCATCGCCCACGAAGATACCCCTGGTGATAAACGCTTAGTTGCCTATGTGGTAGCAGATCAGCACTGTACACCCACAATCAGTGAACTACGACAATTCCTCAAAGCAAAGCTGCCAGAGTACATGATACCCAATGCTTTTGTGATATTGGAGTCGTTGCCACTAACTCCCAACGGGAAAGTAGACCGCCGTGCTTTGCCCGCACCGGGTTCATACAGCGATCGCACAGAAAAATATGTAGCCCCGCGCACTCCAATTGAAGAACTGTTGGCACAAATTTGGGCGCAAGTGCTGAAAGTAGAGCAAGTAAGCATTCATGATAACTTCTTTGAACTTGGGGGACACTCGCTACTAGCAACGCAACTACTCTCGCGCATCCGCAACATTTTCAAAGTAGAACTACCATTGCGTGAGTTGTTTGCCGCCGCGACACTAGCTGAATTGGCACATCTGACTGAGCAGTTGCAGCAACAAAAGATAGAACTAACTTCCCCGCCCATCTTACCAAGAGTAAAGAATGCAGAATTACCACTGTCTTATGCTCAACAGCGTTTATGGTTTTTAGACCAATTAGAGCCGAACAGTGCCTTGTACAACATCCCCATAGCTTTGTGTCTAGTCGGAACTCTCAATCAAGCTGCCTTAGAACAAAGTTTACAAGAAATTATTCATCGCCACGAAGCTTTACGCACAAACTTCATCACAGTTGATGGACAACCAACTCAAATCATTCATTGGGAAACTGCTTGGAGAATGTCAGTAATTGACTGGCAGCATTTATCCCCAACTGAGCAAGAAATCGCCACACAGCAATTAGCGCAACAACAAGCTATTCAACCCTTTGACCTAGCAACTGAAGCATTAGTCAAGGCGACATTAGTAGTGCTGTCCGAGACAGAAAACATATTGTTAGTGTGTATGCACCATGTTGTCTCTGATGGCTGGTCAATGGGTATGTTTATCCAAGAATTAGCACAACTGTACAAGGCTTATTCTCAAGGTCAGCACTCGCCCTTAACACCACTGCCGATTCAGTACGCAGATTTTGCCATTTGGCAAAGACAGTGGTTACAAGGAGATGTACTGCAAAGCCAACTGAGTTACTGGCAACAACAACTAGCAAACGCACCAGCTTTATTGTCGTTACCTACTGACCGACCTAGACCTGCTGTGCAGACTTTCGCTGGCGCACATCAAGAGTTTACACTCTCAGTTGAGTTAACTGGTAGACTGACAAAACTGAGCCAGGAGCAAGGAGTTACCTTCTTCATGACGCTGTTGGCAGCCTTTGATACCCTACTTTATCGCTACACAGGACAATCAGACATTTTGGTAGGGTCTCCGATTGCTAACCGCGATCGCAGCGAAATTGAAGGGTTAATTGGCTTTTTTGTCAACACCTTAGTGATGCGTACCAACTTGGCAGGCGAGCCGAGCTTTAGCGAATTACTCACTCGCGTTCGGGAAATGGCAATGGATGCCTATGCTCATCAGAATTTGCCTTTTGAAATGCTGGTGGAAGCATTGCAGCCACAAAGAGACCTCAGCCATACACCACTGTTCCAAGTGATGTTTGCACTTCAGAATGCGCCTATGCCTCAAGTAGAGTTGACTGGGTTAAGTGTCACTCCATTGATTGCAGAAAGCGCAACAGCAAAGTTTGATTTGAGTTTATCAATGCAAAACACTGCCACTGGAATGGTGGGTGTATGGGAATATAGCACTGACTTATTTGATGGCAGCACTATTGAGCGGATGGCTGGGCATTTTGTGACATTGCTGGAAGGTATTGTCACTAACCCAGAGGAGCGAATTTCTCAATTACCACTGCTAACACAACCTGAGCAACAACAGTTATTAGTTGAATGGAACGATACTCAGGCAGATTATTCTCAGGATAAGTGTATCTATGAGTTGTTTGAAGAGCGTGTTCAGCGTACCCCCGATGCTGTAGCAGTTGTATTTGAAAATCAACAACTCACCTACCACCAGTTGAATTGTCGCGCTAACCAGTTGGCACATTACTTGCGCTCATTGGGTGTGGAAGCAGATACGCTGGTGGGGTTGTGTGTAGAACGCTCACTAGAAATGGTAGTGGGACTACTTGGTATTCTCAAAGCGGGTGGGGCTTATGTGCCACTTGACCCAGACTATCCTCAAGACCGTTTAGCATATATGCTCAATGATTCACAGGTATCAGTCCTGTTGACTCAAGAGAAATTGCTGACTAGCTTACCGGAACATAGGGCGCGTGTAGTCTGCTTAGATAAAGACTGGGAAAATATCTCTAACGAAAGTGAAGACAATCCTGTTACTGGTTCTACAACTGATAACTTAGCTTATGTCATTTACACATCAGGATCTACAGGTCAACCGAAGGGTACTTTGGTAAATCACTACGGGAGCATCCCAGTTTTTTGAATGAGGGATAATCAAGGGAGATAGACCTGTCGCATGGTGGCATGAGTTATGACTCCTGAACAACAGCAAGCCCTTGAAGAACACATTCAAGCCATTGCCAAAAT
>JAABUZ0100008810.1_pt1 | contig 11738 bp, 13 predicted proteins | sample 5562091 | NCBI WGS metagenome assembly JAABUZ01 (sample SAMN12813069, study PRJNA571459) | rock metagenome | isolation source: Antarctica rocks | place: Antarctica: Victoria Land, Linnaeus Terrace sud | collected 2015-12-21
TCGTCGCCGGATTGGTCGGTGAGGATCGCTTGGAAGCGGTATCCGTCGACGTCGGTAAAGGACAGTTGGGCGCCGGGGTGCGGGCGCTCGCGGCGGACGATCACGCGCGAGCCGTCCGGCCAGCCGGTCAAGTCGAGCTGGCTGGTGATTTCGGCGACCTGGCCGTTGCGGCGCGGCGTTCCGTCCTGATCGAGGGCGGCGACCCAGGCGTTCTCGGGGGTCTTGAGGATCGCGGCGCGGACCGCCTCGGTGAGGTCATAGCCGACCGAGTAGCGGATCCTGGCGCCCCGCGCCCAGTCGATCAGCTCGTGCGTTGCGCCGGCGCTGTCGACGCGGAGCACCAGCTCGATCTGCTCGATGTGCTCGACGGGGATCTGCTCGAGCGCCTGCTCGGCCACGGCGATCTGGTCGGCGGCGGTGTTCGCGCCGGCGTTGCCGGGGCGCAGCTCGCCGCCCAGCGCCTCGCCGGTCTCGTCGGCGTAGGCGAGCATCGGGTGAAAGCCGTAGCCGCCCTTGAAGTTGCCGGCCGCGCCCTCCTTTTCGGAGTGGCTGGTGATCAGCGTCGCGTCGAGATCGATCGTCAGCTCGGTCGGCGCGCCGGCAAGCTTCCACGCCCCCGAGCGCGCGCGGGCGTGCGCGGCCCGCAAACGCTCCAGTCCGCCCGGGTCGCTGGCGACCGCATCGACGAGCCGAAACGCCGTCGACGCCGAGGCGACCGGCCCGAACAGCGGCGCCTGATCGCGGACCGCCGCCAGGTCGGCCAGGCAGTCGCCGCCGTCGGCGAGCATCACCGCGAGATCGGTGATGACCTCGCCGGGATCGTGGCGGCCGCGGCGCTGACGCATGACGCCAAGCTCCCGCGAGAGCGCCCCGGTGAGACCGGTCTTGGCGGCCACACCGGCCAGCAGCGCGCTGCCCGCATGCGAGACCAAACCCTCTCCGTCCGGCGTGACTTCTACCGTGAATCTGCGCCCATCGTGCGTCACCTTCAAGGTGATCCTCCCGAGTCGGTCCTTCAGGCTTCGACAACCGAAGAATCCCTGCTCAGGCGGACAGTTCAGCGGCCCCGACCATCGGGGCCGCTGCTGCTTCATGCACGATCCGGGCTAGGAGGCTTCTAAGCCGTCGGGAGCGAATTTATTCCCACCAGCGCCCCCGGCAGGACATAAGCCGAAGCGGCGATGGTTGACGGCGGGGAGGTGACGATGCCCCGCTGATCCTTGCGGGATGTCTCGGGCGCGGTGCGGGCCGGAGCCATCGCGCAGTTCTGCTTGAGCGGACCCGTTTTTGCGTTCTGAACGGCAGTTCAGTAGACTATTTGAATCCGAATTCATCACATGGTGTGCCCGATGGCGTCCAACCTCTGTGGCGGTGCTCAGAGGAGCAGCCGATCGGCGAACGGAGCGTCGGCAGCGACACCGAGGAGGCTGAGTTGACTCTGCACCCGTTAGATCCGTTCCCTTTCGGCTGGTATCAAGCGGCATTCGAGAAGGAGCTTGGGCCTGCTGAGGTGCGACCGCTTCGGATGCTTGGCCGCGATTTCGTCCTCTGGCGTGACGAGGACGGCGAGGCGCACGTCTTGGATGCGTTTTGCGCGCACCTGGGTGCCCATCTGGGCTACGGAGGCCGCGTGGAGGGCCGCGCGATCCGCTGTCCGTTTCATGCCTGGAAGTACGGCGGGCGGGGTGATTGTGTAGAGATTCCCTACAGCCCGAAGCTGCACAGGCTGGCGCGAATCCGCTCCTACCCGGTCGTGGAGCGCAACGGCATGGTTCTGTTCTGGTGGCATCCGGCGGGCGAGGACCCTCTGTGGGATGTGCCCGAGATCCCCGAATGGGCCGACCCGCAATGGAGCGATGACTACGTGCGCACGCACTGCTGGTCGATTCGCAGCAAGTGGCGGGAGGTGGCCGAAAACGGGGTCGATATGACTCACTTCTACTACCTTCATGGTGTCGCAGCGCTGCCTGAGCTTGAGCACTTCGAGACCGAGGGCCATGTCTGGCGCTCGCTGATCAGGCATCGCTTCGATACGCCCACTCGGACAGCGTCCGGGGAGCTTTCAGCTGGAGCTGCACGGGCCGGGCTTCGCCTGGCAGCGGTTCGTAATCGACGATCTTGTGGAGGTAGTCTTCGCGATCAACATCACGCAGATCGACGAGGACCACGTCACCAATCGCTTCAGCTTCCTCGTCCGGAAAGAGCCGCTGCGGGCCGACGTGCACGACATGAGCGACCGGCTAGTCCAGGAGATCCTAGACCAGGTAAGTGATGACGTCCCGATCTGGGAGCACAAGATCATCAAGGATCCGCCTCGGCTCGCCCGGGGCGACGGGCCGATCATGGCGTTCCGCAAGTGGACGCAGCAGTTCTCAGCTTCCGATCACGGTGCGCCTGCCCGCGAGGCGCGGTCTCTGATCGAGGTGAGGTGAGCGATGGCCTTCTACCAAGAGCCGCCGCGACTGACCAACGCTTACGACCAGGATCGTGTCCTGGGCGAGCACCTCGCGCGGTTGCTCCCACCGGAGGTCTTCGATGGCGTCGAACCCGAGCTGCGTGAGATGGGCGAGGCGGCCGCGGGAACGCTGCTGGAGCTCGCGGCGCGGGTGGAGGCCGACCCGCCGCGCCTGATCCAGTATGACCCTTGGGGTAGGCGAATCGACCGGGTCGAGGTTTCCCCTGCCTGGCTGGCTCTCCAGGCTTGGCAGGCGCGCGGCGGGATCTGTGCGCTCCCGTACGAGGATCGTCACGGCCCCCATGACCGCGTCGTTCAGCACAGCCTTGATCTGCTGCGCTCGGAGCGCAAGGGCACGCTGTCGTCGCTCCTGACGGATCTGGATGAGCGGCTGGAAAGCGCGCGAGAACTCCCACAACTCGCGTCGGTCGTGGCGTTGATCGAGAGCGACCGGGCGGCCCTGGCAACCCGGGCGCGAGCCTGGGGCGATAGCGAGACCGATGTTGTGCACGCCGGAATGCACGCGTACGCGATGCGCCTGGGACGCTGCTATGCGGCGGCGCTACTCGTCGAGCATTCCGCGCACCGGCTGCGCCAGCACGACGATGTCCGCGCGGCGATGGTCGCGCGCCGGTACGCCCAACGGTGGCTAAGCGCGCCGTTGCCCGAGATTAACTTCGCTCGCCTTGATGAATCGCTCGTGGTCCTGGGTGTGGCCGAAGCGGCGCCGGACCCATCCGGTGCTCCGCTTCTCCCTGCATGACTTTGGAGGAAGCGGTCTACATCCCGCGGGGTGACATTCTGCAGCCAACGGAACTTGCTCGCGGGCCGTGGGACGCGAATGCCCAACACGGCGGCGCGTCCGCGGCGCTGATTGGGTGGGCGCTCGAACGCGCGATTGACGATCCCGAGCAGCAGGTCACGCGCGTCAATCTAGACCTCCTGCGCCCCGTCTCGTTGCGGCCGTTGACCGTCACGGTCCACAGGACGGGCGGGCGCAGTGTCGGTCGCTGGGAAGTCTCGCTGGAGGCGGACGGCCAGAGGCTAATGCATGGGCTGGCGCTGTCCTGCCCGACTAGACCGCTACACGCGGTCGGTGCAAGCTTCCAAGATCGCCTCGCATTTCCTGACAGCGACGATCGGCTGCGTATCCCCGGCATGCTTGATCACCGCTCGTTCCACTACACCGCAATGAGCACGCGACTTGCTGAGGGATCGGTCGCCGCTCCGGGACCGGCATCGGTGTGGTTTCGGCTTTCCTGTCCGCTGGTCGCCGGAGAGTCGGTGACGCCGCTGAGCCGCGCCTTGGCGGCGGCCGACTTCGGCAGCGGGATCTCTTGGGAGCTGCCCTTCGAGCGCTACGCCTACGTAAACGCGGATCTCAGCGTGCATCTTCATCGCCTTCCGCGAGGCGAATGGATCGGAGTTGCAGCGCGGATGACTGTAGAGCCCCATGGAGTGGGCCTCGCGGAAAGCGCCCTGTATGACTCCGAGGGGCGGATCGGGACCGCGCTGCAGACGCTGGTCGTGCGCGAGGAGACGCAGCGTTCCGCGGATCAACCGGTGGCTGAGCGTGAGGCGGAGGGACGGCAGCGTGTCGGTCAAGAGTCCTGAGCTGCTTGCACCCAGCCCGCGGGAAGTGCCTAGCAACCAGAGCCCGCCTCGGGTAGGGCTGGATGAATTTGCCATCAATCAGCCGCTTGTCGAAGCGGTGTCGCGCCACGACGCTGGCTGGGCGATCAACCACTTGCACGAGGTTGGCCGTCTCGTGGGCTCCGAGCAGTTCCAGAGCTGGGCCGAGGAGGCCAACTGCCACTGTCCTGCGCTCCGCACCCACGACCGTTATGGGCGCCGCGTCGACGAGGTGCTCTATCACCCTGCGTATCACGAGCTGCTGCGAACCGCGATCGGCCTCGGCGCGCACGCATCGCCGTGGCGCGAGCCACGCCCGGGCGCCCATGTGGCGCGCGCGGCGCTGTTCATGCTTCTCATCCAAGTCGAGCCGGGGCACGGCTGCGTGACCTCAATGGCCTTCTCCGCGGTGCCGGCCCTGCGCGCGCAGCCGGACCTCGCGGCCGAATGGGAGCCCCGGCTGACCTCACTGAGCTATGACCCCCGCGTCCTGCCGGCCGCCGAGAAGCAAGGAGCACTGTGCGGGATGGCGATGACGGAGCGTCAAGGGGGCTCCGACGTGCGCGCAAACAGCACGGTGGCGGTCCCCGCCGAAGCTAATGGCGAATATCTGCTCAGCGGGCACAAGTGGTTGTTCACGGCGCCTACCTGCGACGCGTTTCTGGTCCTCGCCCAAACCGACGAGGGCTTGTCGTGCTTCCTGGTTCCACGCGTCCTCGCTGACGGGCAGCGCAACGGGATCCAGCTGCAGTTGCTGGTGGACAAGCTGGGCGGCCGTTCGACCGCCACGGGCGAGGTCGTCCTGGACCGCGCCTGGGCGCGGCTGGTCGGTGAGCCAGGCCGGGGCACCCGAACGATCATCGAGATGGTGAGCCACACTCGCCTTGACTGCATTCTCAGCACAGCCGCCGGGATGCGCCAGGCAGTCGCGGAGGCGACGTGGCACGCAGACCATCGCCGAGCGTTTGGCAGGCGGCTGGTGGAACAGCCGCTGATGCGCAACGTTCTCGCCGACCTGTGCCTTGAAAGTGAGGCGGCGACAGCCTGCGCGCTGCGGCTTTCGCGCGCCTTCGACGCGGACGCCTCGCCGGAAGAGCAGGCGTTTCGCCGGCTCGCCGGCGCGATCATCAAGTACTGGGTCTGCCGGCGTGGGCCCCGCCACGCATTCGAGGCGATGGAATGCCTGGGCGGCTATGGCTATCTTGAGACCTTCCCGCTCGCCCGCCGCTACCGAGAACAGCCGCTAATGGCGATCTGGGAGGGCTCAGGCAACGTAATCTGCCTCGACGTACTGCGAGCGATGGCGCGAACGCCCACGGCGCTCGTCGCGTTCTTCGGAGAGCTCGACAAGGCGCGCGGCGGCGATCGGCGTCTCGACGCGCTCGTGGCTGACCTTCGCGCCGAGCTGAGTAGGGGTGAGGACCTGGAGCCGCGCGCGCGGCGGATGGTGGAAAGAATGGCGCTGGCTCTGCAGGCCTCGTTGCTCATTCGCCATGCGCCAGCAGAGGTGGCCGACGCCTTCTGCGCCTCCCGACTCTCGCCCGAGCGCGGGCACGAATACGGGACGCTCGATACGTCCACCGACATCGGCGCGGTCCTAGCAAGACACGCGCCGCCCACCAGCTAGCCGAGCATGAAAACGGCTCAGCGTTCACGCCGGCGACGCCCATCTGCAGAGGTACGCGAGCACATCGTGGCGGCGGCCGAGCGCCTAGTCGCCGCACACGGCTACACGGGCACGAGTGTAGTGGCGATCGCCCAGGAGGCGGACGTCGCCGCAGGCAGCATCTACCTGCACTTTGCCTCCAAGGCCGCGCTCTTCGACGAAGTCTTTCGGCGCGCCGCGGGGCGGGAGCTCGCCGCCGTCAGGCACGCCGCAGCAAAGCAGAGCGGGGCCCCTGAACGCCTGACCGCCATAGTCGAGACGTTCGCCCATCGCGCGCTGCAGAGCGGTCGCTTGGCATGGGCACTGCTCGCCGAGCCGGTGGACCCCGTTCTGGACGCCGAGCGGCTCGCCTTCCGGCACGCGTACCGCGACGCCCTCGTGACCGTGCTCGCGGACGGAGCCGCGACAGGCCAGTTTGCCCTCGATGATCTCGAGCTGACCGCCGCCGCGCTCGTGGGAGCGATCGCCGAGGCGCTGGTCGGACCGCTCTCACCGCTCTCCGATCGTCGACTCGACGAAGATCAGCTCGTCTACCAATTGATTGGCATCTCACTGCAAATCGCTGGGGCGAGATCCCGAAAGCCCGCGAGCGCCGACGAGGACGGAAGACCCAATGAACATGGATGACACGCTCAGTCGAAAGGGTCTCACCGAGCGGCCCTGGGTGGTCTTCGAAGTCGTCTCGGTCGGTGTCTTCGTCGCAAGCCTCGACCTCTTCATCGTCAACATCGCCTTCCCGGATCTCGAGCGCGACTTCCGCGGCACGCACATCGCTGCGCTCTCCTGGATCCGCAACACGGCAAGCGCGCTGCTTGCAATCCAACTTCTCTCCGCTGCCAGCCGCACTGCTCGAGTGGCCACAATCGAGCCGCAACCGAGCCGCTGAGCTGCGAGACGGACAATGACGCTCGTAGCGAAGGCTCGATCAGCATCCGGCGACGGCCTCCAGGTGGCACAGCCACGCGGAGCGGCGAGGTCCGCCGCACCGTTGCGCCCTATAGACAGTAGGACGTTCCAAGTGCATCCCGATCTCTTTATCATCCTGAATCTAGGTTCATGGTGCACGTCCGTTGCATGAATAGGAGGAGCTGATGACAAACGTGGCCGTCGCCTCGCCGACTCGCGAGGTCCTCAACCAGTCGGTTCCGCTAGAGCCGTTTGACCACTACGGCGCTGACGCGGCTCTGCAAGACGCAATCGCGCGCGGCGACGGCGAATGGGGTACTGAGCGCCTGGGTGCGCTTGGATCGCTGGCTGGCACCGTCGAGGTCCGCGAACACTCCCGCCGCGCGGAGCACAATGAGCCGCAGCTCGCCGCATATGACCGCTTCGGCCACCGGATCGACCAGGTGGAGCTCGACCCGTCTTGGCACTGGCTGCTGCGCACCGCGGTCGAGCACGAGCTCCATTCGCTGCCGTGGCGCGATCCGAGACCCGGAGCGCACGTCGTGCGCGCAGGACTGATGATGCTGTGGGCGAACGCCAACGGCGGCGTGATGTGCCCCGTGGTGATGACCCACGCGGTCGTTCCGGCGCTCCGCGACGCCGCTCCCGAGATCGCAGCCGAGTGGGAGCCTCGCCTGACGCTCCCCGACTACGACCACGGCGCGATCGCTGGCATGGCGATGACCGAGCGCCAGGGCGGCTCCGACGTTCGCTCCAACACCACCCGCGCCGAGCCCGTCGGCGGCGGCGAGTACGAGCTCCACGGCCACAAGTGGTTCTGCTCCTATCCACCCTGCGACGTTTTCCTCGTCCTGGCTCAAGCACCACAAGGCCTTTCGTGCTTCTTCGTCGAGCGCGGGCCAGGGATGGAGTTCCATCGCCTCAAGGACAAGCTCGGCACCCGGTCGCTGCCATCCAGCGAGGTCGAGTTCCACGGGATTCGCGGACGGCTGGTGGGTCAGGAGGGTCGTGGCATCAACGCGATCATCCCGATGGTCAACCACACCCGTCTGGATTGCCTCCTGGGGTCGGCGAGCGGGATGCGGCGGGGTGTCGTGGAAGCCATCCATCACGCGCGGCACCGCACCGCGTTTGGCGCGCTTCTTGTCGACCAGCCCGCGATGACCAACGTCCTCGCCGACCTGGCGATCGAATCCGAGGCGGCGACGGTCGCGGCGCTCCGGGTTGCGGCCACCTACGACCGCGACGAGCGGGCGTTCCGTCGCTTTGCGACCGCGGTCATGAAGTACCACGTCTGCAAGCGGGGCCCCGCTCATGCAGCCGAGTCACTTGAGTGCCTGGGCGGCAACGGCTATGTGGAGGACTCGGGCATGCCGCTGCTGTATCGCGACGCTCCGCTGCCGGGAATCTGGGAGGGCTCGGGCAACGTGGCCGCGCTCGATGTCCTACGCGCGATGGCCAAGGAGCCGGAGGGACTTCCAGCCTTCCTGGCCGAGTGCGAGCTCGCAGCCGGAGGGGACAGGCGCTTGGATGCCCACCTGGGTGCGGTGAACATGGGCATCGCGCAGCTCTTCGACAACGCCGACGTCCGGCCACTCGAGGAGCGTCTGCACGACGCCCAGCACCAGGCACGGCGCCTCGTCGAGGATCTCGGATTCGCGCTCCAGGCCAGCCTTCTCGTGCGCCACGCCCCGTCTGCGGTTGCCGACGCCTTCTGCGCCGCGCGTCTTGGCCGAGAGGGCGGCTGCGCCTACGGAACGCTGCCAACAGGAGCGGACGTCCACGCGATCGTCGACCGCGCGCTGCCGGCGTAATCGCCGAGCTGTCCACCATCAACGACGAGGAGATCAGTCTGTGCATCCGGTCGGCAGGGCGCGCGCGCCGGCGTCGCCGTCAGATCGTGTCCGGGCGGGCGTGGCGCTCGGGGGTCTGCCCGAGGATGTCCGCGGTCAACTGACGGATGGGCTGATCGACGAGCTGTTGGAGGGCCGCCGGGGCGAGGCGGAGGTTCTCGGTGCCGACGGCCTGGGGTCTTTACCATGCGGTTGATCGAGCGGGTGATGCATTCAGAGCTCTCAGAGCATCTGGGCTGGGTCTGTCCGTATTGCCAGGGCCTGACGTTGCGGCTGGTCGCTCGGCAGATGCCGATCATCGACTCGATCGGGTTCGTCGAGGACAAAGTCTTGTGCAGCTGCTGATGGACGCCCAGGCGCTGCAGCGTGACCGTCTCCTCGAGGCCCTCGCGCAGCGACGCGGCCGCGCCGGGATGGGAGTGCGCGAGCTCGCCGGCGAGCGCCTGCAGCCGGTCGACAAAGCCCTGCTCAGGAGGTCATTCTTTGCCCTCCACCGGATGGAACCCGCTCACCGCACCGGTGGACCCAGGCTCAACCGAGGGGGGCGTACGAGGTCCACCCGCCCGTCTGCCAGCCGTCGCCTAACCATTCCGGCAGACTGGGGGGAGTTAGGGCGAGCCGCTCGATCTCCACCCCTGCAATCGACCAAACTACATCGCAGTTCGCGACAGCCGGGCCATCAGGTACTACGGCAATCCACACCTCGTCGCATATATGCGCGGAGACCCGGGCAGCTTCCGCGGACAGGAGTTCAACACCGTCGATTTCAGGTGCAAGGGGCGCCCGGAGAATCCCTCCGACTATCCAGATGACCTGGTTGGCCACAGGGTGATTGCGCCAGACCTCAACATCTTCCGAGAGCGACCGCACCCACGGCTGGGGGGCGCCGATCTCCTCGACTCGAACTGCTCGGCTAACTGGCCTACGCGACACCACGAGCTCGTTAGTGCCGATTGGGATCCGGATTAGTGCGACATCTTCGTGTTGCGCGATGGCATCTCCCTCGAAGTCTTATAACGGAACCGGTACACCATTCGCGGAGCGGGCCTTGAGAAATCCGCGGCCCCTAGCAGTGCAGCGTCCTCGTGGACGACCCGTTGAAGCCCGCATAAAATCGCCCGTCGGCAAGCGACACGCTGCCGTATGCTCTCATCCGGTACTTGCGCACAAAGGCGCATTGATTCGATGCGGATCCTCCGATGGTGCCGGGTCCCGCGCTGCGATCGCTCTGCTGGTCGATCGTCTGCCAGCCTCGCCCCGTTAGGACTTGGAGATATCCGCCGACCTCCTGTGCGGCCACTGGCCCACGACACACCTGCTTGAACGATGCGGCGGCGTAGTAGCCGTATTGGCTTGTATACGGGCCATTACGATATGGGTTGAACCCGCGGACCGCACACGCGAACCCCGGCGCCGGAGCCGAACTCGCCGTGTTTGATGGTAGCTGTACAAAGCTTCCGTCACTGGGCAACGCCCCGGCGTCACCGAGCCTTTTGATCTCAGCTTGGCCAGCGGGAGAGAACCAGCCGCCGGCCGGTGCACTTGCAGGCATGGATGTCCCCGTGGAGCTTCCTCCGCTGGCCGGATCATACCCACCGGTAGTGGGAACACCATCGTTTGGAAGTGGCGCGTTGGGAGTGCCGGGAACCCCGACACCATTGACGCTTACGTCTTGGCAATCGACCGCGTTCTCGCGCCCATCACATGTCATTTGCCCGTCGCCGCCCGCGTTAGCGACGACCTCGCCGGCCACCGCCGCACTCGCCGATTCCTGGGCACCATCGGTGGCAGGGGCTTGTCCTGAGCCGACAGGACCTTGGCCAGTGTCGCTGTGATTACCGAACGACCCATCGTTCGCGCGAGCCGAAATATTTCCGTCGTTCGTAGCGGAGCAGGGGCTACCCGTAACCTGAAAGATGAGCGGGCCTGACTTGCTCGTCTGCCCATCCGAGATTTGAATGGCTCCATGCGCCTGCGCCTCAGAGCTCGTGAGCTCCATGTGAACACCGATCGGCCCAAGGTCTTGGTCCGCGCGGGCCACGTCCAGGGTGCCGTTCCACTCCGCTGCCGGGGTGGTAAAGCAGCTGTGTGGCGTCACAGTGCCGCTGAAGGTGAGGGTCGCGTTCGTGGTGTAGGGGAAGAGCTGCCCGTCACCGGTGCACACGGCGGTCCCCGAGCCAGACACCGCTATCGGACCGCCTGGAACGTTGCCGGGCTGTGTCTGCTGTACGGGCTGTCCTGAGAGGTCAAGCTGAATGTGCACGCACGACAAGTTGTCATAGGCCCAATAGAGGTTTTCAGCCGATGCGGATGGCGCCGTTGCCAGACAGCCGAACGTGATTGCTACGGCAAGAGCAGCCACCGTGAGAAACCATCGGCACGATCGGCCTAACTGCGGTGACCTGAGAAGCACGTCTACCCCTTCCCCTGCTGAATATCATCGCTACGGTAGGGAGGACGCCCGTGCCTGTCAACTGCCGGAGGGGTGTTCTGTCCCGTCAACGGCTGCGGTGCGCGGTTTGCCCGTAGCTCGCCGATCTTTACACGCCGCCATTGCAGGGCTTTTCCGCTCCACCAAGCCAGATCAGGTGCTCTCAGTTCAGGTTGAGGAGGACAAGTACCACGCGCCGGTTCGCCCCGAGGCCTCAAGGCTCCCCGGCGAGCAGCAGGAGTTCGCTGCGTTGTGCCGGCTCGGTGGTGGGCTGCGTTCACGGCTCGGTTAGCCGGGGCTGTCAACCCTGTTTCCTGTGCCCCTCTACGCATATCGGGGCATGGTCACGGGAGCGTTGGGCTGGGCGCAGTTCTCATGCCTTGGCGCCGGCGCGAAGTGGCGCCTCCCGGCAGTCTCAAGGCTCGGCGGACGCGGCCCCAGAGGGGAATGAGTAGACCTCGACCACGTCTGCGCCAGGGATCACAGGCCCCCCCCGGAGATCCGCGAGGCCGTCAGGCGCGCCCGGGCCCAGCTCGGCGATCCTGGCGAGGCGAGGCGCCAAGCAGCGACAGCTAAGCCAGCTGCCGGGGCGGGCCTGGGCGTTCTCCAAGGATGCCCAGCCCCCTTTCTCAGTCGGTCAGCCGACCCTGACGCGGGCGGGTCGGCTCGCACCGACGATGTAGGGGTAGCCGGGCTCGGGTCTGACGATCACCCGGAATCGGTAGGTGATCCCTGCGCTGCGCTGGAATCGGTAGGTGGCGTGAAAGCGCCCGCGGGCGTTGGCGTGGGTGGCGA
>JAABUZ0100008815.1_pt1 | contig 11735 bp, 15 predicted proteins | sample 5562091 | NCBI WGS metagenome assembly JAABUZ01 (sample SAMN12813069, study PRJNA571459) | rock metagenome | isolation source: Antarctica rocks | place: Antarctica: Victoria Land, Linnaeus Terrace sud | collected 2015-12-21
GCCGCTCGCTGTTCTTCGTGAACGCCAACGACGGCGGCATCGTGCACCTGACGCTCAACCGCACGGGGCGGAGCCTCTTGGCCCGCGCGCCGGGCCATCATCTGGCGGCGACGGTCAACGTGACCGGGGTCAACGGGACCACCGGCCAAACCAGCAAGTCGGTGACGATCGTCCCCTTCCGCTGAGCTGAGCGCTTGGGGCGGGGCGCCAGTCGGGCGCCCCGCCCTAGACTCGGCGGGAAGGGGCCATAGCTCAGCTGGGAGAGCGCCTGCTTTGCAAGCAGGAGGTCGCCGGTTCGATCCCGGCTGGCTCCATCGGCCAGGCTTCGGAAGGCGCTCGGCGCTCGACCGGCCAGACGGGGCGGCTTGGGATACTCAACCCGTGAGCGATCGCAACGTGCTGGGCGGCCCCCTCGAGTCCTGCGGCACCGACCCTCTCACCGGCTTCTACCGGGACGGGAGCTGTCGCACCGCGCCCGAGGATCGAGGCAGCCACACGATCTGCGCGGTGGTCACGGAGGAGTTCCTCGAGCACCAGCGCCGTCTGGGCAACGACCTGACGACCCCGGTCCCGCCCTACCGCTTCCCCGGCTTGGTGCCCGGCGACCGCTGGTGCGTGACGGCCCGGAACTGGCTGCGCGCCCACGAGGACGGAGCCGCCGCCTACGTGGTGCTTGCGTGCACCCACGAGCGCGCCCTCGAGGTAGTTCCGCTCGCCGCGCTCTCACAACACGCCGTCGACGTGCCGGCCTCTCCCGAAGCGCTCGGGGGCTAACCTGCGGTGTCGCTCGCACCGGGGCGGGAGCTCCGGCGCTGGCGGCGGTACAGCACGCCCGCCACTCCGGCGAGCGCGACGATGAGCGCCCACGGGATGCACTTCCCGACCGAGCTCCCGCCGCCCGACTGGGCCAGCGGCGAGCTCGCGCCGAAGACCTGCTTGACCTGCTTGGAGGAGATCTCGAACGGCGTGCGGGCGCGGACGAGCTGGCCGCGGCCGTTGCCCACGGCGAGCTCGGCGGTGTAGTGACCCGGGCGCAGCCCGCGGTGCAGCACCGGCACCGGGTAGAGGATCTCCGTGCGCGGAACGAAGGTGTCGAGCTTGGCGCGCGTCTGCTGGAGCACCCGGCCCGAGTTGTCGCGCAGGATGACGGACAGGGTCGGCTTGAGCAGCGTGTTGCCCGTGTTGCGCAGGCCGACGAGCACGGTCTGGTGCCCGCCGGGAGAGCCGCCGGCCCGGACGACGCCGGTGAGGGCCATCTGCGCCATCCGCGGTCCGGGAACCTCCACCTGTACCGCGCTCACCGTGAGGTCGCGGATTCGGATGCGAAACGATCCGCGTCCGCGGCGCACCGGCCTGCCTCCCCCGAGCGTCTTGTTCTCGGCGACGATGCCCCCGAGGTGCGTTCCGGGGGCCGCGGAGCGCGGAACGCGGACCCGTACCCTCACGAGCTCGGACCGGCCGGCGGCGAGACGGAGCTCGCGCCCCCCAAGCGACGTCCAGGCGCCGACACCGCGCCGGGTCACCTCTGCTCCCTGGTAGACGGCGCCGGTGGTCTGTCCCGTCGTCGCGTCGACCGCGTAGAGAAGCACGGAGCCGGTTCGATGCCCGACGTTGACCACTTCGATGCGTCGGGTCAGGATCTGCCCCGGTCGGGCATGGAGCACGAAGTAGCGCTGCGAGCCGGTCACTCCCTGGGGGTTGAGGCCGAACGAAGGACCGGCGGAGCGGGCGCCCGAGACGGCGGGAGAGAGCCCCAGCGCCAGCGCGAGGCCGCACAGCACGAGGGCCGCGCGGCGTGACGCCGCGCGGCCCGGGGCCGTGGAGTGCTGGGTTGCTCGGTTCATCGTCCGAGCGGGGGAAGGGTTACGGACCGGAGACCGCGGCGAGCGTGAGCGTGCTCGTGTAGGTGCCCGCGTCGCTGTTGGCGGGCACCGAGACGTTCACGCTCGGGGTGCTGGTGAACTTCCCCTTGCCGGTGCTCGTCGCCGCGTTGAAGTACTTCACCGCGGCGGGCGCGGTCGTTCCGGCGGGAACGGCGACCGGGTAGGTGACGGAGTTGGTAGGGGCCGTGCACGTAGAGCCGAGGACGCAGGCGTTGGTCACGCCGGTGAGCGAGGAGGCACCGGTCGAGAGGTGCTCGGCGTGATGCCGCCGGTCGAGAACTGCGTGGAGGTGAGCGTCAAGTTCCACCCGGCGCTGGTGCCGCGGGCGTCGGTGACCGTGGAGGGCACGGTGTAGGTGCCCGTCTGGTCCGTGCCGTCCAGGGTTACGCCGAACGACGGCGCGGCGCTGGTCGTGAGGCTCAGCGCGCCTCCGTTGGCGGTGGCGGTGGCGGTGGCCGCGGAGGCCGCGGCCGGGGCGCCGAGCGTGAGCAGGGCGGCGCTGAGGAATTCAGTGGCGCACACCCCCGACGAGGGCCGCGCACGAGGTGAATCGTCAGGAGGCGTCCCGCCGCCGATACCTCAAACCGGGGGGTCGCCCGGCGCCGAGCGCACCAGCCAGCGCACGAGCGGCGGTGCGGCCAGGACCATCGCGAAGAGCCGGAGGACTGCACCGCGAGCACGAAGGTGGTGTCGCCCCGCTGCCGATCGCCGTGGCCGGGGAAACTGGTGAGCCCGTCGCGCCGGCGCCAGGCGCTCCTGATGCTTCAGGATCGCCTTGAGGTGTCGGAGCGGCGGGCGTGTTTGATTGCTGGGCAGCATCGCTCAACCCAGCGTCATTGTCCGCAGGTCGGTGAGGACGATGCGGCGCTGCGGGCCGGGCTGCGCACGATCTCTGAGGAGCGTCCGCGGTGGGGATACCGTCGCGCGCACGCCCGGCTGCTGAAGGAGGGCTGGGGCGTGAACCGCAAGCGCACCCAGCGGTTGTGGCGCGAGGAGGGCCTGCGAGTCCCGCAGCGGCGGCGCAAGCGCCAGCGCCTGGGCGAGTCGACAGTCCCGGCGTCCCGTCTGGTCGCGGAGCGCCCCGATCACGTGTGGGCGCTTGACTTCCAGTTTGCCCAGACCGCCGACGGCAGGCTCCTGAAGCTGTTGCACGTCGTCGACGAGGTCACCCGCGAGGCGCTGGCGATGAGCTGCGAGCGGCGGATCGACGCCGATGGCACCGTCGCGGTACTCGACCGGCTGAGGGCCGCTCGGGGCCGGCGCCTGAGCACATCCGTTACGACAACGGACCCGAGCTGACGGCCAACGCGTTGCGCGACTGGTGCCGCTTCACCCGGGCCGAGAGCGCCTACATCGAACCCGGATCGCCGTGGCAGAACCCCTACGTCGAGTCGTTCAACTCCCGCGTCCGCGACGAGCTGCTCGGCGTCGAGCTGTTCTCCTGCCTCGCCGAAGCGAAGGTCATGGTCGCCGACTGGCGCGAGGACTACAACCACCACCGCCCGCACTCATCGCTCGGCATGAACGCGCCCGGCCAGTTCGCGGCGAGCTGGCGCCACAGCGCCGAAACGGCGAAGGGGATCACCTAAGGAACTCGGCCAGAGGACCACACAGATCGCCTCACAGCGCGCCGACCTCCGGCGAACCCGGCCAGATCGACGGGGATCCCCGGCCCCGGGCCGAGCAGGACGCCCTCGGCGTCTCGCTCCGGTCGCCCTACGGGCTCCCTCCGCGAGACGCCAAACCCGCTGGCACTACGCTTAAACCACCAACCCACCAACGACTCTCACACCCCGTGGACCGATGAACGGGATCCGGCCAGGGTCGGCGGCGTAGCTGAGCAGGAACATGAGCCGGGGAATCGCGAGGCGTGGTCGCACACGGACGGTGCAGCCGGCCACTTCCAGCACCCCGACTCGCGAATCGGTAAGCAGTCGCCACGACGTGGGTGGTGCCTCTGCGCGGACGTCGACGAGCCCGGACTGCGCAAGCGCGGACGGCGAGCTCCTGCGGCATGATCGCATTCGTCCAGATCCGCTCGAGGTCAGGTTGGGCGCCCTTCGTGATGAAGTACGAGGGACCGATTGCGAACTCTTCGTCGTCAATGGCGGCATTGAGGGCGCGTAGGAGAACGGCTGGGCGGGCGTCAAGCGGCGAGGAGGCGCTCGGCCAGAGCGCCCTGGGTGGCCCGCCAGGCGTCGTCCAGACGGTCGAGCTGCTCGGGTGCGCTCGACAGGTCGCCGGTCTCGCCGGTCGCCTGCAGGCGACCGCATGCGTCGGCCATGCGGGCCGCGCCGAGCGTGGCGGAACCGCCCTTGCCGCGGTGGGCCACGCGCATGAGCTCGCCGGCGTCTCCCCGGGCCACAGCGTCGCGCATATCGGCGATGTCCGCCGGGGCCGAGGTGGCGAAGAGCTCGACGAGCTGCGTGCGGATCTCGACGGGCAGGCTCGCCCGCAACCTTTCGACCGTCATCGGCTCGAGAGCGGGGATGCTCACCGCGCGGCCCTGGTGCTCTGGTCGGGGAGCCAGCGATCGAGCACGGCGTGCAGCTCCTCGGGACGCAGCGGCTTGGGCACGTAGTCGTCCATGCCTGCCGCCAGGCACTTCTCGCGGTCACCGGCCATCGCGTGGGCGGTCAGGGCGATGATCGGGGTCCGGCGCATCCGCCCCTCGCGAGAGCGGATCCTGGCCGTGGTCTCGTACCCGTCGAGCAGCGGCATCTGGCAGTCCATGAGCACGGCGGCGCAGGGGGCGCTGTCGAGGATCCTGAGCGCGGCTTCGCCGTCGCTGGCCACCACCGTGCGGTAGCCGAACGTGCGCACCATCTCGGCGGCCACGAGCTGGTTGACTGGATTGTCCTCGGCGATCAGCACGAGCGGAGCGTTGGGGGCCTTGGCAGCCGGAGCCGCTTCGGCCCTCGCAGGGCGCGAGCGCTGAGGCATCAGGGCCGTCGCGAGCACACCGGCCAGCCGGATCTCGCGGACGGGCTTGTCGAGGTACGCCTCGATCCCGGCCTCGCGCATCGCCTCGTGCTCGCTGCCCGAAGACGTCAGCATCAGGAGCACGGTGTGCGCCAGGTGAGGCCGGCTCTTGATCAGGCGCGCGAGCCCCAGACCGTCGACACCGGGCATGTTGAAGTCGAGCAGGACGGCGTCGAACGGGCGCCCCGCTTCGTAGGCCGCTTCGAGCGCCCCCATCGCGGCCTCGGCGCCCTCGGCGGAGTCGGCTTCCACCTCGCAGCGGGCGAGCTGGCGCTCGAGGATCGTTCGGTTCGTCGCGTTGTCGTCCACGGCCAAGACCCGCCGCCCGACCAGGCCGGAAGGGCCGCCCCCGGACTGCGCACCGGCCGTCGCCTCGGGCAGGTCGAGCTCGAACCAAAAGGTGCTTCCGGCGCCGCGGCGGCCGTCCGCGCCGATCGCGCCACCCATCATCTCGACGAACTGCTTGGAGATGGCAAGCCCAAGCCCGGTGCCGCCATGCGTCCGGCGCGCGCTCGTGTCCGCCTGGGCGAAGGCTTCGAAGAGGCGGTCGAGGTCGTCCGGCTCGAAGCCGATCCCGGTGTCCTCCACCTCGAACCGGACGCGGTCGCCGCCTCCGGCCACGGGCCCGACCCGGACGATCACCTCGCCGGCCGCGGTGAACTTGATCGCATTGCCCAACAGGTTGGTGAGGACCTGACGCAGGCGCCCGTGGTCGGCACGTACACACACCGGGAGGTCCGCGTCCACGCAGACGAGCAACTCGATCCCCTTCGCGTGTGCGCGCGGCGCCAGGAGCTCGGCGACGTCGGCGGTCACCTCGCGCAGCTCGAAGTCCGAGGGGTTGAGCTCCATCCGGCCGGCCTCAATCTTCGAGAAGTCGAGGACGTCGTCGATGATGGTCAGGAGAGCGTCACCCGAGGAGCGCACGGTCTCCGCAAAGATCCTCTGCTCGCTCTCGAGCTCCGTGCCGAGCAGGAGCTCGGTCATCCCGATGACGCCGTTCATCGGAGTGCGGATCTCGTGCGAGATGTTGGCGACGAACTCCGACTTCATGCGCGAGGCCTCGACGGCCTCGTCGCGCGCGGCCTTCAGCTCGAACTCGAAGCGCCGGCGCTCGGATATGTCCTGCACCTGGCGGATGAAGTACAGCGGGGCGCCCTCGATGTCCCGCATGAGAGACACCGACAGCGCGACCCAGACGATGCGCCCGTCGGGCGCGATGTAGCGCTTCTCTATCTGGTACTGGCCCACGTCGCCTTGCAGAAGCCGGCGGGCCTGCGTCGCGTCCTGCTCCAGATCCCCGGGATGGGTCACGTCCTGGACGCCGCGTACGAGCAGCTCCCCGGCCGAGTAGCCGGTGATCGAGCACAGCGCTTCGTTGACGCGGAGCCAGCGACCATCGATATCCACGAGGCCCATGCCGATGGGCGCGTTCTCGAACGCGCCGCGAAACCGCTCTTCGGCCTCGGCCAGGTGCTGCAGGGTCCGCACGCGATCGGTCGTCTCGACCGAGACGCCGCAGGTGGCGTACACGGCACCCTCCGCATCGAAGAGGGGGAACTTCTTGGAGTCGAAGGTGAGGAGGCCCCGGTGTGGGTGCTCGGCACTCTCCTCGATGGTCAACGGGCCGCGGGCGGCCTGCAGGTCGTTCTGGCGCCAGGCAGCCTGCCTTGCGGGGTCAAGCCACGTGTCGTCGCGCCCGAGCAGGACCTCTCGGCCTGTCTTGCCCTCGAGGAGCCCGCGCGCGTGCAGGTCGAAGGCGTCCGCGAAGGGCTCGTTGTAGAGCAGGTAGTTCCCGGCGACGTCCTTGACGTAGATCAAAGCCGAGTTGTTCTCGATCACGCCGTTGAGCATGAGCTCGCGCTCGCGCAGCTCGCCTTCGGCGGATGCGAGCTCCGCCGCGCTCGCCTGGGCCTCGCGATGGCCTTTCTCAGCCAGGGCCCGCGCGACGCGCTCGCTCTCGAGCAGAGCGGTCTTCTCGGCGTCGGCGTTCTCGGCGTCGGTGACGTCGCGCACGACGAAGAACCACTCCTGCCCGTCCTGCGTCGCGTTCCACCGCATGCAGCAGTACGAGCCATCGGCCCGCCGGTAGCGGTTGTCGAAATAGAGCAGGTCGGACCCGGGAGAGCCGACGATGCGGGCGGCGGCCTCGAGCGTCTTCTCGCAATCGTCCGGATGGACGAAGTCGATGAACGGGCGGCTGGTCAGCTCTTCGACGGTCCAGCCCAGCGTGCGCTCCCAGGCCGGGTTGAGGTCGATGAGGAAGCCCTCGGCATTGGCCGTGCCGAGCATGTCCGCCGACATCTCGAAGAGCCGCTCGCGCATGTGGGGGACGCTGCGGATCGGCGGGACGGACATCGGCGAGCGTTAGGCGCGAGTGGCGGGAGGCACGGGGGCGAGCGCTGCGTGAGCCTCGATGCTGCGGTAAAGCGTCGCGATCATCTCCGCGCCGGAGGTGCCCTTGCGCAGGTAGGTCATGGCGCCGCTGGAGAGGAGCTCCTGAACCACCTGCGGCGCCTCGTCGGAGGAGAGGACCACGAGCGCGGCCCGGGGCACGCGGCTCGCGATCTCGCTCACGGCGCGGCGCCCGCCGCCTCCCGGCATCTGGACGTCCACTATCACCACGTCGGGAGAGTGCAGCTCGGCCAGCGTGATGGCTTCCTGCGCATCGGCGGCGGTGGGCAGCACCTCGAAACCGGAGCCGAGTTGCCCACATAGGGCGGAGCGCACCACGGGGTCATCATCGGCGATGAGTACGGTCGGCAGGCCGGACACGCCGGCGGGCGCTTCCAGAGCAGTACGGGCAAACATGAGAGGCCTCCCCTACGAGCCCAGTGTCTGGGTGCGAAGTGACATCGAGACTCCTACGGTTCGAAAAGGGGTTGCGCGAGCGGGAGCTCGTCGCCTAGCCCCATAGTCGGCCGCACCCGTGCCAACCTTGAATTTCCCACGCCTACGGTCTTCGCCCGAGGGCGACGGTCATCGTGCTCGTATAGGAGCCCGCATCGGCGTTGGCCCGCACCAAGGTCTGGAGGTTCTCGGTCAGGTCGAAGACGCCCAGGCCGGTGTTCTTCGCCCGCGTTGAAGACCTTGACCGCCGGCGGCGGGGGAGAGCCGGCCGGGATCGCCAGGGGCGGCCCCACGGTGTTCACCGGGTTCGTGCATGGGCCGACGGCGCACGTGTAGCCACCCGAGACGAGCGACGTCGCGTCGGGGGCGAGCTGCGCGCCGCCCGCGCTCTCGAGGGGCGTGGAGTCGATCGTGAGGTTCCAGCCGGTCTTGCCGTTCGCGCCCGCGTCCGTCTGGGTCACGCGCACGACGAGGGTCGAGACCCCGGTCTGGTCGGTTCCGTCGAGGGTGAGCCCGAAGCTCGGGCTGGCCTGTGTGGCGACGGAGAAGGCCGCCGGCGCCGGCGCGGGCGGCGCGAGGAGCCCTAGGGTGGTGAGGGCGAGGGTGGGGAGGGCTGCTCGGGGGAGCGACATGAGGGACGATGCAGGGACGCGTCACAGGCGCCAATTCGACGCGCGGCGAGCGCTTCATGTCGCTCGGCGGTCGCCGCACAGCTCGCCAACTCACACGTCGCCCATCGAAACTGCCGCCCGATCCGTGCCCTCCTCGCCCTCTGAGCGCCGCCGCCGGATCGTCGGCCTGAGCATGCGCCTCGGCGACCCTCTCGCTCGCGACGGCGGTGATCCTTCCGGCCAACCGTTCGGATCTCGGCGACCAGGTCGCGAGCGTGGCCGCCCACCCCGACCGCTTCGTCGCCGCGACCCTCGTCGCACTCCTCTCGCTCATCCTGCTCGTGCCTGCGCTGCTCGGCCTCGTGCACATGCTGCGCGACCGTGCCCCCCGGCTCGCGCTCGTCGGAGGGGGGCTTGCGCTGGCCGGCGTGATGCCGGTGGCCGTCCAGATCGCCCTCGGCCTCGTCGAGTGGCAGATGGTCACGGCCGGCGCCGAGCGGACGCAGATGGTGGCGCTGCTGAACCGGATCGAGTTCTCCGCCGGCTTCGTTCCGATCCTCTTCGCCGCCGCGCTGCCCGCGCTCGGGCTGTGCGTGCTCGGGGCGGGGCTCTGGCGCACCCGGCTCACGCCGCGCTGGATCGCGGTCCTCCTCGGCGCCGGGGCGGTGGCGCTCGATCTGGGCTTCGAGCTCCCGAGCCTGGGCGTGCGCATCCTCGCGGCCGCACTCAGCCTGCTCGCGTTCGCCCACCTGGGGCGGACGGTGCGCGGGTGGAGCGCCGAGGAGTGGCGCGCGGCCCCCGAGCGCTGAGGCGCACTCAGCGCAGCCGGCGCGCCGCCCGGAAGCCGGCGTCGAGCAGCCGGGTCGCCTGCGCGCCCGGGTCGGGCGAGTGGAGCAGGACGACCGCGAGTCGCGTGCGCCCGCGGTGCGCGGCGGCGACCAGGCAGCGTCCCGCCCGGTCGGTGAAGCCCGTCTTCACCCCGTCCGTCCCGGGGTAGCGCGCGAGCAGCAGCGGGTTGTTGTTGAAGAGCTCAAGGCGGCCCGTGCGGATGGGGAAGGGGAGGATCGCCTTGCGCTCGCGGACGATCCGCGCCAGGCGCGGCTGTGCCAGCAGCTCTCGGGTCAGCACCGCGAGGTCGGCGGCGCACGAGTGATTGCCACGGTCATCGAAGCCGTCGGGAGAGGTGAAGTGGGTGCAGCCCAGTCGGAGCTTCCTCGCTTGGGCGTTCATGAGCCGCACGAACGCGGGGATCGTGCCCGCGACGCGCTGGGCCAGCGCGCGCGCGGCGTCGTTGCCCGAGGGCAGCAGCAGGCCGGCGAGGATGGTCTCCACGTCGATCCGGCGCCCGAGCGGGAGCACGCCGACGGCTGAGCCCCGGAAGTTCAGCGCCTGGCGGGTGATGAGCACCCGGCCGCGTCGCGGCACGTGGGCGACCACGAGGATCGCGGTCATCATCTTCGTCACGCTGGCGATCGCGAGGACACGGTCGGGCCGGTAGGACCACAGCACGCGACCCGTGCGCAGGTCGAAGAGGAGCCCGCTCCGTGGCGGCTGGCGCAGGTGCGGATCGACGCGCTCGCGCGCCGGCGCGGGCAGGGCGGCGTAGGGTCGGGGCACCCGCCGGTGCGCGAACGTGAGCGCCTTGCCGGCCGCCGCGCCGCCGGTGGCCGCGTGATGAGGCGACGGCCCTCCCGCCGTTCCGCTCAGGACGACGAGCAGGAGCACGAGGGCAGCCACCAGCGCCGCGACGCCGACCGCCGGGCGAATCCCGCGACGCTCGCGGCGCCGCCCTCCCTGGAGCAGGGTCGCCATTCCTAGTCGTCGGGCGGGTGGCGCAGCGCCCCGACGATCCCGAACGAGAACAGCGCGAGCACGAGGATGGAGAAGCCGACGGGCACGTCGAAGCCGTACTCGGCGATCACCCGGATGGTCAAAAAGGCGAAGATCCCGATGAAGAGCAGGGCGACTACGAGCACGACCTGGCGCATCAGGAGACCGTGAACCGCGGGGGCATGGGCTTGGCGCGCGCGATCGCACGGATCACCAGCAGGCCGAAGACGAAGCCCCCGATGTGGGCGAAGTACGCCACGCCGCCCCCACCGCCCGTGGGATCGGTGAGGTTGGTGGCCCCGAAGATCGCCTGCTGCACGAACCACAGCCCGAGGACCACCAGGGCGGGTAGCTCGAGCACGGTGAAGAAGATGACGAGGAAGATCACGGTCACGACGCGCGCGCGGGGGTAGAGCACCACGTAGCCGCCGAGCACCGCGGCGATCGCGCCCGAGGCGCCGACGGTCGGCACCGCGGTGCCCGGCCCCACCAGCGTCTGCAGCGCCAGCGCCGCGACCCCTCCGAGTAGGTAGAACGCGAGGAACTTCGCCCGCCCCATCGAGTCCTCGATGTTGTTCCCGAAGATCCACAGAAAGAGCATGTTGCCGGCGAGGTGGAGGATCGAGCCGTGCATGAACATCGAGGTCAGGACGGTAAGGTAGGTCGAGGGTTGGGGATCCGCCGTGCCCGACACCCCCGGCTGACCCTCGCAGGCGATGTGGCCGGTGGCGAGCTCGCAGTGCTGCCCGGGATGGGTCAGCTCGTAGGGGATGGCGCCGTAGTGCACGACGTTGGCGTCGCTCGGCCCGTGGAGGATGCCACCCTTCTGGAAGAGGAAGTACATGAGCGTGTTGGCCACGATCAGGGCCACGGTCACGATCGGGAACCGGTCGGTCGGGATGTTGTCCTTGAGGGGGAACACGCGTCGAGCGGACCCTAGTGAAGCCAGAGCACGTAGCGTTCCACCGGGACGCGCTCCGGCGCGGGCCGCTCCTGGCGCGGTGAGCCGAGGTAGAGCAGGCCCAGCACCGTCTCCTCCGGCTCGACGCCCAGGGCTCCCCGCCCTGCCGGCTCGCGCAGCACCGCCGGAGTGCGCCAGTAGCCCGCGAGCCCCCGCCCGTGCGCGGCGAGCAGGACGATGTAGGCCGCGCAGGCCGTCGCGCACAGGTCCTCTTGATCCTGCACCGGATCGCCGCTGCGCAGCACGGAGACCGCCACGAGCGTCGGAGCCCGGTCGAGCTTGCCCGCCGCCTCTGGCCCGGCCGCCTCTTTGAGCGCCGCGAGCGCGTTCGCGCCCAGCACCCGGAAGCGCCAGGGGTTCGTGAGGTTGTGGTTCGGCGCCCAGCGGGCGAGCTCGAGCAGCTCGGCGAGCGTGGCGGAGTCGACGGGCTCAGGGCCGTAGGCCTTGTGCGTCCGGCGGGTCCTGACCGCCTCCTCGAGCTCCACGCCTGGGGCCGGATCAGGTTGCGGGTGCGGCCGCGAGCGGCCCGACGCCGGGGCGGTCCTGGGGGACGTGCTGGTCGGCGTGGTAGCTCGAGCGCACGAGCGGGCCGGCGGCGATGTGGTCGAAGCCGAGGGC
>JAABUZ0100008816.1_pt1 | contig 11734 bp, 13 predicted proteins | sample 5562091 | NCBI WGS metagenome assembly JAABUZ01 (sample SAMN12813069, study PRJNA571459) | rock metagenome | isolation source: Antarctica rocks | place: Antarctica: Victoria Land, Linnaeus Terrace sud | collected 2015-12-21
CCGCCGGCGCGACCGCCAGCGCCAGCACCGTGACGGCTCCGATGAGCCAGGCGATGCGGTTCTTCACGAGTTCCTCCTGTGGACGGTGACGAGCTCAGGCGTCGGCCGCGGCTCCCCGCCGGACCTCCCCGACCGCAGATGTTGGCGCATCGCGGGCAGAAAGGCGAGCGAATGGGGTAGAACCCCGGCAAGGAACGCGACGAAGGGGAGGCCCTCGAGCACCATGCCCACCTACCTCATGCTCTCCACGCTCACACCCGAGGGCGTGCAGACAGTCAAGAACAACCCGCAGCGCATCCGAGAGGTCAACCGGGAGATCGAGCAGCTCGGAGCCAGCGTCAAGGAGCAGTGGGCGACCCTCGGCCACTTCGACTTCGTGAATATCGTCGAGGCGCCCGACGAGAAGGTGATGGCGCGGATCTCGCTCGAGCTCGGCTCGCGCGGCACCGCGAAGTACGAGACGCTCACCGCCATCCCGATCGACGACTTCATCTCGGCGCTCTGAGCTCGGCGCGCAGACCGCCCGAGCGGGGCACGCGAGTCCTCCTCGTCGGCTCGGGCGGTCGGGAGCACGCGCTGGTTCGGGCGCTGCGGCGCTCGGAGCGGGCGCCCGAGGTGCTCTGTGCGCCCGGCAACCCGGGGATCGCCGCGGACGTCGAGACCGTGCCCGTTTCCGCCGACGACGTGGATGGGCTGGTGGGCGCGGCGCGCGAGCGGGCCGTCGAGCTGGTCGTCGTCGGGCCCGAGGTGCCGCTGGTGGCGGGGCTGAGCGACGCCCTCGCTGCCGCCGACGTCGCGTGCTTCGGGCCCTCGGCGGCGGCGGCGCGGCTCGAGGGGTCCAAGGCGTTCTCCAAGGAGGTGATGGCCGCCGCGGGGGTGCCCACCGCCGCCTACGCGGTGGTGGAGGACGTGGAGTCCGGGCTCGCCGCCATCGAGCGCTACCCGGCCGTGGTCAAGGCCGACGGGCTCGCGGCGGGCAAGGGGGTGGTGATCGCCGCCGACGAGACGGAGGCTCGCGCCGCCCTGCACTCCTTCCTCGTCGAGCGGCGGCATGACACCAAGCGGGTGGTCGTGGAGGAGTTCCTGGTGGGAGAGGAGCTCTCCCTCCTCGCCCTGTGCGACGGGGAGCGAGCGGTGCCCATGGCCCCGGCGCGCGACTTCAAGCGGATCGGAGACGGCGACTCCGGCCCCAACACGGGCGGCATGGGGGCCTTCTCGCCGGTGGCGGAGATCGACGAGGCGCGTGCGGCGGAGCTCTGCCGAGAGATCCATCAGCCGGTGCTGGACGAGCTCGCCAGGCGGGGAACGCCGTTCCACGGGGTGCTCTACGCCGGGCTCATGCTCACGTCCGTGGGCCCGCGGACGCTCGAGTTCAACGTCCGCTTCGGCGACCCCGAGACCCAGGCCGTGCTGCCGCGCCTACGCTCGGACCTCCTCGACCTGCTCGAGCGGTGCACCCGGCCGGGCGGGCTGGCGGGCGTGGAGCTCGAGTGGCTCCCGCGCGCGGCGGTGACGGTCGTGCTCGCCTCCGCGGGGTATCCCGCCTCCTCCTCGAGCGGCAATGAGATCTTCGGGCTCGACGACGTCGACATCGGGCCCGACGTCGAAGTCACCCACGCCGCCACCGCGGCCGCCGACGGTCGGCTCGTGACCGCGGGCGGGCGCGTGCTCGGCCTGACCGGGCTCGGCGACGGCCTCGCGGCCGCCCGCGAGGCCGCGTATGCTGCCGCCGACTTGGTGCACTTCGAGGGCATGCAGCTTCGCCACGACATCGCGGCCGCCTCGTGACCGAACGTCCGGCAGTCGTTCCCCTCACGGAGGTCCACGTCGCGGTCGAGGAGGAGCTCGAGGGCCTCCAGGTCGACGCGCCCCGCGTGGGGATCGTCATGGGCTCCAAGAGCGACGCGGACACCATGCAGAAGGCCGCCGATGAGCTGACCGAGCGCGGCATCCTCCACGAGACGCGCGTCATGTCCGCCCACCGTGACCCCGACCAGGTCGCCGAGTACGCGCGCAATGCGCGCCTGCGCGGCCTCCGGGTGATCATCGCGGGCGCCGGCCTTGCCGCGGCCCTCCCGGGTGTGGTGGCCGCCCACACCGATCTGCCGGTGATCGGCGTGCCCCTTACCAGCCGCACCTCGATCGCCGGCGGCCTCGACGCGCTGCTCGCGATCGCCCAGATGCCGCCGGGGGTGCCGGTGGCCTGCGTCGGCGTGGACAACGCGCGCAACGCGGCCGTGCTGGCGGCGCGGATCCTGGCGGCGTAGGGGCGGGCGGGCGCGTCCGCGCGCCGGCGGGCTACCGGAGCTCCGTGCTCCGATCGCTTCGCTGTTGCCTCGTGGCGCTCGTCATGCTCGCCCGTGACACGAGTGGAAACCGGGCCCAGAAGGCGTTGCGGCTAGGCTGCACCGCCGCTGAGAGCGCTGCCATAGTCCCCGGCGATGATCGCCCGCTACACCCGCCCTCAGATGGGCACCGTCTGGACCGACGGGGCGCGGATGGAGACATGGCGGCAGGTCGAGGTCGCCGCGTGCGAGGAGATGGAGGGCCCGAACCCCGAGGAGCTCGAGGCCATCCGGCGCGCCTCGTTCACGGTCGTGGCGGTCGACGAGCGCGAGCGCACCACCGACCATGACGTGGCCGCCTTCGTCGACGTGCTCTCGGAGTCGGCCGGCATTGCCGGACGATGGATCCACTTCGGCCTGACCTCGAGCGACGTGCTCGACACCGCGCTCGCGCTCCAGCTCCGCGCGGCGGGCGAGATCATCGTGCCCGGCGCTCACGCGCTCGTCGCCGCATTCGCCGCCCTCGCGCGGGAGCACGTCGACACCGTCTGCGTGGGGCGAACGCACGGCGTCCACGCCGAGCCCACCACCTTCGGCGTCAAGCTCGCCGGGCTCGCCTTCGAGGCGCACCGCAACGCGCGGCGCCTCGAGCGCGCCTTCGCCCAGGTCGCCGTGGGCGCGGTGTCGGGCGCGGTGGGTACCTACGCTGCCACCTCACCCGAGTTCGAGGTGCGCGTGCTCGCCCGGCTGGGGCTCGAGCGCGAGCCCGTCTCCACCCAGGTCGTCGCCCGCGACCGGCACGCCGAGCTGCTGCAGGCGATCGCGCTGGCCGGCGCCGGCCTCGAGCGCCTGGCCACCGAAGTCCGTCACCTCCAGCGCACCGAGGTCCGGGAGGCGCAGGAGCCCTTCCGGGCCGGCCAGAAGGGCTCGAGCGCCATGCCCCACAAGCGCAACCCGATCAAGTCGGAGCAGATCTCGGGCCTCGCCCGCGTGCTGCGCGCCAACGCCCAGGCGGCGCTCGAGGATGTCGCCCTCTGGCACGAGCGCGACATCTCCCACTCCTCGGTCGAACGGGTGATCCTGCCCGACTCGGCCATCCTCCTCGACTACCTCCAGCACCGCGCGGTCGCGCTGGTCGAGGGAATGGAGGTCGACACCGAGCGGATGGGAGAGAACCTAGAGCTCACCCACGGCGCCCTCTTCTCCCAGCGCGTCCTCCTTGCCCTGGTGAGCGACGGGATGACCCGAGACGAGGCCTACCGAATCGCGCAGCGGCTGGCTCGGCGCGCCTGGGAGGAGCGCACTCCGCTGCGCGCGCTGCTCGCCGCCGAGAGGCCTGAGCTCGACCTCGACGCGATCTTCGACGTGGGCCACTTCACCCGGTACGCCCGTGAGATCGTGAGTCGTCTGGACGACCTTTCCTGAGTCGTACACACGTGCGGGGGGTATACCTCCGCCAACACCTCTACGTCCCCTACAGCGGCGGGAAGCCGCACGGAGGTTGGCAATGGGAATCATCGGTTGGATCGTCCTCGGTCTCATCGCCGGGGCGATCGCGAAGCTGATCCTGCCGGGCGACGATCCCGGCGGCATCATCGTGACCATCATCATCGGCATCGTCGGCGCGATCGTCGGCGGCTACATCGCCAAGGCGCTGAACTTCGGCAGCGACAAGCATTTCTTCGACCTGAAGACGTGGGTCATCGCGATCGCGGGCTCGCTCCTGCTGCTCATCGTCTACCGGCTTCTCGCCGGCCGGCGCGGACGGCCGGCGACGGCGCACCGCTGAGGACACCCGGAGGGCCGGCGCACCCGTCGGCCCTCCGCGCTCAGCCTGACCGACGTTTACGCCGGAAGACGTCGTCCACCAGCGAGTCGACCCGGTCGAGGAAAAGAAGGCCGTCGAGGTGATCGACCTCGTGCAGCAGGCACCGTGCCTCGAAGCCCTCGGTCTCGAGGCGGACGGGCGCTCCCTCGGGATCGACCGCCTCGAGCTCGACTCGCATCGCCCGGCGGACATTCGCCGTCAGGTCGGGGAGGCTCAGGCAACCCTCGCGCGCGACCTCGGTCTCCTCGCCCGCGGTCAGCCGGGGGTTGACGAGGAGCAGGAGCCCGTGGACCGCCGTGGCCTTGCGGTGCCCGGTCACGTCGACGACCACCATGCGCACGGGCTCGCCGAGTTGCGGGGCGGCGACGCCCACGCAACCGGGACTGGCGCGCATGGTGTCGAGGAGGTCGGCCGCCACCCGCCCGACCTCGTCGCGCTCGGCCGCCGGATCGAGCGGCCGGGCGGTGCGCTTCAGCTCCGGGTGGGGGTAGCGCAGGACCTCACGTACGGCCACAGCTTCAGAGCACGTCCCGCTCGAGCTCGCGCACGCTGAGCTCGACTCCCTGCTCACGCGCGAGTGCGCTCAGGCGTTCGGCGTCGGGCGCCGGCCCGGCGACCTCGATGAGCATGGCGTAGAGCGGCGAGTCGCTCAAGCCCGCGAGCTGCGTGCGCAGGTCGGTGATCGAGAGACCCTGCTCGGCCAGTGCGGAGGTGACGGAGTGGACGATGCCCGGATGGTCGATGCCGTAGACGCTCACCACGTGGCTCGCCTCGGGCGAGGCGACCGCCTCCGCCTCGAGCTCTTCGAGCACGAGCCAGGCGAGGCCGAGCTCGGCGGCGACGGTCTCGAGCCGAGCGCTGAGCGCCTGCGCGTCGAGGCGATCGGGCGCGCCGAGCACGAGCATCATCGCGAAGTGGCCGCCGAGGACCGCCATCTGGGAGTCCTCGATGTTGACCTCGTGCTCGAGCAGCGCGCCCGTCACCCCGGCGACGATCCCGGGCCGGTCGCGACCCACCGCGGAGAGGGCGTAGCGATGCACCGTGCTCACCATAATCCCGCCCGCGGTCGCTGGTAGCATCGCCGCGCGTGAGCTCACTGGCCGACCTTCCCCTCCTGTCCTCGGGGAAGGTCCGCGAAATGTACGAGGTGGGCGACCGGGTGCTCATGGTCGCCTCGGATCGCATCTCGACCTACGACGTGGTTCACCCCACGCCAATTCCCGACAAGGGCAACGTCCTGGCCGGCCTCTCGGCGTTCTGGTTCGAGCGCACGCGCGAACTCGTCCCCAACCACCTCCGCTCGATCGCCGACGGGGTGCCTGCGGAGGCGCGCGGCCGGGCGCTGCTCGTCGAGCGACTCGAGATGCTCCCGGTGGAGTGCGTCGTGCGCGGATACATCACCGGTTCGGGCTGGAAGGACTACCAGCGGACGGGCACGGTGAGCGGGATCGGGCTGCCGAGCGGCCTGCGCGAATCGGAGCAGCTCCCCGAGCCGATCTTCACGCCCTCGACCAAGGCGGACGTCGGGCACGACGAGACGATCGACCTCGAGCGCGCCGGTGAGCTGCTCGGCTCGCGTGAGCGTGCCGAGGAGCTCCGTCAGGTCTCGCTCGCGCTCTACGTCCACGCCGCCGAGCACGCGCGCGAGCGCGGGATCATCCTCGCCGACACGAAGTTCGAGTTCGGTCTCGATCCGGCGGGAACGCTGGCGCTCGGCGACGAGGCGTGCACGCCGGACTCCTCGCGCTTCTGGCCGCTCGAGGGCTACGAGCCGGGACGCGGCCAGCCGAGCTTCGACAAGCAGTACGTGCGCGACTGGGCGTCCTCGACCGGCTGGGACAAGGCGCCGCCCGCCCCGCCGATCCCCGACGACGTGGTCGCCGCCACGCGCGAGAAGTACGTGCAGGCCTACGAGCTCATCACGGGCGAGCCGTTCTCCGCGTGGCTGGAGCGGACCGCCGGCGGCTGATGCGCGCCCGCGTGCTCATCCGCCCCAAAGAGGGGATCCTCGATCCGCAGGGCCAGGCGGTCGAGCGCGCGCTGCCGGCTCTGGGCTTCGAGGGGGTGGAGCACGTCCATGTCGGTCGGCTCGTCGAGCTCGACGTCGAGGATCTGAGCCGCCTCCCGGAGCTGTGCGAGCGGCTTCTGGCCAACCCGCTCATCGAGGACTACGAGATCGAGGACGCGGGTCAGGCCGGATGAGGTTCGGGGTCGTGCGCTTCCCCGGATCCTGCGACGAGGTGGACGCCCTCCTCGCCGCCGAGCGCGTCGGCGAGGCCGAGATCCTCTGGCACGGCGAGCGCGACCTGCGCGGCGTCGACGCGGTGATCGTCCCGGGCGGCTTCTCCTACGGCGACTACCTACGCGTAGGCGCGATCGCGAGCCTCTCGCCGGTCATGGAGTCGGTCGCCGACTTTGCCGCGGCCGGCGGTCCGGTGCTCGGCATCTGCAATGGCTTCCAGGTGCTCTGCGAGGCGCGCCTCCTGCCCGGCGCCCTGCTCCCCAACGCCGGACTGCGCTTCGTCTGTCGCCAGGTAGAGGTCGAGGTCGTGAACGCGGAGAGCCCATTCACGCGCGCGTGCGCGCGGGGGCAGCGGCTCTCGATCCCGGTGAAGCACACCTCCGGCCGCTTTCACGCGCCAGACGACGTACTCGAGCGCCTGGGTGCACACGGGCAGATCATCCTCCGCTACGCGCCGGGGCACAACCCCAACGGCTCGGAGGGCGACATCGCCGGCGTGACCAACGCGGCGGGCAACGTCTTCGGGCTCATGCCCCATCCCGAGCACGCCGTCGACCCGCTCACGGGCTCGGCCGATGGTCTCTGCCTTTTCCGGTCCCTGCGCGAGCACGTTGAGCAGCTCGTCCCCGCCTAGCGCACCGGCGCGCCACCGCGAGCTCGGCCTCACCGACGCGGAGTACGAGCTCATCGTGGCGAAGCTCGGCCGCGAGCCGAACGGCGTCGAGCTCGCGATGTTCTCGCTCATGTGGTCCGAGCACTGCGCCTACAAGCACTCGAAGCGGCTGCTCGGCCGGCTGCCCACCGAGGGCTCGCGCGTGATCATGGGGCCCGGGGAGAACGCGGGCGCCGTCGACGTGGGCGGCGGGCTCGCAGTCGCCTTCAAGGTCGAGTCCCACAACCACCCGAGCGCGGTGGAGCCCTTCCAGGGCGCGGCCACCGGAGTCGGCGGGATCCTCCGCGACGTCTTCGCCGTCGGGGCACGGCCGATCGCCGTGCTCGACTCCCTGCGCTTCGGCGAGCCGACCTCGAGCCGCTCGCGCTACCTGCTCGACCGGGCGGTGGCCGGGATCGGCCACTACGGCAACTCGATCGGCGTGCCCACGGTGGGCGGGGAGATCTACTTCGAGGCCGCCTACGAGCAGAGCTGCCTCGTCAACGCGATGTGCCTCGGGCTGGCGCCGCGCGAGCGCCTCATCCGCTCGGCCGCGAACGGCCCGGGCAACGTCCTCGTGCTCTTCGGAGCCCTGACCGGCCGCGACGGGATCGGCGGGGCCTCGGTGCTGGCCTCCGCTGAGCTCGGCGAGGCCGATGCCGCCAAGCGCCCCACCGTGCAGATCGGCGACCCGTTCGCGGAGAAGAAGCTGCTCGAGTGCTCGCTCGAGCTGCTCGAGCGAGGGCTGCTCGCCTCCCTGCAGGACCTCGGCGCGGCCGGGCTGACCTCCTCGGCCTCGGAGATGGCGAGCAAGGGCGGGCTCGGCCTGGACCTCGACGTCGCGCGCGTGCCCCTGCGAGAGGCCGACATGGAGCCCTTCGAGATAATGGTCTCCGAGTCGCAAGAGCGGATGCTCTGCGTCGTCGAGCCCGCGCGCGTGGATGAGGTGCTCGAGGTGTGCGCGCGCTGGGAGACGGGCGCGGGCGCGATCGGCGTGGTCACCGACACCGGCCGGCTGCGCGTGCTCTCGGGCGAAGAGGTGCTCGGCGACCTGCCCGTCGAGGCGCTCGTCGACGACTGCCCCCTATACGACCTCGAGCCCGCGCGCCCCGAGCGCCCCGAGCTCTATCCGGCGCCGCCGGCCACTCTGGGCGCCGCCGAGGGTGACCCTGTCGCCACGCTGCTCGCGCTGCTGGCCTCCCCCAACCTCGCCTCCCGTCGTCCGGTCTTCGAGCAGTACGACCAGCTCGTGCAGTCGCGCACCGTCCGGCGCCCGGAGGAGGCTGACGCCGCCGTTCTCCTCCTCCCCGGCGGAGCGGCCCTCGCGGTCTCGATCGACGGCAACGGGCGCCGCGTCGCCTGCGATCCCGAGCGTGGCGCGGCCGAGGCGGTGTACGAGTGCGCGGCGAACCTCGCGTGCGTGGGCGCCCAGCCGCTCGCGCTCACGAACTGCCTGAACTTCGGCAACCCGGAGAAGCCGCACATCGCCTGGCAGCTCTCGCGCGCGGTGGAGGGAATGGCGGCGGCGTGCGAGGCGCTCGGCGTGCCGGTGGTGGGCGGCAACGTCTCCCTCTACAACGAAGGGCCCGCCGGGCCGATCCTGCCCACGCCGGTGGTCGGGATGGTCGGCCGGCTGCCCGACGCCGCTCGCGCGGGAAGGCTCGGCTTCGAGCGGGAGGGCGACGCGATCGCGCTCGTCGGTCGCTTCGCGCCGACCCTCGCGGGCTCCGAGCTGGCCAAGCTGCGCGGCGAGGCGCCGACCGGCCCGCTGCCGGAGGTCGATCCGGCCGCGGTGCGCGTCGCCCACGAGGCGGTGCGCGGCGCGGTGAGCGCCGGAGCGGTCACGAGCGCGCACGATGTCGCCGAGGGCGGCCTGGCCGTGGCTCTGGCCGAGTGCTGCGTGGCGGGAGGCGTCGGGGCGGAGATCGAGATGCCGTTCGCCGGCGACGAGCTCTTCGCCGAGTCGCCGGGCACCGGCTTCGTCCTCTCGGGCGAGAAGGAGGAGCTGGAGGCGCTCGCCGGCGCTCGCATCATCGGCCGGGTGGGCGGCGAGAGGCTGCGCATCGTCGCGGACGCGGACGGGTTCGAGGTCACGGTGGCCGACCTGCGCGCCGCGCGCGAGGGCGGCCTGGCGCGGTTCCTGTAGAGCGCCGATGAGCTTTCTCTCCTTTGCCGCCGGGCGCAGGATGAAGTGGATGGTCCTCGTCGTCTGGGTCGTGCTCGTCGCCGTCGCCGGGGCGTTCGGAGCTCGGTTCGAGGACGTTCAGAAGAACGAGACCGGCTCCTTCTTGCCCGGGAAGGCCGAGTCGGTCAGGGCGCTGAACGAGCTCAAGCGCTTCCCCTCCGGCGACCGGGTGACCGCGATCGCGGTCTATCACCGGCCCGGCGGGCTGACCCCCGCGGATCGCGGTCGCGTGGACGCCGACGCCGCGAGCCTGCGTGCCCGCCCAATCCGCGACGTGGATCCGGCGCGGGCGCCGATCGTCTCCCGGGACGGGACGACCGCCCTGCTCATACCGAGCGTACGTGCAACCGAAGGCCGCCGGCTGGCGGCGGCGGCCCAGGCGATCCGCGCGCGGGTGGACCGCCCCGCGGCCGGCCTTCAGGTGCGGGTGACCGGTGCGGCGGGATTCTCCGCCGACGCGATCAAGGTCTTCGGCTCGATCAACGGGACGCTCCTCGTCGCGACGTTGGGGCTCGTCTTCGTGCTCCTGATCCTCATCTACCGCAGCCCGGTCTTCTGGGTCATTCCCCTCTTCGCGGTGGCCACGGCCGAGTTGATGTCGCGCGGCCTGGGCTACGCGCTCGCGACGGCCGGCGTGACGGTCAACGGACAGACGGCGGGGATCCTCCCCGTCCTCGTCTTCGGAGCGGGCACCGACTACGCCCTTCTCCTCGTCGCCCGCTACCGGGAGGAGCTCCGCCGCTACGAGGACAAGCACGAGGCGATGCGCGTCGCGCTGCGCTCGGCCGGTCCCGCGATCGCCGCCTCGGGGCTGACCGTGATCGCCGCGCTGTTCTGCCTGACCCTCGCCGAGGTCAACGGGATCTCCGGGCTCGGGCCGATCGGCGCCATGGGCGTGGCTCTCGCCATGGTGGCGATGCTCACCGTCCTCCCGGCGCTGCTGGTGATCTGCGGCCGGTGGGCGTTCTGGCCGTTCGTCCCCCACGTCGGCGACGTCGGCGCCGACGAGACGCACGGCGTGTGGCGGCGCATCGGGGAGCGGGTGGCCGCCCGCCCGGCTCGCGTGGGCGTTGGAGTGGCGCTGCTCCTCGTGGTCCTCTGCCTCGGACTGACCCAGTTCAACACCGGCCTGACCCAGGGCAGTCAGTTCCGCGGCGAGGTGGAGTCGGTGCAGGGCCAGAAGCTCCTCGCCGCGCACTTCCCCGCCGGGGCCGCGGCCACCACCGACGTCGTCGTGCCGCGAGCCGAGCGAGCGCGCGCGGTCGCCGGGGCGCTCGCGGCGAGCCCCGGCGTGGCCGCCGTCCAGCCGGTGGAGCAGGGAGCGCCGGGCGTTCACCTGAGCGTCACCTGCGAGACGACCCCTACTCCCGCGCCGCCTTCGACCGGATCGACCGGCTGCGGCGGACGGCGCGCGCGGCGGGCGGAGGAGACGTGCTCGTAGGCGGAGGAACGGCGATCGAGCGCGACCTGCGCCGGGCCTCCTCCCGCGACTCCAAGGTCATACCGCCGATCGTGCTCGCGGTGGTCCTCCTCATCCTCATCGTCCTCCTGCGGGCGGTCGTCGGCCCGCTCGTGCTCGTCGCCACCGTGATCCTGTCCTACGGCGCCACGCTCGGCCTCTCGGCGGCGATCTTCAAGTGGGTCTTCGGCTTTCCCGGCTCCGATCCGTCGCTGCCGCTCTTCGCGTTCATCTTCCTCGTCGCGCTCGGCGTCGACTACAACATCTTCCTCATGGCCCGCGTGCGGGAGGAGACGCTGGCGCGCGGGACGCAGCAGGGAATGCTCCGGGGGATCGCGGTGACCGGCGCGGTGATCACCTCCGCCGGAGTGGTCCTCGCCGGGACGTTCAGCACCCTGGCCGTCCTGCCGCTCGTCCCGCTCACCGAGATCGGCTTCGCGATCGCGCTCGGCGTCCTGCTCGACACCTTCCTGGTGCGCTCCGTCCTCGTGCCCGCGCTCGGGTTCCTCCTCGGTGATCGGCTGTGGTGGCCCTCGGCCCTCGGGCGGCCGCGCGCCGCTCCGACGCGGGGCGAGCCCGATCGCGACGCGCCGGAGCGCTTCAGCGCCGCTTGACGCCGGCGGTCGCCATGGGCGCGAGCGTCGGCTCGGTGACCGGCGTGTCACCGAGAGCGTCGTCCACAGCCTGCACGACGTCGTCGGAGAGCTTCACCCCGGAGGCGGCGGCGTTCTGGTGCACCTGCTCCGGGCGCGACGCCCCGATGATCGCCGAGGCGAGCTCCCGGCGACGCAGCACCCAGGCGAGTGCGAGCTGAGGCATCGTCAGGCCCGCGCCCTCGGCGATCGGCACGAGGCGCTGAACGGCCTCGAGGGTCTCGTCGGTCAGGCGCCGCTTGATGAACGTGCCCATCTCCTCGGAGCTCGCGCGCGAGCCCTCGGGCAGCGGCTCCCCCGGCTTGTACTTGCCGGAGAGCACGCCCTCGGCCAGCGGCGACCAGACGATCTGCGAGATCCCGTGCTCCGCGCTCAGCGCGAACACGTCCGCCTCCGGTGCTCGCCAGAGCATGGAGTACTGGGGCTGGGA
>JAABUZ0100008818.1_pt1 | contig 11732 bp, 10 predicted proteins | sample 5562091 | NCBI WGS metagenome assembly JAABUZ01 (sample SAMN12813069, study PRJNA571459) | rock metagenome | isolation source: Antarctica rocks | place: Antarctica: Victoria Land, Linnaeus Terrace sud | collected 2015-12-21
GCGTAGCCACCGCGCACCGTGAGGTGCGAGCTGTGATGGATACGCTGGCCCGTTTCCAGCGCTGGTCTCAGATCGTCGCTGTGCCCGAGCTGGGCCTGACCGGCCTGCTGGCCGGCGTGAGCCCGGAACGCCTCGTCGAGTTCTCGCAGCGGTATCTCGGCAAGCTGGTCGAGTACGACCGCGAGCGTGGCGCCGACCTGGTGGCGACGCTGAAGGCCTACCTGGAGCAGGGTGAGCAGCAGGCTGCCGCCCGCAGGCTGCGCATTCACACCAACACACTGCGCTACCGCCTGGAGCGCATCCGGGAGGTCATCGGTTCGTCGCCGGAGGACCCGGAGACGCGGCTCAACCTCACCGTGGCGCTGCGCGTCCACAGCTTGCTCGGCTCATAAGGGCAACACCTGTCGCCCGTCACCCGCCGCCCGGCCATGGTGGCGGCGACTCGTGAACCGACCGGGTCGGGGAGACGGCCCGCCCTCTGTGGGACAGGCGACGGTTCTGCTGCTCGTCGCGCCGGTTCTGTTCGGAACCACCGGCACCGCACAGGCGCTGGCCGGAGCCCAGGCCGCGCCGCTGGCGATCGGCGGGCTGCGCCTCGCCGTCGGTGGCTTCGCCCTCGCGGTCGTGGCCCTGGTCAGCGGCGGCTCCCGGCCGCTGCTGCGGGTGCTGCTCAGCCAGCCGTTGCTCGCCACAGTTGCGGCCCTGAGCGTCGCCGCCTACCAGCTGTTCTTCTTCTCCGCGGTGGCGGCCACCGGGGTGGCTCTCGGCACGCTGGTCGCCATCGGCTCGGGGCCAGTGTTTGCTGGACTGCTGGGCGGCCTCATCGGCGAGCGTCCGGGCTGGCGCTGGGCGGCGGCCACGGGCCTGGCGCTGGCCGGGGTGGTGGCCCTCGTCGGGCCGGGAGCACATGTGGTTCCAGCCGGGATGGCCGCCGCCCTTGGCGCCGGCCTGGCCTACGCCGGGTTCACGGTCAGCGCCCGCCGTCTGGTCACGGCCGGGCTGCCTAGCGGTGCGGTGGTTGGCGCCAGCTTCGGCGCTGCTGCGCTCCTGCTGCTGCCGTTCTGGCTCGGCCAGGATCTCCGGCCGCTGGCGGGCATCCGTGGCATCCTGCTGGTCGGCTGGTTGGGCTTGGCTACCACTGCCGTGGCCTATCTGCTGTTCGGGCGGGGCCTCCGCGCCGTCCCCGCCGCCCGCGCTACGACGCTTGGGCTCGCGGAGCCTCTGACCGCGGCTGCCCTTGGCCTGGTGCTGCTTCATGAACGGCCGGCTCCGATCGCCTGGCTGGGAGCGGCCCTGATCGCGGTGGGTCTGGTCATCCAGGCGAGGGAGCCGGCCCGGCTTGCGACACCGGCTCTGCAAGATCGGGAAGAGTAGAGTCGATCAGGCCGTGACGGGGAGGTGGTTCGGTCGGAAGCCTAGGGTCGAGCCGGAAGAGATCGCCTTTCGCGGTTCTGTCGTGGCGTTGGCGCAAGCGCAGCTAATTGACCAGTTAAACAGATACAGGCTCGAGAACAACCAGGCAGTCGCGGCGATCGCGGTGAACGTGGCCCTCGCCACTGCCCTGACAAGTATCCGCGCGAGCGCAAGTCAGGATCTACTGATCAGCTTGCCTGGGTTCCATTACTTCTGGTGGGCCCCGCTCATCGCCTTTGCCGCCTCGGTCCTGGCACTATTCGTCACAATTAGGCTGAATCAACCGAACCCGGGACCAGATGCCTTGACGCTTGCCGCCACGCTCGAGCGGGAACCTGTCGGCGAACGCCTAGGCCTTATGGTTGTGGCCTTGGAGTACGCTCACAGGTACAATCGCATTCATCATCGCAGGGCGATCGACGCCTTCATGGTCGGGGGTATCGCTCTCCTTGCAGCCGGAGTGGCGGTGTGCGGGGCGATCATCGCCGGGGTAGGATAGAAGAACGATGAAGGACTCCAGCTTCTCTGCGATCGGCTTGGCGAAGGCAGCGGCGAAGGTCGCGAAGATGGACCTGGGCGATCGTCGCGTTTCGACCTCCATCCTCTGGCCGTTCGACGGCGGGAAGGTCCGCTACAACGACCAGGAGCTGCCAGAGGAGTTCTTGGCGCTGCTCCGAGAAGAGCAGGATCCCCGTCGGTCCTGATCGGACTCCCTCTCAATTAGGGGCGTCACGCCCGAAGGAGCAGAGGTCAAAGCCACGGAGACGTAGTAGAGCTCGTGAATGTCCTGTGTCGACAGGGCGCTTGGCTCCAACTGATCGATTGTCCTGTGGCTAGACCACTACACATCCCGCCCTGGGCTTGGAAGTAAACCACTATGCGGGCCACTGATGGTTTCTTAACCTCAAAGCGATGGCTCGGCCCTTGTCCTCACGCGCCCACTGGTCGGGTGACCTCCGTGTCGATCGAGCCGCCTGCGGCATGGGCTTCGTTGCGACTCCAGGAGAGGCGGCCAGCCACCGCGTAGTGGCGCTGGGCGTCGGTGCGCTGGCCAGCCTGTCTCATCGCGGTGGGCTCGACGCGGATGGGAAAAGTGGCGACGGCGCCGGGCTCCTGATCCAGATCCCTCGCCGCCTCTTCCCGGCCGACTCCGCCGTCGCCGTGCTCTTTGACTGGGACGGGCGGGCTCGCGCGACGCTGGCCCACGGGCTGGCCAAGTACGGCCTCGGCGTGGCGGAGTGGCGGCTGGTTCCGGTTGATCTCGAGAGCCTGGGCAGCCGGGCCCGGACCAGCGTGCCGAAGATCTGGCATGCGGTCATCACCCGGCCCGACTGCGCCGACAGCGAGTGGGAAGACCTGCTTTACCGGGCGCGCCGCCTGGCGGAATCACGGGCTGAGAAGCAGGGCGTGCGCATGTACATACCTTCCTGCTCGAGCCGGACGATCGTCTACAAAGGCCTCATGGCCGGGACCAATCTGGCCGCCTTCTACCTGGATCTGCAGAATCCCGACAGCGAGAGCCAGCTGGCCGTCTTTCATCAGCGCTATTCGACCAACACCCTGCCCGACTGGCGGCTGGCCCAGCCGTTCCGCCTGCTCGCCCACAACGGTGAGATCAACACGATAACGGCCAACCGGGGCTTCATGCGCGCCCGTCAGGTGGAGCTGCCGGAGGATCTGCGCCCGGTCGTCGCCGCTCAGGGTTCGGACTCCTCGGCGCTCGACAGTGTGCTGGAGCTCTTGGTCCGCCGTGGTTTCGATCCGGCTGAGGCGCTGATGACTCTGGTGCCCGACGCCTGGGAGGCCCGGGGTGACATGGCGCCCAGAGTTCGCGACTTCTATCGCTTCCAGTCCACCCGGTTCGAGCCCTGGGATGGCCCGGCGGCGCTCGCCTTTTCCGACGGCATCGTGGCCGGGGCGGCACTGGACCGCAACGGCCTTCGACCCGTCCGCTACCAGATAACTCGCAGCGGGTTGGTGGTCGCCGCTTCCGAAGCTGGTGTCATACCGCTCGAACCGGCCGACGTCATCGAGCGCGGGCGCCTCGGGCCCGGACATCTACTCCTGGTCGACGTGCGGGCGGGCACCATCTACCGGGACGCTGAGGCCAAAGAGTACGTTGCCGGGCGGCAGGACTACGGCCTGCTGGCCGACCGCGTGCTTGTGCCGGTCGAGCGCCGGCACCGCGACGTGGACACACCAGGGAACCTCGCGCGCCTGCAGCGGCTGCACGGCTGGGGCGCCGAGGACGTGAAGATGGTGGTTCACGTCATGGCGGACACCGGTCAGGACCCGGTCTACTCGATGGGCGACGACACGCCTATCGCGCCGCTGGGACGGACGCCGCGTCGCGTCAGCCACCGTCTGCGGCAGCGCTTTGCCCAGGTCACCAACCCGGCCATCGATTCGCTCCGAGAGCGCTCGGTCATGTCCCTCCGCGTGACACTCGGCACCCGGGGCCGGACGCTGCTGCCCGGCAACATCGCCGGCGACGAGATGCACCTGCACCATCACCCGGCGATCAGCGCGGAGGGTCATCCTCTGCTGGAGCTGGAGTCGCCGGTACTGGGCGCTGGGGAGCTGGCCCGGGTGGTGGACTCGGCACTTCTGCTGGACGCAACGATCAGCCCTGGGGAAACGCTGCGCCAGGCGCTGCTGCGGCTCTGCGACGCAGCGGAGCAGGCGCCCGCCGGCATCCTGGCGCTGAGCGACCGGAACGCGGCGCCCGGCCGGCTGCCGGTGCCGTCTGTGCTGGCCGCGGGCGCCGTCCACGAGCGGCTGTTGGCGAGGGGCCAGCGGCTCCAGAAGGACCTGGTCAGCGTGGCCGGCGACGTGATCGACGTACATGACCTCGCCTGCCTCGTCACGGCCGGCGCGAGCGCGGTGCATCCGTATCTGGGCCTGGCCACCGCCAGCACCGGCGAGGGCGAGGCCGGGCAGCTGCAGTATCGCCACGCGCTGGAGCACGGCCTGCTGAAGGTCATGGCGAAGATGGGCATCAGCTGCGCCGCCTCCTACTGCGGTGCGCAGGTGATCGAGGCGCTCGGCCTGGGCGCGGAGGTGATGGAGCTCTGCCTCCCCGGCGTGCCCTCCCGGCTGGGCGGCGATGACCTCGCCTCGCTGCAAGCGCAGCTGGAGGCCTGGAGCCTGTCAGCCTGGGATGGCGACGCCGAGCCGGCGGGCAAGGAGGCCCTCCCCGACTACGGCCGGGTGCGATTCCGCAAGGCTGGGGAGTTCCACGCCTACAACCCGCAAGCGGTGCGGGCGGCCCAGAAGGCAGCCGAAAGCGGCGATCAGGAGCAGTACGCCCGCTGGCGTGAGCTGTCGACGATGGGCCCCGCCCAGGACGTGCGCGATCTGCTCCGCCTCCGGCCGGGAGGAGGGTCGGTGCCGCTGGCGGAGGTCGAGCCGGCCAGCGAGATCCGCAAGCGCTTCATCTCCACCGCGATGTCCCTGGGCGCCCTCTCCCCCGAGGCCCACGCCGTGCTGGCCGAGGCGATGAACCGGATCGGCGCCCGCTCCAACTCCGGCGAGGGCGGCGAGGAGCCCGAGTTCTACTCCGACCCCGAGCCGGTTCGCGACAACCGGATCAAGCAGATCGCGTCGGCGCGCTTCGGGGTGACGCCCGCCTACCTGCGCCGGGCCCGGGAGATCGAGATCAAGATCGCCCAGGGCTCCAAACCAGGCGAGGGCGGTCAGCTCCCGGGCATGAAAGTGACCGAGCTGATCGCCCGCCTGCGCCATGCCCAGCCCGGCCAGCAGCTGATCTCCCCGCCGCCCCATCACGACATCTACTCGATCGAGGACCTGGCCCAGCTGATCCATGACCTGAAGACCGTCAACCCCCAGGCGCGGATCGGCGTGAAGCTGGTGAGTGAGGCAGGCGTCGGCACGATTGCCGCCGGCGTGGCCAAAGCCCGCGCGGACTACGTGTTGATCAGCGGCCACAACGGCGGCACAGGCGCGTCTCCTCTCTCCTCCATCAAGGGTGCGGGGTCGCCTTGGGAACTCGGTTTGGCCGAGACGCAGCAGGTGCTGGTCGGCCACAACCTGCGTGAGCGGCTCACCGTCAGAACCGACGGCGGCCTGAAGAGCGGCCGGGACATCGTGATCGCCGCCATCCTGGGCGCGGAGGAGTTCGGCTTCGGCACCGGCGTGCTGGTCGCCATGGGCTGTGACATGGCCCGTCAATGCCATCTCAACACCTGCCCCACCGGCATCGCCACGCAGCGAGATGATCTCCGAGCGAAGTTCACCGGCCGGCCCGAGCACGTGATCAACTACCTGACGTTGATCGCCGAAGAGGCGCGGCAGCATCTGGCCCAGGCCGGGGCGCGCTCGCTGGACGAGGTCGTGGGCCGGGTGGAGCTGCTCGAGCCCAGCGGCGAGCGGGCGGACCTGGACGTGGCCTTCCTGCTGCGGTCGCCGGGGGACCCGGGGGCGCCGCGGCGGCGGCTCTGGACGCGCAACGGCGAGGCGCCGGGTTCGCCGCCAAACAGCGGGCGGATCCAGAACTCTGACCGCGCCGTCGGTGCGGGTCTGCGCCCCGGAAGCCGTCGCGTCTACCGGGGCAGCGCCGGCCAGAGCTTCGGCGCCTGGTTGGACCGCCAGGTCGAGCTGGAGTTGGAGGGCGAGGCCAACGACTACGTCGGCAAGGGCATGGGCGGCGGCGTCATCGCCATTCGCTCCTTTGCCGGGGACGCCAGCGTCGACCCTGTTCTGGCAGGGAACACCTGCCTTTACGGCGCCACCGGTGGCCGGCTGTTCCTGGCGGGCAGGGCCGGCGAGCGGTTCGCCGTGCGCAACTCGGGAGCTACGGCCGTTCTGGAGGGGGCCGGCGATCACTTCTGCGAGTACATGACCGGCGGTGTGGCGGTTGCGCTGGGCCCGGTCGGCTGGAATGTGGGCGCCGGCATGACGGGCGGTGTCGCCTATGTCAGAGAGTGGGCTCAGCACAACCCGGACAGCGTGGTCGTCCGCACCGTGCCGGCGGCGGACGCTCCGGCTCTCAAGGCACTGGTCGAAGAGCACCACCAGCGCACGGGCAGCGCCCGCGCCGCGGCCCTGCTGGCCGACTGGAAAGCGGCGTTGCGCGGCTTTCGCCAGGTCGTCCCCGTCGGGCCGGCAGTGGCCGTGACGGCCCCGCTGGCGAGAGCGGAGGCAGCCGCCGAGCCGGCACTCGCCACGGCCGCCGCGAACGGAGTGCCGGCGGAGGTGGGCCGGCGGGCCTGAGGGCTGGCCGGCGGCAGGTGTCAACCGCCGCTTCCGCGGTCATCGCCGCGATCCAGGCGCATCAGGATGCCGAGAGGGCGGCGTTCTTGCAGCGCTTCTTTCGGACCGAGGCGGGCGGCTATGGCGATGGCGATCGGTTTCTCGGAGTTCGCGTTCCGCTGACGCGGCGGATAGTGCGAGAGTTTTACCGGGGGCTCTCGCTCAATGACATCAGAGAGCTGCTGGCCAGCGAATGGCATGAAGTGCGACTCGCCGGTGTGCTCGTCATGGCGGCACAGGCAGCCAGAGCCAACGACGTTGAGCAAGCCGCCCTGTTCAAACTGTATGTGGACCAACTCGGTAGGGGCATCAACAACTGGGACATCATCGATGCGTCCGCCGCACCAGTGCTGGGCGCCTATGCCGCCCAGCACGATGCGGACAAAATCCTGCGGTTGGCCCGTGGTGGACTCTGGCACAAGCGTGCCGCCGCGTTGAGCACGTTCCACTTCCTGCGCAGGGGCGAGACGGCCGCCGCTCTTCGCATCGCCGAGGCGATGGTTCAAGAACGGCATGACCTGCTGCAGAAGGCGGTCGGCTGGATGCTGCGTGAAATGGGCAAGGTGGACGGCTCTCTGCTTACACAATTCCTCTCCCGGCACGCCGGCGCGATGCCACGAACCATGTTGCGGTACGCGATAGAGCGCTTACCGGAGGGAGAGCGCCGACGGTACCTGGACGCTCGGCGGGAGGCTGGCTGGCCCAAGCCGATCCGGGCCAGCCAGCGCTAATTCAAGGTGTCCAGCAACCGCCACGTGCGCTCGGCGACCGCGGGCCAGGTGTAGAGCTGGGCTCGAGAGCGGCCGGCGGCGACCAGCCGCTGCCGCACTTCGGCGTCCGTCAGCAACCGCTCGAGACCGTCGGCGATCGCTTCCGGCTGTAGCGGATCCACGGTCAGCGCCGCATCTCCGGCGACTTCCGGCAGAGAGCCGGCGTTTCCTACCAGTGCCGGTAGGCCAGCTTCCAGCGCCTCTAGCAGCGGGAGGCCGAAACCCTCGTAGAGGCTGGGATAGGCGAGAACCGACGCCCCGCGGTAGAGAGCCTGCAGGGTGGCGTCGTCCACGTGGCCCAGGAGGCGCACACCGGGCTCCGCGGCCAGCCGCGCCGGCACGTCCCCGTAGCCCCAGCCGGGGCCACCGGCAACAACGAGCGGCAGCGTCAGCCCGCGCGCCTTGAGCAGGCGGTAGGCGGCGAGCAGGCCGTGATAGTTCTTGCGCGGCTCGATCGTCCCCACCGCCAGGAGGAAGCCGGGCTCCACACCAGCCGGCAAGGGGCCGGCGCTGGCGCCCGAGGGCCGGCCGCCCAGGCCGATGGCGTGCACCCGCCCCTCCAGCCCGGCCAGCGGGTAGTGATCCAGGAGATCGCGGCGGGTTGCCTCCGAAGGAGTGAGCACCAGCGCCGCCCGGCGCAGGGCCGGCGGCAGCAGGCTGCCCAGATAGGCGCGCTGTTGCCAGGGCACCTCCCCGGGCCGGACCCGGAAGGCCAGGTCATGCACGAAAAAGGCGGTGGCCGGAGGTTTGCGGCGCCTGAGCGGCGGCGGCGGCCAATACGGATAGAGGATGCCGTCCAGTCCGGCGTCCGCCTCGGCGCCGGGCAGCCAGCGGAGCTTGTTGGCGATCTCATGCCGGTACGGTGAGAGCCGAACCTCGCAGCCGGCTTCGTCCAACCCCGCCGGCGGTTCACGGCTGACGAAGACCGTGAGCTCTCGCGCACCGCGCTGGGCGATCAGCTCACGCGTCAATTCCACTGATGCAGTTACCATGCCCACGCGCTGCCGCCAGCACGCAGTCAGGTCGACGCCCAGCCTGCTCACGCGCTCAAGGGCAGCGGTCGAGCCGGGTGACCGCGCTCAGAGGATCTCGGCGTAACGCCCGAAGACATCCTCCAGGGCGGGCGGCGGCTTCAGCCCGCTGCCCGCTAGAGCTCCAAAGAGCGCCAGGATGTGCTTCACACCGGCCAGGTTGACGCCCTGCCCGCGGGTCAGGTGCTGGATGACTTGCAGCTTGCGAATGTCGCGCTGCGAGTAGCGGCGGCGGTTGGTGGAGGTACGGAAGGGAAGTACGAGCCCAACGTCCTCGTACAGCATCAGAGTGCGCGGATGCGTCTCCAGGATCTCCGAGGCCACGCTGATCGTGTAGAGCGGCTTGTCGAGGTCGAAGCCGCCGCCCCTGAACTGGCTTGTCACCATGCTCGTCATTCCCCGATCCAGCCTTGGACTGAGCTGGAGAGACGGTTGGGCGTGGTCTGGCTCTTGATCAGGTAATCGAGAGCTCCCAGCCGCAGGCCGCGCTGCACCAGGTCACTCTCACCGTAGTTGGACAGGATCACTACCGGCACGTGACGCACGCGCTCAGACTCTCGAAGACGCTCCAAGACCTGAAGCCCGTCCATGGCCGGAAGGCGGATGTCGAGAAAGATGAGATCGGGCGAGCACTCCTCAGCCAGACGCAGGCCTTCGACACCGTCCCTTGCCATCACCACCCGATAGCCATCCAACTCCAGCTTGAGCCGGTACATCTCGGCCACCATGGGGTCGTCCTCTACGTAGAGAACGGTGATTTCCTCGCCTGAATCCTGAGTACGTTCATGCTCCGCCATCTGGCAGTCATACTATCCCGTTATCCTCACCCTCCGGGGCAGCTTTCCGGTGCTTGCGCTGCTGCGAACCAGCCTGCCAGAGCGCCTCCAGGTCGTAGTACGAACGCTCGCCGGGCAGAAAGACATGGGCCAGGACCGAGTCAAAGTCGAGCAGGATCCAGCCCGCCGTGGCATCAAGCCCGCTGGCCGAGAGCGGTCGTATGCGCCTCGACCGGGCCTGGTCGATCATCTCCTCCGCGATCGCCCGCAACTGCCGGTCTGTCTCGCCGTCGCAGATCACCATGTAGTCGGCCATGGTCGTCTTGCCGGCAAGGTCAATGATGACGGGGTCCCAAGCCTGCTTCGCCTCGGCGGCGCCAACCAGCAGCTCCGCGAGCCGGCGGGGGGAGATCTGGCTTGATTCGGGCATCTTGCCTCCGTATAGGTCCTTCCCGCGGATGTAGTCGGCCACCGCCGGTTCCAGTCGGCCGGCCAGGGCCTTCGGGTTGCCCTGGGCCAGACCGCGCCGGACATCACTGGCCTTGACGTTCGGTGTGGTCTGCTGGCAGATGGTCGCCCGGGCGGCATCGATGCCCGCCTGGTGGAGGTCGGCGGCAGTCGCACGGGGCAGTCCCGGGCGGTCAACGATCACCAGCCGTGCGAGGCGCAGGACCTCGTCGAGCTCCTTCCAGGCGCGGAGATCGCGGGCGGCGTCCCAGCCCAGGATGAGGTGCAGTTCGTCCCCAGGTCGCTCGACCCGGAGAGCGCGCAGCGTGTCGACCGTGTAGGAAGCGCCCGGCCGGCGCAGTTCCAGGTCGGACACCGCGATTCGCTCCTCACCGGCGAGGGCCAGACGGCACATCTCCAGCCGGTCGTCTGCGCTGGCCCCCGGCTGGCCGCGATGCGGCGGCTCGGCCGCCGGCAGCACCAGCACCAGATCCAGCCGCGCGCATTCCAGTGCCGCGCGGGCGAGCGCGACATGGCCCTGGTGGATGGGGTCGAAGGTGCCGCCCAGCACGCCAACTCTCACCGCTGGTACTCGAATTCTAGGTCGCCCGCGCGAACGGTGTCGCCCGGCAGCACACCCGCGTCTTCAAGGGCGGCGGAGACGCCGATCCGGTCCAGCTGTACTTGAAAGCGCTGGAGCGCGCTGGCAGAGTCGAAGTCGGTGGTTGCGATGAGCCTGTCAAGCGCCGGCCCGGCGACGCGGTAACCCCACGGCTCCTTGACGACAGCGGGCGGTTGCGGCGCTGATCGCCGGCGGCGCAGCCGGATCACCGGCGCGGCCGGCAGTGCGGATGCCGGCTGCGGCACGGCCTTGACTTCGCGGACCAGCCGCTCGACCAGTTGGGCGACGCCCTCACCGCTGTGGGCGGAGATCCAGTGCAACATCTTCGGTTCGACGCCAGGTGGAAGCTGGGTTGCGTTGAGATCGTCTCGCAGCTGCCGCGTTTGGGCCAGGTCCAGCTTGTTGACCGCCAGGAGAGAGGGCCGGTTCGCCAGTTCGGCTGAGTGCCAACCGATCTCCCGACGCACCATCGCGAGATCGCCCCAGGGATCTAAGGCGCTGCCGTCCACCAGATAGACCAGCACTCGCGTCCGATCGACGTGGCGCAGAAAGCGCAGGCCCAGCCCGGCGCCCAGCGCCGCCCCCTCGATCAGGCCGGGGATGTCGGCCACCACCAGACGGCTGCCGCCCGGCGCCTCGACCACGCCGAGCTCCGGATCTAGCGTGGTGAAGGGATATGTGCCGACCTTCGGGGTGGCTGCGGAGATGGCGCGCAGTAACGACGACTTGCCCGCGTTGGGCGCTCCGACCAGGCCAACGTCGGCGATCAGCTTGAGATCGAGGTGCAGGTCGCGCTCTTCCCCCTTCAGCCCCGGCTCGGCCGTCATCGGGGAGCGGTTGATCGAACTCTTGAAGTGTACGTTGCCGCGACCGCCGCGGCCGCCGGCGGCCACCACCGCCTGCGCATCTTCACTGTCAAGGTCGGCCAGAACCTCGGCGGTGTCAGCGTCGCTGATCACCGTCCCGACGGGCACGGGCAGCCGCAGATCGGCTGAGTTCTTACCCGCCTTCAGGCCGCCGTGCCCGGCCTCGCCGTCGCGGGCGTGGATCAGCTTCTTTCGCAGGAAAGCCGCCAGCGAGGACTCCTCGCGCGTGGCGTAGAGAACGACTGAGCCGCCCCGCCCGCCGTCGCCGCCGTCAGGGCCGCCCCGGGGGACGTAGGGCTCGCGCCGGAATGAGACGGCGCCGCGCCCACCCCGGCCGGCACGCACGTGGACGGGCGCCGAGTCGATGAAGGAACCGTGCTTGGCGGGTTCGGGCGACATCAGCGCCCGAGCCGGAGCGATCTAGTGGACCGTAACAGCCGAATATGGAGCATCCGCCGCCCCAGACGGGCGGGCGCCCTGCGGGCGCTGATGCCGGCGTCTCGGGACCCGGCGCGCCTCGTCACCCATCTTGAGAT
>JAABUZ0100008820.1_pt1 | contig 11730 bp, 7 predicted proteins | sample 5562091 | NCBI WGS metagenome assembly JAABUZ01 (sample SAMN12813069, study PRJNA571459) | rock metagenome | isolation source: Antarctica rocks | place: Antarctica: Victoria Land, Linnaeus Terrace sud | collected 2015-12-21
GTGTCTCGTGAACGATCGTTTCCGAGCGATCCAGGTCGCAACGTCGATGTTTGCGGCTGAGGACAGCTTCCGAGGAGGAGGCCTACTCGTCATGCTGGAGTCGTGAGGTCTCCCATTCCCCACGAGCACGTCGGTGACACCGGTGACCGGAGTTGGACGCTCGCGCTCGTAGACGTGGTCGGCGCGGTGTCGGCGTCTGAGGCGGAGCGCGACGAAGCGGTGGGTACGCTGTCCTGGCTGGAGGACTACCGGTCGATCGGGCCGTTGACCAGGCGGCTGGAGGATCGTGAGCTCCCGGAGTCGATCAGGCAAGCCGCCGCGGATGTCCTGTTGAACGTCGATGACGGCACCACCGGCGAGCGCCGCCGGCGCTGGTGGGAGGGCGGGGATCCGTTAGAGATGGAGTACGCCCTGCGGCAGATGGAGCACTCCGAGGCGGACATCATCGTCGCGGTGGCCGGTGACGATCATCACCCGCTTCAGCGGGTCGCGCTGATTGCCATGGCGTTCGGGTTCGACGAGGCCGAGCACCAGCCGATGAAGATCGGGGCGCTCGCCCATCCCGACGCCGAGATGCGAGACGCCGCCGCGTTTGTGCTCATGTGGGACGAGCCGGTGGCGGGCGAGGAGCCGTTGGTGAGCGCCGCCTCTGACCCGTCGACTGATGTTGCCGTCTCGGCCGTGTCGACTCTGCAGTACTACCGCTCCCGGCGGGTGCTCCGCGTCCTGGCCGAGCTGACCGAGACCGATGACGAACGGGTGCGGGCCGCGGCGCGGGAGAGCTTTGAGGAGAACCGGAGCTGTTTTGAGTACCTCGCCGCCTACGGCGATCCCGAGCAGGTGATGCGCCTGCGCGAGTGGATGGAGCCGGTCGCGGACCTGGTTCGGTGGCCTGAGGAGGTTCAGGATCGAGAGCTCTACTCGCCGTCCGCCGAGCCGGCCCCAATCGCCCTGTCGGAGAGCGACCTGCTGGCTCTCCTCGCCGACCCCGACGGTGAGTGGCGGGCGAAGAAGGAGACGCTCCGCCACATCGACTGGGAGCGCTACGACGCGGGCGAACGCGCGCGGTTGGGCAGGACGCTCACCGGGCATCCCGATCCGGCCGTCCGCCAGATCGCCACCGAGCCCCTCGCCGTCTGGTCGCTCAGCGAGGAGCTGCTCGCGCTTACCGCCGATCCAAGCGGCTCGGTCCGCAAGTCGGCCATGTACCGCCTCGAACTGGTCCCTGAAGACCCCGCGATCGCCGAGGTCGCGTGGGATCACGTTGTCTCCGGCGCTGGCTTCATCGCGTCCGAGGCCCTGCGAACCTACGTCGCCCACGCGGATGCTCGCGAGGCCAAGGAGCGCATCCGCGAGCTGGCGTTCACCGACCCTCGAGAGACCGTCAGAACAGAGGCGATCGTGTGTCTCACCGATCCTGGCTGCGAACGTGAGCTCCAGAGCCTGGTCCCGCTGCTGCGCGAGCCACCCGGCGTGAGCTGGATGGTGCACATCGAGATCCTCGATGGGCTCCGCGAGCTCGGGTTGCCGGCGCCGGATCTCGATCACCTGGCCACCGTCGACAACCTCGAGCTCGTTCGCTACATCGTGGCTCTCCGCTGCACGTCGCGTCGTTGACATCAGACGCCGAGGGATCCCCAGCACCACAACTCGCGGGCAGCGGGAATGCCCTCCAGCGCCGACAGCGGTGACATATTGACAACCACAAGCTATCTGGGAAACCCGGCATCTCGGTTGTAGAAAACCAGGCGGAGGGACGGCATCCGGTCAAGCGTCGCCTGGCCAGAAGCGGGGGATGGTCGTGTAAAACGCGGATTGCACAACCAACACGGCTCGGGCGCGATCACCGCCGGATCGGCGCGATGACGATGCGCTCGCGGCTCGGGGGTTCGCTGTTGGGGACGTTTTTGAGGTGATCCTTCAACCGATATCGCTGGCTGCGCGGGCGGGAGCTGAACGAGGAAGTCGGGGTTAGAGCACTTCGCCGACGTCGTCGAAGGCGGTCGCGGCGCGGATGTAGCCGCGTAGGACGGGGAGGTTCTTGTGGCGGGTGACGTTGGCGATCTTGCGTTCCTCGATGCCGGCGCTCGCGGCCGCGGTGGCGTAGCCGGCGCGCAGCGAGTGGCCGGAGAGCAGCGCGGTCGGGAGTCCGGCGGTCTGGGCGCGGCGCTTGACGATCAGCGCGACGGATTGGTCTGTGAGGCGCTGCTCGGTGAGCGTGTCGCCTCGTCGGATCCGCCGGAACACCGGGCCGCGGTGGATCCCAGCGGCTGTCAGCCACGTCTGGAGCGCTCGGACCGCGCACATAGTGTTTCCCGCGCGCGCGTACGGCACCGCCACGGCGGCTCCTGCTCGCTGCTGATCGGTCTTGGAGGCGCGGATCGTGATCCTGACCCCCCGCGCCGCGTCGAAGGAGAGGTCCTCGACGTCCAAGGCGACGAGCTCGGAGCGCCTGAGCGCTGCGGCGAACCCGAGCAGCAGCAGCGCCCGGTCCCGGCGTCCGGCGAGCGTCACGGTGTCGATCGGCGCGGCTTTGCGCAGCGGAGCGGTGCCGTGCTCGCGGCGGATCCCCGACATCACCGCGCTGACGGCGCCCGAGTCGCACGGATTCGGATGGTCCTGGGCGCGGTGCGCGGCGGCGATCGCCGCCGCGCGGCGACCGACAGTGACCGCCCGAAACCCGCGGTCGGCCTCGGCGGCCAGGAACGCCGCGACCATCGCGGGCGCTGCCGGGATCGCGACCAGGCCGCGCTGCGCGCACCAGCTCGCGAACGTGAGCCAGTCGCGCTCATACGCGCGGCGGGTCGATGGCGCGAGGGCGCCGGCCGCGTAGCGCTCAACGCGCTGCAGCTCACGCTCGATCAGCGCGGGCGCGGGCGGGGGCGGGCGCCAGGGGGCTGGAAGGGGTCGCTCGGACACGGTTAGGTAGCGGGAATATCGCTTCTCGCTACCTATTTCGAGGTGCCTCCGGCGGCACTGGAGCGCGTCAGGCTTCATGCCGACCTCACGATTCTCGCTCAGCTTGGCTGCGCGTTGGCGAAGGCTCGGACGGTGACCCTGGCTACCTGATCGAACGCTAGGCTGCCGCTGCGATGGGGATACCAGGGAGCGCACCTTCAGACCCCCAAGCCAAGGTCGACCGGGCGTATCACCACATTGAGCACCTGACGGGGCTCATCGGCGTCTTCGCTGACGACGCTTACAGCGTTGGGATGAAGCCAGACTCTTGGTCCGAGCCGGTGCCCCCCGCCAAGGGCGACGTGATCGTCTCGGTCCAAGCCAAAGGGCAGCCCCCGTCGCTCGTATGGGGGCCGATCATCGGAGACATTGTCCATGGGTTCCGGTCGGCGCTCGACCAACTGGCCTGGGGACTGAGCGTCGCATTCCAGACCAATCCGCCCCCGGCCGATCCGATCCCCGGTGACGATCCGTGGAGAAAGGTCGGGTTTCCCGTCTGCCTTCGTGAATCCGCTTGGGTGAACGGCGCGGTACCTCAGCAGCTCAAGTTCATCGATCCGACACTTCTCGCAGCACTCAAGCAGTTGCAGCCGTTTGCTACAGGGCAGAACGCCCCCCACCGAGAACCGCTCGCCGTCCTTCAAGAACTCTGGAACATCGACAAGCATCGCCACCTTCACCTGGTCAACGTCACCGTCGAGCTTGGGGAGGTGATCACACGCAATCCGCTTCCAGGCGAGCAGCGCGTGGTGCTGGAGATCGTCTCCAAGCGCGCCCCTGGGCCACTCGTAGGTCGTACAGAGATCGGGCGCGTGCGCGTCAATCCATTGCCCGGCACCATCTTGCCTCGGACGCTCCCGATGATGCACATCTATCCGCACGCGGCCATCGATGTAGCCTTCGATCAGGGGGCTCCAGCCTATGGCGGGCGCGTCCTGCATACGCTGCGCGAGATCGGCAAGACGGTCGAGGCAATCATCGGGGCGTGCTGAGCCCCCCATTCAGCGGCCCATCCTTCGGGACGGCAACGTGAGAGTTTCGCCAAGGAACTTGGCGGGTTTCGCCAATCCCTCCTAGTGCCGTCGTCAGACATAGCTCGGGCGCCCGACTCCGCCGCGACGAGGACGCCTAGACCGATTCACCGCTCGCCTTGCCCCGCTGACGGCCGACCGGCGGTGGCCGGTGTATCGCCCAGCGACCCGCCTTCTCGCAACCGGTCATAGACCTTCCGGAGGTAGAACTCCCCCAGAGTCGCGCGGAAGTCTTCGTCGTCAAGGATCTTCTTGTAGATCTCGTCGTTGGCGTCGACCCGGGTGATGATGGTCTGCAGGAACTTCCGGTCGAACACCAGCCGGAAGTTGTCGATGGTGTTGTTCTGGGCCTGATCCGATAGATCGCCGTCCGCGACCCAGCTCTCCTCGAACTGGTCGAGGAGCAGCTTGTCGACGTCGGTGAGGTCGGTCCCGAATCGGTCGTTGAGGACCTCGACGATGCTGGAGAGGTGCTCGATGTCGAGCTCCTGCTGGCTGCCCTTGCCCTCGCCGAAGAACGACCGGACCTCGCCGGTCTCCGAGGTCAACGCCAGCGTGCCCGTGAAGGTCATCTGATGGCGTAGGTGGGTCAGCTCGACCTCGGTGCCTAGATCGAGTCGTTCGACCGTGCCCGTGTCGCGGAGGTAGAGGGAGAGGGCCCGGCAGTAGACGTAGTCGCGCTCCAGCGAGGGGTCTGTGAACGCCGCGATCTGGGACACGAACGAGTAGGTCCGGACGAACCGCGTCAGGGCGTCGCGGAACTCCAGGCGTTCCTCATCGCTCATCTCCTCGAAACGCGCCTTGGCCGGCCCGAGCGCGGCGTAGGTCTCTGCCGAGCGCTTCTCGTCGGAGGCGCCGGCACCGAGCAGCGCGGGGATGGCCGCCTCGACCTCGTCCGGTCGGAGGACGTCGAAGTCGTCGAGGCGCCGCCGGGTGTCCCAGAGGATGTTGGGGTCCGTAGGCGGCGCGACGGTGCATCCGTGGAACCCCTCGAAGGCTTCGACGATGTCATCGGTCTCATTGCGGAAGTCGAGAACGAAGGTGTTCTCCTTCAGCGGGTGGATGCGATTGAGGCGCGAGAGAGTCTGGACTGCCGCCAGCCCGACCAGCGGCTTGTCGACGTACATGGTGTGGAGGAGCGGCTGGTCGAATCCGGTCTGGAACTTCTCGGCGACGATGAGGACGCCGTACTCGGCGCCGCCGAACTCCTCGGCCGTGCGGGATTCGGGGAAGCCGTTCATGTTGGTCTCGGTCAGCGGCTTCCCGGTGCCGTCGTCGATCTTGCCGGAGAAGGCGACCAGGGTCTTGATGTCGCTGTAGCCCTTCTCCTGGATGTACTTGTCGATGTTCTGCTTGTAGCGGACGGCGTGCAGCCGCGACGACGTCACGACCATGGCCTTGGCCAGCCCGCCCATCTCCTTGGCCGTGTGCTGCCGGAAGTGCTCGACGATGATCTCGGCCTTCTGGGCGAGGTGATGGGGATGGAGGCTTACAAAGCGCGCGATGGCGCGCCGTGCCTTCTTGGCGTCGTACTCGGGATCGCCTTCCGTTGCCTTCTCGATCTTCCAGAAGGTCTGGTAGGTCGTGTAGTTGGCGAGCACGTCCATGATGAAGCGCTCTTCGATTGCCTGCCGCATCGAGTACAAGTGGAATGCCTCGTGGACCTGGGTCTGCGGGTTGAGGCGGCCGAACATCTCCAGCGTTCGCCCCTTGGGCGTCGCGGTGAAGGCGAAGTACGACAGGTTCGGTTGCCGGCCACTGCGGGCGCCGACGGATTGCGCGAGGGCCTCCTCGACGGGGTCGATGGCCGTCGAGAGGAGGCCGGCGTCCTCCGCCTCCGCTGCGGTCAGCTCATGCTCTTCGCTGGCGCCCAGGGCGAGCCGCAGGTCCTTGGCCGCCTCGCCCGTCTGGGACGAGTGGGCCTCGTCGATCACAACGGCGTAGCTGCGGGCGGGAACCTCTCCGATCTTCCCGATCACGAACGGGAACTTCTGAAGAGTGGTGATGATGATCCGGGCCTGTTCCCCCGCCAGCGCTTGCGCGAGCTGGGTGGAGTCCTGATCGATCTTGACGACCACCCCTCGCGCGTGCTCGAACTGGTAGATGGTGTCCTGGAGTTGGCGGTCGAGGATGACGCGGTCGGTGATGACCACAACCTTGTCGAAGATCTTGCGGTCGTCCGCGGTGTGGAGCGTCGACAGGCGGTGTGCCGCCCAGGCAATCGTGTTGGATTTGCCGGATCCGGCCGAGTGCTGGATGAGGTAGGAGTGGCCGGCCCCGTTCGCGATGGCGTCGGCCTGGAGCTTCATCACCGCGTCCCACTGGTGGTAGCGGGGGAAGATGATCTTCTCGGCCGCGCGACGCGCCGTGACCGATCCCTTCGCCGGGCGGTCGACGTGGATGAAGCGATGAAGAATGTCGAGCCAGGCGTCCTTGGCCCAGACGCGCTCCCACAGGTATGAGGTCTTGTGGCCACCGGGATTCGGCGGATTCCCCTTCCCGAGGTTGTGGCCAAGGTTGAATGGGAGGAAGCGGGTGGACTTGCCGTCGAGCTTGGTGGTCATGGCGACCGCGTCGGGGTCAACGGCGAAGTGGACCAGGGCGCGTCGCGCCAGCGTGATGTTCCTGGGGTCGCGGTCGGTGCGGTACTGCTCGATCGCGTGCTCGATGTTCTGGCCGGTGAGGTGATTCTTGAGCTCGGCCGTTGCGACCGGGATTCCGTTGAGGAACAAGCAGAGGTCAACGGTCTTGGTGGATTCGGGGTCGAAGGGCAGCTGCCGCGTGATCGTCAGTCGGTTGGCGTCGTAGTGAGCGACCAGCTCGGGCGCGACCCCGAAGGCAGGCTTGCGATACGAAACCCGAATCTCCACGTTCTGATCGCGGACCCCGTGCCGGACGACGTCGACCGTCCCTCGCTCGTCGATCTGCTGGGACAGCCGCTGGACTAACCGTCGGCGGGCTAGCTCATCATCGCCGCCGTGGGCCTTGACCAGCTGCGCCCACTCTGGGCCTTGGGTCAGCTCGATGAACGCGAACAATTCGACGGTGTCCAGACCGGCCTTCGCATCGAAGTCCTGGCGCCACTCCGGGTCGGTCCCGAACTTGCACGTCCGGTAGCCACCATCGGCGATGAGGTACGCGCTGATCTCAGCTTCAAGAAGCTTCTCGCTGACGGAACTCATGCAGCCTCAGCGATATCAAGCTCGCCAGTGACCGCGGCAGTGATAAGCACTCGGCGACGTTCCTGGAGCAGCGTCAGTTGCGTGGCCAACGTCTGCTTGAACTCGTCGAGTGCCGCGAACTCAGATGCAAGCCGCTCGCAGATCGCACGCTGAGCGGCAGGTGGTGGTACACACCAGTCGAGCGACAGGTATGCCTGCATATCTAGGTTTTGGATTCCGGTCGTCTGCTTCACAAACGGAACGTTGCATTCGGCGCGGTATGCGGCAGCCAGAACTCGACCCGCATAGGTCGGATCAACTGTCGCGACGGGTCTCAGTCTGGCGATGAAATTCGAGCAGATCGCCTCTGTGCCGAGATCGAAGACGACGGCGAAACCGACTGGCTGCGCGTCGCCGCCGCCTGATTTCTCGATGAGAACGTCGCCCTGTTTTAGAAGGCATTTCCGCTTGACCGTCTCGTCGACGCTGCGGAGCGTGGCCGCGCGTGCATCCACCCGAAACCGGCTGCGGTCAAAATCGGCCACGCGTACGCAGAGAATGTCGTGTGGGCGTCCGTCAGCCTCCTCGCCCCACGCACCAGCGGCGGGCGAGTCGAAGAGATACTTTAGGCGCGTCTTGGCCCAACCGTCAGGCAACCCCGCCGCGAGATGAGGCGCTACGGCGTCTAACAGAATCACCGTCCGTTTCTCTTCTAGCAACGCGACCATTCGGCCCTTTGCCGCGATCAGGGCATCGAGTCGTGTTGTCTCGCGGTCGAGATAGTCGGCAACGGCAGATTGAACCGAGCGAGGTGGAAGCGGGAACTCAAGCGCCCCCAATGTCTCGCCATTGAGATTCCTGAGGCCCGTGGTCGTCGTCCCGAACCGGTCGAGCTGCTGCGCAGCAAAGCGCGAATTCATGAAGTACCAGGCGAAACGGCGGTCTACGTCTGGAGCCACCCGCAGGCGTTGGACGAAATTGGCAAAGCACGGCCTCATTTCGGCAACTACACGATTGACTAGGGCTGATTTCCCAAGATGGGTCGCGCTGCCGCTTGACTTGACTACCACCAGGTCTCCGACTTCGAGGCGCGCGCCAAGGGTCTCTGATGCGGAGAGCCTTCGGCGCGCCGGGTCATCGATCGCCCACGAGCCGTCCAGAGCAATATCGGTGGAACGCAAGACAACTGTGTCGCCCTCTCCGGCGGGATCGTCACCCCAGACCCCACCGTCGTTGCGGGTCAAGACTCGCTTGAACGGAGTGAGCGGGAAGTTCACTCCGTCACCTCTACCAGCAACCGCTGAATGTCCCTCTCCAGTGCCGTGATCTCGGCGTCGATCTCCTCCAAGGGACGTGGTGGCACGTACTTGTAGAAGTGCCGCGTGAGCGGCACCTCGTATCCGAGCTTGGTGCGGTCATGGTCAACCCATGCGTCCTGAGCGTACGGGAGCACTTCATCGCGCATGTAGTCATCGACTGCGGTCCGGTACTCCAGCGTCGCGAAACGCTCCGCCGGGTCCTCGACAAACGAAACCGGTACCTCGGGCAGCGGGACGTTCTCGTTGTCCCGCAGGTCGGAATCCGGCTCGGGGTTGCCCTTGCGGTCGGTGATGACGGGGGCATCCGCGTCGCGGACGGCCAATCCCGACCAAACGGCCTTCTGGGCGGGTGCGGCGAGCCCGAGACCCGTCATGGCTGAGCCCAACGCCTTGACCATTTCCCGTTGCGTTGCGAACTGAGCGCCCCGCTGCGCCTCAAGAAGCCCGCGGACGGCGAGCTGTACGTCGTGTGGCAGCTTCTGGATGGCTTTGCCGGCGAGCACCGCCGTGACCGTCTCCTCGGTGACCTCCCATCGCAATTGAAGTGGCCGCTCCACTGTGATGCGCATGAAGCCGAACGCCTCGTTGGGAAAGATCTTGACCTTGTCACCTTCTGCGAATTCGCCGTAGAGGCGCGTGATTTCTTCGATCTGCGGGTCTGCGATCTGTTTGCGCTTTTCGCCGAGCGACTTGCGCATCTTCACGAAGTACTCGCGCGCATCGACGAGCTGGACCTTCCCGCGGCGCTCGGGAGCCTTGCGGTTGGTCACGACCCAGAAGTAGGTGGAGATGCCGGTGTTGTAGAAGAGCTGATCCGGCAGCGCGACCACAGCCTCAAGCCAGTCGTTCTCGATTATCCAACGACGTATTTCCGACTCGCCGGAACCGGCACCGCCCGTGAAAAGCGGCGAGCCGTTGAAGACGATCGCCACGCGCGATCCGCCTTCGTCGGGTCGCTTCATCTTGGAGATCATGTGCTGTAGGAAGAGGAACGAGCCATCGTTGATGCGCGGGAGTCCCGCACCGAAGCGACCGTTGAAGCCTCGGGTCTCAGCCTCCTTGCGTACCTCCGCCTCGACTTTCTTCCACTCGACACCGAACGGCGGATTTGCGAGCAGATAGTCGAAGCGCTCGCCCTCGTGGTGATCCTCGGAGAAGGAGTTGCCGTACGCGATGTGCGAAGCGTCCTGGCCCTTCAGCATCATGTCCGAGCGGCAGACCGCGTAGGTCTCGGCGTTCAGCTCCTGGCCATACACCTCAAGCCGCGCCTGAGGATTGAGGGCGCGGAGGTGATCCTCGGCGACCGACAGCATTCCGCCCGTGCCGCACGCGGGATCGCAGAGCGTCTTGACGATGCCGGGCTTGGTAAGGACGGCGTCGGCATCGTCGATGAACAGCAGATTCACCATGAGGCGGATGACCTCGCGTGGGGTGAAGTGCTCCCCTGCGGTCTCGTTGGACAGCTCCGAGAACCTGCGGATGAGCTCCTCGTAGAGGTAACCCATCTCGATATTCGAGACCACATCCGGGTGCAGGTCGATCTCTGCGAACTTGCCGACGACCTGGTACAGAACATTGGCGCGGCGAAGCCGGTCGATCTGGATGCCGAAGTCGAACTTGTCGATGACATCCTTGGCGCCCGGGGAGAAGCCGCCGATATAGAGCTGCAGGGAGTCGGCGATCGTGTTGGGGTCGTCGAGCAGCTTGGTGAAGGTCAGCGGGCTCGTGTTGTAGAACTGCTCGCCGGCCACGGCCTGGAGGACCGGCTCGATGTTCTCGATCCTGCCCGCGAGCTGCATGTGCTTCTCCAGGACAGCGTGCTTGGTGGGCTCAAGGACACAGTCCAGACGGCGGATGACGGTGAGCGGCAGGACGACCTTGCCGTACTCGGACTGCTTGTAGTCCCCGCGCAGAAGGTCAGCCACGCTCCAGATGAAGGCGGCGTGGTTACGGATCGTCTCGCTCTGAGGGCCGCCCGCCCTGGGCGTGGTGATTGCCATGGGGGGCAAGATTACGCCCCGCCGGGGAGCGCGACCAAGGCTCGCGCCCGGGAGCTGAGAGTTGCGCCGGCGAGGTTGCCCGGGGCAGAGTTTCGCCCTTGAACCGGCGCAAAGACAGGCCACATCCGGACGGTGCCGCTCGTCGAGCCGCTGCGGCAGGAGCTTGAGGTCTGGCAGGCCCTCTCCGGAGCCTCCCGAGCCCTGCTCTTCCCTGGCCCGAGGGGCGGGGGAGTGGCGCTGGGTGAACGACGTCACCGAGGCGCTACCGCGGTTCCTCGACGCCCCAAAGGTGTGGAGCCCGGAGGCGCTCGCGGTCGGGATCGCGGAGGGCGTAGCGCAGGGGTCCTTCGGCTACGTCGCCGGAGCGTCGACAGCCGAAGACCGCTCGCTCGCGGTGCCCTCCCCGACCGCCCGGCTCCGGGAATCGCTTCCGGCCGAGCAGATCGCCCTCGACGAGGGCGCGGCGCTGCTGAGCGTCGCGCTGGCCGAGCGGCTGCGCGCGCCGACAGGCGCTCCGACGCCCGAGCCGAGGTTGGCTACGGGCGACCCGGCGGCCGTGTCGGCGACGGCCGCTGGGTCCGACACGGGCTTCCCATCCGTTCCCGGCCGCGACGCAACCGGCCTGCGGCTGACGATCACCGCCACAGAGGACGACTTGTTTGTGCTCAACCAGTCGCTCACGAAGCTGCGTGACCTGCTCGGAGGAGGCACCTGCGCCTCGGCCTGTCAGTCGAGGCGCGCTCCGCGGACGGCGCATCGCTCGACCGGGTCCGGGCGCGCAACACCGTGATCGAGCCGTTCGAGGAAGACCCGGACGTCGACGTCCGGGAGGAATGGCTCGGTCCGTCCGCTTCGGACGCCGATGGCTCAGCTGGCCCGCTATGAACGTCGCCACTCACGGAAGTCATCGTGGCCGGACGAACGGAGATTCGCGTCAGGAATCTCCGTCACCGATCAGCCAGAGAAAGTCCGTCCCGATCAAGCCGCACGAGAGCACTGTCACGCGTGGAGTCCCTGGTCCCTGTCCACGCGAAAGCGCAAGCGAGCCAAGCGCTCGCTCCTGGGCGATTTCGACAGCGCGACGCGGCGCCCGCGGCGCCGGGACCCGGACGAGCGCAATGTCGCCGAAGCAGTCGCTCGCCGTCCGACCGATCGGGGGCGAATGCGATCGTCAGCGGGGCGCGCTCGCCGCGCGAAGGAGGGCGTTAGGCCTTAAGCCTGAGATGCCGGTGATCGAGGCAGGGTAGGGTGCTCGCGACGG
>JAABUZ0100008824.1_pt1 | contig 11727 bp, 11 predicted proteins | sample 5562091 | NCBI WGS metagenome assembly JAABUZ01 (sample SAMN12813069, study PRJNA571459) | rock metagenome | isolation source: Antarctica rocks | place: Antarctica: Victoria Land, Linnaeus Terrace sud | collected 2015-12-21
AAGCCGGTTCCAACACGATCAGCATCCTATCAGAGACGATTAAATCAACAGGCTGCCGTCATAATGCCATCTGGCGCTCAAACCAATCCTGTAGAACGAGTTGGGGTTCAATTTGGCTCGCTCGGGCTTCCAAACCACAGAGAGCCAGAAGAGATGTAAGTCAATGATGGTAAACTTTGCTAACAAGCAGTAATGACGTCCCACGAACATCAATCCAATCCCCCTCTCATCAGTACGCAGAAAGTCGCTTGCATCACGAAATTGGGTTACCGTACTCTTCGCGACAAGCCCAGGCGCCTCAGCGTGTCGAGGAGCAGAACGTTTCTCATATTCCAGGAATGGGAGCAAACCTGCCCCCTCAGCTAAATCGGTTTGGAGGAAATCATTTGCCACCAGTTCCTTCGCAACCACAACCACCAAGGTCATATGATCCATTTGGTGGCTATGGTGGGTACTCATTACCGCCGGCTCAGTCGCCAGCAGGGTATGGGGGCGTTTCTCAGCATGAGGAATATCAAGATCACTACCGCCAGGAGCCTCAGAAGGGCTCGTTCAGCAACTATCACCAACCAGGCAACTATGGACATCCACCTTCTGTACCTTCTACGGCATCTTTGGAGGCTTCGAAACCAACAAATCAAATGCCTCACGAAGAAGTAGAAAGTCGCTATTTCCCTCAATCTTCAAATGTTGATGATTCCCGATTGCATCCGACTCTATCGAGCCATGGGAGTGGCTTACAGCACCATGCGCCATCAGCGCATCAACTCGCACAGCAGCCGCACCAAAGTCAAGCCCAGGGATTCCCTGTACAGCAGCAATTTTACAACCCCTATGCATATTATATGAATCCACAATATGGTTATGGATATGGTCAGCAATACGGCAATAAGCAGGCTCCATTTAACCATCAATATGCTCCCCAGGGCAATTATGCAGACGGTCAGCCGAATTTCATAGGCCAGTCGAGAGGCGCTTCCGCATCTGAGTACGGGCAGCCATCGAACGCTTCCAATGCACAGATACCAGAGTTCTTGCATTCGGAATATGCCGACCCACGCGGAGTGAACGATGGCGATATGGCACAAGCAGGCGATCGTAGGTTGTCACAACATGCTGGGCCGCCTAGTCAAAACGCAGGCAAGCCAAACGCCGGGCAGCAGCAGCCACAGTATGGCCAGCAGCATCAACCTGCGCAGCCAGGCTATTCCATGTATAGCGGCGGTTTTGGGGGCTATCCATCTTCAGGTGGGACACCACAACAGCACTTTCAGCAGGTGATGCATCGCCAGCAGTCTCAAGAGCACTCACACCACTCACCTCAGCCACAGATGCCGAATCAGCGAACGCGTAATGCACAATGGGGTCAATATGGGGCTCAGAATTAACGAGCAAACGTGTTGTTAGGCAATAGTTCCGCATCGTTGAATAGACTTCTCTTTCGACTACAGACCATTAAGAACTTCGTCACGAGTTGAGTTTGTGAGTCGTAGACGTGACACAAAGTCGTCACGATTTACGTATCCCCCACAGAGACGTCGACGGCCACTTTTGCCTTAGCCTAATCAAGGGCAAGACTTACGTGAATGCAGATCTTCCATGAAGAATTCTCCAATTGTCAAACACCACTGGCACTCCCGGCTGTAGCTGCACCCAGAATTCGCTCGAGTCTCGCGTCAGAATGTCGTTCCACTTGCGCAACGCGTCGTAGAATTGCGGGACATCCTCTGCTTTAGCCCATACATCCATAGTGCTCCGATCATCGTTATTCCAGCGAATCTGTGTTAGCTTCCCGCGATGATTGTGAGTGAGGAGCGTGAATGGCGTCGTGGGTTGTATGCAGATATCCTCATTTCCAGCACTGTGTGCTGTTATACGCGTTTGCGACAGAATTTCGTACGCCCCTGGATCTTCAAGAGATAAATTTGAGGCTGCGCGGAAGCCATCTACAAATAGCGATTCGCCTCCATCACCTTGGAAGTCCAGTAAATGGAATAGCTGAAGCCCGGCAGGTTCAGTGAAGTATGTAGTATCGGTATGTGCCCCAAGATGAATGTTGGAATATGCTGTATCATGTTTCGACATGTCTGCTGTGAATTCCCAGAACGCTCCGTAATGAGTGTGACGAATGGGTCCGATGCGCTCCAACAGAAGTTGCGTCGAAGTGACATCCACAGGACAATCCTCGACAAAACATAGTCCATGTGTGAACTTTAGTTAGCAGCATGGTGAGAGGGGACATACTATCAGACGAGTCCACTCCGCCAGGCCATGTCGTGACTTCATGATGTCATGAAACGAGACGCTAGGAGCAGATTGCATATCTTTGCTACTCCAGAGCTCCTTCTTCAAGTCCGACTCTGGATTTTGGGCAAGAGATGGATTATACGAATGTTTCAAAAGCCAGTCCCATGGATAGACACTTTGGTGCATATCGTGCCCTATGTTAGATTCATTTAGAAGTAGATTACATTGAACATGTAAACCATCATGTTTCGACTGAGTTTCCACTGGCTTCAAATGTGGAGGGATGGAGAAGGTATCTAAAAGTCGTTGCTTGGTGACTGGGTGAAAGCATTGCGCGCAATGGCAATGATCCCGAAGCCATATGTGATGGAACTTGCTGCTAGGGCCGTTGTTCCAGGGGAGAATAATCTCAGACTCTGTTACCACAGGAGCCTTTGCCTGCTGCGCAAAGCACAAGCTGGTAGACGTGAAAGAAGCACGCCCTGCCGGATGTAGAGCTCGCGCTTGACGAGCCAACATAAGATCGGAGAAATTCAAAAACAGACAGCAAGCAGCATCGACTACTACTTCTCAGACCTTTGGATCTCTGTGTATTTTCATTCGCGTTTCCTGGTTGCCTTTGTTTGGATTAAGGTTCTGCCGCCCGTTGGTTGAAAACGCGCGATGTTTATAAATAGAAGCTGCAGACTTTTGTAGAGTCCGAAACAAAGAGCACACCACAGAGGTGGGATTCAGGCAGAAGGGTATAAAGACCATTGCACACACGCTCTTTACTGAGGTCTTTCTCTCTCACCATGTCGTCTCAGCCAGCTGGCACTGGTAGTCTGTTTCTTGATACGATCAAGGACGCTCAGTCGGTAAATGGCTTCACCGTCAACACCATTCTCTCTGCAGTCTTTATCAACTTGGGCTTCGCTGTGTTTGTGTTTATTCTTTTCTGCTTTCTGCGGCCACGGCATAGCGTGATCTACGCTCCAAAATCAAAGTATGCCGATAGCAAGCACTCCCTTCCCGCACCTCCCAAGAACATCTTCACGTGGCTCGTGCCGGTTGCGAAATGCAAGGAAGATGTTGTGGAGGAGAAATTGGGCATGGACGCGACTATCTTTCTACGATTTGTTCGTATGCTGAGGAACATCTTTCTCGCTGCAACCGTCCTCACATGCCTAGTTATCATACCGGTGAATGTTGCATTGAGCCTCCACGAGCCTTGGGTGAAGAACCAACGGAATATTTCAAAACAGGGACTTACGTTGGTGACGCCTCAGTATGTGTGGGGCACAGGCTTGTGGGCTACAGTCGTTGTCAGCTACGTATTTGATGCCATGGTCCTGTTCTTCATATGGTTCAATTATCGAAGGGTCGTTCAGCTGCGCCAGAAGTATATGATGGGACCAGAGTACCGTCGCAGTATCCAGTCCCGCACATTGATGGTGAGAGATGTTCCCTCGAGCTACCGAACCGACTCCATGCTGCGACAACTGGTATCTGAAGCAACAAACAGCGAAGACTGCATTCATGCTCAAATCGGGCGAAATGTAAGAGAGCTCCCGGAGCTCATTGACAAACATACGCTTGCAGTCAAGGAACTTGAGCGCCATCTTGCCAATTACCTTCAAGATCCCACCAGGCTGCCGGCCCATCGCCCCACCTGCAGAGCAAATGAGGATGGTGGTCGTGTGGATGCAATTGATTACTACACACAGCGGATCAAGCTTTTGGAGGAACAGATCGCACATATGCGCCACCACATCGATCAACGAGGCTCTATGCCGTATGGCTTTGTCTCGTATGCATCGGTCAGCGCGGCGCACAATGCTGCTCGAGCGGCGGCATCGAAGCACCTCAAGGGAACAACCATCCGCCTCGCACCACTCCCAACCGATATTGTATGGGCCAATCTGACGCGTGCCAAACCACAGCGCCGGTCAAGCAGCCTTGTGGGCCACTTTTTATTTGCGCTTCTGACAGTGGTGTATATCGTTCCCAACGCTTTGATCTCTACCTTTCTCTCCAACTTGTCTCGCTTGAGTTTGGTGTGGCCGTGGTTTACCGGGATCTATAACAACCATCAGACTGCATGGGCTGTCGTACAAGGCTTCCTGGCCCCCATGGTGTTTGCAGGCATCTATCTCCTCCTGCCGACTGTTATGCGACGGATCTCTGTTTGGCAGGGGAAGGTGACAAAGACGAGTCGGGAGCGCGCCGTCTTCCACAAGCTCTACCTCTTCTACGCCTTTAATTCTCTGGTTATCTTTACCATCTTTTCAACGCTTTGGGGGTTCATTGCGCAGGTCATTGGAGCTGCAGAGCGATCTGGGAATAGTCTAAGCGTATGGCAAGCCATCCGCAACTTCCACACCATTGATCAGCTCTCGCACGCCATCATTCTGGTTTCCTCCTTCTTCCTAACCTATCTCATTCAACGCAATCTAAGTGCCATGCTCGACCTGGCGCAGCTTTTCAATCTCTTCTACAAGACATTTATGACGCATTTCTTTCACTCTACGCCGAGGCAGCTCATTGAATGGACGGCAGCTGATCCTTTTGCCTATGCCGAATTCTATTCTTGGTTCCTATTCTACACAACAATCGCCTTTTGTTTTGGCCTGGTGCAGCCTTTGGTGCTGCCGATGGCAGCCTTCTACTTTACTCTCGACGCCTTCTTGAAGAAGTATACACTTATGTATGTCAACGTCACCAAGAACGAGAGCGGGGGCGCCTTTTGGCGAACGCTCATCAACCGCCTTCTTTTTGCACTTGGCTTCGGGAATGTGGTCTGGGCAGCTGTCATCTGGGTGCAGTCAACTGCAGTACAAGGGATCTGCGTCCTACCGCTCCTCCTCATCATCTTGGCATTCAAGATCTTTTGTAGTAGGGTCTTTGACGCACGCCTACACTTCCTGGCCAATGACGTGGCGGAGAGTGAGATGGCAACGACGGCAAAGTCGAGCGATCGCATGTCGCGGCGGTTCGAGCACCCTGCCTTGCACCATCGACTTCTTGTGCCTATGGTCCATGCCAAAGCAACGCATCTACTCCCCGAAGTCTACAGCGGCCGACTGAGCGACGACGATAAGCACAATGCCTTCGAATTCGTGACAGAGGACAAGCTCGACTACAGCGCCTTCCGCAATCGCCCTGATTTTGCAGGGGACAACGTGACGGAGACGGAGAGCAATTTCGACGCACTCTCGATGCGATCGGCAACACCTGTTCCCCGCTATGAAGCTGCCTCTCCTTCGTCTCAGAGTCCACAATCAGCCCGTCCAACCAGTCCGCTCTCGCAGCTACCCACGCAGCTGCCCATGCATGTTGGGGGTAGGTATCGAGAGGACGCCGTGCCCGAGTCGTATGGCTATACGCGTCCTGCCTACGGACGTGCATACAGCAACCTCAGCGCCATGTCTGATGCCGCGCCGTATGTGGACGACCGACAGCGCTTACTGTCCCACGAAATATACAACCCCCGGCCCATCACTCCCCGGCCCAGTCCGCGCACCACGCCCCGTCCAGCAGCAGAGTTGGATTACGCATTCCGTTCATACGACGACTATCGTCGATAGGTAGCATGATAGAGGGAATAGCATAATTAGCATGATTCGCATATACGCAAAACTAAAGTTCGCCTTCCTCCTTTTCGTTGCCATTGACCGGAGCGGGTTTGGGCGGGGCCTCGTTGCTGGTCTGCGGGGCTGGTGCGTCCTCCTCTTTGCGCGGCGCCTCCGTCCCCGAGACATGGTAGGCGTGCACGCCCGGGTTCTGGGGGAGCTGGTCGTAGAGGTCTGCCAGGATGGAGGTTGCATCGCTCAGGTCGTGGAGGTCGACGCCAATGAACCCCCACCACGGCTGGCCCCCGCGATCGCTCAGCGGGATCTCGTGGTGCTTGGATGCAAACCAGAGTGCCGCGGCGGCGATGGTGGCGGGCGGGTACATGACGCACAGCATCGTGCGCACGCTATCATTCACAAACGCCCATGCCGACCTGGCCAGGTTCTTGCCCTGTGGATTGTCCTCCTTGCTCGACGGGCCAAACTGCTTGCAGTACTGCAGCAGCGGGGTGTAGGGGTGCTGGATGGTGAGGTCGAAGCAGAGGGCTTCGAGGAGGAGCTCCTCGTTGTAGAGCATCGTGTCGCGCCATCGCCAGAACTCCTTGCTCTGCTCGTCCATGACGAGGTCGCGGTTCTTCTGGGCAATGCGCGCGCAGGCAATCACAATATCCCGCAGCTTGCGTGACGTCTCCTCCACTTTGGTGGCGAGGAGGAGGGCGGTGGCGCCAATGTCGTAGTAATGCACCTGCTTGAGGGAGTAGCGCATGTAGAAGCGATGCAGGAAGACAGCGGCGGTGGACATGGTCAGCTGCGGCAGCTTGAGCGAGATGCCCACCGACATGATGAAGGAGCAGCCCTTGTTGCGGTCGAAGCGCTCCTTCTCCAGCGTGATGCCGTCGAAGGAGGAGGGCGTTGAGCGCAGCTGCTCGGCCGTCCACATCCATTGGGTGGTCATGCGGAGGACAAGGAGCAAAGGGATCAAAATGAACGGTGTCTATGATACACTTCGCCGCTTCCTCTTGGGCGTGGGCGAGACGGGGTCCGGATGGGCGTCCTCCTGGCCGCTGTCGGGCTCCGAGGGAAAGAGCAGCTTCGGGACGAGCTCGGTCTCCTCGGGCAGCGTCCTCGGCACCCGCCGTCCGCGCTGCACGTAGGTCAATGGCTTGCCTGACGCCCCGCCCACCCTCTTGGGGTCGAGATGGTGGGGCCGGTGCTCCCCGACGAGAAAGGGATTGGCATCCACGTCGGTCGTTGGTCTCTCCCTCTCCCCGAATTGCTCTTCCTTTTCTTTCCCCTCGCCTCCCTCCTCCGTCTCTCGCTCGCCGGAAAAGAGCCTGCGCCAGCTCCTGCGGACGGTCGTCACGTCCCTCTCCGCGCTGCGCACAGGGGTCTTGGCCGGGGTGGGCAGCGCGACGCCGTCCAGCGTAGCACTGCGCCTGTGCTGCTTGCTCGTGCTGCCTCCTGCCTTGCCCGATGGGCGCGAGGGAAGGTCGCGCGAGCTCTCTCGTGAATGCAGCGACCGGCGCTCGCGTGGTGGAGTGCGAATCATGGCCGTCGCGACACGCGCATCACCATCCATGAAGGAGGAGGAGGAGCTGCAGCAATTGCAGCGCATCAACAGCGTCGTGCGCAGGGTCTGCCAGGGCATGGAGCAGGCGCAGGGCAACTTGGCGCTGCTGCAGCGCACCGTGGGCGAGGCAGAGGGATTGCTGGACACCTGGATCCGCATCCTCTCGGGCGCCGAGCACACGCAGCGCCTGCTGCTGGACGGGCGGTGGCAGGGCGTGGAGCAGGATGTGGAGCAGGAGGTGGAGGTGAGGGCAGAGCCCGAGCCTGCAGCGACGCCGCCGAGGAGGGAGAAGGAGAAGGAGAAGGTGGCCATCAAGAAGCGCCTGCGAAAGGCCAAGCCTTGACAGGAAGCCTGCAAGGTCAGTATGAGAAGTGGAGACGGGGAAGGTCATGGTCATGTACAATAGAAGTCAAATGGACGGCAGCAAAGTAAGCTTCCCCCGCCCCCCAGCCCCTTCCAGCCAGTGCGGTTCGATGAGGTTGTCGCGCTCGTGGAAGAGGTAGCGGTAGGCGTTGCGGATGGTGCTGTCGCTGACCCCCGCAACGTCCGCTATCTCCTTTGCGCTCTTGGGGTCCGCGAGCAGGGCCGACATGAAGTAGATGCCAGCCGCCGCGATGGAGATGGGCGAGCGGCCAGCCAGCGTACCCTGGGCCCCCGCCTTGGCCACCAGCTGTTTGGTGAGTGCCTGCAAGGGCAGCGACAGGCCCAGCCGGTTGCAGAAGCGCGCCATCAGGTCCTCCGCCGACGTGGCATTGCCCTGCTGCAGCAGCGACTCGGCCACCGCCATGCCGCCAAAGAACTGGCCCTCGGCGGAATTAATCTGGCGCTCCAGGATCTTGTAGACCTTGCCGATCTCCTTCTTCGGCACCTGGGTCAGGGCGCACACCTCGCGGAAGGTGCGCGGCACCCCGGCGTGCTTGCACGCGATGTAGATGCACGCGGCCACCACGCTCTCCTGGGTCTTGCCGCGCACGACGCGGTTGTCGAGGGCCAGCTTGAAGACCAGCTTGGCCGCGTCGACCACGGTGCGCGGCAGGTCGATGGCCTCGCACATGCTGCCGATCTCGCGGTAGGCGGACTGCAGCTGGCGGGTGGTCTTGTCGACGTTGGTCTTGTTGAGGGTGCGCGACAGCTCCTTGGCGCGCCCGGTCAGCCCGTCCTTGAACGAGATGCTGGTCTCGAGCTGCGGGCCGTTGAGCAGCGGGTTGGCGGCCTCCCCGACACGCGAGGGGTCGCCGCCGCCCGAGTCGTCGTTGGAGAAGGTGCGCCACTCGCTGCGGGTGTCGACGATGCGCGACCCCAGCACCAGGCCGCAGGAGGCGCAGACCATGTCCCCGGAGCTGAAGGCCTCGACCACGTTGGGCGGGTCCTCCCTGCAGTCGGGGCAGGTCTGGGTGAGGGTGAGGTCTCTCATCTGTGTCGCATTCCTTGCCTCTCGCCTTCTCTCTCGTGGTGCGCCTGTCTCGTGCTCCTTTTGCCACCGGTCGTAGGGGCGAGGCGAAAGAAATGCTGCGACTCACCACCAAAGGCTGCGGATGGGCAGCACGCCGCAGCAGCCCACGAGCCACACGAGCAGCAGCAAGACGGATTGGTGCAAGCGCAGTGACGCGGGCAGACCTTGTCCGGGACCTGTACCTGCGCGAGCTCAAGAACTACAAGGCGCCCGCCACCAGCCCCAACGACCACCAGGGCCACGTGAAGCAGTGGACGGTCCCCACGCCAGCCACCCCGCCCGCCGTGGAGGTGGACGAGGGCGAGGTGGGGGCTTACGAGGCGCAGCAGGTCGAGATCGAGGGCGGCGCGGCAGCGGCAGATGCTGGCGACGATTGGTTTGAGGAGAAGGATCCGTGAGAATGGAGGACATCCCAGGGAGGGACATGCGCGCTATGAATAGCATCAATCATGGGCATACTGACAAAATCAATTGCTGTACTCTTGCACTCTTCATGACGATCTGCCACCACGTCTTCCTCCTTCTGCATCTCCTTTCCAGGCTCGGCAGGCGAAAGCCTCCATGTTTTGTTGTCCAGGGCCACGCTCCCGTATTGAAGCGGTGTGGAGTTCGGGTTTGAAGTCCGGGTTGAAACTCCGGGTTGAAACTCCGGGGTTCTTGCTCCCCGGGACGGAGAGGCCACAAGATGCCAGACATTACGTAGTGGACGGCACGCAGGCTGCCCCCAACTGGACACTTGGCGGGCAATGTTTCGTGCAATCCCGTCCGGCTGGCGGTGCCGACGAGTGACAACACCACGTCATGGTGTGGGGAGGGTGCCAAGGACATGGCAGATTCCCATCAGCCTGTGCAGCAACAACATCCATTCGTGTCCAATGGCTGGTACAGTCCTTCCGCTGGCATCCACAACACAGCCATGGTCGTGTGGCCTGCCCGGTCGCCATACATGGAGTAGAGGAGCTCAGGAAGCAGCCTCGTTCCGACCCATTCCTTCGTCATATCCGAAGCCTGCATCTCTTCTCTCTCTTCTCCTCTCCTTCCCTCTGCTCTTCAACCATTGATGTCTCCTCTCATCTCGTCCTCATGTCTGACCTATGTGACCTCATCTCGACCTCATCTCGGTGGGTCAGATCACGTGTCACGTGCTCATGCATTCCAGCCCCTTGCATGAACTCTAATCTGACCAATCAGCGGCCGCACTGGTCGTCGCTTTAGCAGCAAGCGAAAGCTCATCGCCCCTCCCCACCACCACCATCGTCACCACTACCACCGCCACCCCCAATCCCAGCCCCCCCCCGCCATCACGACCATGCGCCCAGAAGACAGGCTGGGCCAGCTGCTCGACGGCCGCCTGGAACTCACCAGCATCCTCGGCGTCGGCGCGTACGGCGTCGTCTACGTGGCCGTCGACGTCTACTCCTGCACCCCGTACGCCGTCAAGGCCCTCTCCAAGCTCGGGCTGGACGAGCGGCAGCGGCGCTTCCAGGCCCGCGAGATTGACCTGCACGCACGGGTCCAGGCGCACCCAAACGTTGTCTCGCTCATCGAGATCCTGGACGCCCCGGACACCGTCTTTGTCGTCATGGAGTTCTGCCGCGAGGGAGACCTGTTTGCGCGCATCACGGAGTGCGGCAGCTACGTGGGTGCGGACATGCTGGCATGCAGGGTGTTTCTGCAGCTGCTGGACGCAGTGGAGTACTGCCACTCTCTCGGCATCTACCACCGCGACCTCAAACCGGAGAATATCCTCGTCTGCGACGGCGGCCTCAGCGTCAAGCTGGCGGATTTTGGATTGGCAACCACCGATGCATGGACCTCGGACTTTGGCTGCGGGTCCACCTTCTACATGTCCCCCGAGTGTCACACCCCCTCCACCTCAGCTACCGCCCCCTCCTACGCCTCCCTCCCCAACGACGTCTGGTCCCTCGGTGTCATCCTCGTCAACCTGACCTGCGGGCGCAACCCATGGAAGAGGGCCAGTCTGGAGGATGAAACCTACTTCGCCTACCTCAACGATCCCTCCTTCCTCTGCACCATCCTCCCGCTCACCTACGAATTCAATACCGTCCTCAGTCGCATCTTCGACCCCAACCCGCGGACGCGCATATCGCTTGCTGACTTGCGGGCGTGCGTAGTTGCCCTCGCGCACTTCACCGTCGCCCCCTCGCCCGTCGTGAAGGAAGAGGGATTCGAGGCTGCATACATCCCTAGCACACCTCAGCATATTCGGCGGCCGCTCACACCGCCCTCGAGTGCAGAGAGCAGCAGCATGTACGTAACGCCGCGTGGCAAGAAGCGCAGCCTGCACCGGCAACCTGGCTTCCAAAACTACCGCGGCAACTGCCCGCCGACGCCCCAGTCTCCGTGCCCGAAGTGGCGCACCTACAGCAGCGAGGAAGACGAAGAGGAGCCGGAGCTCTTCCAGCTGCCCCGGCGAGTTCCGGTGTTTTGAGGAAATGGACCAACGACAAAGTAATAGTAATAGCGGCGGATGATGGATCATGACTGGGACTGGCGTTTAGATACCACTTTTGTATATTTGAGGATCTTGTCAATTTTGCCTGTGTCGGTCTAGTCCGTTCGTTCGTGTTCTTGACGACGTTCGTTGAATGATGATGGAGGAGGAGGAAGAAGACAAGGGCGCGCCCCCAAACTACGAAGACTTGGAGGGCGCCGGGGCCTTGCTCCTTCCCCAGCAGGAGCAGCAGGGAGGCAGGCTGCAGCAGTTTGACCACATCCAAGACTCTACCCCGCTGTCTTCAAGGCGCCTGTACTCCCTCCTCCGCTCCACGCAGCAGCAATGGCGCTACTTCAACCAGGCCTTCGAGTACCAGATGTCAAAGCTCGGCAACCCGCGCCTGATGAAGCGGCTCTTTTACGCATTCCTGGGGATCCTTGTTCTCTTT
>JAABUZ0100008834.1_pt1 | contig 11719 bp, 12 predicted proteins | sample 5562091 | NCBI WGS metagenome assembly JAABUZ01 (sample SAMN12813069, study PRJNA571459) | rock metagenome | isolation source: Antarctica rocks | place: Antarctica: Victoria Land, Linnaeus Terrace sud | collected 2015-12-21
TTTCAACTCCTCCTGTGAACGGGCTCCCGTACATTGCGGGTCTGAATCCCCCAATGTACGGAACCTTCTGCCTCCAGATCCCGCTGCCTTCTTCAATCGACTTTCTCTACCCCCCTGAACGGTTACCATTTGACTTAGTAGGCGCAATTGCACTAGAGCCTAGTTTAGTTAGAACTAATGTCTTGAGAATAGAGTTTTCTTTGACTAGACGACGAGTAACAATTGCAATGCTGTCATCTTCATCAATAGCAATGTTCATTCCAGAGGTAGTTGGCTTTGCTCTACGGTTTAGAGTAGAAAATAACCGACGAGTTCTCTGAAGCCCCTCCTGGGTCTCCTCATGCGTAAGGACGATAACAGTGATTTCTTCCTTGGCAAGGTTAGGATTTGAAATAATCGCCTCCTGTATGGACTTGAGCCGATGCTGACCATCTAAAGCATAGTATATTTGGCTACCATCAAAGCGCAGCAGGCCAAAGCCATAACTAGATCGTTCCTTGTCATCTATCAACTCATGCTCATCAACTCTAACTGGCGAAAATTCAGGTTCTCCCCCATAAACAGCAACAACCAAAGCGCCATAGAATCGCTGAGATTGATTTAAGAGGTATGGAACCATCTCTTCTTGGACGCGATTTTGTAGCTCTCTCTGAATCAACTCATCTAAATCTTTGTTAGCATGAATCTCGTGAGCAAGTCTGCATTCACGCGCAATTTTGCCAAGTTTCATCACAGTGACGTAATATTGCCAATCACCCATTTGGGCTTTTAAAGCTGGAACATAATCTGGCATTTGTTTCTCTCCTATTGATTTGAACTCAATCTGTGGTAACTCTTTGTGCATAAATACTTACGTCGTACAAGTTTAGTATTCCCAAAATTTTGTCAAACAAACACTCAATCTGGTCTTGACGCTCATGGTCAAACCAAATCATCTGGTGAACTTCTTGACCATCTGGGCGCGTAACTATAATTCGGCATGCCTCAAAACCCTCCCCCGTGGGGGCAGCCACCTCTTTTTGTAGGGCTTCCAGGTTTCTGGTAACGCAGGGTGGTCAAATCCTCTTCTGACTTCTGAGTCGAGATACTGCCGCTCAAAGTAACGTAACGTGGCGGTTCTGTAGCTATGGCGTTGAGGACAACTGGTTAAGAAGTTTGGGTGCGCGATTGATCGCGCCAGATCCCAAGCTCATTCAACCGAGGCTTTAAGTTGCCAAAGTGGAACTCAACACGCTCGTCATAGCAGCCTTCCAGGATATGGCGCAGTTCCAGACTGAGCGATCGCAGGGTCGTTTTTAGAGGGGCTTGATAAATCAGTTATTCTTATATAGTTACTAAATAGCTTGTGAGTACCTAATTAATAGGTATCGTACCTATTTCTTCCACCGACGAGCATCGGGGTCTCGACCCAGATATTCGATCCGCCCATTTGTCCTCTCTTGACGCGAGATGCGGCAAATCAGGTCAATCCCCACCATAGGAAATCGTCCCTGGAAATCCTTCTCACAATAGTTGAACGTTGCTTTTGTGCGCGATCGCACGCTAACTTATCTCACCCCACTTTTTCGCGTTGCTCCCCTGTTGCTATCTTTTTCCATTCATTAAAACCTTGACTAGTTGCAAGAGATACTAAGGGAAGAACTGTAGACTCATAGGCTCCAGTAAGTATTTCCTGGTTAAGAAGTCCCTCTTTGTTCGAGATCCCCAAGTCAGAGAAGTAGGACTCGACATAATTCATCCACTTGTTCTCACTCATTCGTCCATGTGAAATGTTGAGTCCTCGATGTTGCATTAGCACAAATTCGTCAAAGTAAGTGCTTGGAGGTATACTGTTAGATTTAGAAGAATTAATGTCTGCAAAAGTTGGGATTAAGTTCCAGAGCAGATCGTGGGCAACAAATGACCAGGGTAAATAGTGATCTAAAGAGAACCCTGTTGCATTCAATGTTCTTCCTGAGTAGATGCACTTGAGTTCAGTAGCTTGCAAGACTAGCTTCCAATATTGAGTTTGTTTGGACAAAGACTCTCTTTTCTGCGGGGGAAAAAGCTTATTGGCAATAGCCGGAACACTGGGGTTGCGTCTTTGCATGTACTCAAGCCACTTCCAGGACACCCATCCTCGGATAATTGGGTAGTGGACTTGGATATAGGCGACCCATTTCGGGTGTAAAGTGATAGACTTACAATCTTTGTAAAGCTCTGAGTCAAAACAGTATAGAGGCTGGCACGTCTCAAAGCCTATCTTAGATAGAGTCGGAATTCTCAACTCAGGATGTTTGAGTTTCTTCAACTCTTCCCCAAAGCTGCGTTCAAAAAACGGTCTGATGATCAGGTATGGTACATACCTCATCAAATCTCTAATGTATGGGTCATCTAAATTTTGGCTTCCTATCGTCCCACGTAAATCCTTTTTGTCAGAGTCAGTGAATTTTAGAATGGGTTCACTGATTTCTAGTTTTGATTTGAGAGCATCTAACTTGTTAGCAATTGCATCTTGAGTCCCAAAAGATAGCCTAAAAAATGTATGGGGATACCAGGCGTTAGCTAGGATTTCAATAATTATTTCTCTGAATTCTATTGGTGATGTTGCCTCAAAGTTTCGTCTCTTCAAAATATCCAGTAAAGACAGGAAGAAAATGTACTTATATGAATTTGTCGTTTCTCTAAACAACCTGGAGAGGGCAGAGATATCTAATGCTTCAGATGGTGGTAGTCCTATAGTGTCGTCAGTCATTGGCGCTACTCTCCTCTATGGCCCAAACCAGCAGTAGTGCCACCAGGAGTCTAGGTATTGATTAATACAATTTTACAACCATAACCCTGTGTTTGACATGATGCCATTTCCAAAAATCACCGCCAGCTGAATGCTGGAGGTGTATTTTTGGGAAAACTAAGTTAGAGTCAACTTCCAAAACTCACATCTTGCACCATCATCAAATCGAGGCAGAGCCTCCCTATTGTTGAGAATGGTGCAAGATATCACTTGATTTCAAAGCCTGTAACATTCTCATCTTTCCAGGGTTCAGCAGGTTTATTGGTAACAATCATTACCAACGCCTTTAGTCATTCCGGCTAAGCTGTAGTGTCATTTTTTGCCGCTAGGGTGAAACGCCTAAAACTAAGTTCCAGGTATTGCCCCACCAGTAAACCTAACCGCACGGGCTATAAGCCTGCTGCTAGACTACCAACAGTGGTCAGCGTTAGATGCCAGCCAGAACCCCTTTGCTTGCGTGGTCATGGCTCATCTCAAGGCTCAAGAAACCCGCGACGATAGGTCGAGACGTTTTGAGTGGAAGCTGACTCTGACCCGGCGGCTGTATGAACAGGGTTACTTGCGGGAGGATGTGATCAACCTCTTCGGGTTCATTGACTGGGTGATGAGCTTACCGGAAGAGTTAGAGCAAGAGTTTTGGCGGGAAGTGCGTAACTTAGAGGAGGAAAGGCGGATGCCATATATCACGAGTGTAGAGAGAATCGGAATTCAAAAGGGGATTGAGCAGGGCAGAGAGCAGAGCCGAGAGCAGATGAGACAGGTTCTGCTGGAAAGCCTTGAACTGCTTTTAGAGCTGAAATTTGGCAGTGAGGGGCTAGGAATTTTCCCGGAAATTTCCCAGCTTAAAGAGGTGGAGCAACTAAGAGCGATTCAAACGGGGCTGAAAACGGTTCAGACGATGGAGGAGTTGCGTCAAATCTATCAGCGCTTTGATTAGAATTCGAGTCATTTTCACGGAGTCAGGGCGATAGCATAGGCAAAGATAGAGACAGATTGATCCTATGGACCCGGCACTAGACCAAGCTGTTGAGTTTTTAACAACCCCATCTGCAACGTCACCTGCGCCTAAGACTGTGGTTGAGGCACTGCTTCAGGCAGAGAAGACGGCGAAACAGACCAAAGTGTGCCATACTTATACACAGTTGTTAGGCACCTGGCGATTAGGATTTATCACAGGGACGAAGCGCTCGCGCCAAAGGGCAGGGGTGATCCTAGGAGCCGGACGGTTTCTGCCGAAGTGGGTCAAGATTTATCTGTCCTACTCGCAATCAGAACCCGGTCAAGATCGAGGAACAGTTAAAAATTCCGTTGAACTCGGATCACTGCATCTGGTTCTCACAGGCCCCACAAAGTTCTGGTCGAAGAGGAATATCCTAGCTTTCGACTTCACCCAGATGCGAGTATCATTGTCTGGACTGAAGTTGTACGAGGGCTACATTCGAGGTGGTCAAGACCGGGAAGTCCACTTCTACGAGCAAAGCGTGAAAGAGCAGGCATTTTTCACTTACTTCCTAGTGCAGAACCAAAGCATTGCTGCTAGAGGTCGGGGAGGTGGTTTGGCTCTGTGGACAAGGGTGAGGTAGCTCTGGATGCCTGCTGCAAGATTTGAGGAGATCCAAGGTGGAAGTAAAATAAGGGCTATGGCAGCAGAGACTTACTGGCAGGAAGCAGGAAATGACAACTGTTCAAGTTGAAGTACAACTGTCCTCAGAAGCGTTGTTGAAAGCTGTTAGCCAATTAAGCTCGTCTGATTTGGATGAGTTTGTATCTCAGGTCATCGCGTTACAGGCACAACGCAGAGCAAATATTCTGCCGCCAGTTGAGTCTGAGTTGTTGCTCAAGATCAATCAAGGTATTCCCTCAGAGATTCAAAAGCGTTGCGATGAATTAATCGCTAAGCGACAGGAGGAGACACTGACAGCCGATGAGCATCGTCAGCTAGTGCGATTGGTTGAGCAGATAGAAAACCTGGAGGCGCAACGCGTTGAATACCTGGCAGAGTTGGCGCGGCTGCGTAAGACTTCGCTTCCTGCTCTGATGCAGAGTTTGGGTATTCAGACACCTACCCATGGCTGAGGAGCGGGTAACGAGGCAACTGAAAAAGGCTGTTTCGGAACGCGCCCAAGGCTGCTGCGAATACTGCCAAAGTCAATCTCGTTTTGCTATGCAGCCGTTTTCGATTGAACACATTGTTCCAAGAAGTCAGGGAGGAGAAACCACGCTGAAAAATCTAGCTCTGGCTTGTCAGGGATGCAACAATCACAAGTACAACAAGACCAAAGGGCGCGACCCGCTGAATGGGCAGGTTGTCCCCCTCTACAATCCACGCCAACAACGATGGAGTGACCATTTTGTCTGGAACAATGATTGTTCGTTGGTCATCGGGTTGTCTCCAACTGGACGGGCTACGGTTGAGGTTCTACAACTAAACCGGGAAGGTGTCGTTAACCTGCGCCGAATCCTGTACGTGATGAGGGAGCATCCTCCAACTGAATCAAGGAAATAAGGAGAGAAAAGCAGCGACTTAGCGTTGCGCGTCCGGCTTCAGCCGGATCGCTCCCTAGCTCTACATTCGCTTTGACAACAATTTCACAAATTCTGTATGTTCTGACGAAGCCAATCCTTCCTGTAACACTGCTAAGACCTGCGCCATGTTCCCCGCTAACAGCTCGCGAACTGACAGCCATAACCCTGGAAATACGAGACTTCGCATCACGCCATCTGCGTCTACGGGTAGACCAAGATATTCGCCTTCTTGCAGGTAAAACCAATCCAATTTCCGCTCGCACACTTGCCAAACAACATATTCCTGCACCCCATTGCGACGGTAAGCACGTTTTTTGTCGTGCAGATCGATCGCTGCACTGCTAGCAGCAATTTCAATAATCAGTTCCGGTGCTCCCTCGATATAGTCGTCTTCGCTAAGCCGGGATTGCCCCCCAGCCCGTTCGCTAATCAGTAACACAGCATCGGGTTGCGGTTCGTTGTCTAAGTCCAGTCGGATGGTTGGGTTATCTCCGAGTTCTACGCCTGATGTAGCGGCTTCGTAGACGCACAACCATCCCATTATCCAAGCGTGGGGTTGACCGTGACTTTTAAAACGTAACGCAGCAGGCATGTATACCCTCCCTTCAATCAGTTCGGCTTTCTTGAGATGGGGTATGCCGTTGTAGCGCCGCTCAAATTCCGGGCGTGTGAGGCGATCGCCACTTTCTAGAGGTGGGAGCGGTAGAGATTGGTTCTGGGAAGACGCTTGAACCATGATGGCAGTCTCTGTCCGGACGTTTGGAGTATCTCTCCCTTAAATCATATAGCTAATCACTTTTTGGCTTCAGGCAGGAGGTTATTGTTCATTAGCCTACCGCAAACTCTGTAAACTGCCGCAAGTAGGGTGCATGAAACGCTAACACAATATCTTGCTTAGGCACTCCTCGTGCAACTAACTCATTGGCAATCCCAACCTCTGTGCCGTCATACTGAATCCAAATTTTGTCATCCTTGAGGTCAATATGGATTGAGCAACCGTAAACGCGGCGACGATTACTCCATCCAGCAGAGACAACCTGGTAGCGATCGTGCTCCACATCAAAGACTGTCTCAACCTCTACATCTCCATAGGCAGGCTTGTGACTGCTATATTCCGTCAGGATTTGCCGCACATGCTGCCGATATTCGTCTATCTTTGCCATCGGATAATTACCTCATCTACCGGATCATAGACGACCAACTTGAGTTGATACTCCTGAACAATGAGTTGAACGATGGACCGAGAAACGTCTTAATTTCAACTGCGATGCGTTCTCCCTCTTTTTCAGCTGCAATCAGCCGTTCCGCACCTAAGTCGATGTACATTTCGACCTCAGCAAAGTTGATATAAAGCGGGTCGTGAGTAATTCGCCACCCATTTTTCTGTAAAGCTGTTTTGACTGCCTCATGAAAGGCATCTTTCGCTGCCATCCACTTGCCGCTCCATTCAATCTATCATGATTGTCAGCAGTCGTTAAGTTACTCAGGATCGCAAGCACAAGATCAGCAAGTTGGTCACTTCATCCTTGCAAGCACCATTATAGCAGGGCCTTAGCATGTTTGGAATGTTCAAAAGGGGATTGGTCAGGTCACTAGGATAGGGTTTTCGCTTCATGACTCCGTTATCTCTCAACACTCTGGAGTTAAGACCTTCTCGGCTAGCTTGGCAACGACAGCTTTCTGCAACTGAGGATTGTCGTGCAAGTTTAGTATTCCTACAATTTCGTCAAGCAAACACTCAATCTGATCTTGACGCTCATGGTCAAACCAAATTGTTTGGTGAACTTCTTGACCATCTGGACGAGTGACTGTAATTCGGCGTGCCTCAAAACCCTCCCCCGTGGAGGCAGCTACCTCTTTTTGTAGGGCTTCCAGGTTTCTGAATCGTCTAGCAATATCACTTAGCTTGATCTCAAAGCCTGTAACATCCTCATCTTTCCACGACTCAGTAGGTTTATCGGCAACAATCATTACTAGCGCCTCTAGCCATTCCCGCTCAGCTGCTGTATCGTCCGTTGCCGCGAGGGTGAAACGCCTGAGACTGGGTTCTAGACATTGCCCCACCAGGTACGAGGCTCGAATCCGTAAATCTTCCCGTAGCTTAGTCTCACTACTGCGAACAGCGAAGGCATTACCAAGAAGGGTCTGACACTCACTGAGCAAGCAGTCATACGCAGTCTGAATTTCGTGAAGCGCCTGAACAAGCTTTTTGCGGAATGTTCCAGCTGTTGTTCCATCGTCAGCTTCACCGGCAATAATAGGAGATAACCCGCAAGCTTGAGGCAAGTAGGTAAACAGCAGTTCATCAGGTTCTTGGCTGTCGCGCAGAGTTTGCAAGACGGCTTGGGCTTCGGAACTGAGGCGCTTTGTTTTAATGGTGTAAGCTGGCAGCTTTTTCACGAATTGAAACAGTGGCTTCACCACCGCCAGCAGCGTGACATTCCTAACCCCCGAAGGCATCTGAGCATTGGGACGCAATATAGCTTCTAGTTCCTTGAAGACTTGCGACCTCAGCCCCGCTACCTCAAAATACTAACAGCAAACCGGGATGGGTCTTTAACCAGCAACTCAAAATGTTCCGCCCCTAAAACCGGAATAAACGTGCCGTCCTTGTAAACACTGACATCATCCACATGGCTCAATAAAACCGCTGCCAGCAGCACCGGAATAGTTCCACGTTTTACCCCAAATGGTGGTGCTTCCAGACACTGGTAAAGCTGATCTAAAGTCTGCGGTTTTTCTTTAGCCTGAAGACAGAAATACTCAATCGCTTGCCAGACTGACAACACACCCTCTTTTAGAGGTGGATAGAATCCCCAGTCGCCCTCTTCTTGCCGATGAATATCTGTCTCACTTAGCATAGAATAATACATACAGACGCAAGGACCATACCCCTGCAAGCCTAATCTTTCCTGATCTGAGCGCTCTAGCATTGCCTCAATCAGTAGTCGTCTGGCTTTGGCACCTTGAGAAGTAAGTTCGCGGCGATTAATTAACTCATTCCACAGGATGAGACTTTTGCTGTAAACCTTGTCGCAGACATCTGACAGCTTGGCATTGAAAGCTGTGATGTGACTGATTGATTCTTGCTGTCCCTGAATCCAGCAGGTGTTTTGACGGTCAGCTACGATAAAAGCTTGACTTAGAGTTTCATCGAGCAGCCTTCTTGCCTGGACGAGCCGATGGCGAACTTCGCGCCTCGCTACCCCATCAGTTTGCAGTTGGGAAGCACTTTTTTGAATTTTCTTGAGGGCAGCAAATTCCAGTGTCCTGATTCTCAGTAAGTCGAGTTTGGCAGCACACAGCACGATGAGCGGTTTTCCATCCGCAGTTTGATCGGGGACTTGAGTAGTTAAGGCATCATCGACCCAGTAACCCACTAAACCATCACAGTCAATGCGGTTAGAATGCAGGGATACCAAATCTTTTGAAGAGTCGAGATAACAACGCTCAAAGTAACGTAACGTGCCGGTTCTGTAGCTATGGCGTTGAGCTACCAAGGGATTGAGGGGACAAACCTCAGATAAAATTTTTGCCAGAGGCGATCGCTCTTTCTCAACATAAGCTGCAATCTCACCCTCAACATCAAAGTCTGAACCTTCCCAAAGCCGCAACTCATCCAACTGGCGACGATAGGTGATTAGTCCTCGTTTTAACAATTCCTCAATCACCTGCTCCCAGTGTTGCAACTGCTCGCAGTCGGTGGCGCTTGTAGGCTGAAGCCCTTCCCGTAGGGTAGCGTAGCGATCGCTGCTCAACGGCGAATCGCACATCGCCAGTTTCACTAGTGTCTTAGTTGCCCTCATTACCCCACCGGAAGTCACTAGGTTCAACGTGCCAATCGTTTTCAAAACCTGCTGACTTTCAGCATCGAGGTGTTTAGCATCGGCAATCAGACCTTGAATTTCTACCCACCGCTGGAGATTAGGTCGAGAAGCTAAACCCATACCAACTGATTCAACAAAATAATCATAAACCTGATGCAGCTTCAGCGTCGGCAGTTCATCTCCTTCAACTGTAATTTCATCCAAATAATTCTTAAAGGAATAGGGTTCAGAGCTGGTGAGAAAAGTAAATAAAGAGCGGTCATTCTGAGCATACCGAGTACACAACATCGGTAGCACCAGGGATGTAATAGGATGCAGAGGATAAGCAGCCGCTAGAATTGCTGGTGTAATGTCATTGAGGCTGATATTATGCAAACACTCGAACCATTCCTCGGCTCGTTTGTGAATGACGAACTGAAGGGGTTCCGCCTTAGATTGGTCAATTACCTGACCAATCAACCGCGTCATTTGTTCAGTCGATTCAGTAAACGGAATATCCTCGAAGCGTCCCTGAATCTTTGCCCATTCATTGCGCTCAATGGAAGCTAATGTGCGGCTGTACTCAGCAAATGACTGGTGGAGTAGGGCTAGTAGATAAACCTGTGGACCTTTTTTCTTGGGAAGTTCAGCTAGCTGTTGCAGCAGATATAAGTCTTCTGTGCCCTGGTTCTGTGCTGCAAATTCTAGATTTTTGCCGAGTTCATCTATAATAAGTAAAATATCGGTTTTGGCAGCTGTTGCTACTTCTTGCAATAGCCCTGGAATCATCCTGCTGTCTACACTAGTGATTTCCGTTGCCAAATCTACAAGCTTTCGCGCGATCGCAGGTTGAGTCCGCGGCTGCTGCCAAAAAATTCTACAGCCTTGTTCAAGAGCGCGGATGATTGTGTGGCTTAGAGGTTCTCGCTGTGCCGTGGCAACCGCACGAAACAAACCAACCTTTGGAATATTCTCTTCAAGAATGCGGTACTCAGGACTATCAGAATAGAATGTGTTTTTTGCAATCTTTAGCGCGTAGTGACGCATCTGATTCGTCTCTGGCGCACATAGAGATGCTAAATAATGAGCAAAAGCCGATTTTCCGGTGCCGTAGACGCCAGTCAATGTCCAGGCGCGAGTTGGTTGATTGCCCGTGATGGCAGCCAGAACCCGTCGGAGGGCATCTACTGCTCTCTTTGTAGGGATATAGCCTACAACTGAGTTGGGTAGCTCTAAGTCCCGCTCTAGATTGATGGAACGAGAATAGCGACGATTGAGGCTAAAGTATTGTGATAGCGGCTGTTTTGTCACTTGGCTCCGCCTCGTTGCGTTTGGTAGTATTTGTCCAGAATATCCTCTGCCAGCACCGTTGGGTCTTGGGTGTAGGAAAGCTGAATCAACCCCGCTGTGTCTGAAAGCATGATTGAGTCTGACGTGGAGGCAACTTTCTCAATCGCCTCAGATATGGCGCTCTCAGATAGCTTGAAGACTAAACCTGGGCTATAGGCATCAAAAGTCAGCCTTGATAGGGCGATCGTCCGCTGCTTTTGACCTACCCAACTTGAAAACTCAAGGGCAGCTGAAACAATGATCTCGGCGGGTAGATTTCCCTTGGCACCAACCTGAAATAAGTAACTTTTTGAGTCCCCTGCGGCGTAGAGCAACCCTAGTTCAGTGAAGGGGCAGTCTAAGGTATCTTCATTAGGGCCTGCAAACGAATCTTGTTCTACATACATCCGCAGAATACAGGTAATGTCCTTTTTGAGTGAGGAGTCAGCGACGCGAGTAGACAGGTTTTCTCTGTAGTCGCAAAGCGCTAAAAATAATTCTTCTGTAGAAAACTCAAGCTGCCGGAACCAGTTAAATGTAAAATACCAAGCAGTTGCCAAGCTCGGTGGCTTTAGGAGATTCCAGTGTAGCAGCCACAGAGAGGCCGGATCTTCCAAAAACGGGTCCCAACCATCACCGCTCAAAAGTTTGGAGCCAAGGTCTGTAGCCCAAAGACCACGGGATGCAGAGTTGCCCGCACGGGAATTCGTTGCCCTTGAATTCTCTTCAAGCACCTTGAAGGCGGAACACCAGTAGCGAATGGAACGAGCCATGTTTTTACCAACACCCAAACGAACAGGTGCATCATCCCGCAAGAAAATCTCTGGGTCTTTAACTGCGGCATCAAAGCCCTTCTTAATCCAGCCAAACCGAGGGTGAAAGGTTTCATGACGAGCAAAGACTGGATTCACATTGCCGGACATTTCAAGATAGCCTTACACAACAAACCTACAAAAAACTAACGCTACCTATACTCTGTGTACAAGCGAAATTTCACGGATAATATACCTGTGTTTATCTTTGAACGCTGCTTTAATTCAGTAAATTTACAGTGGTAAAGTCGAATGACTCATGCTTTTTTAAACAGTTATCCCCTATTTTTCTCTAGCACAATTATTTAGAACACTCAATTAAACTAATGTGAGGTCTTTATAGAACAGAGTTGCAAGGCGGGAGCATCCCATTTATGCAAAAACACCGGAGACAGTAATGTAGTATGTGGAGTTCAGAGAACTGACTAGAGCCAAGGTGATGACCCCAGAAGAACAACAACGGTTAGAAGCAG
>JAABUZ0100008838.1_pt1 | contig 11715 bp, 10 predicted proteins | sample 5562091 | NCBI WGS metagenome assembly JAABUZ01 (sample SAMN12813069, study PRJNA571459) | rock metagenome | isolation source: Antarctica rocks | place: Antarctica: Victoria Land, Linnaeus Terrace sud | collected 2015-12-21
TAAATCCCATGGGATGACTCCTTTGCTGAGTGTGACACCCTGTGATCGTCGTAAATCTCAGCATGCCACACTCCGCGGTAGGAGTCATCTCGTCCTGTTTCCCTTAACTGAACCGTATTGGGTTTAGGGATTTAATCCAGCGAAATGGGTGGCGTGCTACAATGCGCAGGATGCTGCGGACGCGGCGCCCTGGATACTCTGCCTTCCATCTACCTGGCCTACCCTGTTGAAAGAAGCCGGATACCCTGCCTGTGCCTGACACCCGCCGCTCCATAGCTTTATCCGCCTTGCTGCCGGCCCTGCCGGGAGTCCGGGTGGTTGGACCATCGCTCGACGGACTCGCCATCAGCGGGATCGCCTACGACTCGCGCCGCGTGCGGCCAGGCGACCTGTTCGTGGCCCTGCCCGGCCTGCATGTCGACGGCATGCGCTTCATTCCGGCCGCCGTCGACCGCGGCGCAACCACTGTGTTATGTCAACGGTGGCCGGCTCAGGATGAGGAGCCTACCGTCCCGCACCTGGTCGTACACGACGCGAGGTCGGCCATGGCCGACCTCGCGGCCGCCTACTACGGACACCCCTCCGACCGGCTGCATTTGGTCGGCGTGACCGGAACCGACGGCAAGACGACGACCGGCTTCCTGCTGCACGCCCTCTTACAGGGCACGGGCCACCCGGCGGGGCTAATCGGCACGGTCGGCTTCCGCGTCGGCGACCAGGCCATCGAGAATCAGCTGCACCAGACCACGCCCGAGTCGCCCGACGTGCAGGAGTTGCTAGCCGCGATGGTGGAGGCGGCCCTGGAGTACGCCGTGCTCGAGACCTCCAGCCACGCCCTGATGCTCGACCGCGTGCGCGGCTGCCGCTTCGACAGCGCCATCCTGACCAACATCACCTCTGACCACCTGGACTTCCACGGCACGCTGGAGAACTACCGCGCCGCCAAGGCGCGCCTGTTCGCCGGCCTCGGCGGCGATCCGCCCCGCACGATAGAGCCCATCGCCATTCTCAACCGTGACGACGCAAGCTACGACGCGATGGCGGCGGCCAGCGCGGCGCCGGTGCTCTCCTACGGCCGCCACCCCGAGGCCGCTGTGCGGGCCACGGACATCATCGTCGGGGCGTCCGGCATCCGTTTCCGCGCGGTCACGCCGGCCGGCGCCGTGGAACTGCGCAGCCCCCTGACGGGCGACTTCAACGTCTCCAACCTGCTCGCCGCCCTGAGCCTTGCCGTGGCACGCGCTATCCCCCTGGACGCGGCCGCGCGCGCGCTGGGCTCACTTAGGGGCGTGCCGGGGCGCATGCAGCGCGTCGAGGCGGGGCAGCCCTTCGCCGTGGTGATCGACTTCGCGCACACGCCGGACGCGCTGGCCAAGGCGCTCGATGCGCTGCGCGCGGTCACGCCGCCGCCCGGCCGCCTCATCGTCGTCTTCGGTGCGCCCGGCGAGCGCGACCGCACGAAGCGCCCCGCGATGGGCCGCGTCGCCGCCGAGCGCTGCGACCTGGTGGTGCTGGCCGACGACGACCCGCGCGGCGAGGATCGGCACGCTATCATCGAACAGATCGCCGCGGGCGCGCGCGCCGCCGGTCTGCGCGAGGGCCAGACGTTGCTGCTGCAGCCGGATCGGCGCGAGGCCATCACCACGGCCATGGCCATGGCGCGACCGGGCGACACCGTGCTGCTGGCGGGTAAAGGCCACGAACAGTCGATTACCATCGGCAATGTTGTCCAGGCCTGGGACGAAGAAGCCGCCGCGCGCGCGGCCATCGCCGCGCTGAAGGGAGAACAGTGACCGTGACCATGAGCCAACAGACCGCCATCCGCAACGGGGAAGAAACGATGAGCCAACCAACCGCCGTCCGCGCCACCCTGATCTACAACCCCACGGCAGGACAGCACGGCCCTGCCGAAGGCAAAGGGGACATCGACCCACGCATCACCGCGGCGCTGAGCCAGTTCCGCGCCGACGGCTGGCAGATTGGGACCGAGCAGACAACCGGGCCGGGCGCGGCCACGACGCTGGCCCGCCAGGCCGCCGCGCGCGGCGACGACGTGCTGGTGGTGGCAGGGGGCGACGGCACCGTCAACGAGGCCGTACAGGGGCTGGTCGGCAGCGCGACCGCGCTGGCCGTGATCCCGCTGGGCACGGTCAACCTCTGGGCCTACGAACTGGGCCTGCCGTCGCAGGCGGCCGCGGCGGCGCGCACCCTGATCGCGGGTACCCGGCGCGCGGTCGACGTGGGCCGCGCCGGCGACCGCTACTTCCTGCTGATGGCCGGGCTGGGCTTCGACGCCGCCGTGACCGGCGCGGTCGACCTCAAGCTCAAGCACGCCGTGGGCCGCCTGGCCTACGCCCTCGCGGCGGCGCGGCTTGCGCCTAGCTACCGGGGGGCGGCCGTGACCATGCGGCTCGACGACGAGACGGTGCGCTGCCGCGCGCTGATGATCGTGGCCGGCAACACGCGCCACTATGCCGGCGACTTCCAGCTCACCCCCCACGCCATGGTCGACGACGGGTTGCTCGACGTGGTGGTGTTCCTCGGGGAGCGGCTATGGCAGCAAGTGCCCGCGATGCTGGCCATCCTGCTGCGGCGGCCCCTGGAGCGCCACGGCGCCCGCTCCTATCGCGCGCGCCGGCTGCATATCACCGTCGACAACCCCGCGTCGGGCAAAACGCCTTTGCCCCTGCAAATCGACGGCGACGCCGCGGGCGCGGGCGCGCCGATCGAGATCGCCGTCGTCCCCGGCGCGCTGCGCGTCGTCGTCCCGCGACACATCCGCACGCCGCTGTTTAGCCGTCCGGGGTGAGGACCGACCGAGGATGCCCGGACACACATGGCCTGTGAATTCTCGTTGCCTCGCTACCCAATCCCAGAGCTTATGCTCGCCAACGTCTTTTCACGCGCCCTGCAGGCCGTGCCTGGACACGGATCATGGGGGGCGCGATGTGCTACCATAGCAAATGTGCGATGTCTATGACGACAGATTGTGATCGCGTCCCGGTTCCCGCTCTGCTCAGGCGGGCGTCGCGGGCGTCCCGCGCCCTGCTCGCGGCTGCGTTGGGATCTCTAGGACTGGCGCTGGCCGGCTGCGGCGGGTCCCCTACCCCTCCAGCGGGTCAGGCGGCGCCGCGGGCCACCGCCGTCGGCGATACGAGCCGGCACGGAGTCAATGGCATCGCCGCCGTGGTGGGCGGCGAGGGCATCCCGTTGTGGGAATATAACGCGCTCCTGACCATCAACGAGGGCGGCACAGGTAAGGCGTCGGGCACAGCCCTGGCCCGGGCCAGGGTCCGCACCATCGATCAGATCGTGGACGAGGCGTTGCTCAACCGCTATGCCGAAACGCACGGCTGGGCCGTGTCGGGCGTGACCGTCGGCGCACGCCTCCAGGCCTACCAGGTGCAGAGCGGCGCGGGATTCGCGCGCTCGCTGGCCCATCTCGGCGTCGACCAGACGCAATTCGAGCGTATGATCGCCCGCAACCTCAATGCCCAGGCGGTGACGGCCCATGTCATCTCGGGGATCGCCGCGCCGCCGGCGCAGGTGCAGGTGTTGCAGGTGGTCGTCGCGTCGCTGGCCGACGCCAGACGGATGCGGGCGTCGTTGCTACGAGGCGCCGACGCCGCGCTCCTCTCCGTGCGCGCGAGCACCGACCCCCGAGTGCGCCACCGGGCGGGACAAATCCCGCCCCTGACGCGAGCCCAGGGCGACTCCTACTTCGGGCCGCACTGGAGTCCGGTCGCTTTCACCTTGCAGCCGGGCCAGATCAGCCAACCGGTGCGGTTGAGCGACGGGTGGGGTATCATCGAGGTCGTGCAGCGTCGCCCCCCGCAAGCATTGGTGCAGCAGACGTTCGGCCGCTTCGTCGCCCGTCTGCGCCAGGCCGTCAAGATCGAGGTATATGTCTGATGTCCGAGTTCACATCCACCACGGACACGTCCGCCACAGCTGCTGCCCCCGCGACACCTACAATCGTCATCGTGGGGTTGGGGCCGGGCATCCGTCGGATGCTCACCGTTGAGGCCCTGGAAACCCTACGCCAGGCGCGACATATCATCTTCGAGCTCGCCGCGTACAACTCTCCCGCATGGTACGACCTGGCAAGGGGGGGTGAGTCGCGTCCCAACGTGTCCACGTGGCTGCTTGATGGCAACGCCGACAACATGGTGACACAGATTCTCGATGGACTAGAAAATGTCAGGGAGCTTGCCGCCACCGACGCCGAGGAGAGGGCGCGGCGGTTGCTCGATGCCGAGGCGGGAGAGCGGCAGGCTCCGCCCGCTACCGTCGAGGACCCATACGATCGTGTTCTTGTCTACCCTGTGCTGGGACATCCGCTCGCGGGACATGTGGTCGTCCCGCTATTGCTACGCGCCGCCGGTGAGCGAGGGGTCGCGGTGCGGATCGTCGCCGGCCTTGGCGTGCGTGATGGTATCTACGGGACGCAGGTTCCCCAATCCGGCGCCGTACAAAGCAGCCTCCAGGTTGTGCCGTCGAGTCGGGCCGCGAGCTTCGCCGACGCAGCGATGGCGGAGCAGGGATTGTCCGGCCTCTGGACCGATACATCGGCGCGCCTCCTTAACGCCCAATTGCCGCTTCTAGTCGAAGGAGTGGTCGATGAGAAGATCCTGCGGCGCATCGTCGCCTGGCTGTCCTCACGCTATCCCGCGAGCCATGCTGTCTCGCTGCTGCGCTATGACGATGACCGGGACTCCGCAGGGCTGGGAATCGAGACGAGACTGCTTGCCGCGATCGTTGAGGCCAAGGGTACGTATCACGATGTCGTCGGCCTGTACGTGCCGCCCCTGGCGCCGCTCGACGACGTACGCGCGCCCAACACGCTGGGCTACATCACGGCGCGGCTGCGCGCGCCGGGGGGCTGCCCGTGGGATCGTGAACAGACCCACGCCTCGCTGACCCCCTATATGATCGAGGAAGCGTACGAGGCCGTCGACGCCATCGAGCGCGACGACGACGACGACATGGTCGAGGAGTTGGGCGACGTGCTGCTGCAGGTAGTGCTGCACAGCCAGCTGGCCGAGGAGGCCGGCCGCTTCAGCCTGGCCGACGTGGCGGAAGGGGTCAACCGCAAGCTAGTGCGCCGCCACCCCCACGTCTTCGGCGACGTCGAGGTCAGTGGATCGGGCGAGGTGCTGCGCAACTGGGAGCAGATCAAACGCGTGGAAAAGGGCGAGCGGCGCGCGTCCGTGCTGGACGGCATCCCGCCGGCCCTGCCGGCGCTGCTGCTGGCGCAGACGGTGGGCCGCAAGGCCGCCAAGGTGGGCTTCGACTGGCCCGATGCGGCCGGCGCGCTGGACAAAGTGCGCGAAGAGGTCGACGAGGTTAAAGCGGCCGCGACCGACGAGGAGCGGCGCGAGGAGTTGGGCGACCTCTTCTTCGCGCTGACCTCGGTCTGCCGCCACCTCGGCGTCGACGCCGAAGACGCCCTGCGGGCGGCGGCGCGCAAGTTCTCCGGCCGCTTCTGCCGCGTCGAGGCCGACGCCCAGGCACGCGGTCTCGACCTCACCACCCTGAGCGTCCCCGAACTCGACGTCCTGTGGGACGCCGCCAAAGCCGGAGAATAAGGGGGACGGGGAGCGCGGGCGGCTCGCCCGCTGGCGTCGCAGCCAACGCGTTCGGGGAACGACGACTGGGAGCGCGGGCGGCCCGCCCGCCGGGTTAGCAGCCACGACGATCGGATAAACCGAGCGACGAGAGCGCGGCCGCCAGCGGGCAAGCCGCCCGCGCTCCCAGTGACAGTGGCTGCCAGCGAGCGAGCCGCCCGCGCTCCCAGTGAGGTGTGACCAATGGCGCAAGAACACGAGATCGAGAGGGTACACGAGCCAAGGGGCTGGCATTCGCGCGGTTATCTGCCGCACTTCGATGGCGGCGATGTGCCACAATTAGTCACGTTCCGGCTCGCGGACTCTTTCCCACAACAGCGTCTCTTCCTGTGGCGGGACGAGTTGGCACATCTATCAGAACAAGCGGCAAACCGCGAACGAATGAAGCGCATTGAGGAGTATCTGGATACAGGTGCGGGTAGCGCCTATCTTCGCGACGCGAGGATCGCTCAGATCATCGAGCAGAACACGCTCTACTTCGACAACGACCGCTACCACATCCATGCCTGGGTAGTCATGCCGAACCATGTCCACGTGTTGCTCACCCCATCCAGCGGGCACGGCTTGTCAAGCATTGTTCACTCGTGGAAATCGTTCACCGCCAAGGCAGCCAATCGCATCCTACAGCGGACGGGAGAGTTCTGGCAACCGGACTACTTTGACCGGTACATCCGAGATGAGCGACACTTCACCGCTGCCATCGCGTACGTGGAGAGCAATCCGACACGAGCAGGGCTGTGCACGAGTAACGACGAATGGCCGTTTAGCAGCGCGCGATTCTCCCACGAGTAAGCCATACCCCGCTAATAGCGCGGCTTGCGCTGGGATATTCCGTCCACTGACCATACGAGAGAGAGGCTGCGCCTACTGCGACGCCAGCGGGCGGGTCGCCCGCTGGCGTCGCAGTCTACACGTTCGGGGGAAACGACGAATACTGGGGGCGCGGGCGGGCCGCCCGCTGTCGTCGCGCTCCACGAGATCGGGGGTGTGGCGGCCACTGGCCACTGAGGGCGCAGGCGGCCCGCCCGCCGGGTCGGCAGCCTACACGTTCAGGGAGATGACGCATACGGGGAGCGCGGGCAAGCTTGCCCGCTGATGTCTTCTACAAGCACACAACTCGGTGTCCCCGATCGTCCTGGTTGCTGACCCAGCGGGCGGGCCGGCCGCGCTCCCAGTGGCCGCCCAACATTCGGCGAAACGGTCGCGAACACCAGCAAGCCGGCGGGCAGCTTGCCCACGCTCCTGGTATACACAGCAAAAAGGAGCCTCCGCCGCGGAAGCGCGCCGGAGGCTCCTTATATTGACTGGGGGACAGGGATTCGAACCCCGGTTGACTGATCCAGAGTCAGCTGTCCTACCGCTAGACGATCCCCCACCGACCACCAGGATTACTATACCGTACCCGTCGTGACGGCGCAAGGAATCGGGCTGTCTATTTTCTGCCCACTATCTGGGCGTATGCGATACTGCCCACGGCCCACGGCCCACGGCCCACGGCCCACGGCCCACGGCCCACTACGGATACAGCCCACGCACGTGGTGCGCTTCGGCCACGCGTTCCACGGCTACGGTCAGCGCGGCCTGGCGCAGCGTCACGCGGTCGCGCCGCTGCCGCGCCAGCACGGTCTCGGTAGCGCGCGCCAGCACCGCCTCCAGCCGCTCGGACACCTCCGCCGCCGTCCAGAACGTCTCCTGGATGTCCTGCACCCACTCGAAGTAGGAGGCCACCACCCCGCCGGAACTGGCCAGGATGTCGGGCAGCACGTGGACGCCTCGCAAGCCCAGCGCCCGGTCCGCCGCCGCGCTGAGCTCGCCGTTCCCCGCTTCCACGACCATCGCGGCGCGCACCAATCCGGCCAGGTCCACGGTCAGGACGTGCTCACCCGCGCACAGGACCAGGATGTCGCAGTCCGCCGTCACCACCTCGTCGCACGTCACGTCGCGCCCGCCTGGAAAGCCGTGCAGGTGGCCGCGTTCGGCCTTGTAGCGGCGCAGCGCCGCCTCGTCGAAGCCGGCGGGCGACCGTGCCTCGACGCCGCCGGCCGAGTCCGAGGCGGCCACGATGCGCGCGCCTTCCCGCGTCAGCACCGCCGCAACCGAACTGCCCGCGTTGCCGAAGCCGACCACCGCGACCCGGGCGCCGTCGAGGCGCACGCCGGTCTGGCCGGTCAGCGCGCGGATGACGTAGGCACAGCCGCGCCCTACCGCCTCGCGCCGCCCCTCCGAGCCGCCGATGGCCAGCGGCTTGCCGGTGACGACGGCGGGGACGGAGTAGCCCACGTTCATGCTGTAGGTGTCCATGATCCAGGCCATCTCGCGCTCGCCGGTGTTGAGGTCGGGCGCGGGGATGTCGCTCTCCGGTCCGATCAGGATACCGATCTCAGTGGCGTAGCGGCGCGTCAGGTGCTCGATCTCGCTCGGGGACAGGGCGGTAGGATCCACGTTGACGCCGCCGCTAGCGCCGCCAAAGGGGATGTCGACCACGGCCGTTTTCCAGGTCATGACCATGGCGAAAGCCTGCTCCGTCTCCAGCGTGGTGTGGGGATCATAGCGGATACCGCCCTTGGCCGGACCGCGCGCGATGGAGTGGTGGACGCGGTAGCCCTCGAACAGCTCGGTCTCGCCGCTGCTGTCACGACGGATGGGCACGCCGACGATGAGGGATCGCTTGGGCCGGCGCAGGCTCTGACGCACCCCATTCGCCAGCCCAAGCCGGGCCGCCACGTCGTCGAAAAAGGCCAGTTCGGTGGCCAGGACGGAGCCGTCATGGCCGTCCCGCGCCTGTTGCGCGGGGGCCGCCGTCGTCTTCCCGTCGTCGGTCTGCTGCATCTATCTGTCCTCCCCATCGAGGATAAGCGGCTTACGTGTCCCTCACCATACTACGACACCGGGGCCTACAGCGGCTGTGTGTGCCGATAGTCCGCTCCGGCCATGGCCTCCAGCCGCGCGATGCGCTCGGCAACGGGCGGGTGCGTGCTGAAGAGCTTGAAGATGCCCTCGCCGCTGAAAGGGTGTACGATGAACAACGGCGCCGCCGCGGGGTTGACGGCCATGGGGCGCAGCCACGCGCCCCGCTCGAGCCGGCCCAGCGCGGCGGCCAGCGCCAGTGGATCGCCCGCGAGCGCGGCCCCCGTCGCATCGGCGGCGTACTCGCGCGAGCGCGAGACGGCCAGCTGGATCAGCGTGGCCGCGATCGGCGCGACCACGAGCAGGGCCAGGCCGCCGAGCAGGCCGTGACCCTCCTCGTCCTCGTCATAGCCGCCGAAGAGCGCGGCAAGCTGGAAGACGTTGGCGATGGCGCTGATGGCGCCAGCGATGGTTGCCGCCACCGTGGTCAGCAGGATGTCGCGGTTCCTGCTGTGCGCAAACTCGTGCGCCAGCACGCCGCGCAGTTCGCGCGCGTCGAGCAGGTCGAGGATGCCGGTCGTGACCGCGACGGCGGCATGCGCCGGGTCGCGCGCGGTGGCGAACGCGTTGGGCGAGGGATCGTCGATCACGTACACGGCGGGGGTCGGGACGCCGGCCCTGACGGCCAGATCCCGCACCTGAGCGTGGAGCAGCGGCGCCTCGGTCGGCGAGACGGGGCGCGCCCGCACCATGGAGAGGGCCAGGCGGTCGCCGAACCAGTAGGCCGCGCCGTTCATAGCCACGGCAAAGACAAGCGCGATGACGATGCCAGCCGTGCCCCCGAAGACGTTGCCGATCAGGACAAGGAGCCCGGTCAGGGCGGCCAGCAGCAGGCCTGTTTTGAGCGTGTTCGTCGTATCCATCAGTCTCTCCTCCCCGAAGCGCCCGTCCGTCCCGCGCCGTATTGTCGTGTCGACGGCAAGGCGCCGACGGACGGGCGTCGATCCCCAGCATGCGAGATCGGCGTCCGGCGCCTTGTCCTCAGTCCTCAGCGTAGGGGCCGGCGATGAGATGGGCATGAGAAGCCGCGCTTGCCCAGTATCGTGATCCTCTCATCGCTGTCTCATCGACGCACGTCATAATGGAGATGTACGTCGCGAAGCACCGGCAGCGGTATGTTTATAGAGAGTGGCGAGACAAGGGATGGCCGCGCGGCCGTCCAAGCGGCGCACGCCGCGCACAGACCCGGTCAGAGGGAGCGGAGGCGGAGGCCCTGGCATGTTCGACGCGGCGCGGCTGCGCCTGACCGGCTGGTACATGGCCATCCTGGCCGCCATCGTCATCCTGCTCAGCGTCGCCCTCTACGATATCCTCGTCCAGATGCAACAGGACGACCTGGCGGCGTTCGGCCACGCCGCCCAGCGCGGCGTGGCCCGGCTCTTCGCCGACAACGAACGCGCCCTCGCCGTCGAGATCGCCCTGATCGACCTGGGCGTGCTGATGCTGGCCGCGCTGGGGGCCTATGCGCTGGCCGGGCGCGCGTTGCGGCCGATCCAGGAGGCCATGGACCGGCAGCAGCGCTTCGCCGTGGCCGCGTCGCACGAGTTGCGCACGCCGCTGACAGTACTGCAGGGCGCCATGGAGGTCGCCCTGCTGCGCCGACGCACGCCGGAGGAATACGAGGAGGTCCTGGCGCGGTCGGCGGAGGAAGCGGGCCGCATGGGCGCGCTGATCGCCGACCTGCTGGCCCTGGCGCGCACGCAGACCGATCGCGAGGCCCTGACGCTGGAGACCCTCGACCTGCGCGCCCTCGCGCGCGCGACGCCGACGACGGCGCACTGCCCTTCGCCGAGCGCAAGGGGCAGACGCTGGAGCTTGCCCTCGACGTGCCGCTACCCGTCGAGGGCGACCGCATCAAGCTGCGCCAGGCGCTGGCCAACCTGCTCGACATCGCGGCCGGCAAAGTGACCCATAGCGGCCGGCCCTACCTGGGCGTGAGCGGCCTGCAGGAAGCGACGCCCTCTCTGGCCGCGCGGTATGGGCTGCGCGCGGAGAACGGTATGCTCGTCGGGCGCGTCGAACGCGATGGGCCGGCGGACCGGGCGGGGCTGCGCTCCGGCGACATCAGCACACGCCTGGATGGGCGGCTAACCCTGAGCGAGGCCGCTTTCGGTGACGCCCTGGCGCGCCTGAAGCCCAGGCAGCGCGTGCCGGTGGTCGTCGTCGCTGAGCACGGTGAGCGCACCGTCAGTATCACTCTGGGCGAGCTGCCCGTGCAGCGGTAGCCCCGTCGCGGCGAACCCATGCGGGGGCGCCGCACCCGATCTGTGGCGCCGGATCGGTCGCCGTCCCTATGTCCGGCGCCGGCGCGCGATTAACCGCTGGCGCTCGCGTACGTTGTGGGTTAATACCAGCCTGGATTTTGGCCATCCGACACACGAACGGCGTGGGATGCATGTGTTCCCGCGTAAGCCATGCCCCGAAATGTTACACCCGGAGCAGTTGAGCCGGGACACGACCTTGACCTCGTGTCGCGTAAATGTCTGGACACATAGGCTGGGCGAGACTATGCTGTGCCAACGGGACAGGGCCGGCACAACGCGCGGCGGCTTGCTTGCCACGCGCGGCGTTCAGTTCTCAGCTTACCGCTTGCTTCACCAGCGCGCCGATCCTCGCCTCGGCGGCGGCGGTCCACTCCTTCAGCGCGAAGGCGGTCGGCCACAGGGCGCCGTCGTCGAGGTTCGCCTTGTCGCTGAAGCCGAGCGTCGCGTATCTCGACTTGAACTTGTGCGCGCTTTGGAAGAAGCAGACGACCTGGCCATCCTTGGCGTAGGCGGGCATCCCGTACCAGGTCCGCGGCGCGAGGGCGGGCGCGCTGGCTTTGATGAGGGCATGGAGCCGCTCGGCCATGGCGCGATCCGGTTGCGGCATCTCGGCGATCTTCGCGCGCACGTCACTGTCGCCGTCCGCCGTGCCCGCGCGCGCGCGCCTCCGCTCTTGGGCAAGCTCCCTCATCGCGGCTTGTTCCTCGTCCGTGAGCACGTTGGACGCCTTGCCGGTGGAACTCCGGGCCGACTTTTGCGTATTGGTCATTGACGTTTCCTCCCTTTGAGAGTCTGGGATGAAAAGGGCGTCACGCGGCTGGGGCTCTGGGAGCGATGGTCACGTCGAAACCCAGGGCCTGCAACTGCTGCACGAGGTGATCGCGGTTGGGTACCTGACGGCGCGGCACGGGCTGCTG